>ENA-UPSM01000730-UPSM01000730.1-activated-sludge-metagenome-genome-assembly--contig:-NODE-730-length-46061-cov-5.045494_pt1 | contig 46061 bp, 53 predicted proteins | sample MGYA00238181_ERZ773283 | MGnify/ENA primary metagenome ERZ773283 (study PRJEB29023, sample SAMN05720199) | activated sludge metagenome | isolation source: Anaerobic digester | place: Japan... | reverse complement strand
AGCTGGTCCATCTACATCTTCTGAAATATTAAAAAAGGGTGTTACTAATTTAGAGTGGTCTCAATTAGAACTTAATGATATTAGACAATTCAATACTAGAACATTAACTGCTGGTGATATACTTTATTTTTCTGGTTCTGTATGGAGAAACCTATCTATTGGCGTAGCAAGAGAAGGACTTGTTCTTAAAACTAGAGATACATCAGGTGATATAGGATGGGATACTATTAATCTTGAACAATCTGTTATGCCTACTTCTGGTAACGGAAGTAAATTAATTGCTGTTAATTCTAGTGGTACAACATTTGAATATATAGACACCATAGATGGTGGTACTTGGAGTTAATTATGAACGAAGAAACTTCTACGATTGACCTTGAACAGTTTATTAAATGGTATGGAGAACAAGCTCTTAGAGTTAGACAACTAGAAGAGCAAACTAATACTCTTATGATAAGAATGAATGAATCAAGTAATAGTGAAGCTAATCTTTTAGCTGAAATATCTCAGCTTAAATCTGAGATATCTAATCTTAAAACTACTATTACTAAGAAAGACTTAGATATAACTAACTTATCTAATACTATTAATGAAAAAGAGAAAGAATTAAGTAATCTTAAAACTAAGTCTACTAATAATGAATCTGAGTTTAATCAACTTAAACAAGAACTATATAATGCTCAAGTAGAAATCAATAATTTAAATACTGAATTAGAGAAAATTAAGAATCTTATAAATGAAAAAGATAGAGTTATTACTGATAAAGTAGCTATTATCAATAGTCTCAATACCACTATAGCTGAGCTTAATAATCAGATTGATAACTTCAGTAAGAACATTATGATGTCTACCATCAAAGATAATTCTCATCCTAAAACCATAAAGAAGAAAACTAAATAATATGGCGTGGTCTACTCCGCTAAAACTACTTGTAAAGAGAGCCTCTAGTTCTCAGTGGAATGATGATAATCCTATTCTTAATTCTGGAGAACTAGGATTAGAGACTGATACAGGCTATGTCAAGATAGGAAAAGGTAATACTTGGTCTAATACACCCTATCTTATTAAGCCTACACAGTCAATGCCGAGTGGCATAATACCTGGCAACTCTCAAGTAGGTACCTCTATAGAGTATGCAAGAGCAGACCACTGCCATAGTTTTCCTACATATGACGAACTTACTCAAAGTTGTTTATCAACTAAAACTAAATTTAGAGATTTTGCTTTAACTGAAGACTATGAACTTTACAATAACTTAAAATATGATTCTAATGACAAACTTATCTCTGCAGAGATTAAATTTCCTAATGGTAATATAGGTACTGTCTTTGTAGAAAGATTTGGTGATTACAAAGAATATCACCATTTTATTGTGCCTGATAAATACTATTATAAGCTTGTTAAAGTTTATGATTCTAAAAAGCTAATTGATAAATATCTTGATAATACAGGTATTGTAGTTTCTACTAATCTTATCCCTTTTAGTAAGAAATATAATACTACTCCACATAAAACTAATAATACAGGCTATCAAACTATTGCGATATATAAGTATGATACTACTCCTACTTATATTTCTTGTGGTTCAAAGATATTAATTAGTAGAGATGATGATATTTATACTACTTCATTTACTATTTCTAATCAGGGATTACATACTATCTATATTAAGCTTGATTATGATGATTTAGGAACTACTACAGATTATCTAGCCATATCAGGTATAGGTTGTCAAGATATAGTTATACCTATAGATATTTATATTGGTAATGGGACATCAACTAATCCATATCCTGTAGCTTGTCCAGCTCAACTTAATGATGTCCGTAATGGATTAAGTAGTTATTATCTTCAATTATGTAATATAGCCTTAGACCCGAATACTCATTTTCCGTCTATTGGAACTTATTCTAATAGATTTACTGGTACATACGATGGTGATAATTATAAGATAACAGGATTTTATGAGAATACTTATAATACCGATCGAGATGGAACTGGATTATTTGGTTGTGTTGTTAGTACGGGAACATTAAAAAATATCTGGTTATATGGTAAAATAGATATTCCTTCTTCAATTTGGATTAGTAGAATAGGTTTATTATGTGGATTTAATTGGACTACTACTATTAACTGTCACGCTTTTGGTTCTATTAAATGTAGGGGTTTTAGAATTGGTGGGCTTAGTGGAGAATTATTATCAGCTTCTGGTTGTTCTGCAGAAGTAGATATAGAAGGATTGTCTGGAAGCTCCTATATTGGTGGATTAGCAGGAAGTATTGCTACAGCTAATACATTTACTAATAATTATTCTAAATGTAATATTAGGGGATATGGAACCTATATCGGGGGATTAACTGGACGGAAAGAAAATTATAATTTCAAAATTGAAAATTGCTATTCTCAATCCGTTATCAATATGACTTCTGCTACTGCAGTTGGTGGATTTGTGGGATTAGACCAATGCACTCAAGCTTCTGGCAATAAATATTATTCTAATTGTTATGCCAATACTACTATACTTGGTGCGGGAACTACTAAGAAAGGCTTCTGTGGTTCAAGAGTAGATGGTTGTACATCTACTCAAACTAATTGTCTATGGAATAAAGAAATAAGTGATATAGAAGAAGATACTTTATTACCAACTGATAATGGTTTAATAGATAATAAGATGAGAGATAATAATTATTTAATGAATGATTTTAATTATAGCACTGATTATTGGTTTTTTAAACCCTATTATTATCCAAGACTTAAATGGGAAAATACATACTATCCTAAAACATAAAGAGGAATATTATGATTTCACTTTATGTTTCGCAACAGTTCAACAATAATGGAGAACATTATGGCTCAACCTCAATGGATTACTAAGGCTGTATCAAAAATGAAGAAGAAAGGCACAGTTGGTGCCTTCAGAGCTCAAGCTAGAAAAGCTGGATACTCTGATACTATAGCCTATGCTAGACACGTATTAGCAAATAAATCTAGATATGATACACGAACTATTAGACGAGCTGCATTTGCATTGAATGCCTATAAGGCTACACACGGTAAAAAATAATAACGGAGATATAAGTGGATATACAAGCACCTAGGGCTAATCTTATTAAGATAGATAATAAACAAGCACATAAGCTATGGCTTAAAATATATAGCTATGAATGTGGATATTATTCTACTTGGGTTAATTCCTGTACTGAGAATCGCAGATTCTATTATGGCTTTCAATCTACTGATGCAGAGAAAGAAGAACTGAAGAAGCGTGGTCAATATGAAATTGTAATGAATAAGATACGTAAAGCTATGCGTGGTATAGTAGGTATGGTAGCGGCTAATCCACCTCAATATAAGCTTATACCGCTTACTAATAATGATTATCATACTGCGGCTATAGGAGAAAAGATTATCAAATGGGCTTGGGCTAATAGCTCTGGTATTAATGCTATGAGACTATTCGTTAAGAATGCAGCAGTTGATAATGTATCTTATTTCTATGTCTATATTGACCAACAGAATATGATTAGATTTAAGACTTTAGCTTATAATGAAGTCATACCTGACCCTAGCTGTACTGACCCGTTATATCGTGATGCAGAAATGATATTAGTTAGACGTGAATTATCAGAAGATTATGTAAAGCAATACTATGGTATAACTGATGAGATGGTTAAGGAAATCCAATGGGAATGGGCTGATACTAATTACGGAGGCGTAGATAAGAATTATACTACTACTTTTACAGCTTTTCTAGAACATATTTGGTCTCCTGATAGACTATTTGTGCGTATCTATGAAGTCTATTCTAAAGAGCCTTATATGTTAGAAGATGGAACTAGACGCAATAGAATACGGAAACAGACTGTATTAGGCTTTAATCACGTCTATGATGAATACTTAGATGACAAGATAACTGAGTATCCTATTATCCCTGGTTATGTAGATAAGGCTGAGAATCCTTATCCTAGAGGTGAAGTACATTTCTTAAAAGACTTACAGAGATTTATTAATAAATCTTATGGTGTGACTTTACTTAATGCTCAGCTTATGTCTAATCCTAAAGTATTCATTAGAGAGACTGATATACCAAATGCAGATGTTAGAAAATTTGAGCAACACTCTGCTCAGCCTGGTTCTATCAATGTATTAACTGCTGGAGCTGAGACTCCAGTAATAGTACAAGGACAGCCACTTAATCAAGCTTTCTTTACTTTATATCAAGATGCTAAATCAGAAATGGAGTGGAATACTATACCTAATCAACTGTTAGGTATGATGGATTCTACTAAAGGTTATCAGCCTTCAGCCTTACTTGATATGAAACAGACTGTCCTTGATAGCTATAAAGATTTTATGTCTAATATAGAACTAGCTTGTTCACAATTAGGCAAAGTAATATTACAATACGCAAGAGCTTATCTACCTCAGAATAAGATTATCCGTATCTTAGGTGATGAAGACTTAATTGTTAATATTCCTCAGACCTTAAATCTAGATGATGAACAGAGTGTTCAAGCTTGGATACAATATCAGAAACAGCGTGGTTTACAAGACCAAGAGATAGAAGCTCAGCTTGCAACTTATAAATATTCTTATGATGAACAGAAAGCTATACAATACTTTATGAATGAACTAGACTTTGATAATTACGATGTCACTATTATACCTGCATCTTATACACCTACCTATGAGATGGCTATGTTAAGACTAATGTTAGAATTGTTACAAGTAGGTTCTGTAGACCCAAGTATGCCACTTCGTTATCTTCCTGTGGATAATAAAGACGAACTTATACAGCGTTATGATACTATTAAGCAATTACAAGCTCAGATTAATCAACTTGAAGAACAGAATAATGAGCTCAAACAATTGGCTAATAGTATGAAACAGAGATTAATAGACGCTGATATTCAAGTCCAGTCTATGAAGGGTAAGACTAGAATTGATAGTGAAGTCAAGATGCAACGCATTAAGAACTACTTTGATAAATATAATAATAAGCTACTTACTAGAGAAGCTCAGATTGAGTTACAGAATGAGATACAGAAGCTTCTTAATGAAGTAGAATTAGAAATAGAGAAAGCTAAATTAAGAGCTAAAGAACAAGAGCCTGAGGTCTTAGATTGGACACAAGCTTATAACAATAACTTCAACCTAGAATGAGGAGTATAACAAATGGATTACAATAATCTTACATCACCTAACCCTAACTACAATGTTGACAACTTAGATAATCGCTCTATTGATATGTCTAACAACATACAGCCTAATAGTCTAAAACGAGATAATCTATCTGTAGATTATCGCTTTGGTACTGAAAACTTTGTGCCTGAAATACAGCGTCAGATTATAGACAACTACTTCAATGGTTCAGGCTCAGTACACGGAATGATTTCAGAACAACTTTTATCACAAAACCAAACTCAGACTCAGGAGACAATACCGCCTGATAAGCTGAAGTATTATCAACAACTTGAAGAGTTTGTTAAAACACCTCAGTTCACTCAGGCTTTAGCTGCAGTTATGACCTCAAATCCTACTGCAACACCGCCTACACCGAATCCTAGTATGACAGGATACGGTAATCCAGCGCCGACTGAAACTCCTACCTTTAATCCGTCTCCTGAGACAAATAACTATAATCCGTATGATGCCTATCTGATGAATGATGCTAATGCTCAGAATACGAATGCAGAGCCGACTATGCCAGAGTCTCCTACTATGAATGATAACAATGCGAATGAACAACAAGCTATGGAACAACTCATAGGCTTATGTACCTCACAAGGAGTGAATCCTCAAGACTTCATAAGCTTTATGAACAGCTTAACACCTAACGACTTGATTGAACTCTATAAGGCATTTAAGGAAGCTGAAACTGAATCTCAGAATATACCGCCTACTCCACCTCCTACTTCTATCCAGAATATTCCTGCTACTCCTGCACCTCCTACTAGTTCCTATATGCCTAATAAGACTCGTAATCCCCTTTGGGATTAAGGGATTAAGCTTATACAATGATAATCTTAATCATTAGAGGATTAAGTCCATACATTGATGTCCTTAATCATTAGGGGATTAAATCATTAAAATTAATAATCTTAAATATATAGGAGACATATACAATGCCTAATGAAAATGTATATACTGGTAATTATATCGGCAAAAATCTAAATCAGATAGGACTCACTCAAGAACTTGAGACTACTGTCGGTGCTGGTATAAATACCCAAACTATATTAGGCGTAGGTGATAAATATATGATAGACCTTTATGGTTCACTTCAGACACATAGACCTGAAGAGACACCTATGCTTACTATAATGGAGAACTTAGGTTCTCAAAGTGTTAATGCGCCTTATTTCGTTTGGACTGACGAATATAAGGGTACTTCTTGGTGGGATACAGGCTTAGATAATCTACGCACTAAAGATACCGTTCCAGGTTCTGGTGGAGACATATCTATTCCATTATCTGGTTTTGGTGCTAAATTTAGTGCTACTTCTATGCCTATTCCTATGACTAGTGATAATTATGTTGGCGGATTTCTAGACATTAAACCTATAGCCTCATTACCTTCTTCTCCTAATATTATCGTTCCTGGTACTGTTTCTGGTAATTCAATAACAATGACTAAATTCTCAACTGGAGCTCCAGGCGGTGCTACGCTTAATCATATCCTTGATTCTCATTATGTATCTGGTAATTGTTGGGCACCCTATAATGGTAAGAATGGTGTTGTAGCTTTCTGCTTTAAAAAGAATAACGATAATACTGTTGGTCAGATAGAACCAGTCTGGAATAGACTTCGTAATCTATTAGTTAATGTTGGATACTATTGTTGGAATGTAGCAACTGCTACTGGTGAATTGTTATTCTATGGTGATACTGATAATCCAGTTAAGGCTATGGCGCCTGTCTATATGGCATTTCCTACACTTACTGTAGCTTCTACGAATGATGCAGGCTCAACTGTTACTAGAACTATCTATAACCAGGTATTAGCTAGAATACATTCCGTCTACTATGGTAATCTATCTGGTAGCGATACTTATCTTGCTATTGCTTTAGACTTTACTGATTCTAATACTCCTCTTACTGCAGCTGATTTACCTAAGGTTAATCTTGGTGCTGCATTCGGAACTAATGTTATTAGTTCTATTCAGATAAGTTTGCCATATACTAATGGTACGCCTACGTTTAGTGCATATACTGCTTCTACTACCTATGCTAGTATAACTGCACTTATTGGATGGAATGGTACTGCTTGGAAACCCGAAAAAGCTCGGGAATATGCAGGTATTATAGACCGTATGATTATGTTAGGAAGTCCTACTGTTGCACCTTATGGTATTCCAGAGGGTGATAAGTTCACGCCATCTGGTAATCTGACAGCTGGAAGAGAAAGAATGATGAACTTCACTCAGATATTTGCTTCTCCTAGTTATGGTATAACTGGTACTACTCAAGCAAGCTCTTTTAGATTTGAAAATGATTTCCAGACTACACGTGATTTATACTTCACTCTTTATAAGAAACAGATGCAAGCTGCATTTATGTATGGAATCAAAGGTGAGACTGTAGTCTCTGGCTTTAATGATTCTAACTATACTAATAACTTCGTTAAAGGACAACCTATCCGTACGACTGGTGGTCTAATGGATTACGCTTTACATCCTATTAGATATATGCGTATGCCATTACCAAATGTGACTTGGAGTTCTACACTTGCCGAGTATAGTAAATTCATTGAATGGTTAGATAGACTAGCTGATTCCTTAGCTGCATTCAGACAGCAAGGCACTAAATCTCTTACCTTCCTATGCTCTCAGAACTTCTGTAATAAGCTCAATAGATACACTAGATTAATTACTAATGAAGGTGCCATAATGGGTGGAGCTGTTCAATTACAGAAGCCTTCACAGCTTAGCTTTGGGCTTCAGTATTATCAGTATGAGTCTAGTTCTGGTATTCTAGTGAAATTCATTCACGACCCAGGTATGGATAATACTCCGTCTATTAACGTACCTAAATGGATATTCGGACAGATTCAGATTCCGCCTAGAGACCTATTAATCAGTATTGACCCACAGAATATGAGACGTATGGTCCTTAGACCTGACAAGATATACGGTAATATTCAAGACCCTGGACAGGATGCTTTCTTAGAGGCAATGCGTGGTGAATCAGGATTTCAATTAAGATTCCCTCAGAATCACGCTATAGTCTGGGTCCCCGCTGCTTAACCTAATAAGAGGGGGTAGTTAATTCTGCCCCCTCAATATATCAACTAGGAGAATGAATGATTGTACCTAAAATATTCTTTATCAGTAGAACTGATATAGTCAATATAAGTATAGCTTTACCTAACGGTAAAAACTTAATGCTTACCACAGATAGTTCTTATCAAACTGATGACCCTGAAGAGATAGACTTCTTATCTCAGATAAAAGGTGTAGGATGTAGAGACCTTAATGATAAGGAATTTAAAGGATGGGCTACAGCTCAATTTGATAGACTACCATCTATAGATAAGAACATAAGCTCTCCTGAAGAAGTGAGAGAGTTCTTATGGCACGATACTGAAGAGACTATAGCAAAGTCTTCTTTACAAGCTAATGGATGGATGACTGGTCATATATGGAAAAAAGAAGATGATGTAGAATTAAGTCCAGAAGAACTTAATGAAGTATTTCCTCCAGATGAAGAAAAGCCTAAACCTAAAAAGACTGCACCTAAGAAGACTACTACTAGAAAGACAACTAAAAAGAAATGAGTAATACTTATACCTCTAAGCCGTATCTTATGATAGCACAAGGAGTATTAAATCAGATAGATACTATATCCTCATCTGATGATTACCCTCTACATTTCTATGGTTTAACTCTAAATAATGACCTTATAGATTTAGGAGTCTTAACTAATAGAAAACTAAAAGTAAACTCAAAAGAGCCTATAGGTGTAATCTATTATACTCTACCTGAACCTCCAAATAAAGATATACAGATACATATATCTACTAGCTATGAGCTTAGAATATGAAACTTAAAACTCAAAACTTAATCCACAGTGGCACTAAAGGAGTTATCTCTAGTTATGTTCTTGTTGCAGATTGCCTCTACAAGGGTCAAATTAGGCTGAATTTAACGTTTTCTAGTTCGTCTGGTATAAGAACTATATCTGATACTTTTGAATCAAAAAGAACTGGGTATAATCTCTTCTATAAGAAATTAGAGATAGAACCCTATGAGTATGTCAACATAGAAATTGATTTTGTTAAGGGCATACATTACATAACAGATTTTTATATTAATACTGATGTAACTTTACCATTATGAAGATTGATGACATTATTAATGACTATCCTTTATTAACTGAGAATTATATACGTAAGGGCTTTGATAATCTTAAGTATAAGCTTACTCTCGCACCTATTATTATAGGTGGATATGCTTTTAATATGATTAATAAGCCTATAGTAGACAATAGAGGATATATCAATATAGATAATGCTCTATATGAACTTAAGGATATTAAAGATATAGAATGTGAAGAACGGTCTTATGATATATCTGAGTTTACTTATGATGAACATTATCAATCAAGCTTAAACTTTATTTTTAGACCTTATATGCCTAGTGGTAAACTATATCTATTTAACTCTATTATAGCGGCTAATGAAGCTTACTTTAATCTCATAGTATACTTATGTCCTCAAATAATAGATGATGAGATACCTCAAGGCTTACTATTACCTACTCTAGCCTATGCTATGTATGAATACAATAAAGATATACAAGACTTAGCTTCTGCATCTAGATATGAAGCTATAGCACTTAATTTAATTAACTATCTGAATAGATATACTACTCAGCTTATGCCTACTAATTGGTCAAAGATAGGAGACATCATTACCTATGACTTATGATTTAAATGCTATTATACCCGCTGTATTTCATATACATATTAGAGCACATAATATTAAAGTAAGTCAAGATAATGTCTACTATCTTAATGTGTTATCTATCTACAATGCTGAATATGACGATATAGATACTCATCATCACTATGAAGATAACTTAGCTTCTACAGTAGAGACTACAGATTTACCAGATAATCCAAAGATTAAAATAAAATATAATTATCTCTTTGCTTCAGAGGATGGTGTTTTAACTGCTACTTATGGAATACCTAATCCTCAGTTAATTGATTACCTTGATAGATTATGGCTTACACTTAAATATAAAGATGTTATTAACGCTTATAATCTTATGAAAGATATATCTAATCTTACTAAGAACTTGATTAGTGAAAACAATATAGACCTACAAGTAAAGATAGATACTGCAGGTACAATAGAACCTTTTAGATTATGAATCTTATAAATAATTCTATACCAGATAAAATACTAGATGACTTATCAGTCTTCTTGTCATTTATCTATATATTAACAGGTAATGTTAAGATAGATACCTTAGAACCTGGTATGATATATAATAGCTATACCTATACAGCCTTACCTATTAACTATATATATCCTTATCAGTCTTGTAATTATGAATGGTTTCAACATAATCTTATATCTGATAAGCCTACTATTATAGCTAACTACTTATCTGATGAGATACAAGTCCTAGCTAGTAAGCCTGCAGAATTAGACATATTTACTGATTTATTATATGAATTATATAAGTGTATGAGTACTAATGATTCTACTACATCTTTAGTATTATCTCAAGTATTCTTACAACTTATAAGTATAGTCTCTAATAAAGTATCTATCATTGGTCCTGAACCTAGTGATTATAAGGTGATACCATATGGCTTATAAGAAATCTGACATAGGCAACTTTGCTAATAATGTTAATCCTCAAGTAGAAAGAAATAGCTTTAAGGTATTTGAATCTTTTGAGCTACAATTACCTGCTATAGACTATGAGAATATGGGTGTTAATACTATCCATCCTATGGATAGAACTATCTTAACTAATACAGAATATACTGATACTAAATCTGTTACAGGTGAGATAAGACCTCAGAAATCTGTAGCTTTAGAACCTAAATCTGAATATAGTGTTATGAATTATATTGAATCATCTCCTAGTATACCAGAAAGCTATTCTAATCACTTATCTATTTTTGGTTGGTGGTTAGGAACTAATAATTATCGTAATCTCAGGTCTATACCTCTTGAAATAAATGGCATTCATCCTAAGGCTGTTATAGGTCAACCTTCTGATTCTCATATGTTTACTGGTACCTATATAGGCGCTACTGATAATGAGTTTATTATACAATTTTATGCCACTAAACGACAAAATAATACTCATAATAAAGGCGTATTAGTAATACCTATTATACCAATTATAGGTTCAGAGAAACTATGTACAATTATGACTGATACAGATGGTAATTTTAGTTCTGATAATACTAAATGTGTTGGCTATGCACAGTATACAGTTAATCTGCCTATATATAATCTTGATAGTATAACAGACGTTAATACTAAACAAACTATATCAGCTAAAGTAAAATATACCTGGGGACATAGTTTAGAAGACAATCCTGCTATTATTTATTATAATTCTGCTATACGAGATATGTGTACTCTTAATGAGTATGATAACAACTCAGCATCAGTAAATATTAGAGAAATAGAACAACCTATACACGTATATAACCCTAGCGCTTATCTAGATGATTTATTTAATATTCAACAATCAGGACTAAACCTACCTGATAGACCTATTATTCGTTTAACTAATTGTATTATAGTTCAATATACTTTACCTGATAGTGCTGAAGCTAATACTACTTATAAATTATGTTCTATTAAATATAAGAAGATTGGTATTGGACAACCTACTCAGAATGATACACCCACTAATCAATATGAATTATCATCTACTAATCCTAATATAACCTATTGTGGTGGTCAATACTTCATTTGTCTACCTGAAAGAGTTTTAGAATATAATTCTACAGTTATTTATTATGCGCCACATACTCAATCTATGTGGCTAGGTTATCCTAGATTACAGTCTTGGGCTAATAATATTGTTGATATGTTACCTTATGAATACGAAGGTTATAGAGTACAGAGATTATTTAAAGATGGTAATGAATACTTTGTAGTCTTCATATTCTACGAGCCTGAAAGCATAAATGAAGATAGCTATGATGATGAAGGTAATGTCATAAGAGGTAGTACAACTACTCAAAAATTACATCTTGAATTTGGATGGGAATTAGAAGATGGTAAATATATATTACCACCTAACCTTGAAAACTTAATATCTATTGAGACATCTAATATATTAGCTTCTTCTAAGGTTTTTAATTGTGACTATATCTATAAATATCCTAGAAATCTATCACATAATAAAAAGGATTATGTTATAAATTTATTAATTGGTAACTCTATTGTAACTATATCTTCATCTCGTTGTCTAGCTTCTGATATAAATTCGCTAATGTATAATGATGGTTATAATACTATAGACCAAATAGTTGTAACAAATAAAGTACTAGAAACACAAAACTTATCTAAGAACATAACTATTAATCAACCTAATAAGTCTACACTGACTATACCATCTGAATCTTCTATGATTGAACTTAATGATGCTAATCTTAATCATACTATAGTTAATCCTAATACAGAACTAGCATCTCAGAATCTTAGTTTATATAGAGTACCTCGTATTAAAGACATTATTACTAAAAACATTATAGGTTCTAATATCCATATTTATAATGATAGAATTACTAATTTAGGCTTATCCTATGGACTTATGCGTCCACTCATAACGAATGATATTATATATAATAGCCATACCGAATATCAACATATTACTAGTGAATACTATACTACAGATGTATATCCTATACTCTATCCTCATTGTATGCCTATTAATACTAGATATGGTGGATATAGCATAATCTTGCCTTCAACTTATAGTAATCTACTTAATAACTTCTTTACTATTAATGGTCCTATAACCTGGAATGATGCAGAAGGTCAGCAACATTATTGGATAAGAAATTATAGAAAATTTTTATTACCATATAAGAACTTTGTTATATCTGAAGATAATTGGTTAGCTTATCATAATCAGAAGATATTTGGTTTCTTTGTCAATAATCTTATTGAACAAATAAAATCTTATAACCTAGTTAATAATCAATCTAAACTAATTAACCTAGATTTAGCTTGGGTTAATAGTAATAAGGCAGTTATACATAAGATTATCTCTACTAATACTACTTATTATATCGCTAATGTCTGTCCCTACTTAGGAACTATACAAATGATACAACCTAGTGCTATAGATGAGCTAGGAACTCCTACTTCTGTATTATATACTCTAGATGTCATTAATATGATAGCCTATAATGGCGAATATATTAATGGACATAAACTATTAGATGTAACTAATAATACTATAGTTACTGATAAGCATAATCTATACTTAGCTTCTAATAAATATAAGCTCTCTGCAGATGTAGAACATCTTCAACATCAAATACCAAGAGCTTCTAATAACTATTATGGCATAGCTCAATACATATTTATATCTAATAATGATAAGTCTCATATCTATGTTACTAGTGAGAATAATACATACTATCTTGCTTCTATAGATGGTATGATAATAGATAAGCCTTACTTTAATAATACTACATTATTTATAGCAGCCTATTATAATAACAAAGTAACTATCTATTCTATTAATCAGAATAATATTTTAGCTATTAAATCTATATCTGTAAGTCCTAATCATAAGGCTTATATAAGATTTATAAATAACTTAGGTCTAGCTTTAATTATATATGATAACTATGTAGTTACTATATATGATTTACAAGTCAATAACATATATCTTTTAGCTACTTATAATAATATAAAGAGCTTAGATGTTATAGATGACATTGATTCTTCTTACATAATGTTACGTAAGCATAATGATGATAATGCTTATATACCAGTAATTATTAATACTCGTAATAACTTTAATATTAAGAGTAGTGATTTCTATTTTCCTTTACAAGAAGGTAATCACTTATTATTAGACGGATTACAAATAGAATTCAATCCTGAAGTCAGTAAATATGACTTTGATATAGAAATAAATTCTAACTTCAGTAATAAATTCTATAAAAGCTTTAAGAATAACACTAATCTAATAGAGGTAATAAAATTACCTAAATCTATACCTGTAGGTACGGCTTCTTATAGAATTACTAATTGTTCTGGTATAATACGTAATATCAATTGGATAGTACACGCTATGCCTATATTAAATGATACTATTAAGCTTATTACACCTGTATTTCCAGAACCTGATATTATACCTGATAATGATGAACAACATACAAAAGCTTACTTAAAATTAAATAATATACCAGAAGATATTACTCATATCATACTTAGTCTTTATTATGATGAAGAACATAAATGGCTTATCAGTGGTTATCCTCAGATATTAGAAACAAGAGATTTTCCTATTGATATACCTAATTATCTATTACCATATAGAGGAGCTGTTATATATTATGAAGCTGCATATGTTAATAAAGATATTGATGAACTACAGATAGGTAAATATACTAATGGTAAGATAGAACTAGAAAGATTACCTGGAGAAATATTACCACCTCCTCAAATAGAGAAAGACCCTGAAACTGAATATCCTGTAACTACTAAGCCTGATAATCCTAATACTAAGATAATCAAAGTAAATCAAACCTTTGATTATAACTATCATATACTTGAAGTATCAAATACAGAAAACTTTAATAAGATAATCTATACTGATACTTCTATTAAAGACTTTATCTTAAAGTGTGATGAATTTATTTATCCTACAATCTATGTAAGAGTAAAATCTGTAAGTGATAAGCTTGGTATACAAATAAGTGATTATTCAGAAATTATCACTATTTCTTTAATTGAATAATACAAGGAGTCATAATGGACCCATTAACTATAGCTTTAACTAGTATACTAGGTGGTATCTCTGGTGCTGTAACTGAACATTCAGAAGCTAAACAACTTGCAAAACAAGTAAGAGAACAGCGTAAGCAACTTGAAGAAGCGGCTAATAATCTTAGAGCTTTATCAATCAAAGAAGGAGCTGCTGCTCAATCTGCTTATAATTGGGCTTCTGCTATGGTTAATAAATACAAAGATAATCCACAAGTATTAAGCTCTGTATCAGAAGGATTAAATTCTCAGCTTACTGGTATACATAATAATGCTAATCAATTTCAAACTCAAGCTATTCAATTATTAGCATCTAGACCTGCTACTATTAGTACTAAGAATGCAGGTTTAAAAGGATTTCTGAAAGGTTCTATGGGTGGTATGGGTCTTGGATATAGTCTAACTAGTAATCCTACTGGTGAAAATAAATTTAATCTTACAGATTTCGTATTAGGTAAGTTTAAGAATACGAATACTACTGCTACTACTCAATCTACAGATGAAAATAATACTGGTCTTACTAATTCTTTATATTATAATTTTAATAAATCGCTATATCCTAATGACTTAGAATCCTTACCTTCTATATATCAATATTATTATAAACAATGGAATAGATAGGAGCTTTAATATGCCTTATTTCCTTAGTCCTAATCAACAACCTCAGCCTATAGTAATTAATGAAGATTTATATAATCAGCTTAATAACTTAATTAATACTATTAACACAGTTAATAATACTAGTAATCAAACTAAAACTAATCTAATGAATGCTGTAGGTACTATTATAACAAACTATAATCAATTTGTTAATCAAGCTAATTTATCTGGTAAAGCTTATGCTCTTGTTAACTTACCCACTTATACAGATAATGTAAAGCAAATTCTTAATAGATATGCTGTAAGTGAATCTATAGATGTTATTAATCAACACAACGAACAAACTATTAATATTTCTAGAGAAGCTGGATTTGGTGGTAAAAATAAAGCAGATATAGACTTTACTAATGATGTTATAGCAAAACAACAAAAAATTGCTAAGAATTATTTTGGTGGTCTACCCGTTATCTTAAATGATGACCCTAAAACTGGTAAAAAGAAAGGATATATAGATACTAGTAATATACAAAAAATGTCTAAAGATGAAGTCTTGGCGGCATTACGAAGCTATGTACCTAATATAGATAAGGTAGCTAGTCCAGAAACTTTATCTAATGCTATAGATAATTATGTTAAGGCTTTTAGAAGTCTAGACCCTGTTATTAGAGATAACGCTTTTATGACCTATATACAACCTCTGATACATCAAGCCTTGATACTTGAAACTCAGTATCAATCTACACCTGAAATGAATAATTTAATTAAATATCTATCAGGTGTAATAGGAGGTTAGTAATGTTAGTTGAACATAAACCAGTCACAAACCAACTTGATTTAATTAATGGTCTTTTTAATATAGCTACACCTTATTTGAATACTATGGCACCTAATCAGAAATCTGAAGAACAGCCTACGACATCTCATAAGACTACTACTACTCAAACTACTGTAACTAATGCAGGTGCACCTGTAGACCCACAAATGCAACAGCTTATAGCTACAGTAATGAAGGCTTTAGATATGTCTAAAATGGACATAAATGTAGAAAAGAAAGATATTGAAAAGAGAATTGAACAAGCTAGAAATCAAATGTCAGCTGCTATGTTCTTATCGCAAGGTGGTAATGAAAGCTTAGCTGCTAATTTGATTAATACAGCTAGTCAAGAACTAGCTAAGCTTGAATATCTTAAATCTCAGATAGAAGCTAATCCAGATGGCTATAAGCTTGCTAAAGCCTTATCTATAATTGAACAAGGTGCTCAAGGTATATCTGGTTTAGCTCAAGCCGCTTCATCTAAATATTTACCTGCTTCCTATGCAGCATCTATGGCTCAAGCTGCAGCTTATAGAAGTACTTCTAGTCCATATGCTAATATACCTATGTATAGTCTTAAAGACTTCATTGACATAGCTCAATTATATCTACAATCTGGTGGAGATAAGAAAAATAAACCTAAACTACAAAATGCTATGTTAAACCTTCTTAATACTATGTTACGTCAGTATAATAGTATTGAAATGAAGGATGTTATGAATCCTAAATATACTCAAGTATATACACCACCTACATTAAATAGAGGACAGTAAATTGGACCCAATATATCAAGTAAGACAAATAGAACCACAGATAACCCAGGATGTCTATAGATACCTGTTAAATAATACTCAATTCTATAGTCAAGTAGTTAATAGTGTTCTAACTAATATGAATAAAAATAGAGGTGGAGGTAAGACTTTAGCTTGGGCTGTATCTATGAATCCTGAAGTCTTAGGATTAACTAAAGAAGATATAGTTAAATATCCTGCTGAATCTTTAGCTAAGGGTATCATCTATAAAGTAGCTGAAGCTTATAGTGATTCTGTTATATCACATACTCTTGCAGGACTTGACCCTGAAACAGCTCAGAAGGCTGCTATAGATAACATATTTAATAAACCATTAGGTTATTCTAATATACCATTCTTATCTGATGTTAATATAACTAGAACAAATTTACCTAATATGACTTTAGCTCAGGCTATTGCGAATGAAGATACTATGCCTCTTATGGTTAATTTCTTACAAAGTACTGATAAGTCTGGTGTAGTAGATACACGCTATCCTCTTATGTCTGACTACATTAATCCTATGGTTAAGAATATGTATGTCAGTCTATTAGATATTAATCCTAAGACTGGTGAAAGATTAGATGTTGGGTCTCCTACTGGTGCATTTATATCTTTAGCTGCTAGTAAGACTAATATAGGTAACTTAGCGATTAAGGCTTATGACTATATATCTGGTAATAGTCCTAGATTTGTTACAGACTATAGACAAGCAGCTTTAGAAGAAAACATATATAGTGACCCTGAATTATCTTTATTACCTAAAGCAGCTAGAACAACTGCTAATATAGTAGGCTATATTGGTTCTATAATGGAAAACGTAGCTGTAGCTAAGGGCTTAGGTATGATAGGATTATGGATTCTTAATGTTAGTAAGGGTAGATTAATGGAGTATAATACTGCTACTGGATTTGTAGAGCCATTTAATACTTCTAAATACATATGGGGTGCAGCATATGATGCTGTAACTACAGGTATAGGCTTAGCATTTAGTCAGATAGCAGGTACTGCTTTATCAGGTATAACTGGTAATGTAGAAGGCATTAAAGACCTTAATCGTGTATTAAATCATTTCTCAACTAATAATATCATTAGATTAGGTATGTTTCCTATAAAGAATCTAGTAGCTAATACTTTAGTAGATATGGGTGTTGACTATGGAGTTCATCATTTGACAAAGAACTTTATAGACTATTCAGCTGAGCAAATGAGACGTTATGACCTATCTGGTGCACCTGATGATGTTATAGCTAAATTTGCTACAGACTTTGCTATGCGTTCTGCTATGGTTATAGGCTCTGGTGCATATCGTAATTTCTTAGCAAAGAAGACTGCTGCACCTACAGGTCTCTATGAGAAATCTTGGTGGACTGAGATGTTTGGTGATACTATCAAGAAGTACCCTAATCGTAGAGCTGCAGAGAATGCTATGAAATTTGCTACTCTTACTTGGGGATTATATCCAGGTAATGCTAAAGCTATGCACCAACTTATGAGTGACCCTGAAATTAAAAGTGATTACATTACTAGAGTTAGAGAAGGTAGATTTAGTTTTAGTGATTATATGACCTTCTGGTTAGCTACTGAAATGCGTAGTAATCAGATATTTAAATGGTTTGGTACAGTAACTGGATTACCTTGTGCTGAGTTTTATTATGCTTTCTTTAATACTACTAATATACTCGAGTCTGCTTTTGCTGTTACTGAATATACTAAGCTAGAAATCAATGATATGAATAGAGCTCAAGTATTAGCTAAGTCTTTTGGTCAAGCTATTACTGATGCTATCACAACTGCAGAACAGAATAAGGGCGGAGTAAGACTTACTCAAGATGAGTTTATTCAAGTTATAGCACCTTATATGTCATCTCTAAAAAGATTTGACTTTACTCATCTTACTAGAGGTGGTAAGTATACTGCAGAAGATATTATATCTTACATTGAAGGTCAGATATATAGAACCCTAGATGAATTAGCTGATAAGACTGATAATCCATACGCTACTTCGCAAAAGGTTAAAGAAATGTTAAAGCCACAAGTAAAAGATGGTAAATTAGTTGATACAGGCTTTGACGATTTACTAGCTAACTATAATGACCCTAAATTATTAAGAGATGCAGAAGTAGCACTCATTGATAGAATCAAAGAAAACGAAAGTCCTGATGCTCCTATTGTTAAATACGACGAGAAAGCTATAATAGAAATAGCTAAGATAATGGATTGGTTCTTTAGGAGACAAGAGAAAAGCGTTCAACAAATGGAAAAGCGGGGTATGGTACGCAGAACTGAGACTGGTGATATAGAGGCTACAGGTGACCCTAACGCAAAACCTAACATACTTCGTTCTTGGGATGAGTTAATGACTGTCGTAGATGGTAATGTTACTATTTACAAAGTAATGAAAGACTTACAACCATTTATAGAAAGCATACTTAATAAAGAACCTATAAGTTCATTTGGAGATGTACTTAATAGATTAGGTAAGGCTTCAGCTTTACTAATGAAGTCTAAGATGGAGGGTCTAGAGTGGACACTCAATGATAATACTATCTCTGATGAAAATAAAGCTTTAGCTATAATGAGAGTAAAAAGTGATTTAAAAATATTATCAGAAGGCTTCTTTAAATACGCTAATCTATCAGACTATCAAGAAGTACAGAATAGAGTATTACATTTAGATAAAATATTAGCTCCATACAGAGCTAAATTTAAGACTACTACTATACGAGGTATACCTATTACTGACCTTATAATTGATATAAAAGATTATGAGATTATGCGTGTTGCAAAGTCTTATACCTCACCTCTATTCGTAGCTGATGAACATACACTTAAATTATTAGACTTAAATGTAGAAACTGAAGACTTAGGAGATAAGAGGGCGCTTTATAATACTTTAAGACTACTATGTGCTGTTAATCCTAGAGCTCCTCTTACTTACGAATATGATAATCTAGTGACTATGAACGGTAAGAATCTCAATGTTAACTCAGTCTTAATAGAAGAATCTTGGAATATTATGAGAGAATTTGCTAATATGGATGCAGAAATTAGAGCTAAATTTACTACTGAAGATATGGATGTAATCAATAGTATATTAGGTATCTATCTATTCAAGTGGGTTAACAAGCGATTCATAGAGACTAAACATAATTATAATCTACCTTCTACAGAAGCTGGTGTAGAGAAATTCTTAGAGAATATAAATAAATTTTTAAGCGATTACAATATCAAGATAACTGACTATGATGTAAATACAGGTAAGATAAATATAGTTGGAGATGTATCTACAGACCAGGCAAAGATAGATTTATTTGATAAACTTTGGATGCCTATGGAGCCTGATGAATTTTTAAAACCATTAATGCCTACTGCTGAAGATTTACAGGAATTTCCTAGAATGTGGGATGTATGGGAGAATAACGAACTTAAATCAGTTGATGTAGATGACTTATTTGACTTAATCAAATCTTGTTTTCCTGATTTTGATGAGGCTGTAAGTTATCTATATTATAGCTTATATAGCTATTATGAAGATAATATAAAGAACGTATCTACTGAATTTGTTAATACTCTCACTACTGAAGTATTGAATAAACTTAAAGAGAAAGCACCTCAGATTAAGTTAGTGATAGATTCTAATAATAAACCTTGTCTTACTACTCTTGTAAGACATTTAGCTATGCGTAGTCTTAAAGAAAGGACTATGCGTGTAGACTTAGAAGCTGGAAAACTACAGGAAGTTTTAGGTCCAAACATTTCTATACATAATGTAAGCTTTAAGAAGAATCATTATGCAGGTGGAGTTTTTGGAAATCTAAATATACTACAAGTATCTTTACATAATGTTAGTACAGAAGACTTACTAAATATCAATGAGAAGATTACTAAGGCTGGTTATATAGTTATAGACCAGGATGGTTCAACTCAGGATAGTCTATATATAACTAAGAAACCACGTACTGTATCTGAATTAAGACATATCTTTGACCAATTTGTCAGTTATCAGAAGATGATATTTGATATTCTTGATGCACCTGAATTAGCGACCTTATCAATCTATATTGAGAATCATCCAGCTTATTGGTATAGCTTACTAGGTAAAGATAACTTTGAGCAGATAGTAAAAGAGTCTGCAGCCTTTATGGATAATAATGAAGCTCTAGCTCTATTACGTAATGCTAATAATACTTATAAAGCTCTACAAGGTGAGGCTAATGTAGATAATGCTTTTAAGAAATTAGCTAATATTATATATAGCATATCTAAGGCTGTATCTCTATCTAATCTATTACCTGAGAAGCCTACTACAACACCACAAGCTCCTAATAGAATAAGTGTATTTACAGATGAAGTATTAGATTATCATTTCGGAATCTTAAATAAAGCGCTTGAAGAATCAAATAAGAAGATAGAAGAATTCAGAACTCAGAATCCAGGTCAAGAAATTAATCTCAATGAAGTATTAACTCCTGAATTATTAAAGATTATCAATACTGTAAAAAGTGATGTCACTTTAGAGAGAGATATATACAAATGGGTTAATAAAGACAAGAAAAGTATATCTGATTATAGTACTAGAATTAAAAAAGATTTAATTGATGTCTTTAATAAAACAGATTATCTATCTTCTATTATTAAGAAATTTAATGCTATTATACCTAGTACTGATAATGCTCAACTTGACGCTATCTTTAAAGAAATAGATGACTATATAGACATTATTACTAATACTTCAAAAGAAGACATAGAATTTCAGAGATTCTATAGACTACTTGATGCTGATACTCAGCAGGAATATATAAAGCGTATTCAGAATCTCAAACAGGAAATGTTAGCATCTTATGAATCAGCTTTAAGAAGCTATGATACTCCTGGTTTCTTTAAGCATACTTGGGATGTAATGACTCCTGGTGAAGGTAAGACTCTTACTGGTGAAGGTAAGACTCTTACTGCTCAAGAAGCTATGCGCTATGTTTATAATGCTTTTATTACTGAAGGTATATCACCAGCTATAGCAGCCAAAGATTTACCTAAGAGACTAAGTGCACTTACTGCACAATGTGTATTACTACATCCTGATTTACATAATGCTGTATACTCTACTATTATCAAATCTATGGGCAGAACTCCCGTTATCGCTGTAGCAGATGATATTATCACTAATATAGGCAATACTAATGATGGGACAGTATATGTATCCTCAAAGATACTTAGAGCTTTAGAGACTATCTTTAATGCTGGTGGTCTAACGATTAAATCTTTTGGGTCATTAATGAAGGTTAACTTTGTAGCTTCTGATGTATTACCTGAAGGAGTAGATGTATTAATAGGTTCAGAAAGTCTTAAGTATTGTTCACCTATGTTAGCAAGTCTCATAGATTTATCTAGTGTAAGAAAACCTACAGAATTAGCACTTTGGGGTTATAAGCCACATAATTTTAATCTCTATAATGTAGGCACATATAATCAAAGAGAAGCAGTATTTAAGATATTTCTAACTGGTTTAGCTAAGCAATGTGATGTCTATGATAGAGCTGGTACTAGTACACCTTGTTCTCAAGAATGTAACTTCAGTGGTGGTGGTCAGATTATAGGTAACTTCAAATTTAAAACTGCTCTTGTTGCTCAAAGAGCTGAGAGTAATAACTACTATTCTTTTAGACATCGTAATAATGCTATAAGAGCTGGATTACGTAGTTCTGATGGTGGTGATAGTTCATATGGTAGAATAACCTATGAACCTGATTATATGCCTGGAGATGCTACTAATTATCCTCAATCTTATAATCTAATGAATGCTAAGCTTGATAGATATTTCCAGTCAAAGCATTTATTGACTATAGATAAAACTACTCAAGAATATGATTTAAAACCTGAATTTACAGGTTCTGCATCAATAAAATTACTTGCTGAGATGGTGCAGAAAAAGTTACATAACAAAGCTTTAAAGTCTTATAATGATACTGGTACTAATGTAGACCCATCAGGTAAATTCAATACAGACAACTTTACACCTCTTGAGAGAAGAGCTTGGGAAGCAGCAGAGCATACTAAAGAAAGAAGTAAGGGTTATGGTACACTAGATAATGAAGCTACTACTAAGGATGGTAGAGCTATGTTAGACTATCTATCTTCTCTTGAAGATTCTCCATTAGTGAAGTTAAAGATAGATACTGGAGATGGTACAGAAGATGTATTCTTATTACTAGTTACTAGGTATTCTATTGATAATGAAGCGCATTATGTACCAGTAATATTGACCAGAATATTTGATGTAGACCACGATAATTCTTGGGGTATAAGTCTTAAGGCTGCATATGTCCAGTCTGGTGATTACGATAAAGACGCTATGAATTCTATACCTATGAGTAGAGAGAGTGTTACTAGATTTTTAGTAGACCAATTAGACTTACCAGAGAATACTAAACTAGATGATAATGAGATATTAGATTATCTTTGTTATCATCAAGCTAAGGTATTTGATTTAGTTCAGAACGATTTCATTACAAAGTTTCAAGGTAATCAAGTTAATGGTTACTCTATGCCTCCAGGTAGATTCTTTGGTCTTGCTATTTCTCAAGCTACTCGTATGTATCAAGGTATAGCAGCTTATACTGCAGGACTTTCAGATAACTACATTTGGGATGCTTCTGTATTATTTAACAAGAAACCAACTATCACTAGTCAATCTAATAAAGAAGTTTATGAATTACTTAAGAATACAGATGCAGCATTAATTGAACAATTAGCACCTGAGAATTATCAAGTAAGAAATAAAGCTAATAGAAATAATTATGTATTAATACAGGGTGGTCCTGACAATAAGCTACAAAGTATGAAAGTATTAGGTGGTCTAGACACAGTCAAGACTGGATGGATAATGAAGACTAGTGCTGGTAATGAAGTAGGTTATGTCCATTTCAGATTATCTTATATAGACTATATAGCAGTTATTGAAAGTAAACCTAATACTCCATTTATACCAGTTAAAGGCATATATGCTATACCTGAAGGTACAGGTATTAATGATGCTATCTTACGTATAAAAGAAGCTGGTGGCGCATATACAGATGTCTTAGATAACAGCTTTATTAAAGTCAATATAGCTGGTACAGATAATCTCTATGTAGCTAGACCTGGTCAATTAACTAAACAAGCAAGCGCTACTTATGTAGACTATACAAAGACAAATGGTGGTGTTGATACATTCAGAGCTATCATAGATGATAGTACTGACGATGCAACTAAGATAAGTATATTAACTAGACTATCAGAACAAGTAGAAGCTGCAGCTTCAACTGTCTTAATTGTAAGCTCTAGGTCTTCTAGAATATCTACATTTAATAGATTTGGTGTATTATGTGCTGTGCCTTATGACTTTTATAAGAACAAATATAACGAGCCTAATCTAACGAATATGTATCAGACCTTATCTGACAAATATTATTTTGAGCTTAAGCAAAAGATACATAAGATGTTAGGCACTCCTCTATCCTATGAATTAGAAACTGACCAAGATACTAATAAGCTTATAGACCAAATTACAGAGCTTTATGATAAGCATATTAAGTATGTAGATATAGCTAACTCTATGTTATCACCTGGTGATACCTTACCCTATTCTGATAAAGAATACGACGAGTTTTATAACTACTGTGTTAACTTAGTTAATGACCCAATTAAACTTAGTAAAGCTCCACATAATGTAGCTATAGTAGCTCATTTTCTAACTTCTGCAGATGATTACATACACGGCTTACGCTATAATATGTGGGTAGACCCATATAATAGGTTACATCATATGACAGCAGAAGATTTCGCTGAGTTATTTGATGAACGAGCTTTATTACCTTACGGTGAAAAAGCTAGGATTATTGAGCAAGCTTATACTATATTTAATCAAGCTAGATTCTTAGCTAATAATACCTTCATAGATTTCAGACCAAGCGCTCTTAAAGAAGCTGCAGATTTAATGAGTACTAGACCTATAAGATTAGTAGGAGCATCTAATAAAGAAGACTTAATTAATATGATATATTACACTATCCAATCTTCTACTTCTGCTGCAGGTACATTAGTAAATAGAACAGTTATACGACAAATGTTAGATGCGCTTGGTATAGATGTAGATATAGCTACTTCTGGTGCTGTAGGTAGTTCTCACGAATTAGCTAATTATACTTTGTTCACACCATTTTTAAATGATGGCAAGAAGTTGAAATATGGTATGACTCAAAGAGTTCAAGCTGGAATATTTGGTAAATTAACTATCAAAGGCAAAGAAGCATCAGTAGAATCGTTTCATAATTCTATCATAAAGTTATTATCTGATACTAAAGCTAATGATATGCAGAGAGCTAGATACAAAGCTCTATATTCTGCAATGACAGGTATGGTAGATGATATTACTCAACGAGATTTAATCTATGCAGGTTATGGTATAACTTCTACCTTCCTGAAAAGATTTGCAGAAAGTATTAAAGGTGATGGTGGTCTAGACTATAAGATAGATATTAATGTTTTAAAAGAGCATCCTGATTGGTTTCAATATACTGATGAAAGTATCAAATTAATTGATGATAGACTACTATCTAAAATAGGTGTCAGTATAGTAGAAAGAAATACTGATAGTGCTATAGGCTGTTAAAGGAGAATTAAATGGCTAGACATTGTGTATATGAAGCTCCTGCAAGTAATAATGTAGCAAGAGAATTCTTAATGGGACTTGAAGATGATACCAGAAGATTAGCGCTTATGTATGAATCTGGTGTTAATGGTGATTTATTACCACTATACTTACGGTATGATATAGAATCAACTAATATAGACGATGTAGTCAACAAGATTACAAATGGTAGAATTAAAAGTTTAGCAGAGTTATCTTACGATAAAGAGAAAGCGCTAAAATATAGTAATTATCTAATGAGTGTATTTCAGAATCTATTCAGAGCTAGTGATGACCCTAAGAAGTTACTGAGAGATGCAGGTTCATCTTCAAGAATACAAGCTGCATATAAGTTATATAAAGCAACTCAGAATGGTAATCTATTTGCTTATAAAGCAGTTAATGGATTACTAGGTATGTTTGGTTTAAATAAAAGCTTTGAGTTATGGTGTAATAGACCTAATCTTGTAACTCATTTTGAACCTGCAGCTGATGTGTATTATAAGCTAGCTCAGATAGATAATTTTACTAAAGGACCAATGCGTAAGATAATCAATCATATTCATAATATGATGAGAAGTGTTAATGATAACCCTATATTTAAGCAGTATGGTATAACTCAAGAAATATTTAATAAGACCTTCGGCTTAATTGATGGTGGTTACACTAGTGATATTAATCCTACAACCTTAGCTGCAAAGTTACAAGAATATAATATAATATTAGAACCTGCAGGAGCTATTGAAGTTTATAATCAATACTTAGAATATAGAGATAAAGATTGGTCTCTTATTAACTATGGCTATACTAAAGATTATATACAAGACCAAATAGATAAGTTTCGTAAAGCTAATCCTGATTCTCCACTTAATGATAATCAGTTATTACTAGAGATAGCATCTGATGATAGTATTTTAGGAAGCTTTAGAACATTGAAGAGTTATTATGATGAGTTATATTCTACTTCTCAGAATAGTATGAATAGAGCAGGTATTAATCCAAGACATCAAGAAGCTATAGATGCTTTCAATAAGATGTTAGAAGACTTTACAGCTAGGTTTGATTATGTGCCTGGTAATCATTTACAAGCTACTTACTTAGAAGCGTTCTATGCTGATGATAGTGATGTCAACAGGAAATTAGTATATTTACCTAGCTTTACTAGACATCGTATTAATAACATAATGAGTGATGATGGAGACTTCTATCATAGTGCTACTACAATGGTTACAGCTACAGGTATTATGTTTGAAGAAGCTAGTAGAATATTAGGTTATAACAAGATTTCTGATGAGATGGAGAAGAACTATAATTGGTTCTTAGCAGATAGTAATAGAAGAGCTATACAATCAGGCTTAATGTTTTACTTACACGACTTAGCTACTATCATAGATACTGAACCAGAGAATAATAATAAAGCACTTAAGATGACTAGACGTATATCTAGTGCTCTTGGTCTTATGCCAGCTATGATGTTAATAGGTCCTAATAGTGCTATTAATAATACTATCGCTGGTAACTATATGTTAACTATGACTACAGGTACACAGCATAGAATGGGTAGATTTGAACACGATAGAGAGCAAGGTAATCAGTTAGCTTTAGCAGTTGATAGATATGGTTCTAAGATGCTAGGTCCAGGTATAACGAGAGAATTTGAAATGTTTTCTCCTGCAGGACGTAATCCCGATATTATTGACCAAGCACATAGTGTAGTACAGAAGATGGCAGATAAAATGGGTGAAGGAGTCATAGGCTTAATACCTGGTGGTGTAGATATGTCTACTACTTGGCGTAGGCTATTGTCTATGAAGGGTAGTGAAGATAGATTACGTGAGCATTACTTAGGTCTATTGTATAACTATTGTCTAGAAGATATAGGTGCAGGACCTGAGGTATATCAGCGTAGTAAAGATATAGACGAGCTTACTCAAAGCCAGATTAAAAATCTTATAGAGCGTAATGCAAGACGAGCTTGGTATGATACTCAGCAAGCTTTAGGAGATTTCAGTCCTTTAGCTAAGCCGTTCTGGGCTCATACTTTAGGTGATACTACTAATAATCCTATGCTATGTTTAGCTGGTGCAATGTTTAAGATGTTATACGTCTTTAGACATCCTATGGTAACTAATGTAGAAAACTTCAATACTGCACTTGCTAGATGGGGTGTATCAATTACTACACCTGAACTACGTAAGACTTTAACTCCAGAGCTAAAGAAGGCATATAAGCATACTAGTGCTATGATAGGTTTAGGTGCTGCTTTTGCTATATATGAATTTATGAGAGATGCAGTCTTTGCAGATAGAGATAGTATTCAGATAGGCTATACTGAAACTTTCAATCCATTACAGGATTTCAGAAATCCTATTAATTTACTATATGCTTCTGTAGTTGCACCTTTATTTAATCTTAATATTAGTGAAGAAGCATATCAAAGGATACTAGCTAATAATGTTAAATTTGTAATGAATATGTTAGGTGGTAACAGATTTGCAGATGTAATAAATGCAGATGAGGGCTTAAGCGAAGTTATGCCAAGAATAGAACGTATCTGGGATTTACCTGTATATGTCTTCAATACTATCTTTTATCCTAGTACAGTACAGGGTATGACAGGTGGTAAGACTAATGTATTATACGCTAAAAGACAAGAGATGCGTGACCAATTTGGTAATCTTACTAAGTTAGACCCAGTCTGGTGGTTTGAAAGAGCCCTAGAAGCTTGGAGAATTAAAGACCCTAGTAATTGGAATGATGTTAATAGTACCTTCTTAAAGAATACTCTAGGTACAGACTTCCAATCTTTCTTAGGTCTTTCTGTATGGAAAACTAATCCTCAGCCTATCTTCTGGTCTACTAATAGCAGTTACGATAGAGAGTATGCAGAAGAACGAGCTTCAAGAGTATTTAGAAAATCTAGTATGGGTAAAGCTCCTGCATACCTCCAACAGAATGCTAGAAATCTAGCTATCTATGGTAAACGTGCAACTAACTTTACATTTTATCTACCTAAAAAAAGATGATAACATTACAACGCCAAATAAATTTTTTAAGGTATGAAATAAATGAAGTTAATATACTTAGTGCTGTCAACCTAGAACGCTTAAAATTCCCCACTATTTTTAACTCAGGATAGAAAATAACTATGATACCTAAATATAAGAATATGATATACGATATGTATGAGTATATACGTAATAGAACTGTAGCAGGATTCTCAGCTGAGAGTATTACAGATGAAGTAATGAAGAGATATAAGCCTGCTATCAGATTTTATAAATGTGACTATGATATGGTTTATGAATTTATTCTAAGCTTAGCAGAGTTTGCTAGGTTTATGTATACAAATCAATTGCAAGGAGACTAAAAATGGATTTATTTATGCAGATTTTACAACAGATTGGACCTGAAGCAATGCTTCAGTTAATCCAACTGATTGTATCTATGGACCAGAATCAACTACAACAGTTAGTTCAACAGCTTCAAGAAATGATGCAACAAGGAGCTCAACAAGGACCTGGTCCTGAAGAAGCTCAAGCACAAGCTAACGCTAATATGTTCGGTTAATTAAGCGAGGTTTATTATGCGTGACGTAATTAAGTTAGGTGGAGATATAGCATTTGAGGACCTTAATCCTCATAACTTCCACCTTAAGAATGACTATATCAATAATCTCTTATTCACTGCTCTTAATATCTTACCTCCATTGGCTAAATATAATATTAAGCCAAAGATATTACTAGCCTTCGTTTCTAATAGCTACGCTCAAGATAATCTAGAAGAGTATCATACTAATCCCTTGTTCTATAAGTTTACTCAAGGATTAGCTCTTAGAATTACTTGGGATAATTACTCTCAGATTGATGCTATATCTATTATACCTGATATACTGAAAGACGTTAAATCTAATGTATATGCTTATCTTAATCAAGATGAGAGTTATGTAGACCTATACTTTGAAATGAAGGATACTACTAAGGTATTTGAGATTATTGATGGTATAACTAGACAAATTAGCTAAGCTTAAAAAGGCTAAAAAAAAAGAGAGTGGATAGGTATACTATTCACTCTCTTATCATTTAGAAGTTAGATTATCTTAAGGAATATATATACGCCTGGTCGTATGGTGTAAATCTAATATTGCTACTTCCTGATACTATCCTAGTTTCATTATTCTTAAGATAATAATTTATAATTCTCATTAATGGAGAATTCTCACTAAGTATATCTGAATATGCAGATACAACTTCGTAATCATCTCGTATTCTTAAATAGATATGGTCACATAACTTCATATCCCATAATCCTAGTACCTGGTCATAGAATACTACTAAACCATTGTAAATATTAACAGGATTAAAAAGATACTGTAGATTAGCTCTACTAAGTCTGTAGATACGCCATTCTGGTTTCTCAGTTTTTACTTCATCATTCACTGCTATCAATTCTGAGAAGTTATATTCACATATGCTCTTCTCTAGTTGTGGTGGATGCTTACTAAAAAAGATTACTTCATCAGATATTACTTTGTTACTATTAGATGAACTTCCTTCATCTAATGCTATTACTAGTGTTCTTACTAATTCATTCAGTTTCATTGTTATCTCCTATATTCTTATTATATTTAATTAAATACCATATCTCTTCTATGACATTTACTAACTTTTCTTTGAAATAAATGTCATCTGATAGGTTATCTATTCTCGGATGTAATATTAAGTCTGCTATTATACCTTCTTTTGATATTACTGCACATATAGGACCTGATATTTGTATTAAATAAAACTTACTATCATAGGTCCTAGCCTTATAGATATACTCTGTTATATTAATACCTTGCGTGAAAGTCAACGGATAGCTAAACCTCAGTTGTGTTTTTATCCATAAGCCTTTATCGTTCATAGTATAAAATCCAGATTCTAATTCATTACCAACAAGATACGCTACACTAAAGTTATCTAATTCTGGTAACTCTACTGCCATATTCATTCTAAACCATTTTATAATCTGAGTTATAGTATGATACTTATCCTTGATTTCATCTAAGTTATATTTGTCTGCTATATCTAGTAAGATATCTAGATAGAATCTATACTGATTATCGTCTAATATGTCATTAATGAAATCATTATAGATATTGTATCTTACTAGGGCTCTTAATCTTTCTGAGGCTATCATTATATCCTCCTTTACTCCACTTATAATTTATCTTCTGGTATTAACTTATAAGTTAGATGATTGTATACAACTTCTCCATTTCTAGCTAGTTCTTGTCTATGATTATCTATATAATCAGTTAAGCTGTCCATATAGAAATGTATACCTCTGAACCAATCCCAGAATCCTGTTCTTGCTTCTATATCATCTTCGTATTTACCTATAGGCACAGTATAGCCTGATATATGACTTCCTGTGTTACTATACTCATCTAACTTGTCTACTTTGACATAATATTCTTTCATTAGTGTATGACTCCTCTCATTATTACCTTTTGATTGAAAGTGAACTCTCCAGTCTCGTCATACTCACAAGTTGCGAAACCCTGTTGCCATTGATTTAGCTTTGAGTAATCAAACTCTTTCGCTAAGTATCCTACTGAATAAGCTCTAAAGTATCTATCTCCTACTCTTCTGTAAAGCTGAGTCTGTACTCTATGATAATGAAATACTACAAAATCATCATAGATATACTTCATCATTACATCACAGATATGCTGTGGATTATAGGCTCCTTTTGGCTTCTCATTTCCGTGTACGTGCCATAAGTTTCCTATAGCAAAAGGCTCTGTTACATACTCTATATTCAATTCCTTAAGCTCTAACTTATCAATTAAAAGAGTTGCTACAAGTTCTGCTAACTGTTCAGCTTTATTACAGATATATCGCTCTATTCTCTGCTCGTGATTACCTAAATAGTATATTATTCTACTATCAGGAAATCTATTACGTAACGAATAGAGAAATTCTCTAGCTTCACCTATCTCTTCAAATAGTCTTTTGCCTCTCAGTGGATTCTTATCAAAGTCTGAAATCTCATAACAATCTATAAGGTCACCCATTATAGATATTATATCAGGCTGATACTCCTCTGCATAATCAAGCATAACTGATATAGCAGCTTTATCTTGATATGGTATATGTATATCACCTATCAACAATTCTTTCTTTATTTCCTTAGTCTCAAGTTGCATACTAGTACAATTGATTATGTCTTGATTATTTAAGGCAAAGACTATCTTTCTAGCTAGAGAATCTGTAATATTCAGTAGTTCTGCTAATCTCTTTCTACCTAATTCTTGACCTTGTTTCTGAGCTTCGTGATATAATACTACTGCCTTTTGCCATAATGCTACAGTTAACATATTCTCCATATTACTTATCCTTTTGTTCATATAATTTTAATATTAATCTACCTAATCTCTTAGCTAATATTTCAGCTGTTTGTTCATATACATTATTACTTATAGAAGTCAAGTCTTCATCATCTAATCCTACAAAGTTAACATAATAGGTATGAAACTCTCTAGTAAGTATATGACCTAACTCGTGACTGATTACATACTTAGCTTGTTCTATATCGTTAATCATATTACTAGCTATATTCAGTTGGATGTATCCGTGACTATCATTATAATTACATTCAGCCATATCACCAGATTCTAAGTTATCTACTACGTTAAGTTGGATGTCTTCAATATGTTCAAAACCTGATAGATTAATAATATAATCTATCATATCCTTTGCTAACTTTTCTAATGTCTTAACCTTCATTTATTCTCCTAGAAGTTAGATGTAACCATATATTTTTTTAAAATAAAGAGTGAGTAGACTAATCTACTCACTCTCCTTATCTCAATCTGTATAGTGAAGACTAACAGTATAATAACCAATATTCCAATCTGTTATATTATGTTCTATCATATAACTTAAATAAGGCAATATTAAATACGGAGTATCTTTAAAGTAATGACCAGGTATCATATGTGGGTCATCATCTTTAGCTTTATATTGAACTTTACTTAAATCATCTTGTAAATAATCAAACATAGTATAGATATACAGATGAACATAATATGTTCCCATAGCATCTACAAATGAATTGCTATCAAAGAAGATAGCATCATCTTTCTGAGCTAACTTATTCTCTATTACTATCTTTTGAGTCATTCTCACTCCTTAATTCATCAAAGATTACGTCTAATTTATCCATATAACTATATATGTCTTCTAAATTAGCAACTATATTCGCTATATCATCATTACTTGGTATGATGCGTTTAAATGTTATGCTTTGATTATAATACTTATTCGTATTACCACCATACCATACCTCTACTTTAATTATGTTATAGCCTTCAAAGTCTATGTCTATAACTATATCTATTACTTTTCCTACTGTACCATAACTCAAAGATAAACGATTATCTTCAAATCTAGGATTAACTAAATAGTTTTCTACTAGATTATGTTCTAAGAACTTTTTCATTGTCTTGATTAATACATTCTTATTTATTTCCATTTGAGAACTCCATTTGTTGATAATGTACCCTTAAGGTCTATAAACTTAATCATATACACTGATAAGTCTATAATATTATTCAAGTCATTACTTAATATATGTTTACTTTCAGAATACTCTTCTAAATTATTATCAATTAAAACAAGTGTGTGCTTATTTCTATCTGAATCAGTAAACTTATATAGTGATATAGGTTCTTCACTTATGTACATATAGACCTTATAATAGATGTCATCTGGTCTATCTCCAGCTTCAAAGTAATAGATGATTATGTCTCCATATTCAATGTTCTTTATGATGCGCTTATACATCTTATCTTTTGGACTGAAGATAACATAATGACCTAAATTCATATCTTCATCATAAGCGCTATGAACATAATTATCTAGATTATTACTTGGTGGTATATTCTTTTCGGTTGGCATATAAACTCCTCGTTTTTTTTAGTTTATGTTGTAACATATAGTCAGTTTTTCTGATGAACTTATACAGAAGACTAGGACTAAGCTTCTTATCTTCTGGTGTGTTCTGTTCTATAGATTTAAGAGTTTGACCTAGAGTATTCGCTGATGCAAAGAATCCTAATTTCAAGCTAGGATTATATTTACCCGTAGCATATTCTTCAAACGTCATCTTTTTAGTTGATTGGAATATGAACTTTGCCAGACCTTCACCTACATAATACACGTATATTATGTCTCCTTTCTTCATATAGTCATTAGGTCCTAAGTCTTGTTCATAATTAGGTCTGAAGAATAGATAAGCTGTATAAGCTGGTGACATATATAGATACTTACTCATAATTACCATCGTCTAATACAGCTTGAGTATAATACGCACCAATTAAACTCTTTATGATGGTATTAATCTCATATCCAAAGATATGAGTAGCATCACAAAGATATACACTACTACAACTTAAATCTACAGTAATAACAAGAATAGTCATTGCTGGCTGATTGTACTCTAATATGTCTAAGACACTATATATATGTTCATCAGTGCTAACTTCAATACTGACTTTATTTGTCCTACTATAACTTATGATTAAATCTCCAACATATAGATATTCATCCATCTTCTTAAGTCTATTATGACTTATATCATAGATAGCTCTAGCACCATCTTCATCTACATAAATATATTTCTTTATATCCATTTTAACTCCTAACTACTATGTTTTCTTCTACCATATTCAGCGATTAGTATAGCTTCTGCTATATTGTCATTATTGCCTATCATATCAGTAGCATCAGGAAATAACTGTTTAGCTTTAGCTATAGAAGATTTCTTATCTTCTCCTATAAGACTAAAATATTTTTTCCATTCTTGACTACTAATCTCTTCATATGGTATTCCTTTATCTATAATAACTCCAAGTAAAATACCATAATTAATATGACTATTAGCTATACCTTTCTGCTGATATTGGTAGACCATTGGTGTCTTACACTTTGGACACGGTTTCTTACCTATCATAGGCTTAATGATAGGCTTTTCCAAATATATCATAATATTTTTGGATTTCTTTCCAATTTTACTATAATATTTTTGGAATAGGTTTCTAAACTCTTCAGGCTGACTTCTATCAGGAATACCTATTACTTCCAATATTTCGTTATCTTTAATAATAGCTATTTTACCTTTTAGTCCTGGGTCTATTCCTATGTAATACATTATTCTTCTCCTACTAATTTAAATCTCATATTATCCTGCATAACTATATTATATGTATGATTAGGTAAGCTACCATATGAATTAGCTAGGAATAAGAATTTTCTTATACCATTCTCATTTGGAGCGCTTAAACCTAATACTTTCCTAGATTGATTCTCTATAGAGCCACTTCCTTTCCCAGAAAATAACTTAATATCATTTTCTATACTATCTAATCTTCTTGGTTGTGATACTATATAAACAATGACTCCTGTTTCAGCAGTTATCTTTTGTAGTTCTATCATTGTTTGTTTTATCCCAAGATGTTCATTATAAGGATTATCACAGAAGTGGTCTAGAGTATCTAATACTATTAACTCTGGATTATAAGTATTTATCTGTTCTCTTAACTCTTTCATATCTGGCATTATATCTATAGGCATAATATTAGATAATACGTGATACCACTTATCTAATAACTCATTCTTATGCTCAAAAGCATAGCCTCTAGTACAACCTTCAAGTATCTGAGCACATACAAGAATGAAATAATCTGCAGATTGTTCAGCAGTATAATATAAAGTTCTACGTCTATTTCTCTCAATAAAATTATCATTATTTCTAAAGTCTACACCTAAGATAAAATTCTTCATTAAGGTAGACTTACCAGCCTTCGTTACACCTATGAGAGTAAGTATCTCTCCTCTTGTTACTATAAAGTCTGGTGCACCAACAGTTCTACCTAAGTCTATACCTTCTTTTAATTCCTTAATGAAGTCTCTTTGTTTAGCTAAATTGATAATATCATCTATAGAAGGAGCTTCATCATACAGCTTATGCTTCTGATAATGTATACATCTAGTAGAGCAATTCTGACGCATTAGTTTATTCTTACAACCATATTTATATTTCTTCTTATAGACTTGTTCTACTCTCTCTATAACCATCTGTTCTTTTAGACTATTATTATTCCATATCAGCATAAGCTGCTTAGCTAAATCGCTAGGTATACCCATTCTCATAAGATGAGATGCTAATACTAAAATAGTATTATTTCTAGTTCCTTCTATAGGACCTTGATTAAACATCTTATAAATACAGGCATAGTTATTTATTGGTTCATTGTAAGTAGTAAATATTGGTATCTTAGGTATTTCTGTGACTACATAACTTGCTAATTGTTTATTACCATTATAGTAATCTAACCAATTATAATCTAATCTCTGAGTCTGAGCTAAGAATCTAATGAAGTTTAAGTTCTCATACATAACTTCATCTCTTGATACAGGTATCTTATATAGATTAACTTTAGGATTAAGACTATATGGACATCTTAATAATGCTGTTCTCATATAAACAGCTTCATCTATGAGATTAATAAATCCTAATTTAGTAGCCATATTAGTTACAGATTGTTTAACTATATATGGTAAGTTTTCTATACCATCTTCAAAACCAAAACAATCTTTATGTATCAATAGATGAAAGCCTCTGCCAGAGAAATAGATTTTATAGTTATGTTCATTTAAGCCTGCACTTTCTAATTTAGTAATAATAAATCTCAAGTTTAATAATATCTGTTCATCAGAATTATCTATATGATTATCAATATCAATAGGTACCCAAGGTATACTATACTGATTAAACCAATTAGCTGGAGTCTCTTCATTCATTATCTCTACATCAGAATCTCTGTATGTATAGACAGACATAGCGCAGGGGGTATCACCCTGCGCTATTATCCAATCATACATATCTTCGTCTTTAACTAATATACCTCTAGGAGAGTTAAATTTTTCACCTAGTGCAGTCTCATAGTACATACAATCTCCTAGAATAACTTACGAGTAGTATTTGTTTTAGGAATAGGATTTTCTTTTGATTGTATGTACTCTTTATCTCTTTCATAAGCTGCTTCTGCTTGCTTACGTCCTTCTTCTGTAAAAGGATAGAATCTTAAACTAGACTGAAAGTAGCTATGATTATCTTTACCCTTTACTTTATAGACATATATATACATATATGCCTCATCATTTTTGAGCTTTAATTCTGCTAGATAATCAATTATCTTTTCATAGTCTAGTTCTTTATCATTAGCATCTACGAATTTACCTTCAGCATTAAAGCCTGCTTTACTATCACCTAGAGCATCAAGTATCATATGAATGTCTCTAATACCCTTACTATTCTTCAGGTCAAGATTACCTTCAGAATCTTTAACTATCTTTACTGGTACATAAATACTGAAGTCTCTTTCATAACCTTCAGGTCTAAAGTCAAAGCGCATTACGAAATTATTACTTAAATCTCTCAGGTGTTTCATATTAGGTAAATCATTTATTTGGTCATAATAACCAAAATCAATAAGCTTAGCTTTCAATACGCCTGTAGGTCTTGGTACATAGTTATGATTAATGTCTATTCTTGGCATTTATTTCTCCTTACCTTCTAATTTTTCTGCATACTTCAAACATTCTTTAGTTAAGACTTCATACAATGTAGGATGAGTCTTATTCCACTTAAATACTTTTCCATTAAGAGGCTCAATTCTTGTACCTAAAGTAACTTCACCAAAGCCTCTTACATCAAACAGATAATTACCACTAGCATCAACAGTAAACATTCCTATCAATTCAGCTTGATGTCCTAAGGTTGTGGCTAATTTCTCGTGAATCATAGGAAGCTTCTTCACTATAATATCTCTACCATTCTCAACTCTCATAGTCTTTTGAGTATGTAGATTACAAATTAAGAGACCAGTATCTTTTATTATATCAAGAAGTCTATCCTTAATCCTTAATGAGGTATTTCTAGCTCTAGCGATACCTTGAGCATAAGGTATCTCTTCAATAGTCTGTACAGTCTGCCACTTAGGATTATCAAGCTCTGCGTCTTCTGCTTTCATTTGCGCTAATGTATCTTCGTTAACCCATTCAGCTAGCTTATCAAAGGTATCAATTACAAGCGTAGTCTTACCTGAATCTTTCCAGGTCTGTTTCAGAATAGCTAGCGCTTCATATATAGAGTATGCAGGCTGAATATTACCACTGCTATCTCTAAATCCACGTTTCTCAGGAGGTATAATATTACCCTTCTCATCTTCCATTGGATATAATCCGTGTATAAGCATAGTAATATTCTTATCACATCTAGCTCCTGCTTCAAGGTCTAGTATGACTACACCATCTGCACCTTTAGGTGAAAAAGTAGATGCAGCAGTAGTCTTACCAGTCTTTTCATCTCCAACAAATAGAATCAATTTCCCAGGAGGAAATGGATTTCTATAGTCGGGTTTTGTACTTACGAGATAGTCTTCTAATTTCATATTAACTCCTATATAGTTAATTTTGTACCATAGTATTTATTAGGTTTAAATTGTCAAGATAATTCTTCATCTTCATCATCTTTAAATAGTAAGTCATATAAGTCATCTATGTATACCCAATATATTTCACTCCAGAATTCTTCTGGTATTATCAGATTATTTGTATGTACTTTTAATTCTTCAGATACTGGGTCATTATTGAATTGATGTACACTAACTACTATGAAGTCTGATTCTACAGATATTATTCTATATCCGTGAAATATTTTAATATTTTTAGGGTCTAAGAATTTATAAATAAAGACTACTTCCTCATAGTCATTAGGTAACTTATCACTTAGTTTTATTAGCATCTTCATTACTCCATAATTTCTTAAGGTCCTCAAGATATATCCAATATATATCTTGTTTCTGTTCTTTTGGGACTTCTATAAATTGATAACTTATATGTGTAATTTTATTATCTTTAGTACTATTATCTATGCGTATAGCCATAATAGTAAATTCATCATTATCAATAGATGAATATCCTTGAACTAATTTAGTTTTTGTAACATCATAAGAATATGGTTCATAAATAAATACAGTATATTCATATGTTTCAGGTAACTCTTCACTTAATCTTTTAAGTTTCATTTTAATATCTCCTTACCTTCTGACTAACTGGTAATTCAGCGCCTGGTACTTCTTTACCACTCATAAGGTCTTTTCTAATTTGAGCTAAGTCATAGACCTGCTCAATTTTAGTCTTGATGTATTCTTGAGGAATCTTAGACTCATCTGTAATAACAACAGAACCATAAGTCTTAGCTAGACTATAAGTATGATGTGCTAACTTCAGAGGTTCATCTGGTGTAACTATTCTATTAACAACGAGAAGTTCTAAGAGTTTCTCTTTGTTCTTCTTGATTGATTGTATTTTCTTATCAATCTTACTAAGCTCATCTTTATATAGTTCCTTATAAGCTTCTAACTGAGCGATAGCAGCTTCTAAGCCAGTATAGACAAAGTCTATATTACTTAGCTTCCTAAGTATCTTAGCTTCTATCTCAGCTAATTCTTTTTCACTATCTTCTGTACTTAAGTCTAGATTGATAAGAGATTTTACAATCTCTTCCATTTCTTGTTTTTGTGCTACAAGTTCGTTTAATGTTTCATTCATAATTACTCCTATTTCTTATCTTTATATTGGATTATAACTTTTCTTGTAAACCATATTAAGGCAAAAGTTATTAATAGTCCCACTATATTAGTTTTTAATCCCACTACTAGTGGAATTATTATTAGAGCTAGCATATATAGTATTTCATCCATATATACCTGCAGTTATAAAGTCTAAATAATTACTTGCTATTCTGCTATACATAATCCAGAATACATTAGCGATTTCTTTAAAGTCATATAAGCTACTATGAGTATTTTTAATTTTGTTATCTAGGTCCATAAAGATTAATACTTTATCATTAAATTCATCAGTATCTTTCAATATTAATGATATATGATAGTTATCTTTACCGCAGTCAATAACAAATTTGACTTCAAAGTCCATAGCTTTATTTTCAACAAGTCCTACTAATGTATCTATTTCTGTAATTAGATTAGACGATGTAGATGCTTTTTGGTCTATACTAAGTTCTATATTATCATTAAGCTTAGTATCTTTTAGCATCTGAAATAACGCTAGATTTGTCATAATATCTCCTCATATAAGTCAATATTACTTCGGTACATATAAGTTATACATTTCATATCTCTGAATTGTTTATTAATGAGATTGGGTAATTCTTTACATAATATTTCATATGTATGATAAGCTGCTTGAATATCTAGTGATTCCTTATTAGTATGTTCATTATTAAAGCCTACGGAGATATTTGTAGTAGGCTTTGGTATATAGCTTGCTATTACAGAGACATCTGTATATGTACCTGTAACAACTTCATACTTATGTTTCATAAACATACGATTTAATTCATCACTATAGTATTCATATATAGCTACATCTTTATTACCACATCTATCTAAACCTATATAACTGTTAATTCTATAAAATAGATACTCATTATTAAAACAGAAGTCTTTAGCTCCTATACCGCCTACTTCCTCAAGGTCAGTAAACAAGTAGATTAATGGTATTTTCTTAGATAGAGCTAGAGCTATAGCTACTCCTACTCTATCATCTGCACCTAAGATATTATCATTTTTATTACTTAAGATATTATTCTTTTCAACTATCTTAAGATTATAGTCTTTTACGATAGTATCATAATGAGTGCAGATTAATGGTACTACTTGTTTTGTATATGGTACAAAAGCTAGATAGTTATCACTTCTTATTAAACTATAGTCTCCTATGTTTAATCTGAAGTATTCTTCTGTTATTAGATTTCTTATGTGTGTATAATCACATTCTAGACATTCATATACAAGATTCTTAAACTCCTTGAATTTAAGTGTCATATCTATCATAGTAGTCGTCCTTATCCATATAGTAATATGGTACGTGTTCATCAGTGTTTAGATGTATAAAGTCAGGCATATTATCTTCTGATACATCAACATATACAGTACGACCTTCTTTAGGTATTCTAACTTCAATTAAATACTTAATATTTTCGGGCTTAGCTATAGTATACATACTTTCTAATGTATCAGAACCAAAATGATAAAATAATATTTCTATACCATAATCAAGAGTTTCTCTATCTACTAAGCTATCTATATATTCATCTCTTGTTGCATATTTAGAAGTACAATATGCACACCATCTTTCAGTATCTGTATCATTAACATAAACATCATAGGTATAGCCATATAGTTCTTCACCACATCTTTCACAATGTGGGACTCTATCTTGATAATATAAGTCATCTTCATCAAGAGGTGGACCTTCAAACTGAACTATTGGCTTTAACTCAATAGCATTTAAATTTAAGTTCTTATTAATAGCAATATATTCTGCAGCTTCAAAGTACAAGTTTCTAGCTACTCTACCTGTATTAAAAGATTGATAATCACCACCTTCTGTTTGACCTTCTACATATATATGAGCTTCTATTTCTCCTATAGATATTTTATCTTTAGCGTTACTAAAGATATGATAATCATCTTTCTTCTCGTGAAATAAATTAGTGATTATAAATTCACTAAGACTACGTTGATATTCTATAGGGAAAGTTCCATAGCTTCCTAAGAATAGTATTAGCTTAAATAATTCATTACTACAGAAATATTGTTTAAGCTCATCATCTATTATATCGTTACATTCTGGTATTACTACCCATTTTCTACCTATGATTCTAGACTTATCGTCATTAAGAATCATAGCCATTAGTATACTATCACTTGTAGCATATTCATATGGGCAGAAAAAGAATTCACCATCAGGTGCAAAGCAGCTATACCAACTTGTCATTTTATCATCAGAACACTTAATAAACCAGTTAGGGTCTATAGTTAAATATAACTTCCCTGTTGTAGTATGAATATCAAGATTTTCTTTAAGATGTTGGTCTGTAAAATACTCTTGTAAGAAAGCTAGTTTTCTACATTTCTTACCATTGATATAAAAATATTTACCATCTTCTTTTATCTTGTTATTAAGTAATAAATTATTTGGTAAGAATTTAATTAGATTATGATACTTCTCATCTTCTAGATTAGCTACTGGTATTTCAATAGTTAACTGATTATGAAATAAATCGTTATATATTGCTTTTTTTCTATATATAGCATTAGTCCAGCTTTCGTCATATTTAGTTATGTAATAATCATTTTTCTTCATTATTACCTCATAATAACTTCATATAAGTATCCTTAGATATCTTATATCCTGTTTCTAGTTGATGTATATCACCTAATATATCACTAACACTATCGTATAATTCAAGTGCTTTATGACTTGTATCAATTAAGTAATTACTACCTTCTACATAATTTAATTTACTTCCATAGAGTACATCGTTAAATTGTTTATCTTTACTGTAATACTCTAGGAATATTATACGAGTAGGTAGTGTATAGTAGGAATCATTGTTTTCATCTATGACTATCAAATCTAAAGCGCTTTTGATATTTTCTGCATCTAGAGGTATCATAGATATATTAAGTAAGAAATACTCATATTGACCATAAGGATACTTATAAGTTAAGTTAAGCATTAACTTTTTCAAGCGTTCAAGTGTATCTACTATAATAAGTTTGTCGTATGGTACATTTATACCATTGTAATAAAATACTTTATTAATGTAATCAATTAACTTAACTACTTCATCTTTTTCTTTGATATAGTAGATTAATGATTTAATAAAGTTATCAGGAGGCTGAATAATAATATAAGGTCTAGTCTTATTATCATTAGTTTTAGATAACTCTTTAGTATCAAATATCTTGAACATTGTTAATCCTCATCATTATCAAATACAAATATACCTAATAATACACAAGCTAATATGACTAAGCCTACTATATACAATGTCATACTTCTAAATACTACAGCTGATATAGTAAATAACACTGATATAATCAGTAATATACCTAAAATAGTTGTTATTAATTTAGACATCTTTCTGCCTCAAAAGTTTCAAGAGTTTTAGACATAACATTATATGACTTATATAAGACTTTTTCTATATCTGAATCTATTCGTATTCCTAGAAATCTTAGTTCTAATATAGGAATACCTAATTCTACTTTATCATCATTAGCATACAGATATACTAAGTCAATTGTATCTTTAGTTGATTTGTCTATGAATAATGTAACAACATTACTTTCTTTCATATAATCTATCATATATAGATTATCTTGGATTTTCTTTTCGTACATTATTACAGCTTCTTGGTTACTAAGATAGTCTTTTATCACTTCTATGATTTCGTCAAATGTTTTCATCTTAGTAATTAATCCATTTAGCAAGAGCTCTTTCATAGACATTAGCATAGCCTACTGCTACAGCTACGCTATCTGAATAGATGATGTCATTGTTTCCACAACGTTTTTTCATAAGCTCTAAGAACATTTGTTTGTCATCACTATCAATTGCATCTTGTAATTTGATTAGATGCTCAGTTGCCCTTTCAATCCAAGCTTCTTTCATTTTCTTACTCCTATAATTTCTTTACTATCATTTACTATGGTTATAAATTTAGAAATATAGTTGTCAATATCAGATTTCATATTTTCTAGTATTTCATCTAGATTATCATTTAATTCATAATTCATTTCAATAGACTGATGTAGAGACTTATCTTTATCTGGTTTAATAGTTGTTTTTAAGTTAACTTCTATTTTTGTACTAAAGTTCCAAACATAGAGATAGAATAATTGGTCTCTTTGTACAAGTGCAGCATATAAAGTTTTACCATCATTTTTAATGTTAATTTCATTATTAATACCAACATTCACAAAACCTCTATCTCTGAAATACTTACTTAAATACTCTGCAAGTTCTGTCTTAATCTTGTCCATATTCTCTCCATAAATGTTCACTAATATTATTAGTAATAAAATCTATTACTTCTTCATCTTTGTTTAGGTATTCATCAATACCTACTTTACTTAGAATTTCTTCTAATTTAGCTATAGTATTATCTATTAATGTCTCTATTAAGCAATATGGGCACAGTAAACTAACATAGTCTTTATCGTCAAGTTTAATCTCAATGAGAGGATTCTCTCTTTCTTTACACTTATAGCAACCAGTGTCTTCAAGTTCTTCTCCACATTCGGGACAGAATCCATCTTGAAATTCGTTAGTTTCATCTCTCCATATAGCTTCCCATATCTGAAAGACTCTACTATAATCTTTGTACTCGTGGCATTTCCAACAGTATCCGCCACGACCTGATATATCATCTATTTCTCTCCAACAGCTAGGCATAATTACTCCTCATTATTTGTTCTTTCTATGATTACATCATAGACAGGAAAATTTAAATAATCAACATATTGAACTTCTTTCCAATTATCAGGCATTTTCAATCTCCTTATAATTATTAAGATAGATATTTAACATTTCTATAAAAGTATAAAAGCTTTTATTGATAATGTATCCAAACATTACTTTTTCTGAAGTTATGTCCATTATTGAAAAACTTACTACTGGACTCATTCTGAAATTATTATTATTTGAACTATGCCAATATTTATAAAATATTGATAATGTATCATTACTACAATTCGTTAACATTATTTCTATTATTTTATTTTTATATTCGCAAGTCAAATGGCAAGAACAATTATCATAACCTTCAACAACTTCAATGTTATTTATTTCTTCAGTTATATTTATCCCTCGCATTTGAAGGAATTCTTTTAATTCTTTGACTTTTTCTTTGAAATCATATTTTAATGCCATTCTAATTCTCCTTATTCTATATAGTTGATTCTTCATTAGTATTTTTATTAAATATCCTATATCCTAAAGTAGAACATACAGCTATGAATGTTATTATTTCTTTACTTATAATTTTACGAAGAACTTCATATTCTTCTGGTAAAGAAAGACGATTAAATATAAATTGAAGAGCTTCATTCTTAAAGTAAAGAATGATACTAAGTTCAGGCTTATCTGTTTCATTCAATACTATATCTAGTGTATGTTCTGCTAAGCTTACTGATACAACTAAGTTATTAGCATCACTCCATTGTAATGCTATATTATTAGAATTAACATTACACTCTACGAGTACAGAGTATATTGCTCTATATATATAGGTATGACGAAGCGAGTAAAATGGTTTCATAAATGCTCCATCAAAGCATAATATGATACAGCAACTTCTAATTTATAGAAGTCTTTCACTATCATATCTTTTAATTCTTTTATATCTTCTGTAGCATAGCTCCGTTCAATAGTAAATTTCCTATCATATCTATCATATGTTTCACTAGAACTTCTAGAATGTTCTATGCTATATTTATCTTGATTTATTATAATAATAGTATGATAACTCTTTCTTAAGTTATTATCTCTCTTACGTAAAATTAAAGCTAATGATTCGTGAGGTAACTCTGCTACTACATCAGTAGGCTCATAATAATAGTATAAATCATAGAATTCATTTTTCTTGAAGAACTCCATAAGTTCTTCTTTAAGTTCTGAATTAATTAACATTTTAAACTCCTAAATAAAGGCTAGTTATTATGTTGTCATAATAGCTAGCCTTGTATATCTATAAGCTTGGTCCAATTTCAGTAAGACGATACTGCAGACAAGTCGTTAACTCATCTGGAGTATACATCTTATCTTTAATAAATACAGGACAAGAGGCATAGTTTTCCAGTCTTACTGGATTACCTTCTTGAGACACTATTAATTCTATACCGTATCCTAGATTAATCCAGAGATTTGATTTACTATCAAATGGTTCATCTGGATATTCAGGTATTATACTAAACATTCTGGGGTGAACACTATTACCCTTATGAATTTGAGGATAAATTAAGTCGTTTTCTGTCAATGGCAATAAATGCCATCTACCCCAATTATCTCGTAAATATTTTCCAGGCTTAAGCATACCATACTTAACTATAGACTTAAGCCCATCTTCTACTATTCCACAAGTATCTAATCCAGGATACTCTTGGAGATAGTATAAAAGATTATATAGATGTTTTATCATCTTTCACTCCATATATTTACATAATTATAAATATAAAAGACAGAGTAGGTAAAGGAGTAAACCCTACTCTGTCTA
>ENA-UPSM01000726-UPSM01000726.1-activated-sludge-metagenome-genome-assembly--contig:-NODE-726-length-46196-cov-46.443770_pt1 | contig 46196 bp, 30 predicted proteins | sample MGYA00238181_ERZ773283 | MGnify/ENA primary metagenome ERZ773283 (study PRJEB29023, sample SAMN05720199) | activated sludge metagenome | isolation source: Anaerobic digester | place: Japan... | reverse complement strand
GGGGGGGGATGGGATGATGGAGGAATGATGACGACGTTAGAGTTGTGCGAAGGGTTTTCGGTTGCGGGGTTGTCGCGGTGGTGCCGGGGGAAGTTCAATGAGTATGCCGAGACGGAGGCACCTCTTGATGTGGGGGATTTCCTGGAGGCGCGGCGGGTCGGGGTGGTAAAGGCGCTGGAGGATGAGTCGGTGGCGCGTCCGCTGTTGGTGGCGGCGGTGAAGGTGGATGGGGAGTTGGGAGAGCGCAGCAGCCGGCGGCGCCAGTTTGATTACGCGCGGAAGCGGCTGGGGGAGGCGATTGCGAATCCGCCGGTGAAGGTGACGGGGAACTTCGCGCAGGGGTTGTTTGTGTTTTACGACGATTTCAACAATTTCCGGATGAGCCTGGTGACGGGGCGGGTGGAGGGGCGGAAACTGGTCTATAACTCGTTCAAGCGGCAGACGCATTATGTGTCGGCGGAGCGGGCGAACCGGACTTTCCGCGATCAGTTGGACAAGCCGCTGCAGAGTTTCAAGGCGCTGCGCGAGGCGTTCTCGACGGAGGCGCTGACGAAGCAGTTCTACACCGATTTGTTCGGGTGGTACGAGTGGGCGACTTCAAAGGCGGCGGGAGTGCAGTTTCCCAACGACATCCGTACGGACAAGGACAACCGGGAGCTGCTTCCGGAGCACATGATCCGGCTAATCACGCGGCTGATGTTCGTGTGGTTCATCAAGCACAAAGGCCTGGTGCCGGACAAAATCTTCGATGTGAAGGAGCTGAAGGGGATTTTGGAGGATTTTGACCCCAACAGCATGAAGTCCGGGAATTACTACAACGCGATTTTGCAGAACCTGTTTTTTGCGACGCTGAACAATGAAATCGAGCAGCGGCGTTTTGCGACGGCGGGGACGACGCGGGATGAAAATGAGGAGCATTACGGGGTAAAGACGCTGTTCCGGAATCCGGAGGGGGGAAGCTGGTTCAAGGTGCCTGATAAGGAGATTTTACGGCTGTTTTCGACAGTTCCGTTCCTGAATGGCGGTCTTTTTGAGTGTTTGGATCAACCTGAGGACGAAAAATCGAAAAAAATCCTCTATTTTGATGGATTCAGTCGGGCGGAGCGGGTAAAAGGGCTTTTACGGCGCGCATTTGTGCCGAATCGGCTGTTTTTTGATGAAACCCGGGGGCTTTTGTCCATTTTCAAGCGCTACAACTTCACGGTGGAGGAAAACTCGCCGAATGACGAAGAAGTGGCGCTGGACCCGGAGCTGCTCGGAAAGGTGTTTGAGAATCTGCTGGGGGCGTACAATCCGGAGACGCAAGAGACGGTGCGGAAGACAACGGGGTCGTTTTATACGCCCCGCGAAATCGCCAACTACATGGTGGACGAGAGCCTGAAGCAGCATCTCAAGACCCATGCGGATGTGGATGACAGCAAATTGGCGGAATTGTTCGAGGGGGAGCCGGGAACCAGCCCGTTTTCGTGGGAAAAAAGCCAAAGACTGGCCAAAATCCTCCGAAATGTGAAGGTTTTGGACCCCGCCTGCGGTTCCGGGGCGTTCCCGATGGGTGTTTTGCACCGTTTGGTGGATTTATTGTCGAAATTGGAGGGATTTTCGGATAATTTATATGATTTGAAGCTGCATTTGATTGAAAACTGCATCTACGGGGTGGATATCCAGCCGATTGCGGTGCAAATCAGCAAACTGCGCTTTTTCATCTCGCTGGTTTGCGAGCAGGAGCCGGATTGGAGCAAAAAAAACTTCGGCATTAAATCGCTGCCGAATCTGGAAACCAAATTTGTCGCCGCCAACACGCTAATTGGAATTGGAAAAAAGGAGGATGAGCAGGCGGATTTCGACTTGGAGGATGAAGAAATCGCCCATTTGCGAAAATTGCTGGCGGAGGTGCGCAGCAAGCATTTCTTGTCGAAATCATCCGTGGAAAAGCAAAAATTGCGCAAACAAGACCGAGATTTGCGCGAAAAAATCGAAAAACGCATCATTGCTCTGGCTTCGACACCAAATTTGGAGAAAATCCGTGATTTGGAAGGGCAAATTGCCAAATTAGAGAAGGAAAAAGAGAAGGTTAAGGGGGAAAAATGGGTGAAAGAGGCTCAGGGCTTGCTATTGGAGGGCGATGAGTATGCCGAGCCGGAAAAGTTAGTGGATGTCAACAAACGGCGCCGGGATCAGATTCAGCGCGATATTGACCGGAAAATCCGAGAAAATGCGCTGGAAAAGGGAAAAAAGGCGTCTAAAGAGCTGATTGGCGAGGCGGAGGCGCTTGCCAACTGGGATCCTTACAACCAGAACAAAACATCGCCATTTTTTGATTTGCAGTGGATGTTTGGCATCCGGGACGGATTTGATGTGGTGATTGGGAATCCGCCGTATGTGCGGGCGGATGAACAATCCGACTGGAACCAGGAGCAGCGCAGAGCCATCTTGGACAGCAAACAATACGAAACATTATGGGAAAAATGGGATTTGTTTGTCGCCTTTATCGAACGAGGCTTCAAATTGCTCAAACCTAAAGGCGTGACGACCATGATTGTGTCGGATGCCTATTGCCACGCAAAATATGCTCAAAAGTCGCAGGAATGGTTCCTGAAAAACTCAAAAATACTGAGATTAGATTTTTGTAGCGGAATTCAGATATTTGAGGCGAGTGTACACAATTTAATTTATTTCTTTCAGAAAGATGAGGGAGCAACCAATATTCCCAAAAGAATCAACCATAGTATTACTTTCGGCAATGTCAGGATATTACAAACCGAATATCAAAAATTATTAACTTATAGGGCTTTTTTCCCAGGAGAACCAGAAAACAATAAATTTAAGAACCCGATACTAACTTTGGATGAAATTTGTTATGTTAGCGTTGGGATGGTAATACATGCGGATGAAAAAACTGCAAAAGGATCATTTCTAACCAAAGAGCTAATCAGCAAAGTCAAAGACAAATTACATCCAAAACCTTTCGTTGAAGGAAAAAATCTGGAAAAATGGGTTTTTCCCAAACATAACTATCTTGAATGGGGAACCAAAAGAGCACCGGGCATGTTTCGGAGGCAAACATTCCCAGAATTATATGAGCATAGGGAAAAAATCATGTTGCCTATGGTGGGCGATATCCGCGCAGCCATTGATACTCAACAATTTCTTTGCAACCATGGTATATTCGTTTGTGTGCCTTGGCATCAGCTTTCAGGTGTTACTAATAGATCAATTAAAAAATATGCGCGTTACCAGTACGAAACTCCTGTGCGGGCTGATTTGCCCGATCGTAACAAACTCGAAAATATCAGTAAGAGATTTAATATCCTTTTCTTACTTGGGGTGATGAATTCGAGAGTTGCTCGTTCGTTTTTGTCTGCAAATCGTCGAAATAATATTCAGCTTTATCCCGATGACTGGAAAAAGCTACCGATCCCCGATGTGCCAAAAGAAAAGCAGGCGCCGGTGGTTCGTTTGGTGGAGAAGATTCTGGCGATTAAGAAAAAAGACATTTCCGCTGATGTGTCGGCTTTGGAGCGCGAGCTAGACCATCTCGTGTACGGTCTTTATGGGTTGAGCGAGGAAGAGATTGCCTTGGTGGAGGATTCGTCCGGAGAACAGCCGTCGGCGGTGAAGAAGCCATCGGCACCGAAGAAGCCATCGGGCGGCGGGGGGCGTGGTCGGAAGACGTCGGTGTTGGTGGATGATCCGGGGTTGGATTGAGGACTTGGATCATGAAAGAGGCGTTATTGGCGATAGAAGAGTTGCGGGAGTCGGGGATTGTGGGCGGGTATGCGATAGGGGGTGCGGTGGGGGCGACGTATTATTTGGAGCCGGTGGCGACATTGGATGTGGATGTGTTTGTGGCGTTTGAGGGGGCGGGGGCGGGGGAGTTGGTATCGCTGTCGCCGATTTACCGTCATTTGGAGGGGAAGGGATTTGAGTTGCGCGGGGAGTATGTGGTGATGGGGGGGTGGCCGGTTCAATTTTTGTCGGTGGGGGATGCATTGGGGGAAGAGGCGATTGCGGAGGCAGTGGAGGTTGAGGTGGAGGGGGTGCGGACGCGGGTGATGAGCGCGGAGCATCTGGTGGCGTTGGCGTTGCAGGCGGGCCGGGGGAAGGATTTGGCGCGTGTGGTGCAGTTTGTGGAGGCTGGGGTGCTGGACATGGGGCGTTTGCAGAGCATTCTGGAGCGGCACGGGCTGACGGCGGCGTGGGATCGGTTTGCGCGTCGTTTTTTGACGGAGGATGGGGCATGAATGAGCAGATGCGGCAGATGGTGGCGAGCAAGCAGGCGGAGCGGGAGCGGCTGGCGAGGTTGCCGTTTGCGGAGAAGCTGGTGCTGCTGGGGCGGTTGCGGGAGCGCACGCTGGCGATGAAGGGGAGTGCGGCGCGGGGGAGGATTCCGCCTAAAGGCGGGACTACGAACGGGGTGGGGGCGCGGGCGGGGCGGTGAGCTGCGGGCGGTAGTTTGGTGGCGGGTTAAAGAGGTGTGGCGGTGGCGAAGAATTTTTGGATTGTAGGGCTGGAACGGTCGCAGACCTTCCAGCCGTTTTCCGGCGAGAAGGTTTTGTTCCGCAACCATTCCCGCCCGACAAAAGCCCGAATTAACGAAGAGGTATAGCGGTGACGCAGAATTTGCTGATCACGAATGAGGGCGGGACGCTTGGCGAACGCCTGCGCAACTTGATTGGGGTCAGCCGCGAGTTGCGGGTATTGGTTGGGTTCTTTTATTTTTCGGGGGTGCGGGCGCTGCAGGAGGCGTTGGAGAAGAATCCGGATATTCGGCTGCGAGTATTGGTGGGGTTGGAGGCGGAGGAGCACGGGGGGCGGCTGGTGGAGTTTGTGAAGGAGTATGGGGGGGAGTTGAGCAACGGGGATATTCAACGGCTGTATCTGGAGAGCTTGCGGGAGAGTTTTCGATCGAAGGCGTTGGATCGCGAGGAGTTTTATGCGCGAGTGGGGCTGTATGTGGATTTGCTGGAGTCGGGCCGTCTGGAAATTAGAAAGACGCGAAAGCCGAACCACGCGAAGATGTATTTGTTCAATCTGAAGGATGAGCACTCGGTTATACGTCCTCAGACTTGGATTACGGGCAGCAGCAATTTGTCACAGCCGGGACTGGAGGGGCAGGGGGAACTGAATGTGGAGCTGTCGGACATGGGGACGGCGGAGGCGGAGGCGTATTTCGAGGAGCTGTGGAAGGAGGCGGTTCCGCTGACGGAGCGGGAGGAGGTCCGGGCGGAGATTTTGGCGGTGATCCGCAAAGAGTCCATTTTGGCGCAGCCGACGCCTTTCGAGGCGTATGCGATGGTGTTGCAGCATTATTTGGAGCAGCGGCAGCAGTTGGACAAGAAGTCGCGGATCGAGCATGTGCTGCAAGAGGCGGGGTTTGACCGGTTTGCACACCAAGTGGATGCGGTGAACCAGGCGCTGGCGACGCTGGATGCGTATAACGGGGTGCTGATTGCGGATGTGGTGGGGCTGGGGAAGAGCGTGGTGGGCAGCGCAATCGGGTATATGCGGCGGAAGCGCGGGATTGTGATTGCGCCGCCGGGGCTGCTGGGCGACAAGATGGAGGCGACGGGGTGGAAGGCGTATTTGAAGGCATTCCATTTGCCAGATTGGCGGACTTGGTCGTGCGGGGATTTGAAACGAGCGTTGGAGTTCGTGAATGAGGACGGGGACTTTGAAATGGTGGTGGTGGACGAGGCGCACCGGTTCCGGAATCAGGATACGGAGGATTATCACCTGTTGTCGCAGATTTGCCGCGGCAAGGAGGTGGTGCTGCTGACGGCAACGCCGTTTAACAACCATCCGAACGATTTCTTCTCGCTGATGAAGTTGTTTGATACGACGAAGCAATCGCCGCTGGTGCTGGACGGAGATTTGGAGGGGGCGTTCCGAGGGTATGGGGTGGAGTTTTCAGCGATTCATGATGTGCTCAAGCACGGGGGGAGGACGGATGATAAAACGCTGGAGAAGGTGGCGAGACCGTTACGGCGGTTGGGGATTGAATTGGCGGATTATGTGGCGGCGCCCAAAGAGATCAACCGGATGCTGAAGGCGCGGGCGCAGTCGCTGGCGGCGAAGGTCCGGCAGGTGATTGAGCCGGTGACGATCCGGCGCAACCGAATTGATTTGAAGACGGATCCGGATTATCAGGAGGACGCCAAGGGGCTGCCGGAAATGCAGGACCCGATGGAGCAGTTTTTCGAGCTGTCGAAGGAGCAGGACAAGTTTTACGACAAGATCATCAATGAGACTTTTGGGGAGGACAGTCAATTTCATGGGGCGATTTACCGGCCGTATGTGTACATGCGTGATGGGGAGTCCGATGGCAACGGCGAGGAGGACGCTTGGAACGTTCAGCAAAGCAACATGTACAAGTTCATGCTGCGGCTGCTGGTACGGCGGTTTGAGAGCTCATTCGGGGCGTTTGCGCGCAGTTTGGATTCGGTCATCCGCATCCATGAAGAGACCAAGGGCTTTGTCAAACGCACGGGCCAAGTGCTGGTGAACCGCGAGTTCATGAACAAGCTGATGAGCCTGGAGGATGACGAACTGGATCAGGCCCTTCAGGAGTACCGGGAGATGCTGGAGGGGATCAAGACGAGGCGGCGAGATCAAATCTATGATGTGCGTGATCCTCGTTTCAACCGCGCACAATTCACCCGGGAGTTGGATCAGGATTTGAAATTACTGCGCAACGTGCGCGACGAGGTGCGGGCACTGAAGTTGACGCAAAACGATCCCAAGGCGGCAGCGCTGATCCGGGAGATGGGGCGAGTGCTGGCGGGGAAATACCCGGGCGTGAAGGTGGCGAAGGGCGAGCCGCTGCGCAAGGTGATCGTGTTTAGCGAATATACCGACACTATCGAGCACTTACGGCCGCTGTTGGAGGCGGCGTTTCCGGGGCGGGTGCTGACCGTTGGGAGGGGGGGCATCGGGCAGGCGCTGGATATGACGATCAAGACGAATTTTGATGCGTCGGTGCCAAAGAGCAAACAACGGAAGGAGTTTGATGTGCTGCTGGCTTCGGACAAGATGTCGGAGGGCTATAACCTGAACCGGGCGGGGTTGGTAATCAATTATGACATTCCGTGGAATCCGACACGGGTGATTCAGCGTGTGGGGCGGATCAACCGGATCGGAAAGCGGGTGTTTGCAAAGCTGTATTTGTTCCACTTTTTCCCAACGGTGCGCGGGGCGGATATCGTGAAATCGCGGGAAATTGCGGGGAACAAGATGTTCGCGATTCACCAGACGCTGGGGGAGGATGCGCGGGTGTTTGCGGTGGATGAGACGCCAACGGCGTCATCGCTGTATCAGAAGTTGAACCGGAATCCGTACGAGAGCGAGGAGGAGAGCTTTTATACGCGGGCGAAGCGGAAGTTCAAAGAGATAGTGGAGGCAGATCCGGAATTGCCGAAAAGGCTGGGGAAATTCCCCAACCGGGTAAAGACGGCATCGGCGGCGAAACAGGATGGCGTATTTGTGTTCCGCAAGAAGGGGCGCGCGCTGTTTTCACTGCTGCACCGGGACGGGCAGAAGCAGGAGATTACGATCGAGGACGCGCTGAATGAAATAGAATGCGCGCCGGATACGCCCGCGCTGGAGTTGAGCACGCGGTTTTGGGGGCGGTATCGGGAGTTATGCGAGGAAACGCCGGTGGGCGCGGCGACGGCCGCGGGGGCGACCGCGTTTGGAACGCAGGCGCGAATGCGGATTCAAGAGGCGTTGGAGAACGAGCGTTTTGTGGATTACCGGAGTTTTTTGAGCACTCTGCATGATGATATTCAGCATTACGGCACGCTGGGAGAGCGGACGCTGCGCAAGATTTTTGAGAGCCGTCTGGACAATGATCAGGGCATCGCGAACATGCGCAAATTGCTGGATAGGCTGATTGAGGAAATGGGGGGGGATTATCTGGATCACTACAAGCGTGCCGCGGCAGAAGATGAGATTATTATCGGGATTGAGAGGCGAGCGGAGTAGGAGAGGTTTTGCTTTTGCTCTATTCTTTCCCGAAGTCAGCCAACGCAAGAGACGCGAACAAAACCGGGGACAATTAACGCAAGAGGCGCAAAAGATACATAACGACGCAAGCGAAGGACGAAGAAAGTTTCTCGCCAAGGGGCAAGAGCGTAGAGGGGCCGGGTTCCCCTGTCTCTGCTTGGTGGGGAAATGGTTTGCGCTATAATGCCGTCATGTGGCGTGGTGTGTGGCGAACGTGTTGGTTTGGGATTGGGTTGCTGTTGGTGTGCGGCCAGGGCTGGGCGGGCGCGCCGTCTTTCGCCAATGAGAAAGGCGCGGGCCGCGCCCTGATTGTGCTGGCCGCGCCATTGGCGGGCGACCGGTACTACCGCCCCGTTCGCCAGGATATTTTGGATTTTCAAATTGGCTATGCCCGTCAGATTTTGGGGCGCGACAACGTGGTGATTTTGGCGGATCGGGCCACGTGTCGGCAACTGGCCAAGGAACTGCCAGCGGACATTCTGCTGGAGGCTCCTTTGCGAGATATCTGGACGCGTGACTTCCTGCCTGCGGGCTCGGGAAAATCCGTTCTTTTTCGCTACTCCGCCGCGGCGCAGGCCGGCCGCCAAAAGGAAGCGGACTGGGTGCAGGACGGGTTCATCCGTCTGGCCCCAAAAATGGGGCTTTCGGTTCAGCGGGCGCGGTGGATTCTCGATGGGGGCAATGTGGTGGACAACGGGCGGGACAAAGTGATCGTGACGGACCGCTTTTTGGACGACAATCGCCTCGGGGAGGCCGAAGCGGTGGCGCTCCTGCGGGAGCAACTCGGGGTGGCGCATGTGGCAGTTCTGCCGGCCGATCCCGAGGATACCTTGGGACACGCCGACGGCATGGTGGCCTTCGTTGCCAGCAATACGGTGGCGGTTGCCCGCGCGAATGGGGCCGACATCGAGCCGATCCGGGTGGCGCTGCGCGGCGCATTTCCCGGCATTGAGATCATCGAAATAGACGTCGTATTGGATGAGGATGACTTTGATCCTGAATATGGCTCCGCGCGCGGGCTCTATGTCAATGCCACCTTGACGGATCATTATCTCTATGTGCCGGTGTTCGGCCAACCTTCCGATGCGGCGGTCTTGGCGTGTCTCCGCGCGGCCAGTGATCGGGAGGTGGTCCCGGTGGATGCGGCCAAGGTGTCGCGGCTGGGCGGCAGTGTCCGCTGTCTTGGCGCGCAGATGAAAGGCGATAACGCGCGCCGCCTCATTGAAGCGGCCCGCCGGCCCAAAGGGGTCGGTCCGAAAGGGAAAAAATAAAACCGAGCAGGAAAGCAGGAAAATCAGGAAAACAGGAAAAGGGAGTGCTTGGTTGAACAGCCGAAAAAAATGAAAACTGTCAACGCTAGAGACGCGAACAAAGCCGAAGACAATTAACGCAAGAGGCGCAAGAGATACATAACGACGCAAGGAAAACCGAAGACAGTCAACGCAAGAGACGCGAACAAAAGCAGGAACAATTAACGCAAGGGACGCAAGAGATACATAACGACGCAAGCGAAGGACGAAGAAAGTTTCTCGCCAAGGCGCGAAGGGCGCAAAGAAAAATCCAACGAGAGTTGTATCTGGATTAGACTTTGGGTCGTTTGCGGCCGTTAGCGCCTCTGGCGTCTTTTGCGTTAGATAAGGATCGGGTGTTAGGCGAGGAGGCGGGCGGCGTTGCGGCCGAGGGCGGCGGCGAGGCGGTCGGGGGGGAGGTCGAGGGCGCGCCAGCGTGCGAGTTCTTCGGATTGGTCATTCCACGGGCTGTCGGTGCCGAATAAAATGTAGTCAGCAGGGTGGGCCATGAGCATGGCGCGGACTTCGGCGGGAGGCAGCTCGTTCAAGCAGTAGGAGGTTTCGATGTAGATGGGTTGGCCGATCAGGTGGCGGCGGGATTCTGCCCAATCCTTCCAGCCGCCGAGATGGGTGGCGACGAGTTTGAGGGTGGGGAAGGTGTCGGCCACGCGGCGCACGCGGACGGGGTCGGCGATGCGGTCAAAGGGGTAGGCGATGTCGAAGCCGGTATGGAAGACCACGAGCAGGCCGTGGGCGGCGAGGCGTTCATAGATCGGGAACATTCGGTCTTCATCAATCTTGAAGCACTGGTAGTAGGGATGCAGCTTGATGCCTTTGAAGCCATCGGCGGCGATTTCGTCGAGGTGGGCGAGGGCAGCGGGGTCTTCGGGGTGGATGGAGAGAAGCATTTCGAGGCGGGGGTGGGCGGCCCGGACGGCGTGGGCCCACTGTCGAATGCCGGCGTATTGCGTGGGTTTGGTGGCGATGGGGCAAACGACGGCGCGGTCAATTCCGGCGCGGTCCATGGAGGCGAGCAGGCTGTTCACGCGGCCATCGGTGCAGGCTTTGACGTCGGCGCCGGCTTCGAGGGCGGGGATCGCCTTGGGGGCCAAGGTGTCGGCGAAGGCGTGGGCGTGGAAGTCTATAATCATCCAGTGGTGACGGCCGCGGGGGCGGGCGTGGGGAGGATGAGGGGGTGGGCGGCCAGCGCTTCAATGGCGGCGTGTTCGGTGTGATCGAGGCCAATAGGGGAGAGGGAGACATAGCCTTCGCGAAGGGCTTGGAGGTCGGTGCCTTGCATGTCGCCTTTTTCGTAGAGTTCGCCGGACATCCAGTAGTAGGGGTTGCCCCAGGGGTCGTGGCGGCATTCGTATTTTTCGATGAAGCGGGAGGAGCCCATCCGGGTGATGCGGATGCCGGCGAGCTGCTCGTAGGGGAGGTTGGGGATGTTGACGTTCCAGAAAATGTCGGGCGCGATTTGCAAGCGGCCTTGCACGACTTGTTCAACGAGGTAGCGGCTGACGCGCGCGGCGGTGGCCCAGTTGGGTTCGGAGAAGGTGTCGAGCGAGAGGGCAATGGCGGGGATGCCCATGATGGGGCCTTCCGCGGCGGCGGATACGGTGCCGGAGTAGAGGACGCTGATGCCGGCGTTGGGGCCGAGGTTGATGCCGCTCAAGATCAAGTCGGGCTTGGGGTCGAGCAGGAGGCTGACAGCCAGTTTGACGCAGTCGGCCGGGGTGCCGCTGATGGCGGTGCCGAAGTGCGGGCCGCCGGGGGGCCAGGGGCGCGCGTGGAGGGGCTTGGTGAGGGTGATGCCGTGGCCGATGGCCGAGCGTTCGCCGTTGGGGGCGACGACATGAATTTCGCCCAAATCCTTGACGGCGCCATGGAGGGCGTGGATGCCGGGGGCCTGAATGCCGTCGTCGTTGGAAATCAGAATGCGCATGATGGGCGATGATGGCCGAGCTCCGGTTTCTTGGCAAGGGCAGAAAAGCTTTGCGCCGACAAAGCCCAAGACAATTAACGCAAAAGACGCAAGAGATACATAAAGACGCAAAGAAAACGGAAACCAGTTAACGCAAGGGACGCAAGAGATACATAAAGACGCTAAAGAAAATAAAACCGAGCAGGAACACAAGAGAATCAGGAAAACAGGAAAAGAGATTGATTGGTTGAACAGCCGAAGAAATGAAGATAGTCAACGCAAGAGGCGCGAATAAAACCGGGGACAATTAACGCAAGGGACGCAAGAGATACATAAAGACGCTAAAGAAAATAAAACCAAGGCAGGAAAACAGGAAAATCAGGAAAACAGGAAAAGAGATTGATTGGTTAAACAGCCGAAAAATGAAGACAGTCAATGCAAGAGGCGCGGACAAAGCCGAAGACAATTAACGCAAGAGACGCAAGAGATACATAAAGACGCAAAGAAAACGGAAACCAGTTAACGCAAGAGGCGCAAGAGATACATAAGGACGCAAGCGGAAGATGAAGAAAGATTCTCGCCAAGACGCGAAGGGCGCAAAGAGGGAGAGAAAATAAAACCAAGCAGGAAAACAGGAAAAGAGACTGATTGGTTAAACAGCCGAAAAATGAAGACAGTTAACGCAAGAGGCGCAAGAGATACATAACGACGCAAAGAAAACTGAAATCAGCTAACGCAACAGGCACATCAATCGCATGCGTCTGATAGCGTCTCTTGTGCCACTTGCGTCAAAAATTATTGTTTTTCGGAGGCTTGTTATGGCTGTTTCAGCCTCTTGCTCTTTTCCTGCTTTCGTGGGTTTCCTGATTTCCTGGTTGGGTTTCGGATCGCTTGCGTCTGATAGCGTCTCTTGCGTTTAAGGCTCTGATCAGATTTTGGATTGCTGGCGGGGTTAGGGGCGGATGACGCGGTAATAGCGTTGGCGGTTGGTGGGGGTGGCGTCGCGCAGGGGGAGGGTGTTGTTGGTGGCGGTGGCGGTGTCGGCGGGGAACCAGGTGGCGGGCGCGAGGTTGGTGGCGTATTGGAGTTGGTAGGCCACGCCGACCACCGCTGGGATGGTGATGGTGAGCCCGTTGCCGATGGCGACTGGCGCGGAAATGCGGGCGGGCGGCGGGGTGGGAATGATGGCGAGGGTGGTGACGCTGGCGGTGGCGGAGTTGGGGCTGGTGCCGCCGCTGTTGACGGCGCGCACGCGGAAGAAGTAGGTCGCGCCGGCGGTCAGGCCCGTCACGCTGAAACTGGTGCTGGTGAGGTTGCGGTTGGAATAGCCGGGGACGAAGTAGGGTGTGCTGCCGGCGCCGGTAAAGGTAATGTTGGTGCCGACATCCAGCCGGTAGATGTTGGCGTTGCTGACGACGCTCCACGCGGCGGTGAAGTCTGTGGTGTTGGTGGCGGAGGCCCATAGGGCGGCGGGGGCGGCGGGGGGCGTGGCTTGCACGGTCACGCTGACCACCTGCGTGGCGCTGCCGAGCAGATTGGTGGCGCGGAAAGTAAATGTGCGCTCGCCCAGATCGGTGGCGCGGGGCGTATAGACGAGTTGGCCGCTGGTGGGGGAGAAAGTATAGGTGCCGGTGAGGGCGGTGGTGTTGAGCAGCGTCAGCACGGGCGCAGGTTTGCCGCCGGCGGCCACGGTGAAGGCCACGGTCACGCCAGCGGTGGCGGCGAGAGGGCCGGGGTTGGCGGCGAACACGGGCGCGGCGAGATCGGACGGCGTGCCGGGCATGCGCAGGGCGGGATCGCCCAGCAGATTCAGGCCGAATTGAATCCACCGCTCGCAGCCGTTGATGCCGGAGAGACTGATCATGTCGGCCTTGTGCATGGCAAAGGCCACGCCGAGCGTGCGGTTGGTTTCGTAGAGCCGTTGGTAAAAACGGTAGGCGTATTCCGTGGAGGGGCCGCCGCGGGCGTAGTTGTCGGCGGGGGGAGGGTCTTGGTCGCCCCAGCCGTAGCGTGCGCAACCGATATAGGCCAATGCACCGCCGCGCAGGGCGGCGTTGCGCAAGAACGCCTCGCCGAGACACGGCTCGGTGGTGTAGGTGGTGCCGTCAATTTTGTTGGAGTTTTTGTCGAAGTGACCGGTCAGGCAGGCATCGGTATAGACTACCGCGGCCATGCCCGTGAGGCTGTCGGCTTGAACGTGGCCAAACGAAGAATCCTCCAAACCCCAATTTTGCGGCGAGCCATGGCCGGAAAACATCAGATGCGTCCAGTTGCGATTGAACGCGGCAATGGTGTTGGTGCGGTTTTGGGGGTGATCGCCGCAGGAGGATTTGTCCCACGAGGTGATGGTGTCGCACAGCAACGAAGGCTGGGCGGGCCAGTTGGAGCGGATGCCGTCGCGAAATAGCCGGCGCAGCCAGGCTTCGGAATCGCTGACGTAAGTATGTGGAGGGCTGGTGGAGCGGAAGCCGGGATGGCCGTCGCCGGTGACGTTGTCGCTGGGGCGTTGAGTGCCGGAATAGGTATACCACGCTTTGGTGCCGCCGAGCAGCAGACGGTTGGTCGGGGGCGCGCCCGCTTCGTATGCAATGAGCCGGGCGACATAGTTGCTTACATGGGCGACGGTACGCATGGGCAGGCGGCCGACCACGACATCCCACGCCATGTCCACTTGGTCGGTGACTTCGCCAAAGATGGAGTTGCCGTTGGCGTTCCAGTTGCCACCGAGCCCGGAGTAGTAGAGGTCGGTGGGCATGTTGGTTTCGGTGTCGCCTTCCGCGGTGGCGTAGCAGTAGCGCACGGGCACGATGGTGTCATCGCCGCCGAGCAGGACCATGATGGTGCCGGAGTTGGCGACGGAATTGCTGATGCACGCGCGGATTTTGGCGGGCAGGTCCGCGCCGGGGAATGACGCGGCGATTTGGTTGGTGGTCATCACGCGCGTGGAGTACGCACCGCCGGCGGCGGTGGCGCGGTAGTTGGCGAGTTGCTGAAAGGCGTTGCTCAGGGCGGGGGCGGTGATGATCAGATAATCCAGCGTGGCCTTGGGCGCGGCCATTGTGGCGGGTGGCGCCGCGGTGTTCAGCGCGTCGGGATTCACCACGAGACTTTGCACGAGTGGGCCGAACAGCGCCGCCTGCCGGGGAGCCACGCGGCGGGCGGGGGCGAGGTCATAACGCACAGTGACGGTGATTTTCTCGCGCAGGAAGAGCGTACGGGTTGCGCCGACATAGGCCAGCGGATTCAGCCGCACGGAAATAAAGCGGTGGCCTTGCATGTCGTGCACGCCTTGCAGGGTGGCGAGATCGGCAGGCCAAGGGGTGGCGGCCGCATAGCGGTCATTGGGCGGCACGAAGGCGGTTTTGGGGCGGCTCTTGGGACGACGGGGCTGGGCGGGGGTGGGGGTGATGTCGTTGGCGAGCGGCAACCACTCGCCGGCGACGGTGCAGGAAATATTTTCCGCGCCGGCGGGCAGCAGGATGTTGGCGAACACGGCGGGGATGGCGGGCGCGCCCGCTTCATCCACCACGCGCACACCGCCGGTCAGTTGAATGGCGGTGTAGGCGTCGGCGGGCGTCAGGGTGATATCGGTGGGGGAGTAGGTGAACTCCACGCTCAATTCCGCCGCGCCGGCGGTCAGCGTCCAAAGCATTGCGAGGCTCAACACCAGCCGCCAGACCGGCGGTTCCCGGCGTGAGGAACGGCGGATTGATAAGCTCACCCAAGCCATAACCGAAGTCTAACCGAACTTTAACAATTCCGCTATGACAATCGGTTGCCATTCAGCGTCAATTATTCAGCAACATGCGTCCATGGCTGTTCTTGCATGTTTCGGTTGGACGGGAATGGTTGAGGGAGGAAACCATCTCGCCGGTAAACGGCTGAAAGGTCAGCGACCGTTCCAGTGCGACAATCCAACCCGGATCAAGCTAATCCGTAAAAAAGGCCGCAGAGCAGATCGGCCCCGGAAGTGTGGCCGAAAGCACACACGCGGCGCGCCCGGGCGGTGGTGGGTTTCTGCAAAAACTGGTTGAGCGGGGCGTGGATTCGCCCGCGCGCAGCCAAATCCAAAAACAGGTTGGCGATGCGGTTATTGCCGCGGGCAGCTTGATGGATTTGTCGCGCGGTGGCGAGGTTGCGGCGCAGACGGCAGGCCAGCATCCAGCCAGCCAGGAAATCATCGCCGGAGGGGGTGAGGCCGGCGCCGCAGCCGCGGATGCGGCGCACGCCCGCAGCGAGATTGCCGCGGGCCGCGGCGCGCAGGGCATCGCGGATCCGCTTGTCGCGCCGCTGCTGGAAGGGGGGGAGTTGCGGCCGGGGCCAGAACAGCGTAGCGAGGCAATCCGGCGGCGCCACCCGCGGGAGGGCGGCGCGTAGGACGCGAACGACCTGCTCGCGCGCGGCGGCGGGCAGGCGGGGCAAACGGGAGTCATAGATTGGCGCAGCCCCGCGCGCGGGCAGGGTCAGCGTATCGGTCGTAACGAACGCATGGGGGCGCGCCACCACGATGTTGAGCGGCCCGGGGCCAATGGCGGGCGGCACAACAAACAATGCGCGCCCGGCCCGGTTGAACAGCAAAATGCTGCGTTCAAAACGGGTGTGGACCGTATAAACGCTGGGTTGGAGGCAATCGCCTTGGGATAAAATGTTCATGGACAAAATGTCGCGCAATTAGTGCGAATAAATGTCACGAAAGCGCCTCGGAGCGCAACCTTTGTTCACAAAAAAGTCGGCAAAACATGGTTTTTAACGGGTATAACCCGATTCTTTACAAGTTGTTGTGGATTCTGGCATGTACCCTGCTCATGGCAAAACGCATGGGCAAAAAGCCCTTTTGGACTGAGCCAAGGAGCAAAGGACGCAAGCATGATCAAAGTAGAGCATTTGGTAAAAAAGTTTGATTTGCGAACGGCCGTGGATGATGTGTCGTTTGGCGTGGAAAAAGGGACGGTGCTGGGCTTTCTGGGGCCGAACGGGGCGGGCAAGACGACCACGATCCGGATGATAGCGGGCTATTTACCGCCGACCTCCGGCACGGTGGTGGTGAACGGGGTGGATGTGGTGGCCAACCCGGTGGCGGCGCAGCGGCAAATTGGCTACATGCCGGAAAACACGCCGCTCTATGACGACATGACCGTGAGCGGCTTTCTGCGGTTCATTGCTGAACTGCGCGGCCTGCGCGGCCAGGAGCGCGATCGGCGCGTGGCGGACATCATGGAGCGCTGCATGCTGACCTCGGTGCGGCACCAGCCGGTGGACACGCTATCCAAGGGTTACCGGCGGCGCACGGGGCTGGCGCAAACGCTGTTGCATGATCCGGCCGTGCTCCTGCTCGACGAGCCGACCGAAGGCCTCGACCCCAACCAGAAGCAAGTGGTGCGCGAGATGATCGAGCAGATGGCCAAGGATAAAATCATCATGCTCTCCACCCACGTGCTGGAAGAAGTGGAGGCGCTTTGCACGCGCATCATGATCATCAGCGAGGGGCGGTTGAAGCTGGATAGCACGCCCGAAGACCTGAAGAAACGCAGCGCCAGCTATAACACGCTGACGCTCGACGTGGTGGCGCCGGGCGCGGATCCCGCGACGGTTTTGGCGCAGATTCCAGACGTGGCCCGGGTGGATGTGGTGCAGCGCGCAGGTGACAAACACGTTCTGCGCCTGATCCCGCGCGACAAGCAATCGTTGGCGGTCAGCGCTATCGAGGTGGCGACTCAGCACAAATGGCTGGTGACGGAGCTGCGCGCCGATCCCGGCCGCCTGGATGATGTGTTCCGCGATGTGACCACCACGGCAGATGTGATCCGCCAAAGCGCGTGAGTGAGGAAAGGAGTAGCCAGCATGAGGGTGTGCAATCAAGTTCGGGCCGTCGCCAAGCGCGAGTGGAGCGCGTACTTCAATTCGCCGGTGGCCTATATCTTTATTATTATCTTTTTGGCGTTGGCGGGATTCTTCACGTTTTCCGTCAGTAATTTTTATGAAGCAGGTCAAGCGGATTTGAGCCGCTTCTTTTTCTGGCATCCGTGGCTTTATCTGATCTTGGTGCCGGCGGTGGCCATGCGCCTGTGGGCGGAGGAGCGGCGGCTGGGCACGATGGAGTTGCTGTTCACGTCGGCCGTGACGCCCGGGCAGGCTATTCTGGGCAAATGGCTGGCGGCTTGGGCGTTCTTGGCGCTGGCGCTGGCGTTGACGTTTCCCATCCCGCTGACCGCCGCGTGGCTGGGCCAGCCGGATTGGGGCGTGATTGCCGCGGGCTATGTCGCCAGTCTGCTGCTGGCCGGCGCGTATCTGGCGGTGGGGATGTTCACCAGCGCACTGACGCGCAATCAGGTCATTAGCTTCATCCTGGCCGTGGTGCTGGGCCTGTTCTTGATTTTAGCGGGTTTCCAGCCGGTCACTGAACTGTTGAGCCAGTGGGCGCCGGGATGGCTGGTGGATGGCGTAGCCGCGTTCAGCTTCATGCCGCACTATGAAGCCATGCAGCGCGGTGTGCTGGACCTGCGCGATTTTGTGTACTTCGGCAGCGTGGTGGGCTTCATGCTCTTCCTGACCCACCTGGTGTTGGGCAACCGGTCGGGACGCTGAACAGCCAACGAAAAGGATGGTGCAAAGATGAAGAAAACAACGTCCAAATTGTTTACGGGGCTGGCGGGGGCATTCGTGGTGCTGGGGATTTTGGTGGTGGTGAATATCCTGCTGTCCGGCGTGCGGCTGCGCACCGATTTGACGGCGGAACGGCTCTACACGCTCTCGCCCGGGACGGTGGCCATGGTGCGCGAGCTGGAGCGGCCGGTGACGCTGAAGTTTTATTTCACCAAAGGCAATCCCAACATTCCCGTGCCGTTGAAGAACTACGTGCAGCGCACGCAGGATTTTCTGCGCGAGCTGGTGGCGCGTAGCGGCGGCAAGCTGGCGCTGGAAATGCTGGATCCGCAGCCGGATTCAGACGCCGAAGAATGGGCGCAGCGCTACGGCCTTCTGCCGCAAGCCACCGGGCGGCTCGGCGCACAACCAGACTTCTACCTCGGCCTGGTGGCGGTGGCGGGCACCCGCGAGGCCGCAATCCCCGTGCTGGACCCCAGCGCGGAATCGCAACTGGAATACCTCGTGGTGCGGCTGGTGCAGGAAGTGACCCAAAGCCGGCGCCCGCGCATTGGCATCATGAGCACGTTGCCGGCGTTGGCCGAAGAAACCATGCCCTTCCTGCCGCCTTCCCAGCAAAAACAGGACTGGCTGTTCGTGACCGAACTCAAGCAGCAATACACCGTGGTGTCCGTACCGCTGGATGCCAAGGAAATTGCCGACGACATTGACACCCTCCTGGTCATTCACCCCAAGGGCATCAGCCAGCCGACGCTGTTCGCGCTGGATCAATTTGTGCTGCGCGGCGGGCATCTGGTGGCCTATCTGGACCCGCAGTGCATTGGCGATGCGCCGTCCGACGAAATGCGCGGAATGCCGCCGCCATCGTCGGACATCAATGGCCTGGCCCAGGCGTGGGGCGTGACGGTGGATGTCTCCCGCGTGGTGGCGGATGTCGCCGCGGCCACGCCGATCAACATCGGCGAAGGGCGTACGGAGCGCCTGCCCGCGTGGCTGACTTTGCGCGGCGCGGAGAATCTCAACCCGGCGGAAATCACCACCGGTTCGCTGGAAAGCCTGATGGTGCCGTTTGCCGGTGTGATCCAAGGCAAACCAGCGGAAGGGCTGCAAATGACCACGCTGGTGACCGCCTCCAGCAACGCGGTTACGCTGAATCTTTATCAGGCGCGCAACGCGCTGGATGCCAGCACCCGCGATGGCATCCCGGCGCCGAATGCCGCCATCGCGGTGCAACTGACGGGCAACTTCACCACCGCCTTCCCGGATGGCCCGCCTGCGGCGGAGGGCGAGGAAGCCGATGCCGACAAGCCCGCCGACACCAACGCCTGGCTCAAGGCCAGCGCCGCCCCCGGCGCGGTCGTCATGGTGGCCGATGCCGATATCCTGGTGACCGACTTCATGGCCCGCGGCATCAATTTCTTCGGCCGGACGCTCTACCAGCCGTTCAACGACAACCTCAACTTCACGCTTAACATCGTTGAGCAGATGTCCGGCAGCCCGGCGTTGATCGGTCTGCGTGGCCGCGGGAAGTTTGATCACCCGTTTGATCGTGTACTCGCGCTGGAAAAGGCCGCACAGGAACAGTGGCAGGTGCAGGAGGAGCAGTTGCAGCAAAAGCTCATGGAAACCCAGCAGCGGCTCAACGAACTGCAAGCCGCCAAGAGCGACGACCAGCAACTGGTCCTGAGCGCGGAGCAAAAGGCCGAGCTGGAAAAATTCCGGCAGCAGCGTTTTGAAACCCAGCGTCAGTTAAAGGATGTCCGCAAGAACCTGCGGCACAGCATTGAGTCGTTGGGACTGCGGCTGAAAGTCATTAACCTGATGGCGGTGCCTCTCGTGGTGGCGGTCTTCGGGGTAGTGTTGGGCTGGCGGCGGCGGCGGCGCGCGGTGGCATAGGCAAGGGAGGTTCACATGTCCAAGAAATCATTATGGGTTTTGGTGTTGGTGCTGGTGGCGCTTGGCGCGCTGCTGTGGTGGCAGGGTCGGCAGGAGGCTCAGCCGGTGGCGGCTTCCGCGCAGGCGGCCACGGCCCCGCTGCTGGCCGGCGTGGATTGGAACGGCCTGACTACCATCATGCTGGCGGATGGCGTGGCCACCACGCATCTGGCGAAAGTGGATGGCAACTGGACGGTGGTGGAGCAGGACGGCTATCCCGCCGATGTGAACCGCTTGCGCCAGATGCTGCGTTCGCTGGATGATCTGGCCGCCGGTGAAGTTGTCGCGGCCGCTACGGATGACTTGACCGAGTTTGGGTTGGTACCGGCGGGCGATTCTCCGCCCACGCGCCTCCTTTTGGAGCAAGACGGCCGGGGTTCCACGCTTTGGCTGGGCAACATGCGCGCGCCCAAGAACGACATGCAAATGTGGATGCGCGAATCTGGCCGCTATGTGCGCGTGGATGATGGTCCCGTACGCCTGATCAAGGACAGCATGGCCCGGATCAGCACCACACCCGACGAGTGGTGGGAGCGGCAGATCGTGGCCGTGGAGCCGGCGGATGTGGATGAAGTGGCGGTCACGGCGGGCGATGAGTCTTATACCATCGCGCGTGACGACACCGGCGTTTACGCGGTGCGCGACGGCGCGGATGGCGAGACCGTGGACGATGCCGCCGCCGAACGCCTGTTCGGGCTGCTGCTCGATTTGCGCGCAGACACGCTCTTGAGCGCCGAGCGCGTCGCCGAACTGGAGTTTGCTCCCGTGGCGACCTATCGCGCGAAAACCGCCGACGCCACCTACACCGTGGAAATTAGCGACGCGTTGGCCGACGAAAACAACGGCTGGCCGCTGCGCCTGACCGTGACTGCCCCCAATGGCGAGCCGCCGGCCGCGCATAAATCCGCCGGCCGGACGTATCTGGTTGCGCCATACATCGCCGATCAGTTCAAAACTCCGCGCGGCGTGCTGGTCAAAGCTGCGCCCGAGCCAGAAGAAGCGGCAGAGGTCGCTGCCGGGGAAGAGCCCGCTGAAAATGCGGAGGAATCCGCCGATGAAGCTCCCGCGGAGATCGCGCCGCCACCTGTGCCGGATGCGGCCGCGGAGGAGCCCGCCACGCCGGCGGAATCCGCCGCGGAGGCCGCGCCTGAATAGCCTGTGGCGCGGCGAGGGTTCTGGTTGTCAATGCGCCGGCCGGCTGGCATGATTTGCGGCCATGTCAACCAAACGGCAACACGAAATCGGCTGCCCCTTTTGTGGGCGGGAGCAAACGGCGGAATTGTGGGACGCGATTGATGCCGGCCAGGATCCCGAGCTGCGCACCGCGCTGCTGGCCGGCCAGATCAACCGCGTGACGTGCGCCGGCTGCGGCAAGAGTTTCCGCATCGAAAAGGCGCTGGTCTATCACGACCGCGAGCAGGAGATTTTTGTGCATTACGAGCCGCTGGCCGGCGGCATTACCCAGCCACAGGCAGAGCAGAATTTCCGTGCGGCGTTGCAGGAGCTGGCCCGCCTGTTGCCCAAGGACATGCCCGAATGGGAAACGCACCTGGTGCTGACGTGGAACGAGCTGATCGAGAGGATTTATCTGCTCGAAGAAGGGCTCGACGCGCGGCTGGTGGAGCACATCAAATACATGATGTATCAGCAAAATCCGGCCAAGCTGCCGGCGGCCAATAAAAATCTGTTGTTCAACGCGCAGGATTCCACCGACGATCAATTGTGTTTCGTTGTGCAGGACCGCCAGACGCAGAAACTGGAAGCCGTGCTGAACTTCGCTCGCGCGGATTATGAGGCGCTGGTGAATGTGTTTGATTCCGACGAGCAGTTGGCGTTGCTGGAAGAACAATTCCCGGGGCCTTACTACAACGGACGGCAACGATTTTTGCGTGATCAATTGGACGCGGAGGATTGACCATGGCCGCGGAAACCCTGGCCCAGAAACAACGCCGCGCCCGCACTATTCTGCGTAAATTGCGCCAAACCTATCCCGATGCCAAGTGCGAGTTGGACTGGTCCACACCTATCGAGCTGACCGTGGCCACGATTCTCTCCGCGCAATGCACGGACCGGCGCGTGAACATGGTCACGCCCGCGCTGTTCAAAAAATATCGCACCGCGCGCGACTGGGCCGCCACCCCGGCGGCGACTCTGGAAGAGGAAATACGTTCCACCGGATTTTTCCGCAACAAGACCAAAAATATCCGCGCACTGATGGCCCGGCTGGATCAGGAATTTGGCGGCCAGTTACCCGACGATTTCGAAACGCTGGTTAAGTTGCCCGGCATTGGCCGCAAGACAGCCAACCTGCTGGTGGCCACTGTGTTCGGCAAGCCGGGCTTGGTGGTGGATACGCACTTTATCCGGCTCTCCAACCGGCTGGGGTTCGTGAAAAACGAAACCGACGCCGTCAAAATTGAATATGCGTTGCAAAAAATCGTGCCATCTGCGGAGTGGACCAACTGGTCGCATGTAATGGTGTTCCACGGGCGGCGCTGCTGCTACGCGCGCAAGCCGGAATGTGCCCGCTGTCCGATTCAAGCGCAGTGCCCGGCGGCCAAGACGTTCCTGGCCGCGGCGACTTGAGGCGCATGGAAAACCGCAACGTCATCCGGTTCGCATTTGCCGTGGGGGGCTTCACCATGCTGAGCCGGGTGCTCGGCATGGTGCGCGACGTGCTGACCGCCCGGATGTTCGGCACGCTGCCGGTGATGTCGGCGTTTGTGGTGGCGTTCCGGCTGCCCAACTTGTTCCGCGCGTTGTTCGGTGAGGGTGCGCTCTCGTCGGCGTTCATTCCGGTGTTCATGGAGTCGCGCCGGACGGAAGGCGAGGCGCCGGCGTGGCGTTTGGCGCGCCGGGTCAGCAGTTTGGTCGGGGCGGTGCTGTTGGGCATCATTGTGGTGGGCATCGCGGGGATGGGGTTGGCCCGGCACTGGGTGACGGTGGGCAGCAAAGCAGCAAACGTTCTGCCGCTGGCGCAAATCATGCTGCCGTATGTGTTTTTCATTTGCATGGCGGCATTGGCCATGGCGGTGCTGAATTCATACCGCAAGTATTCGGTCTCGGCCTTTACGCCCGCCCTGCTCAACATCACGTGGATTTTGTCCATCCTGTTCATTGTGCCGCTGGTGCGCGGGGGCACGTCCATGCAAATCCGCGCGCTGGCGTGGACGGTGTTTGTGGCCGGCGCGGTGCAACTGGTGTATCAGGTGCCGTCGCTGCTGCGCGTGGGTTGGCGGCCGGGCGTGGATACGGACTGGCGGGACCCGCGCGTCAAACAAGTCTTTTTGCTGATGGGGCCGGCGGCGCTGGGCCTGGCGGTCAACCAGATCAACGTGATGATCAACAGTATGATCGCCCTGTGGGCCGGCGACTGGGCGCCCTCCGCACTTTTTTATGCCGAGCGGTTGATTTATCTGCCGCAGGGCATCCTCGCCACTTCGCTGGGCACGGTGTTGCTGCCGGTGTTGTCCGATTTTGCGGTGCAGAAACGGCACGACGACATGCGCGCGGCCATCCACCACGGCTTGCGCACGTTGCTGTTCGTCATGACCCCCGCGGCGGTGGGGCTCTTTGTGCTGGCGGGGCCGATCGTGCAAATGCTGTTTGAGCAGGGCGCCTTTGATGCATTCAGCACCGTGCTGACCGCACGCGCGCTGGCGTTCTACGCGCCCGGCCTGATGCTCTTTTGTCTGGCCAAGGTGTTTGTGCCGTCTTTTTACGCGCTGCAAGACACCCGTACGCCAGTCAAGGTGGGATTGTGCGCGGTGACGCTGAACCTGACGCTCAACGCCATCTTCGCGCTGACGCTGCCCGAATACTGGCGGCACGCGGGAATGGCGCTGGCCACGGGCATCGCGGAAGGTTTCAACGGCCTCACGCTGGCGTGGTTGCTACGGCGTCGTTTGGGGCCTTTTGGCGTGCGCGGCATTTTGGGCGGCGTGGGGCGCGCCCTGCTGGCGGCGGGGGCCATGGCGCTGGTGGCGTGGCAGGTGCAGCGCGTCGGTACAACGTGGCTGTATCTGCACGTGTCGCCCAAAACGGCGCAACTGATCGGCGTGCCGGCGGCCATCGCGCTGGGCGTCGGGATTTATTTCCTGATCGCGCGATTCGCGGGTTTTCCGGAGTTGGGGTTTGTGCTGGAAGCGCTGCGTGCCCGCCGGCAAAAACGCGCGGCGGCTCAATAGCCGCTGATTTCAACGCAGGGGGGGGGGGGGGGGTCTCAGTCCCACGTGGGGGGCTGGCCGGTGGTGGCAATGACTGCGCGCCACAAATCGCCTTCGGGGTCCACCTTCTTGCGGCTGGCTGTGGCGAGGGCCACCGGCACGTGGACATAGACGCTGTACCAGTCGCCAATGATCAGGTTGGTCTTGCCGGCCATGGCGGCGTGCACCGCGTTGCGCGCGAAGTCGTCGCACAGCCGCGCGTCCTGCGAGTTGGCCCGCACGGAGCGGATGACGTAGGACGGTTCCATGTACTTCAGATTGACCTCGGTTCCCTGCGCGCGGAAATAATCCCGGATTTTGTCGCGCAAGAAGGTGCCGATGTCCGCTTGCAGCCGGTTGCCGGAGGCATCCACCCGCGTTTCTGCCGCCAGCAGATGTTGGCCCGCGCCTTCCGCCACCACCACCACGGCGTGCCGGCGCGCCACCACGCGCCGATGCAGCGTGGCCAGAAAACCGCGCGGCCCATCCAACTGCAACGGGACTTCCGGAATGAGCACCATGTTGACTTCCTGCGAAGCGACCGCCGCGCCGGCGGCAATAAAACCGGAGTCGCGCCCCATCAATTTCACCAAGCCGATGCCGTTGGGCGCGCCCTTGGATTCGTTGTGCGCGCCATCCAGTATTTCGCGCGCAACTTCAATGGCGGTGTAATAGCCAAAAGTCTGCCGCACAAATTGCAGATCGTTGTCAATCGTCTTGGGCACGCCCACAACAGCGATCGGCCAGCCGCGGCGGACAACTTCTTCAGCGATGGCCCGCGTACCTTTTTGTGTGCCGTCACCGCCGACGCAAATCAGGATGTCAATTTGCCGTTCGCGAAGGAATTCCACCATTTCATTGATGTCCTGCTGGCCGCGTGAGGACGACAATATGGTTCCCCCCTCGCGGTGAATATCCTCCACCATGGCCGTGGTCAAGGATACCGGCGGCTCGCCTTGCGCGGTCAGGCCGCGGAACCCATGCCGGATGCCGAGCACTTCCCGCACGCCATAGTTGTGGTGCAGTTCCAGAAATGCCGAGCGAATTACATTATTGAGGCCGGGGCACAACCCGCCGCATGTGACGATGGCTGCGCGGGTCTGGGCCGGATCAAAAAAGATTTTTTGGCGCGGGCCGGCTTTCTCAAAATAGATCTGGCAGTCCGGAGGCGAACCGGGAAGGATTTCCACTTGGTGGCGCACGCGGGTTCTGTCGGACACAAAGTTGCCGATGTAATCGCCGCGACTGGTGTTGAGCGCCAGCGGCGAGTCGTGGCGGCAGGGGCCAAGGGTCTGGATGGTGGTGTCGAGATCGGCGGTCATGGTGATTTCCTTTGCGTCAAGATTGGGGACGGGCGCTCAAGCGCAGGCGGTAGGTAATGGTGCGGGCGGAGTGGGGCGGCAAGGTGAGGTTGAACGTCAATTCGCGGGAGCTGATGGTGCACGGCACGGACGAACGCACCAAATTCCACTGCGCGGGGGTGAGCGGCTGCTCGATCACTTGCACGCGGATTGGCGATGTCAGGCCGTTGGTGAGCGTGATGGTGTAGTCCACCTGCTTGGCGCCCTCGGGCAATGGTTCTTCCACGCCCATTTGGCGCATAGCGCGCACGGTTTCGACTGTGCCCAAGTCCAACTCCAGCGTGCCGGGGAAAGGCGTGTGCCGCGCACGGCCCGATTGAAATGGCGTGCCGCGCGCTGCTCCCAGAAACAAGTCCGCACGGCCGGGCGGCAGGGCATAGCCGAGGCCCATGGCCGGCGTGTTGGGGATTTGCAACACGCGTTGGAGCGGTCGGCCGCCCTGCGGCGTGGGGGCATGGATGACCGAAGAATGGCAAACATGCGTGATTTGCGCTGGTTTGCGCGTGATGCGCGCAAAACGGACTTCTGCCCGGCCATGCGCTGGTATGCTGGCGGTGACATCCAACGGATAGGCCGCGGGGACCAGTGGTCCCGGCGCCGGCGGATTACGCCATAGGTCGGTCAACGGATTATCGTAATCCAGCGCGAGCAGGCCAAAAGGTTTGGTGGCCGGCAGGAGCGATTCATCCGGGCCGACAATTGCCACGCGCGCGTCGGGAAATGTGGCGGCGGTATTGTTTTGAATATGCAGAAAAGCCTCCAAATCCACCTGCACGGACTCAATGGATTCCGGGCCGATGCCGCGTACAATCACCCGATAGAACGCCTGCCAGTTGAAGCCCGGCAAGCGATAGGTCAACGAATGCCCCAGCAGATCGGACATCGGCTCCGCCAGCCGGATTTCGACATGCGGGCGGGAGGGGGGGGGCGGGGTGCGGTGCGGGGGCTGCCAGCGGATAGGGTCATCCGGCGCCGGCGCGGCGGGTTCCTCGCCCAGCCAATGCCAGTCCTGCATGGGCCATGGGCGGCGGACATTCCACACTTGCAGGGTGTCGAGATCACATTGCGCCGGCGGGTTTGTCCAGACTAGACGCGTGAGCGCTTTTTCGCCGGAAGGCGGGAAAGACTCCCGCACCCATGCCCAGCCGGGGCCCACGGTGAGCAACGCCGGTGCGGCTTGGGCCATCGCCGCGGCTGCCCACGCCGCAACCGACGCGACAAGCATGAGCAACTGGCGCAGGACAACTCTCATGGCGCGACAGCATAGGCCGCCCGTTTTGCCGCGGCAAGGCGAGAATCCCGCACCACCGCTTGCATTCGCTCCCGGAGGCGGTAGGATGGACCCATGAGCACCATTCGACCCATTCAACGGATTGTCACCGGCACACCCCAGACCGATGGCGCGGGAGTCCGGCTCGTGCGCGTGATTAGCCGCCGCGATGTGGAAGACTTTGATCCATTTCTCATGCTGGATGCCTTTGATTCGCGCGATCCCGCCGATTACATCCGCGGCTTCCCGTGGCATCCGCATCGGGGCATTGAAACCGTAACTTACCTCGTCAACGGCGAGATTGATCACAGCGATAGTCTCGGCAACAGCGGCACCATCCGGGACGGCGGCTGCCAATGGATGACTGCCGGCAGTGGCATCATCCATCAGGAAATGCCGCAAGCCAGCCCGCGGATGCTGGGGCTGCAACTATGGCTCAACTTGCCGCGCAAGGACAAGTTCACCGCGCCGCAATATCGCGATTTGTCCGGCGATAAAATTCCCCGCGTGCAGGAAGACGGCGTGCGCGTCGGCGTGATTTGCGGCCATTATGGCGCTACGGCCGGGCCGACGCAGGGCGATTATGTGCGCGCCACCATGCTGGATGTGGAAATGGCCGCCGGCAGCGTATTCCGCCTCCCGACGGATCCTGCGAAAACCGTATTCATCTACATTCTGGCCGGCTCTGGAGTTGTGGGGGAGGGTGACGAAAATCTGGCCAGCCATCGTGCGGTATTGCTGGGCAGCGGCGATGTGTTTCAAGCGCGCGCTGGGCAAGACGGGATGCGTTTGGTGTTGTTTGCCGGACGCCCGCTGCGCGAACCCGTGGCATGGGGCGGGCCCATCGTGATGAATACGCCCGAAGAATTGCAGCAGGCTTTTGCTGAAATTGAAAACGGCACATTTATTCGGACATCTGCCAACCCAGCGTGAAATCCCGGCCTAAAAAATCGCCGCCGGTTCCCGCTTGGATTCACCTGCGGGATATTGAGATCCGCTGCATACTGGGGATTTATCCCACTGAGCGCCGCACCCCGCGCAAGGTACTGGTCAATATCGAGTTGGCCACCGATATCACCGCCGCCGCAAAAAGCGACAAAATCGCGCACGCCTTAAATTACGAGCAGATCGAAAACGATGTCCGTCGGATTGCCCGCCAAGGACGCTTTTTCCTGATTGAAACCCTCGCCACGCGGCTGGCCGATGCCTGCCTGCTCTACCCCGCTGTGCAGGCTGTCCGGGTCACGGTGGACAAGCCCCGTGCCCTGCGTCACACCCGCAGCGTAGCTATCGAAATCCTGAAGTCCAAATAGGCTCAAAAGCAGCGACTTCTGAAAACCGGTTTTTGACATGCTGTCCAGACTTTATAAACTCTGGACAAAAATATGGCTTTAAAATATAATTGTAACACATTGTGGGCAAAATAGATATAACATATTATATTCGCAAGTCGTTTTACTGACTTAAACCATTATGTCCAGAGTTTATAAACTGTGGACATTTTTTTGGGGGTAAAAAAAGCGCCCCGGAGAGGGCTCCGGGGCGCGGGGGGTGCCATGCGCTTTAGGCGTTGGCGGGCGCGGGTGCGGCGGGGGCGACATCCGCCATTTTGGCGTACTTGGCCCAGTTCTTGTGCACGTCGGCCTGCGCCTTTTCCAGCAACTGCGCGGCAGCTTCGGGATTGCTCTTGAGGAGCATCTTGTAACGGGTTTCGTTATAGATGTAATCCTTGAGCGGCACTGAGGGGGCTTTGCTATCGAGTTGCAACGGGTTTTTGCCCGCGGCAGCCAGGGCCGGGTTGCGGCGGCACAGAATCCAGTGGCCGGAGTTGACGGCCAGTTTCTGCTGCTCCAAGCCATCGCGCATTTCCCGCATGCCGTGGGCGATGCAGTGCGAATAGGCTATGATGATGGAGGGGCCGTCATGGGCTTCGGCTTCCTTGAAGGCTTTGATAGCTTGCGGCGGGTTGGCGCCAAAGGCCACACGGGCGACGTACACGTTCTCGTAGGACATCGCAATCATGGCGAGGTCCTTTTTGGCCACCGGCTTGCCGCCGGCGGCAAACTTGGCGACCGCGCCACGCGGCGTGGACTTGGAGGCCTGTCCGCCGGTGTTGGAATATACCTCGGTGTCGAGCACCAGGATGTTCACGTTGGCGCCGGAGGCGAGCACGTGGTCCAAACCGCCATAGCCAATGTCGTAAGCCCAACCATCGCCGCCGACAATCCAGACGGAACGCTGGATGAGGAAGTCGGCCACCGCAAGCAGATTAAAGGCCTCGGGCTTGGTGTTGCCGGCGAGTTTCTTCTTCAACTCTGCCACGCGGGCGCGCTGCGCCGCGATGCCGGCTTCGTCCTTCTGATCAGCTTGCAGGATGCCATCGGCCAATTCTGCGCCGAGGTCATCCTTGAGGGTGGCCACCAACTGTTCGGCGTAGAGCTTTTGCTGGTCGCTGGTGAGGCGGAAGCCCAAGCCGAATTCGGCGTTGTCCTCGAAGAGGCTGTTGGACCAGACCGGTCCACGGCCATCGCGGTTCTGGGCCCACGGGGTGGTGGGTAGATTGCCGCCGTAGATCGAGGAGCAGCCGGTGGCGTTGGCCACGACCGCGCGATCACCGAAGAGCTTGGAGAGCAGGCTCAGGTAAGGCGTCTCGCCGCAACCGGCGCAGGCGCCGGAGAACTCAAACAGCGGGAGCGTGTATTGGGCATCCTTGACCATGTTCAAGTTGAGCTTGGCGCGGTCAATCAGCGGCAGGGTTTCAAAGAATTTGATGTTCTCCCGCTCCTGGGCCACGATTGGCAATTTGGGGCCGAGATTGATGGACTTGCGCGTCGGGTCGTTCTTGTTTTTCTTGGGGCAGGAGGCCACGCAAACGCCGCAACCAGTGCAGTCTTCGACGTAGATTTGCAGGGTGTAGGCTTTGTCCGGCTTGTTGCGCACGGGGGCGTGCTTGAAGCCGGCGGGGGCCTTGTCGAGCAAGGATTTGTCGTATTCGTTGGCGCGGATGCAGGCGTGGGGGCACACAAAGGAGCAGGTGCCGCACTGGATGCACTCGTTCTCGTCCCAGATCGGCACGGAGAGCGAGACGTTGCGTTTTTCCCACCGGGTGGTGGCGGAGGGGAAGGTGCCGTCAATCGGCATCTTGGAAACCGGCAGCGAATCGCCATCGCCGACCATGATGGTGGCGATGACTTCCTTGACGAACTCCGGCGCCTGCGGGGAGACCGTCGGCGGGATTTCGATGGTGGAGGTCACGGCGCTGTACGGGATTTCGTACAGGTTGGCGAGGGTTTCATCCACGGCCTTGAAGTTCTGCTGGACGATATCATCGCCCTTGCGGCCGTAGGTCTTCTGGATGGAGTCCTTGATCTTGGCAATGGCTTCTTCCTTGGGCAGCACGCCGGAAATAGCAAAGAAGCACGTCTGCATGATGGTATTGACGCGCGTGCCCATGCCGGTGCGTTCGGCCACCGTGTAGGCATCAATGTTGTAGAACTTGATTTTCTTTTCGATAATGCGCGCCTGCACCTTCTTGGGCAGCTTGTCCCACACCTCTTCCTTGCTGAACGGGCTGTTGAGCAGGAAGGTGGAACCGGTGGAGGCGTAGCGCAGGATGTCGGTCTGCAACAGGAATTCGTACTGGTGGCAGGCGACAAAGCTGGCCTTTTGGATCAAATAGGGGCTGTGAATCGGGTTGGGGCCGAAACGCAGGTGCGAGATGGTGCGCGAGCCGGACTTCTTCGAGTCATACACGAAGTAGCCCTGCGCGTAGAAATCGGTTTCCTCGCCAATGATCTTGATGGAGTTTTTGTTGGCGCCCACGGTGCCGTCCGCGCCGAGGCCGAAGAACATGGCGTTGGTGACCTCGGGGTGGCGGATAAAGAACGTGGTGTCAATATCGAGGTGGGTATGGGTGACATCATCCACAATGCCGACAGTGAAGCCATTCTTGGGCGCGTCCTTCTTGAGCTCATCAAAGACCGCCTTGACCATGGCGGGGGTGAACTCCTTGGAGGAGAGGCCGTAGCGGCCGCCGATCACCTTGGGCATGGTCGGGAACGAGCCATTCGCCACGCCTTGGGCGAGAGCGGAGAGCACATCCTTGTAGAGCGGCTCGCCATCGCTGCCGGGCTCCTTGGTGCGGTCGAGCACACCGATGGCCTTGACGGACTTGGGCAGCGCCGCAAAGAAATATTTGGCGGCAAACGGCCGGTACAAGCGCACGACGATGGCGCCGACTTTTTCGCCCTGCTTTTGCAGCACTTCGATGGTTTCCAGCGCGGTTTCCGCGCCCGAGCCCATCAGCACGATCACCCGCTCGGCATCCGGCGCGCCGATATAGTCAAAGGGCCGGTACTGGCGGCCGGTCAGCTTGGCAAACTCATCCATCGTGGCGGCCACGATGTCCGGGCAGGCCTCGTAGAACTTGTTGGCGGCTTCGCGGCCTTGGAAATACACATCCGGATTCTGCGCCGTGCCGCGGATGAACGGCTTTTCGGGATTGAGCGCCCGCGCACGATGGTCGGCCACGAGTTGGTCGCTGACCATGGCGCGGATGACATCGTCGGAAATCATTTCGATTTTGCTGATTTCGTGCGAGGTGCGGAAGCCGTCAAAGAAATGCAGGAACGGCACCCGAGCCTTCAGCGTGGCGGCTTGCGCAATCAGGGCGGTGTCGAGCACTTCCTGCACACTATTGGAGGCCAACATGGCCCAGCCGATCTGCCGGCAGGCCATCACGTCCTGGTGGTCGCCGAAAATGGACAGCGCCGAGGCCGCCAGCGAGCGCGCCGAAACGTGGAACACGGTCGAGGTCAACTCACCCGCGATCTTATACATGTTGGGGATCATCAGCAGGAGGCCCTGCGAGGCGGTGAAGGTGGTCGTCAGCGCACCGGTTTGCAGCGCACCGTGAACCGCGCCCGCCGCGCCGCCTTCGGACTGCATTTCCACCACGGTGGGCACCGCGCCCCAGATGTTGGTTTTGCCTTCGCTCATCCATTCATCGGCCCATTCGCCCATGTTGGAGGAAGGCGTAATCGGATAAATGGCGGCAATTTCCGTGGTCTTATAAGCGATGTGGGCGGCGGCTTCGTTGCCGTCAATGATGGCGATCTGTTTCTTTTTGCTCATGCGGTGCTCCGGTTGGTTTCTAAATCGTACCTGTGTTGTTGGCAAATAGACGCCAAAACACACGGGGCGGACTGTAGCAAAGCAGCGGGTTGGCGCAATCATAAAATGCGGCGCAGGCGCAGAAAAATCGTTTTACATCGCCCAACTCGCCATTGGCGAGGCCGTCGCGGGGCTTGAAAACGGCTCCGCGAGGCTTAACTTGGCTTTTGGCGCGCGGCAGAAAACCGGCAAAAAGGGCCCTCCGGGGGCAAAATGGCGAATCCGGGGGTGTTCGCTGCCGATTTTGCGGCACAATGGGCGGCAGTACTTGCGCATACCGTGGTGTTTTGTGCCGTGAATCGGCGCACAAACGACGCTCGCGTCATCTTTGGGTAGGGTAAGCAAAAAAGTAGTGCGGTATTTTTTTCACACAAACCGCGGCGGGAGGCGTATAGTTCCCGCTTCAAAACAGAACCCGGGTTTGGTTATGAGTTCATTTATCAATATAATGCCGTGTTTGGACATCCGCGCCGGGCGCGTGGTCAAGGGTATTCAATTTGATGACCTGATTGATGCCGGCGATCCTGTCGCCAAGGCTGTGGGCTATGAAGCCGATGGCGCCGACGAGCTGGGGTTCCTCGATATTTCCGTGGCAATGGACGGCACCAAGCCGAACTTTGCGCTACTGCGCGAGGTGACATCTGCGGTGAAGATTCCGGTGACCATGGGTGGCGGCATTCGCTCGCGCGAGGATGTGGCTGCTGCGCTGGCGGCGGGGGCGGCCAAGGTGAGCCTGGCCACGGCCGCATTTCGGCAGCCAGATTTGGTGGGTCACCTGGTGGCGGAATTCGGGAGCAACACCATCGTGGTGGCACTGGACGCGCAATTTAATCCCAAGATGCCGTCCGAGCGCGAAGTCTATGTCGGCGGCGGCAAGATTCCGACTGGCGCGGATGCGGTGGAGTTTGCCCGCCGCATGGCCGATGCCGGCGCGGGTTCCTTCCTGCCCACCAGCATTCCGGCCGACGGCTCCAAGCAGGGCTACGACGTGGAATTGATCCGCGCCATTGCCGATGCCACGCGCCGGCCCGTGATTGCCAGCGGTGGCGCAGGCCTTTTGGTGCATTTTCGTGAAGCGGTCCGGCAGGGCCACGCCAGCACCTTGCTGCTGGCCGGCGCGCTGCACTTCGGCGTGTTCAACATTCCGCAGATCAAGACGTATCTCGCCGCGGAGCGCATTGCGGTGCGCAACCCGCCGACGCCCGGCGTCTAACGATCCTGCAGCAGGACGGCCCGTACTTTCTGGGCCAGTTGCAGCCGCGTGAAGGGCTTGGCCAGGAAGTGCGCGGGATCAATGGCATCAGGGCCGTCGAGATTGGCGGGGTAACCGGACATGAACAGGTGACGCGCGCACGGGAAGCGCTTTTTTATCTCCTGACTCAAGGCGATTCCGTTGCTCGGTGGCAGGTTGATGTCGGTCAGCAATAGGTCAATGTTGCAATCCTTGCCGCGGCACAGTTTGGCGGCTTCGTTCGCGGAACTGGCAGTCAGCACCACGTAGCCCAATGATTCCAGCATGCTGCGGGTGACGCGCAGGATGGCGGGCTCATCTTCCACCACGAGGATGATTTCGTGGTTGGGCGCTTGCAATTCGACCCACTCGGTGGCGGTGGCTTCCGTTGGGGGAATGCCGCTGGCAAGGCGCGGCAGCAGGATGCGGAACTCGCTGCCCTGGCCCACCACGCTGTGCACTTGGATACAGCCGTTGTGGCGCTTGACGATGCCATACACGGTGGAGAGGCCGAGACCGCTGCCTTGGCCCACGGGCTTGGTGGTGTAGAACGGCTCAAAGACGTGCTCCACCACATCGGGTGGCATACCCGCGCCGTTATCGCGCACGGTCAGCAGCACGTATGATCCCGGCGGCAGGTCGCACGGCGTGGCTGGCCCATCGCGGACAATTTCCATGACGGCGGTGGCCAGCGTGATGCAGCCATTGGGGCCGACGGCATCGCGCGCGTTCAGGCACAGGTTGACGATGATCTGGTCCAACTGGCTGGGGTCCACGTGAATCCAGCCCACATTCTCGCCGGGGTGCCACTGCAATTGGATGCCTTCGCCCACCAAACGCCGCAGCATATCCAGCATGTTGTCCAGCGTGGGGTTGACTTCCAGCGTCTGCAAGGCCGCGGGCTGCTTGCGGGCGAACGTCTGCAATTGGCGGATCAGGGTGGTGGAGCGGGTGGCTACCTTTTGGATTTCGCGCAGGTCGGAATGGATGGGCTGGCCGGCCGCGGTCTGTTCCAAGGCCAACTCAGTATAGCCCAGAATGGCTTGCAGCATATTGTTGAAATCGTGCGCCACGCCGCCGGCCAGCCGGCCGAGGGTTTCGAGTTTTTGCGCATGGTCAAGTTGGGCCTGCAGAGCGGCCTTTTCGTTTTCGGCGCGAATTTGCGCGGTGATGTCGCGCGCGGCGGCCACATAATTAACGATGCGTCCGGTGGTGTCGCGCACGGGGGAGATGGTGGCCTGCTCCGTGTAAATCGAGCCGCTCTTGTGGCGGTTGACGAAGCGCCCTGTCCACGTTTGGCCGGCGGCCAACACGCTCCACAGGTTTTGGAAAAACTCCGGCGGCTGGACATCACTGGCCAGAATGGAGGGCGTGTGACCCAACACTTCCTCGCGGGTGTAGCCGGTGGTGCGGGTGAAGGCCGGATTGACGAAGACGATCATCCCGGCGGCATCGGTAATGACCACGCTTTCATCGGTTTGCTCGATGGCGCGCATCAGGCGTTCGCGCTCCTGTTCGGTCTGTTTGCGCTCGGTGATGTCGCGCGAGACGCCGTGCAATTCCACCTTGCCGGTGCTGGGGTTGTGCCAGAGGCGGGAGACGGTTTCCACCGTGATGCGCGAGCCATCCTTGCAGCGCGGTGACAGCTCCACCACGAAGAAATCATTTTCGGTCAGCTCGCCGCTGCGGAAACGCGCCAACGCTTTTTTCAACAGGCTGCGACGCTCATGCGCTTCTTCCGGCGGCAGGGAATCCACCAGCGTACCGGCCATGACTTCTTCTGGTGTGTAGCCGCGCACCCGCTTGACGGTGGGGCTCACGTAGAGGAAGCGCAAGGTGTCGGCATCCGCGATCCAGACCACGTCGCGCATACTTTCAGTCAGCATGCGGTACTTCTGCTCGCTGCTGCGCAAGGCTTCCACCGCGCGGATGTTTTCGGTGATGTCAATATGCGTGCCGATGAGCGAGGCAGGCTGCTGCGCCGTACCGCCGGTCAACCGGCCGCGCGACCAAATCCACGCCCACGAACCATCCTTGCGCCGCATCCGGAACCGCAGGTCATAAAATCCCTGCGGATTCGCGATATAATTGGCCAAATAGGCTTTCGCGGCCGGGCGGTCTTCCGGATGCACAAAGTTTTCCCAGGCAGTTTCTACATTGATGGGCCGTTGGTGGGTAATGGCGTCGTCGTCGGTATAGCCGAGCATGCTATAATACTCCCGGCTGCACCAGACATTGCCATTCGCGGGAACATATTCCCACGCGCCGGTATTGGACGCCCAGACCAGCGCGGCATAGCGTTCGGCCGCGGCCTGATTTTCGGCCGCGAGTTTCTGCCGTTCGTCCTCGGCCAACTTGCGGTCGGTGATGTCGGTATCCGTGCCCCAGTAGCCGGTCAGCTCGCCTTTTTCATCGTGCAGTGGCACGCCGTTGGTGACCACCCAGCGGATATCCCCCGCGCGGGTTTGCACCGGATTGATCATGTCAATGATCGGTTCGCCCTTGCGCAGGATGGGCAGCCAGTGATCCCGGAATTTGGCGCGCTCGGCAGGGGGGCACAGCGAATAAAAGTGCAGGTGTCCGATGACCTCGTCCGGGCGATAGCCCAGCACCTCTTCCACCATGTCGCTGATGTCCACATACAGCCCGGCCAAGTCGACCCGCCACGTCACGGTGCGGCTTTGTTGCGCCAACCGGGCATAGTGGAAGGCGCTTTCGTTGAGCTTGGTGGTTTGCTCCTCCACCAGCCGAACCAGGATGGCCCGCCGGTAGGAAAGCATCCCCAGCCCCCACGCCACGCTGGCGGTCACCACCGCGCCGAAGAGCGCCACCCACCCCACATGGGAATCATGCAGCCGGAAGAAAAACGGGGTGGGGCGGGCGACAATGGCGTAGGCGCGGCCGAAGGCCAGCAGGGGCCGGATGGTTGTCAAGGGCGGCAATTCGCGCCAATCTTTGACCGGATCAAGCCCGGACTGTTTGGCCGTGGAGCCCAGCCAGCGTGGCGCGGCATCTGTGGTGAGTTCAAACAGGTCCAGCACCGTCATCCGGCGATGGGCGGGGGTGGCGTTCAAGCTGTTCTGGAGCCAGCGGCCCACGTCCAGATTGGCCAACAGCAGGCCGCTATGCTGGCAGGAACCCGCCTGCGCACCTGTTGCGCGCGCCAGCAAAATACCGGTTCGATTGGTGGCAACCAATTCTGGGCGCGGCGTGACGATGGCGGTCAACGTGTTACGCATGACGCGCCGGAATTCCTTGTTGCGGAGCAAATCGCTGCCCAAATCGCAGCCCAACAATTCGGGGTGCGCCTTGGGCGGCCACTGGTGCACCAAGGGGAAAAATTGCGCCTGCCGCCGCAGCACGGTTTCGGTCTCCGCGGGGGGCGGGGACCAGATGTGATAGTCCGTTTGCCCAGTGAGCTGCGCCGCGCATGCCTCAAATGCGGCACGATCCTGCTCCGGCACCTGACACACCCAGCCCCACCAGGTCACTTCCGACAACAACGCCAGATGTTCCGCATAGCGGCCGAATTCATCGGCGGTGACTTCCTCGCTACACTCGAACAGCGCCGAGAAGCCGCTCAATTCCAAGTCGCGCAAGTCGTGGGCCACATCCAAAACCGGGCTGGATTCCAGCAACGATAATTGTTGGAACGACAGTTGCCGGTCGCGTTCCTCGTGTTGGCACGTCAGCCAAATCATCAACAGTGTGACCAGCAGGCCGGTCGTGCAGGCCAGCACCGGCTCCAGATGACGTAAGCGGCGCTGCCGCGCGGGTGGGGCGTTCGCGCGCCGCCGGAGCAGCACCACGCCCACCACACCCTGAACCACCAGCGCCAGCCAGAACAGGGCTGGAATCACGGCGGCGCGGGCGCACAGCCGCAGCCAGCGGTCGGCAGGCACATCAATGCCAAGCGCGGAGATCATTTTGCCGGTACGCGGGTCTTTGATTGGCACCAAGGCGCTGATCCAAGTGCCCCAGCGGTCACGCGCCGGACCCCCGGTATTGGCGAGGCCTTGCTCATATAGCTCGCGCAGTTGGGGGGGGGCCTCCGGATAAAGCTGCCCGGGCGGTGAAACCTCCGCCGTGTCGGCCGCTACCGAGTCCAGTTGAAAATAAAATTCACCATCGGCATTGCGGCCCAAGAGATACACCCATTGCCACAGCGGGTTGATCTGCTGCGCGGCCATCAACTGGCTTTTGAGCCGCCGGTATTCCGGTCGCCCGATATCGCCGGGCTGCCCCGTCAACTTTTGCAGATTACTGGCGCTGATGGTTTGCCCCAATTGGTGCGCCTGTCCCAGCAGGTGTTCGCGCAGCCATTGGTCCTTGGCCCATACCGCCCAGCCGATGAACACCACGCCGGCCGCCATCGCCGCCAGCGCGATCCAAAATGCACCCCAGCCGAGGCGGAGAGGGGCCTCGTTCACGGGCGGCGGGCCCGGCGGCGATTGCTGGTTTTCCGGAGCGCGGTCCATGGTGCAGAAGAAAGAATAGACTGAGCCCCGCCGCCCCGCAATGCCAATTACGCGGCCCGCCACCGTTTGAATTGGCCCGTTTTTTATGGTACTGTACGCAGTTGAGAAAGGAAAGAAATCCCATGGCGTATGACAACCTGACCACCAAGGCCCAAGAGGCTCTACGCGATGCCCAACGGCTGGCCACCGAGCTTCAGCACGGCGAAGTGGATACCCTCCACCTGCTGCTGGCGCTGACCCGGCAGGAGGGCGGTGTGGTGCCGGCGTTGTTGGAAAAAATCGGCGTTCGGTCCGACCTTTTTGCCGACGTGCTCGACCGCCAGTTACGCTCCCGCCCGCAACTCACTGGCGAAAATGTGCAACGCGGCATCTCCCGCGGGTTGCAGGTCACGCTGGATGCCGCCGCCAAGTTGGCCGCGCAAATGAAGGATGAATACATTAGCGCCGAACACTTCTTGCTGGGCGCGCTCGGCCAGAAGAACGGCGAAGCCGCTAAACTGGCCGCCGGAATGGGGATCACCGTGGATTCCGTGCTGCAAGCCCTGCAAGCCGTGCGCGGCAATCGGCGCGTGACGGATGAGTCGCCGGAAGATAAATATGAAACATTAAAGAAATATGGCCGCGACCTGACCGACGAAGCCCGACGCGGCACGTTGGACCCCGTCATCGGGCGCGATGCCGAAATCCGCCGCGTGGTGCAGGTGCTCTCGCGGCGCACCAAGAACAACCCGGTACTGATTGGCGAACCGGGAGTGGGCAAGACGGCCATCGCCGAAGGCCTCGCCCGCCGCATCGTGGCCGGCGATGTGCCCGAGGGCCTCAAGAACAAGCGCGTGGTGGCTCTGGACCTCGGCGCCATGCTCGCCGGCGCGAAATATCGCGGCGAGTTTGAGGACCGCTTCAAGGCGTTCATCAAGGAAGTGGTGGATAGCCAGGGGGCCATTGTGCTGTTCATTGACGAACTCCACACGCTGGTTGGCGCCGGCAAGGCCGAGGGCGCGGTGGATGCCGCCAACATGATCAAGCCCGCGCTGGCCCGCGGCGAGCTGCGCTGCGTCGGCGCAACCACCCTCGATGAATACCGCAAGCACATCGAAAAAGACCCCGCCCTGGCCCGCCGTTTCCAGCCCGTGCTGATCGAGGAGCCCGATGTCGAAAGCACCATCGCCATCCTGCGCGGCCTGAAGGAGCGCTACGAAGCCCACCACGGCGTGCGCATCCAGGATAGCGCGCTGGTCGAGGCCGCCAAGCTCTCGCATCGCTATATCTCTGACCGCTTTCTGCCCGACAAGGCCATTGACCTCGTGGACGAAGCCGCCAGCCGCCTCAAGATGGAAATTGACAGCATGCCCGTCGAGGTGGACGAGCTGGAGCGCCGCATAATGCAGCTGGAGATCGAACGCGAGGCGCTCAAAAAGGAAAAAGATGCCGCCGCCCGCGACCGTCTCGCCGCGCTCGAAAAAAACTTGGCCGAGCTGCGCACCGAAGGCGCGGCGCTCAAGGCCCACTGGCAGCGCGAGAAGCAACTCATTGACGCGATTCGGCAGGCGACCGCCGAACTGGATGAACTGCACACCGCGGAGGAGCAGGCCACCCGCCGCAGCGAGTTTGAGGCCGCCGCCGAAATCAAATACTCGCGCCTCCCCGCCGCCCAAAAGAAGATTCAGCAGGCGCAGGCCGAGCTGGCCAAGCTCCAGCAAAACCGCCGGATGCTGCAAGAGGAAGTCACACCGGAAAACATCGCCGAGGTGGTCGCCGCCTGGACGCGCATCCCTGTCAGCAAGCTCCTCGAAGGCGAGCGCGAAAAATTGCTGCACATGGAAGAACGGCTTCGCGCGCGCGTGGTGGGGCAGGATGAGGCCGTCGAGGCCGTCTCCCGCGCGGTGCGTCGTTCCCGCGCCGGCTTGCAGGACCCCCACCGGCCCATCGGTTCGTTTATTTTCCTTGGCCCGACCGGCGTCGGCAAAACCGAGCTGGCCCGCGCGCTGGCCGAATTTTTGTTCGACGACGAACAAGCCATGGTTCGCGTGGACATGAGCGAATACATGGAGAAGCATTCGGTGAGCCGCCTGATCGGCGCGCCGCCGGGCTACGTCGGCTACGAAGAGGGCGGCGCGCTGACCGAGCACGTCCGCCGCAAGCCATATTCCGTGGTGCTGTTCGACGAAATCGAAAAGGCCCATCCGGATGTCTTCAACGTCATGCTGCAAATCCTGGATGATGGTAGGCTGACCGATGGACAGGGGCGTACTGTCAATTTCCGCAACACGGTGTTGATCATGACCTCCAACATCGGCAGTAGCGCCATCCAGGAAACCATCGAAAAGAACCCGCGCCTCAAACGTGGCCAGCCCGCGTGGAACGAGCTGGAAAAACAGGTGCTCGCCGCGCTGCGGCTGAGCTTCCGGCCGGAGTTTCTCAACCGCGTGGATGAAATCATCCTGTTCCGCAGCCTCGGCATTGAGGAGCTGCGCCAGATTGTGGACATCCAACTCAAGCGCGTGCAGGGCTTCCTCGCCGAAAAGAATATCCGGCTCGAAATCACGGAAGCCGCCGAGGAAAAACTGGCCGGCGAGGGATACGACCCCGCCTTTGGCGCCCGTCCGCTCAAGCGCGTGATCCAACGGCAAGTCCTCGATGCGTTGGCCGAAAAGTTTTTGGCCGGCGAGATTCCCGATGGCAGCACGGTCACGGCGGACTACGACCCTGACCAGCCGCAGCAAATCTCGTTCACGGTGCAGGACGCGCCGGCGGAGTAATCACGCGATTTTTTACGCGGGGCGCTGCGCCAGAAAAGCCGTCATGGCGGCGAGGCCGTCGGGTGTGCCCATGTCCAGCAGTGGCGGCGGAATGGGAATGGCCACCAGCCGCCGCTGCGCCGCCAGCGCAGGAAAAATTTCCGTCTCGATGGAGACCGCGCGGCCGGCGGGAATCGCCGCCACCAGTGCCCGCGGAAGCAGGTAAATGCCGGCGTTGACGTGGCCGGCCTGTGCCGCGCTTTTTTCGCGGAATGCGGTCACGTAGCCATCCGGATCGAACTCCACGGTGCCGAATCGCCCAGCTTCCGCGCTGGGGGTCATGAAAAGTTTTCCACAGTGTGGAAACTTTTTTTCCACAGTGTGGAAAAATCCGCCGCCAATTTTCCACAGTGTGGAAAACTCGAGGTTGGGGGCCAGCGAATCGCCGTTGAACACCAGCACCGGATCGCTGGTCAGTTGGGGTTCCACAAATTTGAGCGCGCCACCAGTTCCCAGCGGCTCCGGCTCGCGCGAAAGCGCAATCTCCAGCCCATCGGCGGGGCGCGCCGCGAGGTAGTCCGCCAGCACGTCGGCCAGATGCCCGGCGGCCAGCAGCACGCGGCAGATGCCGTTGCGTCGGAGCCAGTCGAATTGCCATTCAAGGAAGGGGCGGCCGGCCACGGGTACGAGGCATTTGGGCCGGTCGGGAAAGTGCGCGGCAATCCGGGTGCCTTTGCCGCCCAATAAAATGATGGCGTGCGGAATCACGCCGGCACTATGCCCAAGCCGCGCTGTGGAAGTCAAACCCGCGCCCGCGGCGCGGCGGCGCGGGCGGAGTGAATTATGGATTTGTCCGCCGCGGCGGCAGTCGGTAGTCTGCCCCCGATGCGCAGGATCTTCATGGCAGTATTCTTGGCGGGGTGGGCCCAGTGGGCGGGGGCCGACACCTTCACCGGCGCCAACTGGGTGGTGCGCTTCAACCTGCCGGATCAGACCACCAGCGCCGGCAGCATCGGCCCCGATGAGTTTGTGCTGCGCGATGCCCTCCTGGCGCGGCTGGATGCCTTGGGCAACAACGACTGGGCCTGTCTCGCGACCTACACGTTTTCAGGCAATACCGCGGCGGGGGGCGCGGCGGGGCCGATTCTGGCGGCCATGTCCAACGCGCTGGCGCGCGGCGCAAAGTTGGGCTTTGTGGCGGATACGGGGGTGGATGTGACATCCAACTTCTGGCCGGGGGTGTCGCTGTTGAGCTTATCCAAGCGACCGGGCAACGCGCTGCAACTTTCGCGCGCGCCGCCAGTGGGCGGCATCATGCACAACAAGATCGGCTTGTTTTGGTACCGCGCAACCGGGCAGGCGTGGGTCATGGCGGGCTCGTGGAATTTCACGGGTGGCGCGAGCTCGCAGCAGTGGAACATCATGACCGAGCTGCAAAACAACACGCTGGCGGCGGCCTATTCCAACGAGCTGCGCCAGATGCTGTCGGGCTATTTTCATTCCAACACCAACAAATCGCGCGCGCCGGATGGCACGCGCTTCCGGCTGACGGGCACCACGCGCGATGGCTGGGTGCGCTTCGCGCCGTTCTCCGACCGCACCTCCGGGGGCAACAACGCGCTCACCGATATCATTGCCGCCATTGACGACGCGCAGGACGAAATCTTTTTTGCGCTGAACAAACTCACGCGCACGGAAGTGGCGGCGGCGCTGATCCGGGCGTGCGACCGTGGCGTGGTGGTGCACGGCACCATCCCCATCAGCGATCGTGGCGCGCCGGGGCGCGACAGCTACGAGGTCTATCAGATGCTCCTGAACGGCGCGAATTACGCCACGCTCAACCGCGTGCGGATGTATGACGCCTATTATCAGGCCGCGCGTCTGCGCTATGACAACAACAACCGCGATCTCACCCACGCCAAATACATGGTGATTGATCCGCGCGGCGTGTACCCGCTGGTGATTCAAGGCTCCGCCAATTGGACGGCATCAGCGCTGGTGCTGCCGACATCCAACGACGAAAACGTGCAGTTCCTGCCGCACGGCGGAATTGCCGAGGCCTTTCGCGCACAGTTCGCGGCCATGACCGACGGCATGAAGCCGTGGTGCGCGTGGCGGCCGGGGCCCAAGGCTTCCCAGATGACGGTTTGGCTGCCGGAAAATGAAGCCTACCAGTTGTGGTTCAGTCCGGATGTGGGCTTGGGCCCGGAGGCGTGGACCCCTTATCGGTCGCTGCCGGCCATGCGTGGTATCCACATGCTGGGCTTGACCAATGCCGCGCCACGCGGATTTTTCCGCGTGGCGCCGTAGTGGGGTGGGGGGCTATTCGGCCAACACAAAACGGGCGTTGCGCCAGTGGCCGCGCCGGGCGTTGACGGTGGTTCCGAACAAATCAAAGAACCAGAACGATTCGCCGCCTGCCTTGGACAAGCTCCCCGCGCAATAGACGGGCGTGGCGCTGTCCGGCAAAAAGTGCGTGTAGGGGCGGTGGTTGTGGCCGTGCAGCAGCACAAGATTTTCCCGCCCCTGCAACACGCGCAGCAGCGCGCGCGAATTGCGCAGGCCGTGGAAGTAGCCGGCTTCGTCAAAGGGATAGTGCGTCATCAGGAAAATATGCCGGCGCGCGGCGATTTCGGGCATGTCCAGCAACTGTTCGAGCGCATCGAGTTCCAGCGCCGGCACGCGCCCGCTGGAATCCCAAAAGGGCAGGCGCGGGCGCGCGGAGTTGAAGGCGATGGCCACGGCGTCATCGCCCAGCCAGCGCACCAGAGGGAAACCGGTGGGAGTGCAGGCTTCGGGCAGGTCGGAGCGCAGCAGGGGGGCGAAGTATTTGCGGTGCAGGGCGCGCCCGCCGTGGGTGTAAAGATCGTGGTTGCCGGGCACGGCGAGGGCGCCGCGGCGGGCGAGGGCGAGGGTTTCCATTAGCCGCGGCGCGCCGGCCATGAATTCGCCCTCCAATCCAAAGTTGAGGGTATCGCCAGTATAAAGCAGATAATCCACCGGCTCGCGCGTGAGGAAGTCGCGCAGGCCGTTCAGCTTTTGCTGGGCATCGCGATATTTCGCCGCGCGCCGCAACGCAAAATTAATCAGTGCCACCCCGCGCTTGGGATGAAAAATCTCCGTCAGGCGGTAAGCCCCCGGCGGCACGGGCAGGTGGACATCGCTAAAATGCAAAATACGCAAACTCATGGCGAGGACTGTAGCCCAACGCCGCGCGCCCGCAAAGTCGGAAACCGGCGGCCGCGTGGCGGTCGGCGCGCGCGGAAGGTTTCGGCTTTGTGGCGGCGCGGAGTGAGAGTATCTTCTCGGCCATGAAAGAGATCATTCCGACCTTGCAAGCGTGGACGGCCGCGGGGTTCGCCAGCGCCGAGGCCATTTTGGTTAGCGCGCAGCATTCGTCGCCTCGGCAACCCGGCGCGCGGCTGGTGGTGAACGAGCGCGGCGAGCTGGCGGGCGCGGTTTCGATGGGCTGCGTGGAAAGCGATTTGCGCGAACACCTCCTGCGCTTGCTGCGCGGCGAGGCGCCCGAGCAAATCGTGGCCTATGGCGCAGCATTCGAGCCCGCGCTGGAGGTGGGGTTGTCCTGTGGCGGCGAAATCAAAGTCTGGTTGCGCAAGCACCATCCCGATGCCGCCGCCTGGCGCGGCGTGGTGGCGCTGTCGGCAACGGCCCGCGCCCTGCTGTTGACGCCGCTGAATCCCGATACGCCGCAGATTCTGCTCCATCCCGGTGACACGCCGCCCGTGCCGGCCATGCAGCCGATATTGGCTGACTTGCTCCGCCGCGGCGCCAATGGAAAATTCACACTGGAGGGCACAACGTGGTTCGCCGAGGCCATCGCGCCGGAACCGCTGCTGCTGATTGTCGGGGCTTCGCCCATTGCGGTGGAGCTGTGCGCCATGGCCGCGCGCAGCGGCTTCCGCGTGGCGGTGGTGGACCCGCGGCGCGACTTTGCGCGGGCGGAGCTGTTCCCCGCCGCGGAAAAAGTGGTGCATCAGTGGCCGGAGGCGGGCTTGCCAGCGGCGGGCATGGATGAGGCCAGCTATGTCGCCGTGCTCGCGCACGATGCCAAGCTGGATGTGCCCGCGCTGAGCGCGGCGCTGCGCGCCCGATGCCATTATATCGGCTTGTTGGGCAGTAGCCGCACGCGGGCCAGCCGGCATGCAGAATTGCAGGCGGCCGGCTTCAGCGCCGCCGATATCGCCCGCATCCGCGGGCCCATCGGCCTCAAAACGATGGGCGCGGTGGAGCCGCCGGAAATCGCGGTATCCATCCTGGCGCAACTGATCATGGCGCGGCGTGGCACGTTGCCGCCCGCAGTAGCGGAGGAACCCACGTGATTCCTTGGGAACAACTGACCGGCCGACGGCCCTTCAATTGCCCGCAATGCGGCGGCGAGCTGGCAGCGGATGACGTCAACGTGGCGCAGGATGCCGCGCTCTGCCGCGCCTGCGGCTACCAAGGCGCATTCCTCAACGCGCTGCTGGTTCCCGGTTTGAGCGATCACGATCTGACCCACCCGCCCAAGCGCGTACAACTCACGCGCGGTTTCGGCGATACGCTGGTCATTACATGCTTCCCGGCGCGCGGCACGCTGGCGTTCCTGATTCCCTTCACGCTCTTTTGGTCGGGCATCAGCATCTGGGGGCTTATCGTTCGGCCGTTGCTCGCGCCCGAGGCCATGGAATGGCGGCAAATCCTGTTTGCCCTGCCTTTTCTGCTGGGTACGCTTTTGCTGCTGGCCAACATCGCCTTCCTCATCGCCGGGCGCACGGTGCTGACCGTCAGCAAAAACCAATTGGAATTGTATATGGGGGCGTTCAACATTGGCCGCCGAAAAATATTGGCGCGCAGTCCGGAGATGACCGTCACGCTGGCGAAATCCAACTATCAGGTGAACAAAGTGCGCCAGCCGGAGATTGTGGTGACGAGCCAGGGCCGCACGCTGCGTTTTGGCGCCATGGGCATTCCCAACGATGTGCTGCCGTATGTCGCCGCGGTCTTGCGTCGAACCCTCGCCGGTGGCTAAAGTAGGGGCTGTGAGTTCCATCGCCGACAATCTGGAGAACATCCGTGCCCGCGTGGCGGCGGCTTGCGCCGCGGCGGGACGGTCGGCAACGGATGTCCGCTTGCTGGCGGTATCTAAAACCTTTGGGCCGGAGGCCATCCGCGAAGCCGCCGCTGCCGGCCAGCGACTCTTCGGCGAGAACCGCGTGCAGGAAGCCGCCGCCAAGATCCCGGAGTGCCCCGGACGGCTGGAATGGCACTTGGTGGGCCACCTGCAAAGCAACAAGGCGTTTGTCGCGGCCAACCTGTTCGATTGGATCCACTCGGTGGATTCCAGCAAATTGCTCGACACCCTCGACCGTCACGCCGAGACGGTGGGGCGGCGGCTGAACGTGTTGCTGCAAGTAAATGTCTCCGGCGAGCGCGCAAAATCCGGCCTGCCGCCCGCGGAGGTGCCGGCGGTGCTGGCACGGATTCCCCACCTGCGGAATGTGGCCGTGCGCGGCTTCATGACCATCCCGCCGCTGACGGCGGACCCTGAAAAAGCGCGCCCCCATTTCCGACAACTACGCGAATTGCGTGACCAATGGACGCGCGACCTAGGGCTGGATTTGCCCGAACTATCCATGGGCATGACGCACGATATGGACATTGCGATTGCGGAGGGCGCCACCATCGTGCGCGTGGGCACTGGAATTTTTGGCGATCGGCCGCGACCGGTCGCCCCGGCGGAGGAATCATGAGAACCGAGCAGATTGCATTCATCGGCGGCGGCAACATGGCCGAAGCCATTCTGGGCGGCCTGTTGGCCGGCGGCGTTTCTACGCCACAGCGCCTGCGCGTGGCGGACATTGCGCCGGAACGCCGTGCGTGGCTGGCGGAAACATATGCAGTGAACGTCACCGACGACGCCGCGGAAGCCGTGCGTGATGCCGCCGTAGTGATTTTGGCAGTGAAGCCTCAGCAAGCCGCGGAAGTGCTT
>ENA-UPSM01000714-UPSM01000714.1-activated-sludge-metagenome-genome-assembly--contig:-NODE-714-length-46498-cov-4.849407_pt1 | contig 46498 bp, 40 predicted proteins | sample MGYA00238181_ERZ773283 | MGnify/ENA primary metagenome ERZ773283 (study PRJEB29023, sample SAMN05720199) | activated sludge metagenome | isolation source: Anaerobic digester | place: Japan... | reverse complement strand
CACCGCCGGCGAGGTCGCCGAACTGGACCTGTCCCGCGCCGGATCGCCCACCTGGACCGCGTACCGCGAGGTGATCCACCTCAAGACCGCCTCGCTCCTGGAAAGCTGCTGCCGCTGCGGCGCCGTGGCCGCCGGGCTGGCTCCCGACCAGACCGAAGCCGCCGCTCGGTTCGGGTACCATTTCGGGATGGCCTTCCAGATGTGCGACGACCTCCTGGACCTGGGCGCGATCCCCGATCTGGACAAGCCCGCCCGCACCGACCTGTCCAACGGGCTGGTGAACCTGCCCGCGCTGCTCCTGCGCGAATCGAACGGACAGGATTTGTCTGGATTCGCGAGCCTTTCCACCCCGGAACTCCTGGCCGCTCTGGAAAAGGCCGGGGTCCTGGGCAAGGCGCGCGCGCTGCTGCGCGAAGAACTGGACGCCGCCCAGTCGGAACTCGTCCGGCTTCCCGAACGCGACGCCCGACGCCATCTGGCCAGCCTCCTGGAAGACCTCCGCTCCCGGGCTTCCGAAGCCATGGGCGGATAACCCTGCCGCGGGAACCCTCCGCCGGAGACGAGCTCGACAGGCAAGGCGGTCGCCGCCTTTCCCGCGCCCGCCGTCCCGACGCGGAAATCGTTTGGCGCGAAGGATTCTCCGACGACCCGCTGGGCGGGACCCATCGCTGGAAGGACCTGCGCGGCTCCCGTGCCAAGGTGCGGGTGGAAAAGCTCCCCGACGTCGCCGGCGAACCGCTTTCGGGCGTGGTCGTGAGCGTGAGCCGCCGCACCTGCGAGGTCGAGGTGATGACGGGTCCCCGCACCGGCGAGGTCCTGGACTGCGCCTATTCTCCGCGGCTTGTGCTGGGACGCGAATCGCTGGTGGCCGTGGGAGATCGCGCGGACATCCACCCCATGCCCGGTTCGGGCTGGCTGCTCACCTCGCTGGAACCGCGCCACACCCGGCTTTCGCGTCCCGGTCCCGACGCCCGCAACCACCTGGACATCGTGGTGGCCGCCAACCTCGACACCCTGGTGATCGTGGCCTCGGTGGACCGCCCCCGGTTCCATCCCCGGTTCGTCGACCGGTTCCTTGTGGCCGCCCAGATCGGAGGCGTGGTCCCGGCCATCTTCCTGAACAAGTGCGACCTGGACGTGGAGGAGCCCGACCTGTCCACCTACCGCCGCCTGGGCGTCCCCGTCATGAGGGGGTCGGCCGAATCGGGCGAAGGCATGGACGAACTCCGCCAATTCCTGTCGGGCAAGTGGAGCGCATTCGCGGGGAATTCCGGAGTGGGCAAGAGCTCGCTGGTGCGCGCCCTGCTTCCCGGCGCGCTGCCCGACGTGGGCCAGGTGCGCTCCAAGGACGGACGCGGTCGCCACACCACCACGCGCGCGCAGGTGTACAGGCTTTCCGACGACACCCGGATCATCGACACCCCCGGCATCCGCGAATTGGCCATGCACCGCCTGTCGCCGCGGGAAGTCCAGCTGTACTTCACCGAATTCGACGCCTATTTCGGGACCTGCCGGTTCAACGACTGCATGCACGACCACGAACCCGGCTGCGCCGTGGCCAAGGCGGTGGAAGACGGCTCCATCCACCCCGACCGCTACGCCAGCTACCTGCGCATCCTCGAGGGACTGCGATGAACCCAAGATCGCTGCTTGTCGTATTTTGTCTGGCCGCGGGCGCCTTCGCCCAGCAGATGCCCTCCCCCGCGTTCGAAGCGCCCGTCGCGTCCACCGGCGGCAGCCTGGGGATGCTGGGATTGGGCGGCCGGATCTCGTGGATCCAGCGCCCGCTGGACGACCCGCGCCTGTGGGTGGACGCCCACGCGATCCTTCGTCCGCTCCCCCGGCTGTTCGTGGAAGGCAGTTGGGGCAAGGCCTCCAAGACCCTGCGCGGATCGGGTCCCGACACGACCTTTTCCGAAACCCGATGGGACGTGGCGGTCGGCATCGTGCTGCTCCAGGGTTCGGCCAGCGGATACGTCCCCGCCGTGTGGCGCAAGGTGTCGCAGCGCCATTCGTGGCTGGGCGACGCCGGTTGGACGGAAATCGGCACCGGCGCGGGCGCCCTGGTTCCCGTCAAGGAATGGCTGTCGCTGCAGACAGAAACGCTCTGGATGACCCCGCTGGACCCGCACCGCGACGTCCAGGCGGGCCAAGGCCGCGAAACCGACGGCAGCCACCTGGAATTCTCGCTTTCGTTCGTGGCCTTCATCAAATGAACGTCGTCGGGAGACGCGTGAACTCCCGACCGTCCGATGGCGACCCAGCACCGTCGCCGGACACATCGATCTGAAGGAGCAACCCATGCGCGTCGCCGTCACCGGAGCCACTGGATTCATCGGGAGCCACGTCGCCGTGGCGCTGGCCAAGGCCGGACACCAGGTGGTGGCCACCGGACGGGATCCGTCCAAGGTCCCCGCCCTGGGGAACGTCCCCGGGATCGAGCTGGCCCGCGGCGACCTGTCGGACCCGGCTTCCTGGAGCGCCTGCCTGAAAGGCTGCGACGCCCTCGTGCACATCGCCCTGGGCTGGGGCGACACCGGCATCGACATGCTGCGCAACGACACCGAAGCCTCGGTGCGCCTGTTCCAGGCCGCAGTGGACGCCGGAATCGGCAGGATCGTGTACACCAGCTCCACCGCCGCCTGCGGCGAGATGGCCGCGCTCAACCGCGAAGACATGGTCCCGCGCCCCATGGACTTCTACGGCGCCACCAAGGCCGCGACCGAATCCTACCTGCGCGCCTTCGCCCACAGGCACGGGATTTCCGCCCACGTGGTGCGCCCGGGGTACATCTTCGGCGAGGCGATCGTGGAAGGCGCCCACGGCCAGCCCGACACCCGCTTCCGCGACATCTGCCGCGCGGTGGCCAAGGGCGAGCCCGTGAAGCTCGTGAAGCACGACGGCACCCAGTTCCTGCACGCCCAGGACATCGCGCAGGTGTACCTGGCCCTGCTCTCCCACGAGCCATCCCCCACCGTGCACTACGCGCTGTCGCGCGAATGGCGCAGCTGGACCGAGGTCGCCGAACTGGCCTGCGAGGTCGCGGGCAAGCGGACGGAAATCGTCCTGGAAGACCGCGGCTACGGCAGCTCGCCGTTCCTGTTCGACGTGTCGGCCATCCAAAACGACCTCGGGCTTTCGTTCGGGAACCTGGACCGTCTGCGCGAGCACGTGCGGTGGGAGCTTTCGCGATCATGATGTTGCTGGCGCTGCGGTTCCTCCTGGCTCCCGCGCTGGTCGCGGCGGCGTCGCTGGCCTCCCGCAAATGGGGCGAAAGCGTCGGAGGCTGGCTCGCGGCGTTCCCCTTCGTGGCCGGCCCGCTGCTTCTGGTGATGACCCTGGAGCACGGCACGCGGTTCGGCGCGTCGTCGGCCTTGTCGGCGCTGTCGGGCATCACGGCCTTGGCGGTGTTCGCCGTCTGCTACGCGCACCTGGCCCGCCGCATCCACTGGTCCCTGGCGCTCCCGATCGGATGGTCGCTGTACCTGGGATCGGCCGCCCTGATGCGCCCGCTGGAACACGGCCTGGTCGCGAGCCTCCTGGGGGCATTCTCCAGCTTGTGGCTGGCGACCGCGCTGCTGCCGCGCAATCCCCCGACGACGGATTCCGACGAACCCCGCCAGCCCCCCTGGTGGGACCTGCTGGCCCGCATGGCATCCGCCGCGGCCCTGGTGGGCTCGGTGGCCACCCTCTCCGAACGCCTGGGCCCCTCGTGGAGCGGACTCCTCACCCCGTTCCCCATCTCCACGACAATTCTTGTCGCCTTCGCCCACGCCCAGGACGGACACCCCGCCGTGGCCCGCATGCTCACCGGCTTCCTTCCGGCCTTGTCGGGCCTGACCCTCTTCTTCGCGACGCTTTCCGTCGTGCTGGTCCCGTTGGGCCCCTGGGCGGGCTTCTCGCTGGCCCTGGCGGTGGCGGTGGCCACCCAGGCGCTGCTGCTCTGGAGACGCTCCCGCGCGTGATCCCGTTTCCATGACGGTTTTTGTCACAAAAGCGAATGGGGCTTCGGACGCCACCCCGCCGTCCTCCGGAGGGGTGGCGCGCTTGGTCTTCTGCTGCTCCGTTCTTGAACCTCGTTCCACAGGGGCCGCTCGCGCCGCAGCCCCTGTGGACCCCACTGGCGCCAAGGCCCCTCGTGCCGGGCCTTGGATCCAGGCACCAGGGGGACTCGCCCTCTCGGGTCGGCCACTGGTGTTTTCTTCCATCGCCGTACCTACGGCGATGGCCGCTGGCCGACCCTGCGATTCCACTCGCCCCCCTGGACCCCCGACAGTTTTCGACCAGCCCTCTAGTACGCCATGGGCGACATCGCCAGCCCGGATACCAGCCTTTGAAAGCCTCAGAGGCCATCCTTGAGGCAGCGGACGCTAAACCCGGAGTTCTTCGAAGCATCGCTTCTGTAGAGATCGTCTACACCAGAGCGAAGGGTGCGACTCCGCGCGAGGTACGCATGGTATTCCGTTGTCCTCCAAAAATTGGCATAGCTACCTGCGTTGTCGAAGTCGCCGCGGCTGGTGCGATCACCCGCTGGGAGTGCTCGAAAGCCGAAAGAGTCGAAGCCGTTGCCGGATATGCCACTGGCAGCGACCGACCATCCACTCGTGGACCTGAGGTACAAACCCGTCGTGGCGGCTCCTCGGTAGGCCTCCAGCGTATTCCATTCAGCATCGTTCGGAACGTGCCAGCCCCTTGGACAGATCCCCTGATGTCTGGTCTGGAGCAGGCTTGCACACGTGCTTCGATTGCAGGTATCCGAAAGATTCATCGCTGCATTCCAGGCATACAGCCTGCCGTATTTCGCTCCGCTGTCCGCGCTTTCGTTGTACCACCAAGAACTGTCCACCTTGAAATTCAGGTTTTCCGCCATCCATGTTTGCGTACCGATCGTCGTCGTGCGGTATCTCTGACCATCGCGGGCATCCACGAAAACCCCGTAGGTGATCGATTCTTTCCATGGAGCAGTCGAGCCCACTCCCCCTTTCGACGTGTCGATCGCCTGCGATCCAAGTTCACCATCCTCAAGCGAAGAGATCCCCACGCGAGCGCAAACCGATCCGTTCCAGGAGAACAACAGCGTGTCGACACTCGCCTCAGCCAAGCGAGCCGAGACGAAACCAGCGACCTTCGACCCGCCCGCGTCGAACCCACCTGACCCGGACGCCTTGCGCCCGACAACGTCCACATGGTCATGGCGAACTCGGAGGCGGCGGCCATTCACCTCCAGATGTCCCATGGCAGAAACTGGGGTTTGTTTAGGCGGCACAACGATTCCCGCCAATGCCGAAGAAAAACCCCAGGCACCACTGGAATTCGTACTGGTGGCATTGCCATTCTTCGCCAATGCGATGCCGACTCCGGAAAGAAACTTGCCCGAAAGGTCGGTGACCGTGCCGGACAACCTGATTTCGGCAGAATGGGAGGGTACACAAAGCACAACTGTGATAAAAACTGAGATTATGAACAGACCCGTGTTGGGTTTCATCGGACAAACCTTTGCTGGAAGGAGGCGGCCCCTCTTCAACGCGCCGCGGTGAAACGGCAAAACAAGTCGACTGCGGTCGTGGAAGGGGTGTGGCGCGGTCGGTTCACAACGGCAGTCGTTCATGATCACCTGTCTTCAAGACAAAGCAGGTAACAACGGTTTGTTTTGGGTGGGGCGTTCACGTTTCCCTGAAAATGCGAGTTGCTCGGAAATTGCAAGGGAGATTGATGTTGTCAAAGATATTTTCAGGAACGCTGAACGACACATCGTTTTTCTTTGATCACCTAAAGAGTTCGCCTTGGACATTCCACGCATCTTCAACATCACCGAGAGTAGCCACCGCATCCACAATCCCTTTTCGCCCAGGAAATCATGATCAATTTAAGCGAGTCTTCCGTCCGTGTGCGCCAGGTCACATGGATTGGAATTGCGGTCAATGCGGTTCTTTCCGCGGTCAAGATCTTTGCGGGGATTTTCGGGTCGTCCAAGGCCTTGATCGCAGACGGCATCGAGAGCGGTGTGGATATCCTCACCAGCTTGGTCTTGATCGTGGGATCGCGCTTTTGGAGCGCCCCGCCGGATACGGACCACCCTTACGGGCATCGCCGCATCGAAACCCTCATCGCGCTCGGGATCGGCCTTGTCGTCGGCGCGGTGGGCGTCTCCATCATCTGGAACGCGCTTTCGAGCCTGCGGTCGGGCGAGCATTCCCACCCGACCATGCTCGCCTTCGTGGTGGCCGTCGTTTCCGTGGTCTCCAAGGAATTGCTGTTCCAGTGGTCGGTGCGGGAAGGAAAGAAGATCCAGAGCATGTCGGTGATCGCCAACGCCTGGCACCACCGCTCCGACGCCATCAGTTCGATCCCGGTGGTCCTGGCGGTCGGCGCGGCGCAATTCCTGCCTGCCTGGTCGTTCCTCGATGCCATCGGCGCGCTCGTCGCGGGCGGCTTCATCTTGAAGGCCTGCGGCGACATCGCCTGGCCCGCGCTGCGCGAGATCATCGACACCGGAGCGGAAGAATCGAAGGTCGAACAGTTGCGTCGGGCCGCCTCGAGCGTCGACGGAGTCCGAAGCGTCCATGATCTGCGGACCCGCTTCGTCGGATCCTGCATCGCGGTGGATCTGCACATCGTCGTCGATCCCGACATCACGGTGATCCAGGGGCATCGGATCGGAGACGAGGTCGAGGCCCGCATCAAAGCCGAGGTTTCGGAAGTCTGCGACGCGCTGGTGCATCTGGATCCAAGCGACGATCTCTGAGACGACGCACCCTGCCTCGGTCCAACGACCGCAGGCAAACCATCATTCCACCAGGCTCAGCAGCCGCTCTTTGATCTGCCTGGCAACCCAAGTCGACACGGTGGACCAGTCGCTTTTTGTCACGATGTTGGCAACGATGGCAGATGTGTTCGATGCTGCCCTGGGGTTGACGTCGGCGAACACGATCTTCCTGGATTGGGGGTCGTACACCGCGTAGGACATCCGTGCCGAAATGACCTGCTGGACACGAACAGAACCGTCCCGATCTATCAAGGACCAGGGCTCCAGATTCCATGCGGCTTCGGAGCCGATTACTTCTTGGCGAGCTTCCGAGTAGAGCTTGCCGCAGTGGCCTTCTTCAGGTCGGCAGGTTTCACGCCCGTGGAACTCGTGATGATCTCCCACGACACGCCGTGCTCTTGAAGTTTGCGTGCCGTATCAAGCTTCGATTCGCTCTTGCCCTCGTTCTTCAAAAGCTTGAAGAAGTGCGGCTCTGGCAGTGTCGACTTCATGGCTTGGATCCTTTCCTGTTCTTCTGCATCCAATTTACCCACTTGGAAGACCAAAGGCGACAGCCTTTGGACTTCTTCGGCATCGACCAGCTTCTCCAGCTCCAGGAAAGCCAGTCGGGCACGGTCGGACAGGGGCATCGTCCCGCGCAGCGCCATGGTCAGCACCGCCGCCACCACGTTGGAGCGACGACGCCAAGTCATCAGGTCTTCATGAGCCACGACCTGGGTGCGGTGCCGGAAGGTCAGGACAGGCTCGCCGCCGCCCAGATCGTCCAGTCGCAAGCGCTCCGGGATCACCCCCGGCTTGAGGTCGGTCACCAGCGCGACGGGAACCACAGGACATCCGGGGTCGCGCTCCATGAGGTCCAGGACGTAGTGGGCCGTGCGATGGAGGTTCACCGAGCGCGAGGTGGCCCAATGTTCCACCAACACGACCACCACCAGCTCGCGCCCTTTGGTGAAGCGGTAGCGGATGGGCAGATCCATCACGTAGCCCTTGCGCTTCAGATCGTGCTTGCGCGCCTCTGAGCGCAGAAACTCCCACGAGACCGGATCGCCCAGCTTGCGGGCGAGGTCGGGCAAGAGGAAGCGCCAGGCGTCCACCGGGTAGCGGGTCAGAAGATCCTTGATCGACTGATCCATGGAGATGTCCGAGGCTACGGAACGCCGTCTGGATCGCGCGGACTTGGAAGACTTGGTCATGCCCTCCAATCTAACCTGCGCACCCACCGGGGCCGCACCTGGTCCAGGTACGCACGCGGCCAGACCAGCGCCCTCCGACCGATCGGGACATACCGATCCTTGCGCCCTTTGCCCTCGCGCACCAACAGAAGGCCACGTTCGATGTTCACATAAGTGCATTCAGCCCTGAACGCACCGTCAACGTTCCCCTCAGATCTTGTTGAACCGCAGCCAACGCCCTTGCAGGGCTTCGATTTCAAAATCCGGCGTCCCCGAAACCCACCGGAAGACCGTCGGTCCAAAGAACGAGATGTCATCCGGATTCAGCTTGACCAGCGGTGCGCATCCGGTTCCCGAATAGTTGTAGTCCTTCCCCCAACCGCGATCGAGCTCGACATCCAGGGCCAGGACGCCATCGAACGTCTTGAGCTCGGCCGTGCCGGAATCGCGCTCGTCGACACAATCCGCCCCGCGGACATAAACGACTTGGTTGCCGGGCCCGAACGTGAGCGTCTGGTACATCCCCTTCACCGCCTCCGCCGACCGGTAGGAACCCGACAACGTCCCACCGCCAGAGGAGTTGGTCGAACTCCCTTCATCCTCGCAGGAAAGCAACAACGCACCCGAAAGCACAACACCCAAAGCAAGACGCACTTTCATCTCAACACTCCTTCTATTGCTATTGTGGAAACCGAACGAACAAGGCCCCAATAAGGGCGTTCCACCACTGACCGATTAACAAATCGGCACGGTGAACAGAACTATTGGGGGCTATCAAGATTTGAATTTGCGCCAGTGTTTAGCAAAGAATCACGACATTCATCCCATACTGCACCGGGAATAATGCGACACGAATCACACACAATCAAACGCTCATCCTTCTGTTTTGAAACAACCTTTGCGCCAGAAAATTCAACTTTAAACACCCCAATGATAGGCCGAAATAACGAATCAGAGGTTTGATAAAAAACAGAGACACGCTGTTTCCCACCGATACCTGTCAACGCTACATCATACACTCTATCAATAGACAAAACCCCTTGAAGCACATGATTGACATTCAAATCAGTAAGACATCCGTTTCGCTTCATATCTAAAAGGGTTCGAACAAAATCATCACCTATTTGCATCGGAATCGACTTACACACCCCCCTGAGGCAAATGGACTTCTTTATGCCAGCCTCCATAAGGAAATAATCATCCCTAATTTTCATTTCACATCTCCCATATGCCACACCACTGAAGGCAAATATTAGCCCATAGAGAAAATTCGAAAGCCTCATTTCTGGTAAGCCTCGTTTTTGCGGTACAAGGCGTCATATAGCCACCTAGCACGGCAGTCACCGCAAAACTTCCAATAAAACAAATAATCCTTTGTATTATCACTAATGGGCAAATTATTTCTTTCCAAGAATCTGGATTGATTATCCCAAGCCCGAACCTCGATACCAATATCTACAGGCTTCGTTACTTTTATCCCATTCAAATAATCAACCAAATGAGTAGTTTCATGCAACAAAATATCCGCCAATTCATCAGCTTCTGATCGAAATTGGATATGAAGCAATTTCTGACCGACCGCATTAATACTGGGCTCCCCAATTGGCCAATGAAACGCTGCGATGTGAGTAGGCTTCGCAAGCGGGCCAACAGAGTGAGAAACAAGAATAGAAAAATCATCAGTAACACGATCATACAAACTCAACTCATCCGAACTTGCTTTCGAGGTGAATTCATCATGCATTTGCAATTCAGCATCCGTCATATTTGCATAATCCCAAAGCATCCCTGTCGGATCCACCCCAACCAGCGGCCCATTCCCCACATACGAATACGGCGTCCAGAATTGGAGCTTCGGATCCCTCCCGATGAAGCTTCCCCGCTCGGCGTCGTAGAATCTTGCGTTGAAATAGAACACGTTTCCACCGACTTCGGGGTCTTGTTCCTTCCCCGTGAACTGCCAGCGCAGCGGGGTGGATTCCCAGGACGATTCAAGATTGCCCCATGGGTCGCGGGCGTACTTGGCCAGTACGCGGCCTGTATCGTCGACCATCACGTTCGCGGTGCCCAGGTGGTCGTTGAGCAGGTACCTCACCCGCAACGCCGAACCGGGTTTGTCGGCCAGCGCCAAGCGGTTGTAGCCCTGGAACACGTGCCAGGTCCAGCTCGAATCGGCGCGACCGGAATCGGCCACCACGTTCACGCCGTCGTAGGCATAACGCCGCTCCGTCTTCCATTGCGTGGTGTCCAGGTTCGCCGCGTAGCGCTTCATGATGCGGTTGCCCGCCTCGTCGTAGTCGTAAGCCCAAAGCGTCGAGTCCATGGTCTGCCGGTCCTTGACCACCACGCGCTCCAGTTCGTTGCGCCGGTTGAACTTGCGCTCAACGATCTTCCAGGCCTTGGAAAGGTCCGTGGTGTCGGCCGCGCTTGCAAAATGCACCTCCAAGGTCAGGTTCCCCAGCACATCGTGCCGGAACAAGGTATGACCGTTGCGCGCCGTGCGCATCCAAGCAACTCGGTTGGCGTTGTAGGCCAGGCTATCGGGAACTCCACCATCCAGCGTGAACCGATGACGAGTCCTGTTGCCGTTGGCGTCGTACTGGAGTGAATCCATCCCGCCCGCGCGAGCGGTCGCGCGCAACTGCCCCAGCCGGTCATGCCTGTACCCCAAGGTGTCGCCGATCGGACGCTGCATCCCCGCCACATTCCCCGATGCATCCCATTCCAGCTTCTGCAGCAGGAGGGTGTCCTGCACCGCGGTGGGGTTCCCCGCCGGATGACGCACCACCTTGTTCGTGGTCATGAACGATCGCTGGGTCTCGTAGCCGTAGTTCGCCCGTAGCCGCGCTCCCAGTCGGTAGCCATCGACCAGGTCGTTGGAGCGATACCTGGCATCCGACAGAACCGGCACCGAGTCGGCGCCCTGCCCGAAGGTGATCGAGCGCAGCCGACGGAAAGCGTCGTAACCGAACCCGAACCCGGCACCTCCCGGGATTCGCTGACGTATGATCGCGCCCCCCACATCGAAGGTGTCGGACATACCCAGAGAGTAGCTCAGGGAAGCGTTTTCCACACTCCGTTCCAGTCGGCGGGCATTCGGATCGTAGGTGTACTTCGCCACCAACCCGGTCCCGCGGGTGACCGCCAGAAGCTGTCCGGGGTCGTTCCTGGATCCATGCTGATCCCAGGAAAAGGCGGTGTTTTCACGCGCCCCAACCCCGTACGACTCCAGGAGCACCCGATCCAAGGCGTCGTAGGAGATCGTTTTCACGACCCGGTTGGACGGCTGCAGCACCGAAGCCAAGGTATCCTGGACTGTGCGCCCGGCATGGGAACGACCCGCTTCGCAGAATCGGCGATCGTGTTGCGGAAGCCCACATTCGAATGATCGATCTTCAACGGATTTCGCCGGTGCAGACAACGCCGTTTGGGACATCGCCCTTCATGGAACGAATCCGCTCCCTAGATTCCCCTTTGATTCCGTCGAGCGGCACCAAAGCGGGAACTCCCCCAGTCGGGACACACCGCTTCCTTGCGGCTGCGGACAGCACCGTTTCGTTCCGAGGTCTTCGATGAACCGATCCCGTTTTCTGACCATGCTCCTTGTCGGGGCTTGCGTGGGTGCCCAAGCCGGCGAATTGCTGGCGTTCCCGACGGCCGTGGGGTTCGGGCGCCACACCACCGGCGGGCGCGGCGGAGAGGTCTACCATGTGACCAACCTGAACGACGCGGGACCGGGATCCTTGCGCGATGCGGTGGGCAAGCCCGGGCGCATCGTCGTGTTCGACGTGTCGGGAATCATCGAGCTCCAGTCGACCTTGATCTTCAGCGGGAACTCCACGATCGCGGGCCATACCGCTCCAGGCGACGGCATCATGATCTACGGCGACCGCGTGTCGTTCTCGGGGGCGAGCAATCTCGTCGTCCGCCATCTGCGGATCCGGATGGGGATCGGCGGCAGTTCGGGCAAGGACGCGGCGGGTGTGGCCAACGGCTCCGACATGGTCTTCGACCACATGTCCGTGTACTGGGGGCGCGACGAGACGTTCTCCATCAGCTGGGACGGCAAGGGGATCGAACCCGGCGACATCACCATCCAGAATTCCATCATCGGGCAAGGGCTGGAAACCCACTCCTGCGGCGGCCTGGTCCAGACCGACGGTGGGGTGACGCTTTTTGGCAACCTCTACATCGACAACAAGACCCGCAACCCCAAGGTCAAGGGGCTCAACCAGTTCGTGAACAACGTGGTCTACAACTGGGGCGGTGGCGGCGGTTACATCATGGGCGGATCGGCGGGCGATTCGTGGGCGGCGATCGAAGACAACTACTTCATCAAGGGCCCGTCGACAGGCGGGACCGCGGCGTTCGTGCGGTCGACCGAGACCTTCCAGGTGTACCAGAAGAACAACATGCTGGACTACGACCTCGACGGCACCCTCGACGGCACCCCCGCGGCGGTTTCCGTCTTCGATGGCGCCACCCGCGTGTCCTCGTATTCGGGATTCCGCGGCGCGCCCAAGGCGCATCCGGTCATCCCGTCGCAGACCTCCGCCGAGGAGGCCTACCGCAAGGTGGTCGGGAGCGTGGGCGCATCCAAACCGGCACGCGACCAAGTCGACAAGTACATCGTGGACGAGCTGACCTCGCTGGGGAAGAAAGGAAAGCTGATCGCCAACGAATCCGCGCTGGGCCTGCCCGGCAACGTGGGAAGACTCGCATCGGGCGCCGCCCCAAAGGATTCCGACCGGGACGGGATGCCCGACGCCTGGGAGACGGCCCATGGCCTGAAGATCGACGACCCGAGCGATCGAAACGGGACCGACCTGTCCCCCGACGGCTACACCAACCTCGAGATGTATCTCAACGAACTCGCCGGCGATCCGGTCGTCTACAGGACCGCTGGCAAAAACCGGCAAGGGCGCGCGGGCGCGACCAAGGCCACCGTCACCTGGATGCGCCCCGACGGGAAGATGCTCGCGCGCGAGGAACAATGGCTCGACGCCGCATCCCCCGTTCCCGCCACGCCAAGCGGATTGCGGGGACTCGGCATCGCGATCGTCCGCTTCGAAGGTCGATCGCCGATGGTGGTCCGCGACGTGGGCCTCGAGCGCGAATAGGCGATCCCCCCACAGCCCGGCGCTGGATCAGAACAGATCGAACCGCACCCGCAGGTTCAGGCCCGCTTGCAGGGCGAAGCGGTATTCCAGTTTGAGGCCGAGCCCGACGGATTCACCGCCGGTGCCGATCTCGCCGAAGAAGTAGGGGCCGTTCCTGGACACGGGTTCGTTCCAGACCCATCCCTTGCCGGCGTCCGTCACGTAAGGCGAGCGGTCCCAATTCTCCGACCGGAGCCCGAGGCTGTCCTGCACCATGACCTCTCTGGATTCCGGCACCGTCCGGAGCTCGTCGGCACGTGCCCACATCCAGCCGCCACCCACGGATAGCCAACGCCGGTCCTTGCGCCAGGTCTTGCCCGCCGCCGCGGTGAAGGCCAGACGAGTGGGATCCGGACGCGTCTGCCCGGAATCCATCCTGAGGTCGGGATCCAGAACGACCGGCATCGAGGCATCGAACCGCAACAGCCCGCCCAGGACATCCAGCTCGCTTCCCAGCTCGAACCAGAGCGGATACCCCAGCACCTCGCCCACCCGGGGCCCCGCGAACAGGCTGGCCTGCGCCACCGGCGAGTCCCGATCGCCCGAAGCCCCCAATGCACCCAGAAGCGCCAGCATCGCGGCGATCACGGGTAGGTCCCCGCTGGCAGACGGACCGTTCCCCTCGCCACCGACAGAAAATGTCCCGGTCGCAGCTCGGTCAGCACGTGCACGCGGGGATCGGGCCAGTAGCAGGGCTCGGCGGCGCACGACAAGGTGTCGCGCAGCGAATCCACCGCGTTGGCGATCCTTCGGGTCGTCGGTTTGGGCGTCCACATCCATCCCGAATCCGTCACCCCGACCCCATGTTCGAACACGAGCCCGTAATGGTACTGGCGCGATCGGAAATCGGCTTGGTCGATTTCCCATTTCGATTCGACCACCACCCGCACGGTCCGGCGGTCCATGCCGTCGTAGGTCGTGTCGATGCGCACGCTGCGCACCTCGAGAACCGCGTCGGCGGGCGGTTCTCCGGCGTAGTAGGTGGGTTCGCACCCTGCGGCGATCAGGATGAACAACGAAGACCCGATGATGCCGGGCGCGCGACGAAGGATGGGACGGGGCATTTGGGAATCGACCTCTTCGTGGACAGGGACGATGCGAGCAACCACCAGGACAAATCTAGACACGGTCGCCGGAACGATCCAAGTCCGTCGCGCGCGTCGCCCGGGTCACTCCAGCGAGAGGATGGTCGCGCGGTCCGAATCCATACGGAATTTGACATCGAAACCCAGGAGGCGCATGGCCCAATCGCCGGTTCCGCCGCGCAGGTGCCCCGGACGCGGATCCAGCGACACGAGCGATTCCACCAGGGCGCGGACTTCGTGGGTATCGTAGGCGGGCATGCCGGGAACCGTCCGGGCGGCGGCCGTCGGGATCTCTTCCAGGGCCTGCGGGCTCCAATCCACCAATGCGCGCGGCTGCGGCGCATGGGCGATCCAGCCGTCGCGCGAAGCCGACTTGGGAAGGTCGTGGTCGGGATGGTAGGGGCGGATGTCCAGGACCGGGGTTCCGTCCAGCAGGTCCACGCCCCGGAACAGGATGGACGGCTCGTCGAAGTCGATCGATTCGATCTCCAGGAGCGACAATCCCAGGAAATTGGGGCGATGCGGCGAACGCGTCGCCCACACCCCCATCTTTTCCTTGCCCCCCAGTCGAGGGGGACGCACAAGGCTTTTCCAGCCGTCCTGGAGCGCCTGGTGGAACACGAAGGTCGTCCACGCGTGCGTGAATCCTTCCAGGCCGCGCATCGCGTCGCGCCAGACGGCGGGAGGGTTCGACGGAGAAAACCGCAGGACCCCGCGCGCCAAGGGCGCGAGACCGCTCTGGCGGGGGATCCCGAACTTTTCCGGAAAGCAGGTGCGCATGGTGCCGACGGCTTCGATTTCCACGATGCCCCAAAAGATGCCAATCCGATCGCCACGTCCGGCAGCGGCGCCACGGCGACGAACTAGATTCGCGTGGTCGAATTCCGTCGTCGCGCGCCGACGACCCGGTACCGGAGGAACCCATGAACCACCCGCCACGCACCTTGATCGCCCTCGCCCTCGCGCTGCCCGCCCTGCTCTGGGCCGGTCCCGAAGCCTATTCCAAGTCGGTTTCCGTCAAACCGCTCCTGAAGAGCGCCACCACCTCCGAAGGCAGGCCGCTGTCGTTCCCGACCGACTCGGGGGAGGTTTCCGGGATCGAGGTGACCATTCCGGCGGGGGCCACGACCGGATGGCATTCCCACGCCCACTCCGGGTTCGCCTACGTGCTGTCCGGCAAGCTGCAGGTGACCGGCGCGGATTCCGTCAAACGGGTCTACTCCCCGGGCGAAGCCTTCGCCGAAGTGGTGGGCACGCCACACGAAGGCACGGCCCTGGGCAAGGAAGACGTCAAGCTCGTGGCGTTTTTCCTGACCTCCAAAGGGCACCCCGTTTCCGTCAAGCATTGATCCTGGGTTCGCGGGACGCGCTCCGGGCTCGAGTCCAGGCGGTTGCCAGGACGGCCTCGGCTATGGGACAATTCGATCCATGGCCAAGATGCCCGATTCCAGGCTTGGAACCCGAACCCCCTCGATCCTCCTGGTGGACGACAGCCCCTCGGACATCGACCTGACCTTGATGGCTCTGAAGCGTTCCGGAATGAACCGCCCCGTCACCGTCAAGCCCAACGGGAAGGACGCGCTCGCCTGGCTCGTCGAGGTCGCGTCCGCCCCCGACGCCCTTTCCCGGATGCCGTCCCTGGTCCTGCTGGACGTGAAGATGCCGGGAATGGATGGATTCGACGTGCTCCGGGGGATCCGGGAGAACCCGCTCACACGGACGATCCCGGTGGTGCTGTTCAGTTCGTCGCGGGAAGACACCGACCTCCTGAAGGGCTACCACGGTGGAGCCAACGCCTTCGTGCGCAAGCCCTCGAGCTTCGAGGATCTGGTGGACACGGCGAGACGCCTGCGGGAATTCTGGCTCGAGATCAACGAGCCCCCCTCCAGTCTGTCGCCCATCTAGGATCGGATGGCGGATCGATCCGCTTCGCGCCGATCGCAGGGACCGGGACGAATCCCGTGAAACAGGCTCGAAATCCGGTCCGGAAAAATCCTCCGTGCGACGGATCCGGGTCGTGAGCATCTTTGCCTGCACTCCCATCACAGTTCATGGAGAACCACGGATGCGCAGATTCCTGACAATCGGCCCCAATGGCCCCGTCGAAACCCCGGAATCGGAAGCCACCGTGTTCTACTACACCGCGCCGGACAAGGACGAACAACTCGAGCTCGGCGAGCGCTGGGGAATCGACCGCCACAGCCTGGAAGCGGCCCTTGACGCCGACGAGATTCCGCGCGTGGAGTTCGTGGGCGACACGATGAGCCTGTTCTGGAAGCGTCCCACCAGCACGCGCAGCGACAAACGGATCCTGTTCAACGTGGCATCCATGGGCGTGTTCATCCGCCGACGCTGCATGATCGTGGTCATGAGCGACGACCACTACCCGGTCATGGGACACGAGTTCGCCGACGCCACCACCTTCGCCGCGTTCCTGCTGAGGATGCTGCACCACACGGTGCAGCACTACTTCGAGCACCTCAAGGTGATCAAGATGATCTCGCGCGAACTGCAGGGGAAGATCGAAAGCTCGATGGACAACAAGCTCATGCTGAACATGTTCAGCCTGAGCGAAAGCCTGATCTACTACCTCAACGCGCTCGAATCGGACGGCGCGGTGATCCGGAAGATCCAGGCCAACCCGGAGAAGCTCGCGCTCGTGCGCGACGACCTGGACTACCTGGAAGACCTGCAGATCGACCACGAGCAATGCCGGAAATTGACCGAGATCTACGAGTCGGTCCTGGCCGGCATGGTCGAGGCGCGTTCGGGCATCATGAACAACAACATGAACGTCCTGTTGAAGAACCTGACGATCATCAACCTGGTGTTCCTGCCCCTGAACCTCCTGGCCGGAGTGGGGGGCATGTCGGAATACTCGGCGATGCTCGGCGGCATGAACAAGGGTGTCGGCTACGCGCTGGGAATCGCGGGCCTCGGGTTCATCGGGTGGGCCACCTGGTGGCTGCTGTCGCGCTACGTGGACGACCACAACGGCCCCAACCGCCGGAAGAAGGGATTCTCCAAGCGGTAGTCGGGTCCGCGGCGACCGGGGCGGGAGCGGGTCCTTACCTGGCGAAGACCGGGGCGGGTGGCAGAATCCGTCCACGCCCTCCTTCGGGACGCGCGCGGCGTCCGTCGATCCCGAACCGGTCGACGTCGATGGCCGTCGGACGAGCCCGCCTCGGAGCCGTCGACGAGGCGTGGTCCTTGCCGAACAGCATGACCGGTCGGCCGTCCAGGGCGGCGATCGTGTACGGCCCGCCCAGCACGCCCGATCCTCCTTCCGTTCCCAACGCTTCGCCCTGGGCGAAACGGATCTCGCGCAGGCTGCCCGCCACCGCGCCGGGCAGCGCGAACGAGGCGGCCGCCGCCTTGTCGTCGGGGTTCCAGACCACGTAGGCCATGCTGTCGGAATCCGTCGCGTGCCTGAACTTGTAGACCTTGACGCTCCCAGCGGTCATATCGGACTCGAACCTGTAGTTGCCCAAGCGCTTGTGAAGCGTGTTCACGTACCACCACGATACCTTCTTGGCGTACTTGGGCGAAAGCGTGTCGTGTTTGTCGTGCACCAGTCCCGACGTCGCGAAGGTGCCGGGGCTGGAATCCCACGTGTCGCGCAGCATGAACATGTGCGCCTTCTGGAACCCCGACGCGGCGATCTCCAGGTAGGCGCGCACCAGCCACCGCGCCTGCATCTCGTAGCCGTCGTTGCCGGCCGTCGCGGGCGCCCTGAAGACCGACCCCTGGTGGGTGTCCCAGCCAAATTCCGACAACCACAGTTCCTTGCCCGGAAGATGCCGGTCGCGCCAGGCGGCCACGGCCTCGAGCTTGGCGCGCAGACCGTCGGATTCCGGACTGATGCCGGTGGTGGCCACGCCGGCCCCCTGCCCGCCACCGTCGGTGCAGTAGTGGTGGAAGTTCAGGGCGTCGGCGGGGAACACCCCGCCGCGATGGACGTCGGCCCAGAATTTCATGGACTTGACATATTCCGGGACGATCCCGATCAGTCCCGGCAGCGCCATCTTCATGGTCGGGTCGGCGTTCTTCACCCCCACATTGGATCCCATGCGCCCCTGGTCGCCGTCGTAGTCGGCGCTGGACATGGCCGCCAGCACGTGAGGAGAAAAGTACCCCGTAAGGCCCTTCCAATCCTTGTCGGGTTCGTTCCATGGCTCCATCCAATCGACGCTGCCCGCACCGGATGTGGCAGCATTCAGGGCGTCCACCCTCAGGTCGGCGCCGGGAACCCTGGTCCTTCCGAACCGCGCCGCGAACTGGAACATGTAGTCCGCGTGCTCCAGGTAGGAGGCGGGAAGGGTCGAATCGCGCCCCAACGGGAAGGGCTTGAGCGAATCGCCCACCGCCTTGCCGAACATCCAAGCCGGGGATCCCTGGAAGACGGGCTGCATGGAAATCCCCTTGCTCGACAGATCCTGGTAGTACTCGTCGAAGTTCCATCCCCACCCGGTGCCGCGCACCCAGCTGGGATTCCAGCCGAACCGGTTTGCCGGATAGGCCGGAGTCGCGGGGTCGCCGTTCCCGTCGTCCCACTGCCACGAGTGGTATTCCCTGATGTTCCCCACCGCCGCCAGCAGGTCGCGATCGTCGTCGATGAATCCGTTGACCCCCATGAGCTCCCCCATGGTGGGCTTGGGCGTCCTGACAGGAACCGGCAACGGGACCGGAACCCCCTTCGCGGTCCCGTACAGGACCATCTCGGTGACGGCGCTGGTGGGGCTCTTGAGACGGATCTTGACGTACCGCCCCGTGCACGCCGCGGCGCCACCGACCCAGGCATTGTAACCCGATGTGGCGCGATCGATCATGGTCGTCCAGAGGTTGCCGTCGCCGCAGGACACACGGATGCTGTCGGATCCGTTGATGTCGTAGAACCAGACGTCCGTGAGGTCGTGCTCCACGCCCAGATCGACCACTCCCTCGATGGGGTAGTACAGCGCGGCCTTGATCCACCCGTTGGTGTATTCGGTGGTGGGCCTGCCGCCGGATCCCGCCTTGGGGTCGCCGGCCGCGACCTGTTCGTCGAAGAGGTTCCACACGTCGCCCTTCCCCGACAGGTTCACCATGCGTTCGCGTTCCACGCCAAGCTTCGCGGCGGTGGCCGGAATGGCGAACACGACCATCGCAAGCGGCAATGCCGCGATCTTCCTGGACATGATCTCTCCTTCGCGTCCGAATCCGGACGATCAACGGGTGGATGACGGATTTTGGTGTCGGTGGGTCTTCGCCGCGTCTCTAGCGGCGCAGGAGCTGGGACGGCCGCACACCGACCAGTTCGATGTCGTCGAGCCGCAATCGGGCGGATTGCCGCACGACCCAACGCAGTTCGCGGATGTCGGAGGCGTCCCACGCCAGGCCGGAGTCGGCCAGGAAATGGTCGGGCGCGAAGGCGAACCGCCGCCACTCGGACGTCGGTTGGAACTCGATCCGGAAATTCCCTTTGAGCGAGCGGTCGTGCCGGGAGCGCGCCACCAGATGCAAGGCCACCGTGGAATTCCCCTTGGCCATGAACACGACGCTGTCGAACCGCGCGAGATCGAACCAAACCGACTGGCTGTCCAGGTCCTCGCGTCCACCGATCTTGAGCTGCAATCCCGCCGACCGGACCAGTTCCGGATGTCCGGAAATCGGCGAGCCCACCCGCATGTCGGCCACCAGGCTCCTGCCGCTCCAGGCGCTATCGGCAGTCGCCAACCCCGTTGTCCCCGCCCAGGTGCAGGCGCTGTCGTACTGGGCGCTCGTGTCGTTCCAGCGTCCCCACCAGGCGCCGTCCAGCAGGCGCGTCAGGCGCCCCTGGCCTTCGTCGGCCTCGAAGTCGTCGAGCAGGGTGGACACCCGATCCGAGATCGCGACCCGGCTTCCAGTCCCCGGATTCGCGGTGACGTCGGAGGCTTCGTAGGTGGACGCCATCGCTTCGCCCAGGACCCTTCCGGAAGAATCGACCACGCGCACCAGGTGCCAGCCTTCGGGCACGCCGTCGAACACCCACGTCAGATTCTGCCTCACGCGGGCCACCCCGACCATTCCCGGCACGCGGACCACCAGGAACTCCGGCGCGGGAAGCCCGCTGTCCCGCGGGACGATCGTTCCGCCCAGCCGATGCAGCCTGGATTGCTTCAGAGGTTCCACCACCTGCCGACCAAGCCTGCCGACGCTGAGCCAGCGGGAGATCCCGAGACTGTCCGACACCGTGCGCACCACGAACCTTCCCGGTCCCGGAGCCCGCAGCGAATAGGAACCCGAATCGTCGGTCACGTCGCGGCTGAAGACGGAATCCGACTCGGGAGCGGAAAGCACCACCACCGCGCGCGCCGCGCCCGATCCGTCCGGCCCCAGCAGACGGCCTTCCAGCACGATCCCGTTGGTGGTTTCGCTGGCGGCCCCTTTGCCCGCGAGCCGTTCGTCGGCGCAGCCCGAAAACGCCACAAGCGCGACAAACGCGGCCATGAAAAGGATGGAACGCCTCTTCACGCGTCGCCTCCCGGGATCGATCGGACGAACGCCAGCGGGAAGAACTGGAGGTTGAGCTGGTACACGCAGTCTTCCTGGTCGCACTCCCTGGACAACGCGAGCATTTCCTGTCGGAACGCCTTGAGCCGTTCGCGGGCGGTGTCCATCATGGATCGGGAAAACGGCAGCGTCAGGCTGGACACGTCGCGCAGCTCCTTGGGGACGGATTCGATCGCCTCTCCCGACAGTCGAACCATTTCCTTCTGGAACCGCGCGATCATGCTGGCCTTCCACTTGTCGCCGGTGGAGATGAACTTGTCCACGACCCGGTAGAATCCGTCGGAGCCAATCTCCACCAACCCCAGGGCTTCCAGAAGCTCCAGCGACTCCTTGGTCTGTTCGGCCGAAAGCGGCGGGACCAGCTGACTTCCCAACCGCTTGTAGTTGTGGCCCTTGAAGGCGAAGATGGAAAGCAACGTGCGCATCGCGTTGTGCTGCCACGATGCGTAGTACTCGATCTGGTCGTCGGCCACGGTGCGGAACCGCTCGCCTCGGATGGCCTGCATGCGCGCGAAATGGCGGTCCCATTCGCCTTGGGTCTTGGCCCGGCCGAACCGGACCAGCTCCTCGAAGTATTCCAGTTCCACGCCCGCCAGGCCATAGAGCTTGCCCAACGGCGCCAGGTGCTTGAGGCTCGCGTGGGCCTGGCCATTGAAGATCCGTGCCACCAGTCCCGCGTTCACGCCCAGCTTGGCCCCGATGAACCGGTACGAAAAGTACGGCTTTTCGGCCTTGAGTTCCTCGGCCCTTTCCTTGAGCCAGGCCCGGTAATCGGTGTGTTCGAACAGGTGCATCGCTGGTTCAACGATACACCCGCATCGCGACGGACACACCCCTTCCCTGCAGGATTTCGTTGCCGTAAAAGGCAACAGCCATCCTGAATTCAGGCGTTCCATGAAGAAATCCTGCAGATTTTCCGGTCAAAACAGGCAACACGCGGATCTTTCCAGGGCTACCGGACGATGGGCACGATCCAACTGCGCACCTGTCCGTCGGCCAGCCCTGCCCGAACCACGACCCCTTGCGAGAGCCCGGCCTCGGGGCGGATCGTCCAGACTCCGCCGCGTCCAGAACCCTCCATGGCGAACGACCGACCATCCAGACCGACACATTCCAACCTTCTGACGGATTCCGGCAATCCGGCCAGGACCAGCGATCCGTTCGGGCCAAGGGTCCATCGGGGGCGATCTGATATGCCTGGTACGCCGGCCGTACCCACCTGCGGCGACACGATGTTGCGCATCACGAAACTCGTCATCACGGAATGGAAATCGCCCGCAGGGGCTCCAGCGTCGGGCAGATGCGCACTATCGCGGGCCCTGTGCAGTTCGCAGCTGTCCAAACCCACCTGTTCGCACCGATTCGCGATCCGTATCGCTTCTTCCAGGTAAACGATCCCGTCCAGATCCCCGTGGTAGTTCATGATCGGGGGATCTTCCGCACCCAGGTGGCGCAATTCAGCGTACAGGCCCCCGGACCAGTTCACGATGCCGCGCACGGACATGGATGCTTCGGGATGGTTTTCGGGTCGGATGGGTGCTCCGATCACATCGGACACGTACAAATCCGAAGGTGTCACTCCGGCTGTCAGCGCAGCGACCGCTCCCGCCGAACCTCCTCCGAGAAAGATGTTCGCGGTGTCGATCCCGATCTCCGCCGCATGGGCATGCACGTACCGCAACGCGGCCTTGGCATCGATGAACGCCGCGGTCGCCGCACGCAAAAGCGATTCGGATCGGGGTTTCGTCGGCGGCAGCAGACTTTCGATGTTCGCCTGCTGCCAAGCGGAAATTTCCACCATTGGCGAATCCGGCTCCATGCGGTAGTCGATGGTGAAGGCGACCACGCCCAGGCGCGCGAGGTACATGCATGCGTCGGCCATGCTGGCACGCCCCCCTTTGCGGAACGACCCGGGATGCATGAAGACGATCGCCCCCTTGCGGGAGTTCGACAATCCGGGGCCGGTCGGGACGTAGGCGTCCATCAACAATTCCTTGTCGCCATGCACCTCGGTCGCACCAAGGCCGTAGACGATTTTCGTCTTGAGATGCACGCTGTATGGCGTGTCGGTCGCGGAAGCGTAATGCGGAAGCGTCCACGGTTTGGCGGCACCTCCGATGCCGGCGCTGGCGAGGAGTCCGCAGGCAATGCGGGACAGAAAACGGTTTGGCGGGAAGGTTGTCATGGGAAGCTCTTCTCCAATCGTGGCGGGAACACCGGGAATGGACGGGGACGTGAAGACCCTGTCGCTCCTTCCCAGGTTACTTCGGCGGCAAGCTCGCCGCATCGCGCACGATCGCGATTCCGTTGCCCCGCAAGGCAACGCCCGGCACAGCCCCCTCCCGCCCCAAAAATCCGGCGGGATCAATTAGCTTCTAGCGCACGCATCCACACACCCAGGACATTCCCATGCTCGCCGCCCTGCATCTTGCCGCCTCGCTCTGCTCAGGATTCCCCATCGTCTACGTGCCCGACTGGAATCTGTCGCCGGAGGTCACCACCGCACCCGTCGCCCCGGAGCCAGAACACTGGATGGTGAAATCGGATACGATCCGGTTCGTGAGACACTACGAACCCGATTCGAGTTCCGACACCGCGCTCTTCGGATGGGACCCGATCGCTCGATCGCTCGTCGAGGAACACTCCTATTCGGGGCGGCAACTGATCGTGGCAAACACCGCCACCCGCGTCGTGTTGCTCGGAGTGGATCCCGAAGCCAACCGCAAAGGCCGCTCCTTGGCCAGCTCCGTGGAGCATTGGAGCCTGGTGGACGGAATCTGGACCCAGATGGGCACCTTGTCCGGATCGGATTCGTCGGGTGTGGCGGTCTACGAAATACGCACCAGGAACATCTTCCTGGATGGATGGGTGATCCAGAAGGTGCGCGAACAACGACATCCTTCCGGGTTCGTCGCCTGGAGGGATTCTTCCATCCAGAGATCGACGGGATGGGTGACGACGATTCGGGACGAGATGGAACGCGCCGACGACGGCGCACCGATCTCTTCGCTGAAATGGAAGATCATCGGCGATTCGCTCGTGCCTTCGCTGCGCTCCAACTACTGGTGGAAGGACGGCAAGCTTGTGGCCAGCACGACATCCACCGCCCAAGGCGAAGGAATGCTGCACACGACCTATTCCTGGAACGCGGCAGGCGGACTCGTGTCCAAGACGGACTCGGGCGATGGGTACCTGGCAAAATTGGAATGGATGCGCGACGGATCCGACCGTGTCGTGGAAGAAGTATCCCTGAACCAGTTCGAATACGGTGGGATGACATCCACGAGCATGGTCCGCAGGTCGTTCTTCTACGACGCGGAAGGCCGGCTCGCGCGCATCGACTTCGCCAATCGGGAATCCGACACCGACCCCTGGGCCAGCACGGAGCGCAAACAATACACCTACGACTCCCAAGGCAGGCCGACGATCTTGTCGAGGGGATTCTATTGCGCGGAGACCGATTCCGTTCCCTGCAAGTTCAGGGACACCCGCATCACCTGGATCGATGCGCCGTGGCGCGTCGGCGTCCGGGGGAACGACGGCTTCCGTGCGGTTCGCTGGAAGAGTTCCATCCAGAACGGATCCTTCGTGCTCGACGCCGGCGACGCGACGAGCGCTTCGCTGGAAATCTTCCGGTTGGACGGAACCCGTCTGGTCGCCCAGAAGGGCGCGGGTCGACTTGCGACGGTGGATCTTCGCCAGTGGAAAGGCTCCCCGTTGGTGTGGAAGGGGCGGATCGACGGCGTGCCGGTCTCGGGAAGCATCGTCCTGCCCTGACCATCGCTCCAGGTCGGGTCCGGAATCGGGTCGCTGTTCCTCCCCCGCTCTCCGGGGATGGACAGGTACCTTTTCCTCCCATGGATCTCGATTCCTTGCGGGAAGCTTCCCGACTCAGTCCCGACAACGCACCGCTGCTCAAGCTGTTGGCCCAAGCCGAACTCGAGGCGTTCAACCTCGAGAACGCGCGTCGGGCCCTCGACGCCCTGGAACGGGTCGCGCCCTCCGATCCCTGGATCGTGCAAGGAAGGTCCGACCTGGACGGAATCCGTCGCCGACTTTCCGGAGAATCGCCGGTATCGCCTGTGGCGCCGGTGCGCGTGCCGTCTTCGGGGAATCCCGACGCGGCGATTCCTTCGCCTGTTGTCGACGATATCGACGCGATGCTGGCCGATGTCGAACGAAAGACCGGATCGCGCCCGCAGGTGACGTTTTCCGACGTCGGTGGGCTGGACTCCGTGAAGGAGGACATCCGCCGCCGGATCCTGCATCCGCTCCAGCACCCCGAACTGTACAAGCAGTACGGCAGGCAGGCGGGGGGCGGCATCCTCCTGTACGGGCCTCCCGGCTGCGGCAAATCGCTCCTGGCCAAGGCCATCGCGGGCGAGATCTCCGCCCGCTGGATGGAAGTCGGGATCCACGAGATCCTCGACATGTGGATGGGCAATTCGGAGAAGAACCTCCACGCCCTGTTCCAGAAGGCCCGCGAGATGGCGCCCACGGTGCTCTACTTCGACGAGATCGACGCCCTGGCCGCCGACCGCCACGACATGCGCCGTTCCGCCGGACGCACGACCATCAACCAATTCCTGTCCGAACTGGACGGATCCACCGCCTCCAACGAAGGCGTGCTGGTGTTCGGGGCCACCAACAGCCCGTGGCACCTGGATCCCGCGTTCCGTCGGCCCGGCCGGTTCGACCGGATCTTGTTCGCACCGCCCCCGGACGAATCGGGACGCGAGGCCATCTTGCGGATCCAGCTGCGCGACCGCCCCCAAAAGGACGTGGACTTCAGGAAGATCGCCAAGAAATCCGACGGGCTTTCCGGAGCCGACCTCAAGGCCGTGGTGGAACGCGCCTGCGACGTGGTCTTGTCCGATTCCATCAAGAGCGGAAAGCCTCCCGCGCCCATCGCCACATCGCACCTGCTGGAGGCATTGGCCAAGACCACGCCGTCCACCAAAGGGTGGTTCGAGACGGCCCGCAACTACGCGCTGCACGCCAACCACGACGGCCAGTACGACGATATCCTGCAACACCTGGGGATGCGCAAATGAGCGACCTGGAAACCACCGATTCCGCCCAGTCGCGCAGCCGAGCCGCCTGGATCCGCACCACGCAGCTTCTGCAACAGGGTCGCTGGGAAGAAGCCCAGGTCTGGATCCAGCGGATCCTGTCGGAGCACCCCGACGATCCGGCCCATTTGCGCGCGTTGGCGATCTGCCAGCTGGGAACCGACCAGTACCCCCAGGCTCGCGCCACGTTGTCGAGGCTGTTCGCCCAGGAAGGCCCCGAGCCCGACCTGTTCCGCCTGCAAAGCCGCATCGATCTGGCCCAAGGTCGCAACCGCGACGCGTTGCGGTCGGCCATGACGGCCATCCAGATGGATCCATCCGACGAAGAAAACCATGTGGCCCTGGCGCGCTGCGCCTGCGTCTCGCAGGACTGGGAACAGATGGAATCCAGCCTGCGCCAGGCGCTGGCCCTGGACGCCAACCACGCCGAGGCATTGCACCTTCTGTCGGTGGTGCGCTCGGTGAAGGGCGACCACGAGGAGAGCCGCGGGGCGGCTAGTCAACTTCTGTCGATCGACCCCGAAAGCGCCACCGGGCATTCTGCCCTGGGCTGGACCCTCCTGCGCCAAGGCGACCATCGCGCGGCCCAGGAACAGTTCCGCGAAAGCCTGCGGATCGACCCCACCCACCCCGGAGCGCGTGCGGGTCTTCTGGAAAGCCTGCGGGCCCGGAACCTCCCCTACCGCGCCTACCTGGCTTGGACCCGGCTGCTGGCCGGATTGTCCCGCGGACGCCAGACCATGGTGGTGATCGGGCTGTTGGTGGCCATGCAACTGCTGAGCCGCGTGCAGGGCGGTTGGATGGGCGCTCTGGCAACGGCGGCGGTGTTCCTGTACTTCGTGTTCGTCATGTGGACCTGGGTGGCGCCCGGATTCGGGAATTTCCTCTTGTGGACCGATTCCCAGACACGCCGGCTTTTGCACCGCGATGACAAGTTGTCGGCGTTCTTCGTGGGAGGCGTGTTCGCGCTGGGCGTCCTGTCGTGCCTGTCGATCTTCGCCACCGGATCGATCCTGTCGATTCTTGTCGGCGGAACCCTGTTGGCGTCGTCCATCGCGTCCTCGCTGTGGATCGAGAACGAACACCCTGTGGGAAAATGGATCTACGTCGCCGCGTCGGCGGCATTCCCGCTGGTGGGGATCGGCGCCGTGTTCGGATTCACCGAACCCCTGCGGCACCTGCCGTTGGCCTTCCTGCTGCTCACGCTGGCCGGATCGTTCCGCTTCCTGCGCCGTTGAGATCGGCCTACGGGTCGTGTTCCAGAACGATGTTGGCGGTATCCAAACGGGTGTCGGGGTGCATGGCGATCCCGGGCAGATTGTGCCACGACCCGCCGATGTTGCCCGAAACACGCGAGTCGGTCATGCGAACGAGTCCGTCGTGGTTGTTGCTCACGAAGAAGATCGCCGCACCGTAGGCGTTCACCTTGTTCTTCTCGAACCGCGACCCGCAGATGGACAACGTCAGGGTGTTGCCGTCGTTGTAGATGGCTCCGCCCGACCCGCCGCCGGGTGTGCCCTTGTCCTGGGGATTGCCCCCGTTGCCCACCGCTTCGTTCCCCACGAACAGGCTGTTCCAGATCGACCAGTTCACCCCGATGCTGGAAAGCGCCCCGCCATTGGCTCCCACGTTGCCTTCGCCTTGCTCTCCAAAGGTGGAATTGACCACGTGCACGGGCAGGTTCCGGTACTGGCTGAACACCCGGACCGCTCCGCCTCCCACATCGGGCCCGAGCTTCGCGCAGACGTTGCGGAAGAACCGGCAATGGGCGATCTTGAAGCGCCCTCCGCGCACCCAGATCGCGCCGCCACCGTCGAATTCCGACTCCGATTCGGAATTGCCGTCCACGAAGGTCAGGTTCCTGACGGTCAACCGCGGATGGTCCTGGTCCTGGCAGTGGCTGGTGGTCCAATGCTGCACCGGATCGCAGGTGTTCATGTAGAGGATGCGCGTGCGGCCCGCCCCGCTGAGCGCGATCTTCCCGCCACCGTCGATCACGATGTCGGGAAGCGAATCGTTGAACACCTTGGCGGGAGCGTCCATGACGATGGTCATGGTGTCGGGGCCGCAATCGAACCTGATCTTTCCGCCGTGCGCCACGGCCGACCGGAACGCCGCCGGCGTGCAGCTGGCACGCGTGCCGTCGCCCACCACGCGATCGGCGGCAGTGACGGAATCCGGCATGGCCTCCGCGGGAACCGTGCAGTTCCCGTCCCTGTTCCCAGGGATCCCGCCGTCGGAGTACGGGATCGGACGGAAGACGAACGGCGGCCCGCCCTCCGAACCGGAATCGGTGGCGCAGGAAACCAACGACGTTCCCAGGGACGCCGCCACGAAGGCGACGCCAAGGCTCGCGAAGGCTTTGCGGGCAATTGGATCCATCGAAACCCTCCCCCAGTCGTTCCAGCATACAATCGCTTTGGGCGGTTCCACCGGAGATTGGCAAAGGAAGCGTTCCCATGTTGGAATCGGCCCCGACAATCCCCCACCGCCAGCCCTCGCCTTGCGCTTACTCCGCCTTGCGCAGAGCCCACTGCGTGAAGTGGAGCGTCTGCGAGATCCGGGCCTGGTACTCCAACCCCGCGGCTTCGCAAAGTTCCAGGAATTCGTCTTCACGGAGCATGGTCACCTCGTGCTCCAAGTCCTGGATCTGCTTTGCCACCCTTTCGGGATCCTCGCCCAGGCGCACCAGGGTGTCGCTCCAGAACTCCATCATCCACCGGTGTTCGTCGGGGTCGTCGCGCGCCACCAGATGCGCCGCCACAAGGAGCGCTCCCGGCTTCAAACGACGGGAAATCGCATCCAGCAGATCCGCCTGCCGTTCCTTGGACAGGAAATGCATGACCAGGATGCAGGTCGCGGCGTCGAACACCTCCGCATCGGGGAGATCGGACACCGCTTCCGCCCGGATTTCGCAGCGCCCGGCGATCCCGGCTTCTTCGGCCCGGGCCTTGGCCGCCAGGCACATCTGCTCGGAAGGATCGACCACCGTCATGCGCCAATCCTTGTCCAGGCCGATCGAACAGATCTCCTGGCCACCGCCGCCGCCCACCACCAGGACTTCGGCGAATGTGGACAGCTCGCGGTCCAGCAGGCAATCCGCCATCTGGAACAGCGTCTCGTAGGCCGGGATCTGCTGCCGGGCCTTGCGCAGGTAGTCGGCCGCCAGGTCCTCGTAGAAATCGTACATGCGTTCAAAACCATTGCGATCCATGTCGGGTTCCCACCTTTCGTCCTGTGCACGGCGTCCGTCCAAATGCAAGGCCTCTCGCCTCGAGTATAGCACCCCGCATCCGTCCGGAAACTGGCTTGGATGCGCCACACCCGCCAGTGTACATTGCCCATCGTAGTAACACTTCGACAACTCAAAGGAACCCTAAACGATGGACGCCCCACTTCTCTTCCCCTTCGCCCAGTACTGGTGGTTCTACGCCGGGTTCACGGCGTTCATCGTGGGGCTGCTGGCGTTGGATCTGGGCGTGTTCCACCGCCAATCCCACGAGGTCTCGGTCAAGGAATCGTTGATCTGGAGCGCAGTCTGGATCTCGTTGGGACTGCTGGTCGGAGTGGGCCTGTGGCAGTACGCGCTTTGGCAGCTGCCCCGTTCCGGGATGGAACTCCTTGTTCCCGGATTCGACGCCGTGGCCGCGGCCAACCAGGTGGGGCTGGAATACCTGGCCGGCTACGTGGTGGAAAAGGCCCTCGCCGTCGACAACATCTTCGTGATCGCGATGGTCTTCGCCTACTTCCGGATTCCCTCCATGTACCAGCATCGCGTGCTGTTCTACGGGATCCTGGGAGCCCTGGTGTTCCGGGCCATCTTCATCTCGCTGGGCGCCATCCTGCTGCAGTACCACTGGGTGATCCTGCTGGCCGGCGCTTTCCTGATCTTCACCGGCGTCAAGATGCTGTTCGCCGACGATTCCAAGATCGAACCGGAAAAGAATCCGCTGATCCGCCTGTTGCGCAAGTTCATGCCGGTGACCTCGGAATTCCACGGCCAGAACTTCTTCGCGCGCATCGACGGCCGCGTCTGGGCCACGCCCCTGTTCGTGTGCCTGGTGTTCATCGAGATCTCGGACATCGTGTTCGCGATCGATTCGGTCCCGGCCATCTTCGCGCTCACCAAGGAACCGCTGATCGTGTTCACCTCGAACATCTTCGCGATCCTGGGCCTGCGCGCCATGTACTTCCTGCTGGCGGGGATCATGGACAAGTTCCACCACCTCAAGACGGGGCTTTCGTTCATCCTGGTGTTCGTGGGCCTCAAGATGGTCTGGCTCAACGACGCCTTTGGCGGCAAGTTCCCCATCGGACTCTCGCTTGGGATCATCACGGGCATCCTGGCGCTGTCCATCGTGGCCTCGCTGGTGTTCGCGCCGCGCAAGAAGGACTGACGCCCAGGGGGCGTTCGCCCGCACCTGCGGCATCGCGTTCTCGGGGCAAGTCCGATCGGACTTCGTTCCGTCGCGCGGTTTTCTTGGATGCCTCGCCTTGCGGTCAGGCACTGAACGGTTTTTGATTCCTCGCCATCGGCGACCATCTCCGGTCCGACATACCTTTTGGTCGTCCGGCGTTTATCGCCTCGGACGGCGACGGCTCCACATCGTTCCAATGGCCAAAGGATCTCCAACCATGCATCGGACCCTCCTCTCGCTGACTTCGGTGCTCGCGGGAATCGCCGGCGCCGCACCGGTCCATGTTCCGCCTGCCTCCTCGTCGGTGCGCATTCTTGGACGCACCCACACCCAAAGCCCCGGCTCGCTCCAATGGGCCTGGTCGGGATCGGGAGCCATGGTCGCCTTTTCCGGCACCTCGTGCTCCGTCCATCTGCAGGCGCGTGGCGGGATCTTCCGCGTCGTGGTCGACGGCGTGGAACGCGCCCCGCTGGATCTGACTTCCAACACCGACACCCTGCACACGCTGGCCACCGGCCTCGCGGCAGGCACCCATGTGGTCGAAATCCGTCAAAAGACGGAAGCCCAGAACTGCACTTCCCGGTTCCGGGGATTCCGGATCGAGGGGACTCCCGCCACGCTTCCCGAACCTCCGTCGCGGCGCATCGAGTTCTACGGCAACTCCATCACCTGCGGCTACGGCATCCTGGATTCGGTCGCATTCAACCCGTTCTCGGTGAAGACCGAAGACGAAGGCCGCACCTTCGCCGCGCAAGCCGCCCAGGCGCTCGGGGCCGAACACCGCACCGTGTGTTGGTCGGGAAAAGGCGTGGTCCAGAACTACAACCGCGACACCCTGAATCCCACCCTCCCCGAGCTGTACCAACAGATCCTGCCCTGGGATGCCCGGAACCTGTGGGACTTCTCCGGCTGGACCCCGCACGCCGTCGTGGTCAACCTGGGCACCAACGACTACTCGCACGTCGCGCCGGATTCCGTCAGGTTCCATCGCACCTACGCCGCCTTCGTGGACAGCCTGCACGCGCGCTACCCGCAGGCGAAGTTCGTGCTGGTCGACGGCCCCATGCTTTCCGACGGCTACCCTGCCGGCGTGAACGCGCTGTCCAAGCTGCGCCGCCACCTGGACAACATCGCCGCCGAAATCGCCGTTCGGGGCATCGCCGCCACCCGATTGAGCCTCACTCCGCAAGGGAACCTGGGGTACGGAGCCGACTACCACCCCAACCTCGCCCAAGCCGCCCTGAACGGGCAGGAACTGGCATCCCATCTGCGGACAGCCATGGGATGGGCCACCAACTCGGCCGTACGTTTGGAACCGTCGCGCCCCCGTGCCGCGCTGGAGCCTTCGGCACGGGACTTGTCGGTGAGGATCGCCGACGGGGAGACGGCCGACGCCCGGATCGTCGACCTCCGGGGCCGCTCGACCTGGAATCGGAAATTGTCATCGGGGTCGCACGCGTTGCCCGCTTCGGCGGGTGGTGGTTGGCTGGTCCTGCGGTTCCAAGGCGCCGTACTGGTGCTCGCGATCCGACCCTACTTGCGCTGAGGCGATCCCGCGCCGATCGATCAGGGCGCGGCGACCGTCAGGGAACTCCGATCCTCGGTGCCCACCACATCCAGCAACAGAACGCCGGACTTGACCGCGCCGACCGGAATGGAAAGCTCGGTCCGAGGTTGGGCACCCGCCTGCCAGTTGGCGAGTTCCTTGCCTTGGACGTCCAGGACGCGGACCGACCGGAGGGCCTGCGGACTGCGCAGCGAAACCACACCGTCGGCGAATTTCGGCACGAGCCCTTTCATGCCGGGAAGACGGGGATCCACCCCGGCCGTGGCCAGCGAGTACTTCTTGGAGAAGTTCCAGATTTCGACGCTCGACAAGGCGCCCGCGGCATCCATGGAATACCAGTGGCCTTTGTTCGCGTTGGACAGCAACACGACCTCGACGGTCCTGCCGTTCTTGGTGCAGGGTCCCCAATAGTCGCGCGTCGTCGGCGAACCCGACTTGTTCGCCGGATAGGGCTTGATCGTCGTCTTGGCGGTCGGGCAGCCGTTCCACGTCCTCCATTTGGACAGGGTCGCCTCGATTCCGCTGTACCTCACGACAACGTCGGTGGTTCCGTGGATGTGCATGATGGGAACCGGTACGGGGCTCGACGGCGTCATTCCGCCCATCGGGTAGCCGGATGTCGGCGCGAACGCGGCGATCCGGTCCGACATCTTGTTCATGGCCGTGTAGGTGAACATCCCGCCCATGGAAAATCCCGACAGGTACACGCGGTTGCGATCGGCCCCGTGTTTCTTGGCCAGGGTATCGATGATGGCTTTCATGAATTCGACATCGGAGTTGCCATTGAGGTCCCACGACTTGTTGTTGCCGTTGGGAAACACCACGATGAACTTGGCCGTGTCGGCGATGGGCTCCCATTTGGCCTGGGCCTGCTGGTAGGCGGCATCCTGGTTCATCCCGTGGCACTGGATGACGACGGCGGGACTGTTGATCCCCGACGGCACGTACACGATGGCGTTGCGCGTGGCCGTGCCGACCTTGATGTTCCAGGTCGTTCCGGCTGCGGAGACCACACCGGCGGCGCAAAGCCCGAGGATGGCGATTTTGGCGGAAGAGCGCATACATGGCCTCGGGTGCTCGAGGATGGACGATCCTCGGTGTGAAACGGAACCTCAACCCCGAATATACGGCGCAATGGGTGAACACAACACCCGTTCGCGCCTTCGGGTCTTGACATTCTGTCCAAGCTGGTTCGGCGGCATTCCGTCCTCCCCGCGCCAGCCGTCCGAGGGCGAACGCCCGCAGCCCGCACTTGCCCTGAGCTGGCGCCGGAGGTGCCGGGTCGAAAGGGGACAACGACCCCGGTGGCCTTGCTCCATCCCTCCCCGACTCTCCCTACTGAGGAGGGGGCACCCAACAATCGAGATTTCGTCTCATTGTTCTATAAATCATGCACCCTATTCCCCCTTCCGAACCTCGATCTCGAACCTTACGTTCTGTCCATGGAGCCTCCCCTCGCTTTTGCGTACAACGACTTTCGAAAATTCATGGAAGACTGGCAGAGCTGGCGCCAATCGCAAGATCCCCGCTTCTCGCGCACCGAATTCGTGCGACAGTTGGGACTTCCGAAGACACGCTCGTTCTTCACCGACCTCCTGCGGGGAAAAAACCTGACACCCACCTTCCTCGAGCGGGTGTTGCAGGTGATGGATCTCCCCAAGGAGGAAGGCCAGTTCTTCCGGGCGCTGGTGAAGTTCAACCAGGCCGAGAACGCCGCCGAGCGCGAGCTCTACTACGAACAATTGGTGGCTCTCAATCGTTCGCCTCGTACGTTCCTGGATCCCGACTCGTTCGCGTACTACAAGGACTGGCGCAACGCGGCCTTGCGCAATGCCTTGGATCTGGTGGACTGGGATGGTTCGAATCCGGCCGCTCTGGGACGGAAATTCAAGCCTCGCCTGACGCCCGGCGAAATCCGCAAGTCGTTTTCCGTCCTACGGGACCTGGCGATGGTGGCGAAGAACGCCAAGGGCCACTGGAAGCCCGTGGCGCGGGTCCTTTCAAGCGGAGACGGACGCACCGACGAAGCCATCCGCCAGTACCAGCTCCAGTGCCTGGAGTTGGCGGGAACCTCGCTCCTGGAAAAAATGCCCGTCGGCGAGCGGGACACCTCTACCCTCTTCGTGACCGTTTCGGACGAAGCGCACACGCTGCTGCGCCGTCGGTTGGAAAAATTCCGCGCCGAAATCCGATCCATCGTCCACAAGGACACGCAACCGGCGACCCGATTGCTGCATATCGATCTTTTCCTACAGCCCCTGATCCGAACGGAGTCCCCATGAAACGCCCCTTTCTCTCCTTGCTGGCCGTGGCCGCCTCCGGCATGTGGTTGTTTTCCTGCGATCAGGAAAAGGTGACTGGCACAGCCGACGAGACGAACGCTTCGGCGGCTCGACTTCTCGACACCGCGGGAGTTCCCGTCGCGAACGCGAACCTGCTGGTGTTCCGACCCCAGGACACCACCGGCACGCCCGTCGCCACCGGCGTGACGCGGACCGACGGTTCCTATTCGCTCCCCACCGTCACCGACGGCATGTACCGCATGCTGGCGAGGGTTTCGAGCGGAAAGATCGCCGTGCAGGATTCCGTCTACACGAGCCAAGGAAGACTCCTGGTCCGCACCGACACCATCCGCTCGCCGGGCAGCCTTTCCGGTGTGGTCAAAATGGTCGGCGACGACAATCCCCAATCCGTCGAGGTGTCGGTGCTCGGTTCGGACGCGTCGGTGGTGACCGTCAAGGCCGACGGCACCTACCTCCTGGAGGGCTTGGGCGCCGGAACCTGGAAGCTCCGATTCTCCTCCTCGCTGGCAGGCTACGCGAACACCTACATGATCGTCCGCTCCAAGGCGACCGTCGGCGTGAAGGTCGATACGGTCACATTGAACTACATCGGGATCCCCCCTGTCGAGAATCTGACCGCGATCATGGACTACCCCCGAAACGGATTGAAGCTGGTCTGGAAGGTACCCTCAGGCACCCCGCCGGTACGAGACTTCCTGGTCCAATCGGCGACGGGTTCGCAAACCCCTTACGACCGGGAAGTGGTGGACAGTTCGGGTTTCGTGGACGATTTCCAGAACGACTACGCTCCTCGCACGATCCTCTACTACGTCCGGATCCGCACCATGGAAGGTGCGCTGGGACGGGTCGCCTACCTCCAGGTGAAGTACGACAATCCCAAGAAGGACTCGCTGCGGCGCGTCGATTCGCTATTGCGCCTGGACTCGGCAGCGAGATGGAGCCGTTACATGGATTCCCTCAGGCGCATCGATTCGTCCGATCGTTGGGATGGATACCTCGATTCGCTCGCGCGCGCGGATTCCCTGCGCCACGCCGATTCGATTCGATCCAGCCAAGGCTCCGGCGACACCGCGCGGCGCGACAGCGGCGCTCTTTCCCCGCACGCGAATGATTCCATCGAGCGCCACAGGACCCTTGACTCCTTGAACGCCCTGATCGCCGAGTACACCTGGCTGCTTCGGGATTCCGGTAAGATCGTCCGGGATTCGCTGGGGTGGGACACGACCGCGCTCCGCGAGGAACTGCTGCGGACGCGGCGTCATTTCGACAGTCTTCTTGCGGCCCCGCTGGCGTTGGGAAAGCCGGATCGTCGCAACCGCATCGCAGGACGAGGAACCCCGATACCAGTCCGGAAACAGGAGCCGTGGTCGCGTCGGGAAGAACTCTGGATGCGCGAAAACGACTGCGCGATCTCCGCGACAGAGATCCTGGCCTAGGATACCGCGAGAATCCGAGCGCGACCGGCGGAGCGGCATCGGACAACACCGTCTGATGCCGCTTTTTGTCCCCCCTCACCAGCCATCCGCAGGGCCGTAGGGGCGAGGCATGCCTCGGCCGAGGGCGAACGCCCGACCACAATAGGGCAACAAAAACGCGGTGGAGCCACCTTTAGGTGGCTTGCCCGCAGGACGGCGACCCCGGCCAACGCGGGATGATCGTAGGGGCGACCGCACACCGGCAATCACAAAGCAGGCGGGGCACCCGAATGGGTGCCAGTCACGAATCGCCCTGACATTGGTGGTGGCGATGGCCGGGGTGGCGCCCAAGAAACGAAAAACCCCAGACAAAGATTTGCCTGAGGTTTCGTTCGTTGGCATCGTTCCGCGCCAGCCACCCGGAGGGCCGTAGGGGCGATTCGTGAATCGCCCGAGGGCGGATGCCCGAGCCCGTAGGGCGGCGGCCCCGACCGCAAGGCCGGGGAGGCGCCCGACATCAATCAATAGCGGTAGTGCTCGGGCTTGTACGGGCCTTCCTTGGGGATGTCCAGGTACTTGGCCTGGCTGTCCGTGAGGACTTCCAGTTCCACGCCCAGCTTGGCCAGGTGCAGGCGCGCGACCTTTTCGTCGAGCTTCTTGGGCAGGGTGTAGACCTTGCCCTTCTCGTAGGACTTCACGCCGGAAATCGTCGCCTTGCCCTGGCTGGCCAGCCACAGGTCGATCTGCGCGATGGTCTGGTTGGTGAATGAGTTGCTCATCACGAACGACGGATGCCCGGTGGCGCAGCCCAGGTTCACCAGACGGCCTTCGGCCAGCACGATGATGCTCTTGCCATCGGGCCAGACCACTTCGTGGACTTGGGGCTTGATCTCGATCCACTTGTGCTTCTTGATCTTGGCGATCTCGATTTCCGAATCGAAGTGGCCGATGTTGCACACGATGGCGCGGTGCTTCATGGCGTTCATGTGCTCTTCGGTGATCACGTACTCGTTGCCGGTGGTGGTCACGAAGATGTCGCCACGGGCCACGGCCTTGGCCATGGTGGTGACTTCGTAGCCTTCCATCGCGGCCTGCAGCGCGCAGATGGGATCGATCTCGGTGATGATCACGCGGGCGCCCTGGCCCTTCATGGCCTGCGCGCAACCCTTGCCCACGTCGCCGTAGCCGGCCACGACCACGACCTTGCCCGAGAGCATCACGTCGGTGGCGCGCATGATGCCGTCGGGCAGCGAGTGGCGGCAGCCGTAGAGGTTGTCGAACTTGCTCTTGGTGACCGAGTCGTTCACGTTGATGGCCGGGAACAGCAGTTCGCCCTTGGCGGCCATCTGGTACAGGCGGTGCACGCCGGTGGTGGTCTCTTCGGAAACACCCTTGATGTTCTTGGCGCATTCGGCGAAGAATCCGGGGCGCTCCTTCACGGCCTTCTTGACCTGGGCGTACAAAATCCGTCCTTCTTCGTGGCCGGGGTCCACGTCCAGGAACGAGGCGTCCTTCTCGGCGCGCAGTCCCAGGTGGACGAACAACGTCAAGTCGCCGCCGTCGTCCAGGATCATGTTGGGAGTGCCGTTGTCGGCCCACTGCAGCACCTTCCAGGAGTAGTCCCAGTATTCTTCCAGCGTCTCGCCCTTGGTGGCGAACACGGGGATGCCGTGGTCGGCGATCGCGGCGGCGGCGTGGTCCTGGGTGCTGAAGATGTTGCACGAGCACCAGCGGATGTCGGCGCCCAGGGCCTGCAGGGTCTCGATGAGAACCGCGGTCTGGATGGTCATGTGCAGCGATCCCGCGATGCGGGCGCCCTTGAGGGGCTGGCTGGACTTGAACTCTTCGCGGGTGGCGACCAAGCCGGGCATTTCGGTCTCGGCGAGGTCGATTTCCTTGCGACCGAACTCGGCCTGACCGAGGTCGCGCACGAGGTAGTCGGGCTTGCCGCCGGCCACGGGGGCCTTTCCAAACGTCTTGATGTTCGACATGACTGCTCCTGGGTTGGTCCGCACGCCGAGTCTGTCGGGAGAGCGGAAGTGATGCTGGAGAGAATATATCAAAAGTTCACGATATGATGATGCGTGTTTTCCAGCATCACGACAACCACCAACCGGCGAATCGATGCGAACACGACGATTTGTGGCTAAGATTTGAGCGACTCGCAGAACATCCGTCCTCGTAACCCTAATTGCCATTCCGGAGCCGACCATGGATATCGTGAACCCCTACGCTCCCGGCGAGGCGAATCTGATTCGCGAGCGCCGAACCCCTCGACTCGAACCCGCCGATCGTCTCACGCGCCTGTTCGCCGTGCTGGTGGATTCCGGCATGATTGTCGTTCTGGCAACGCTCACGGCCCTGATCATCCCCCGGCTCATGGGCGACGCGAATTCCTACGGCAACCTGGCGATGATCGGACTCCTCGTGGCGATCGCCATCCTGGCCTGGCTGGTCTACAACCTCAAACTGATGCACGAATTCGGCCAGACCTTCGGAAAGAGGGTCCTGGGCATCAAGGTGGTGCGCACCGACGGCTCGCGCCTGAGCCTGGTCCGCTGGATCACGCACCGCATCCTGGTCATCGGAATCGTCAGCGCCATCCCCTATGTCGGATGGATCGTCTCGCTCGCCGACGCCCTGGCGATCTTCCGCGAATCGCGCCAGTGCCTGCACGACCAGATCGCGGACACCATGGTGATCGTCGCCTGATCGACGGCCGCCTGGAGATCCTGACGCCCGAGGGCGTCCGGCTGGCGCTGGTCCCCGCCGGGCCGGGAAAGCGGTTCCTGGCCTGGGCCGTGGACATGTTCGTGGTGCTGGTCGCGATCTTCCTCGCGGCTTGGGCGCTGAGCTCCACCGGAAGCGAAGCCGCCGACGGATTGTTCCTGGTGTTCCTGTTCGTGGTCTGGTGGGGGTATCCGGTCCTGTTCGAGGTGTTCGGCAGGGGCGCCACGCCGGGCAAGCGCTGGCTGGGCCTGGCCACCGTCCGCGACGACGGCCTCCCCGTGGGCTGGCGAGAATCGCTTCTGCGCAACCTGATGCTGACGGCCGACTTCCTTCCGTTCCTGTTCGGAACCGGATTCGCGTGCATGGCGCTGGACGACAAATTCCGAAGGCTGGGCGACATCGTGGCCGGAACCCTGGTCGTGCACCGCGGGACGTCGCGGGCCCCGACGCCCTGCGAACTCGCCGAACCCGTCGACCTCCCGTGGCCGCTGGCGCCCGAGGAGCAACGGGCGCTCCTGGACCTCCAGGAGAGGCTCCCTAGACTCTCGCAGGAACGGGCCGACGAATTGGGTGACCTGGCCGAGCCTCTCACGGGCGCGCGCGGAGGCGAATCCCTGGGCATCCTGCGCGGCATGGCGTCGGGGCTGCTGCGATGAGACAAAAACTGTTCGAAGACCGGCACCAGCGCCTTTGGCTGGAGGCCGAGGAGTTCGTCCAAGGACTGGGGATCGGAGACCCTCGCCGCCTGCCGCGCCTGCACCGCGCCCTGTGCCACAGTCTGTCGGTGGCGCGCCAGCGGGGCTATTCGCCGTCGCTGGTCGAACGGCTCCACGAGCTTTCGCTGGCCACGCACCGCCTCCTCTACGGCGCCCCCGCCGAACGACCCGCGGTGCTGCGGCAATGGGTGTCGGTGGGATTCCCGCGCCTGGTGCGCGAAGAATGGCCCTTCGTGCTCGCGAGCCTGGCGGCCTTCCTGGGCACCGCGCTGGTGCTCGGGACGATCGTGTGGTGGTATCCGGAGCAGGCCTACACGTGGATGTCCCCCCACGAGATCGGGCGGATGCGGTCCATGTATTCGCCCGACAAGATCCATCTGGGACGCGGCGGGGCCCAGAGCGACCTCATGATGTTCGGGTTCTACATCTGGAACAACGTGTCCATCTGCTTCAGGACCTTCGCGGGAGGGATCCTGGGTGGATTTCCCGCGCTGGCGAGCCTGGCGCTGAACGGCATGAACTTGGGCGTGGTGGGGGCCGTGCTCACCGCCGACGAGCAGACCCGCATCCCCTTCTGGTCGTTCGTGGCCACCCATGCAAGCTTCGAGCTGACCGGCCTGGTCCTGTCGGGAGCGTCGGGACTCAAGCTGGGCATGGCCCTGATCGCGCCGGGACGTTCGACACGCCGTTCGAGCCTGGCAGCCGCGGGTCGACGCATTCTCCCGATGGTGGCGGGTGCCGCGTTGCTCACGCTGCTGGCGGCGTTCTTCGAAGGATTCTGGTCGGCGCAGACCGCGGTGCCGCCGTGGGGCAAGTTCCTGGCCGCGGGGATCTGCTGGAGCGCATTGCTCTCCTACCTGCTGTTTGCCGGGAGGTCGCGTGGACGTTGAAAAACTGTCGGTGGACCTGCGCCCCCGCCCCCATTGGCAGGCCGTGGATCTTGGGTTCCAGCTTCTTCGCTCCCGCGCCGCCGCGGTGCTGGTTCCCTGGTGGATCGTCTGGACGGGAATCGTCGCGCTCTCCTGCCTGGGGACGGCTCTGGTCCCCAAGCTCGCCCTGGTCTGGACGATGCTCCCTTGGACGCTGCGACCGATGGTGGAACGGATGGTCGTCCACGTCCTGTCCCGGGGCGTCTTCCAGGAAGAGGTCACCTGGCGCCAGACCCTTCGCGCCTGGCCCGGCACCTGGAATGGCGGATGGTTCCGAGTTCTCACCTGGTGGCGGCTCCTGGTCCCGGGACGATCGTTCCTGCAACCGATCTGGCAACTGGAAGGCGCCCGGGGCGAAGTCGTCGCCCGGCGTCGCACCGTGCTGTCGCGCCAAGGAGCTGGACGCGTCGCCGGCACCTGGGGATTGGTGTGCGCGCACATCGAAGGCGGGCTCTGGTTTTCGGGTCTGGTGCTGCTGGGCCTGTTCACCGAATCGGGATCCGGTGGCAATCCCTTCCTGTTCATCGACCAGGCCACCGACGCGTCGTCGAACCTCGTCGCCAGGATCTTGTCGGTGGCGACCTACGGACTGGCCAGCGGATTCGTGGGTCCGTTCTACGCCGCGGGTGGATTCGCGCTCTATCTGGACCGCAGGGCCGAGCTCGAGGCGTGGGACATCGAGCTGGCGCTGCGCAAGATGAAGCGTCGCCGCGAAGCCGTCCGATCCGACCGGGAGCGTTCCGCGTGACCGCCCTGGCCGTTCTCCTGGCGTTGGCGCTTTCGGGTGCCGACCTTCCCGCCGATTCCTGTCGTCCGCCCGCCGGGTGGGTGGATCCCCAGGCCACCCGCGCGCCCACCGACGATCCCGCCCGCATCGACCTGCGCCGCGACCTGGATTCCATCTACCGCGCGGAAGAGAATTTGGCCGAATGGAAATGCTCCGAGACCTGGTCGCTGCGGGACACCACGACGGATTCCGACACCACCGACTCCTGGAGCGGACTCCGGGAGTTCCTGGTCCAGGTGGGAACCTTCCTGGACACGCATTCCGACGAGATCCGCTGGCTGTTCGTCGGCGGCGCCGCCTTCCTGATCGGCTGGATCGCCTGGAAATACCGCGACATGGTGGACCTGTCGGGATCGCGCCCGACGACGCTTCCCGATCCCGCGCCCGAAGCGAGGTCCGGACCCGCGGTGCGGGAACCCCCGCTCCCCGACGACCCGACGGATTCCGTCATGGACTTCTGGAACCGCGGGCTTCGCCGCGAAGCGCTGTCGCTCCTGTACCGCCACGCCTGCCGGTTCGCGGCCTCGCGCGGGGCCGTGCTGCGCCAAGGCGCCGCCGAAGGTTCGCTGGGTCGCGAGGTCCACGACCTGCTTCGCGCCGGACGCATCGACGGGGAACAACGGGATCTGCTCGAGGCGACCATCCTGGTCTGGTCCCGCGCCGCCTGGGCCGACCGCTGGCCCGACGACGAGTCCATGGCGGATATCTGCCGCCGGTGGCGCGACCTCGGTCGCATCGGAGGCGCTCCGTGAACCGTCGGATCAGGATCGGCGCGGGGGTGGTCCTCTCCCTGGCGGTCGCGATCGGGCTCGCCTGGTTGTGGAACACCTACATGGTCCGCCGCCCCGAGGCGAGCCGGATCTACCGGTTTGGCCAGGCGGATTCCGTCGACTACCTCGCCGCGCGCCGGTTCCTGGAACACCAAGGGGTCGCGGTGGAGATCGGTTCCGGTCTTCGCAAGACCATCCCCCGGTTCGGACCCGACGATGCGGTCCTGGTCACCTACGACGCGGCCCAGCTCCGCTCCGGACTGGTCGATTCCCTGGAGACCTGGATCGCCGGCGGCGGCACCTTGCTGATCCGCGCGCCGTGGGAGATCGACCCGGAGACCGACACCCTGTTCCTGCGCCTGGGCGTCGCCTCGGCCGTGCCGCCCGACGACGAGGACGACGAGGACGTCCCCGACACGCTGACGGATTCCGTCGACAGCGCGTCGTCCGCCGCCGACCCGCCGATTCCCGGCGAAGAGGTCTTGGGGCATCCCGACTCCGGGGAAGGAAGCCCCCGCGAGGCGGACTCGGACCCCGCCCTCGCAGGATCCGGATCGACGGATTCCGTAGTAACGGCCCGGCCATCTCCCGATCGGGGAACCCCTCTGGTGCTGCCGGGGCGAACCGACACCCTGCGGACGGCGAAGCGCACCTACGAGCGCGGAATCCATTTCCTGCCGGGCCCCCTGTGCCGCGCGCGGCTGCTCTGGCAGGACACCCTGGATTCGGGACTGGTGAGCCTCGGGATCGGTCGCGGCAGCGCCACGGTCTTCGTGAACGGCCAAAGATTCGCCAACCAGAGCCTTCGGCGCCACGACCACGCCGAACTCCTGCTGGAACTCCTGGGCCGGACCGCGAAGCCCCGCAAGGTCTGGATCATGGTGGAGGCCACCGAGCCGGAACGGCGCTGGTGGACCGTACTTTGGGAACGCGGCGGCGCGGCGGCGATCCTGGCCCTGCTTCTGGTGGCGGCCTGGATCTGGAACCGCTCGCGGCGGTTCGGACCGTTGCTTCCCGAACCGGCACCCGACCACCGGCCCATCCTGGAACACGTCGACGCGAGCGCGCGCTGGCTCTGGAACACCGACGGCGGCCCCGACGCCCTGCTGGCATCCCTGCGGCAATCCACACGATCGGCGATCGCGGCCCGCCACCCCGGCTGGGCCCGGCTTCCCGACGACGAACTTTGCCAGGAACTGTCGCGGCTCCACGGCATTTCCGCGCGCAGGATCCTCGATGCGCTCGGTTCGGGCCCCGCGCAGGCGCCGGGACCCGACACACCCCAGGAATTCGTCCGGACCGTCAAACTCCTGCAGAAACTGAAGGAACACCCATGAGCCAAGAACCGTCGACCACAGAATCCGTCGCGTCCGCGCGCGAGACCCTGGATGGACTGCGCGACAACGTCGCGCGCGCCGTGGTGGGCCAGACCACGGTGGTCGACCACGTCCTGGCGAGCCTGGTGGCGGGTGGGCACGTGCTCCTGGAAGGCGTACCCGGAACCGGCAAGACCCTGCTGGTGCGCGCCCTGGCCAAGTCGTTCGGCGGCGATTTCGCGCGGATCCAGTTCACTCCCGACCTCATGCCGTCGGACGTGTCGGGGCACGCCGTGTACGATCCACGCGACCAGTCGTTCCGCATCCGGCGCGGGCCCGTGTTCGCGCATCTGGTGCTGGCCGACGAGATCAACCGCGCCCCGGCCAAGACCCAGTCGGCGCTACTGGAGGCCATGCAGGAACGCCAGGTCACCATCGAGGGCCAGTCCCACGAGCTGCCGTCGCCGTTCATGGTGCTGGCCACCCAGAACCCCATCGAGCAGGAAGGCACCTACCCGCTGCCCGAGGCCCAATTGGACCGGTTCCTGGTCAAGGTCCTGATCGGCTACCCCACCGAATCCGAGGAGGTCGCCCTCCTGCGCCGCGCCACCGACGAACGGATCGGGGACGACCTGGACCTGTCGGGTGTCCGGACGCTCCTGTCGCCCACCGACATCCTGGCGCTGCGCCAAGCCGCCACCACCGTGCGGATCGACGACGCGATCGCCCGTTACGCCGCCCGCGTGGTGCGCGCCACCCGCGACTGGCCGGGGCTTTCGCAGGGGGCCGGGCCGCGCGGCGCCATCGGGCTGGTGCGGTTCGCCCAGGCGCTGGCGCTCGCCGACGGCCGCGACTTCGTCACGCCCGACGACATCCAGGCCTCGACGCGTCCGGTGCTGCGACACCGCGTGGCGCCGTCCCCGGAAAGCGAAATCGAAGGCCTGGACGCCGACACCATCCTGGCCGGTGTCCTGGAACAGGTTCCGGCGCCCCGGACATGACGCCCTCGGGCCGCCTGATCGGATGGGGCGCCGCCTGGAGCGCCTTGGGAGCCGTCGCCGTGGCGCGCGGCCACCTCGAGGCCTGGACCTGGATCACCGCGATTCCCGTCGCCTCGCTGGTGGCCTGGGATCTGCGACGCCTGCTCGCACACCCATTGCCGCGCATGGAACGGACGCTCCCGCGCTCCTGGTCCCAACGCCGGCCGGGCGTGGTGGCGTTGCGACTGGAGAATCCCGGAAACCGGAAGCTGGATCTGGAGATCTTCGACCACCACCCCGACGGCTGGGATGTGTCGGGTCTTCCGGTCAAGATGGTGGTCGATCCCGGCGAACAGGCCGTGGCCAAGGTCCGCTGCCGCGCCCTCGAGCGCGGCGACGCCGTGTTCGCCCCCGCCGACGTGCGCGTGCGCTCCCCGTGGGGGCTCTGGATCCGGGAAGTCCGGATCGGTGTAACAGAATCCGTCAAGGTCTACCCCGACCTCTCTCGCCTGGCCGGCCACGTGCTGCGCGGCACCGACACCCGCGTCCCCGGCGGCGGGGCCATCCGCAGGCGCCGACGCGGCGAAGGCACCGAGTTCCACCAGCTGCGCGAGTACCGACGCGGCGACAGCCTCCGCAGCATCGACTGGAAGGCCACCGCGCGCATGTCCAAGCCGATCGCCCGCGAGTACCAGGAGGAACGCGACCAGCAGGTGGTGTTCCTGTTGGACGGCGGACGCCGCATGCTGGCGCGCGACGGTGTCCTGTCGCACTTCGACCACGTGCTCGAATCGGTCCTGAGCCTGGCCTGGGTGGCGCAAAAGCAAGGCGACGCCGTGGGTCTGTTGGCGTTCGGCACCCGACCGCGCTGGATCCCGCCCAAGAAGGGTCGCTTGGGCATCGATCGCCTGATCGCCGGAGTGTACGACCTCCAGCCCACCGACGCCGCCCCCGACTACCTGCAGGCGGCCCAGGACCTGCTTGGGAAGCTGCATCGGCGCGCGTTCGTGATCCTGGCCACCAACCTGCGCGACGAAGACGACGACAACCTTTTGTCCGCCCTGTCGCTGTTGCGCAAACGGCACCTGGTCATGTGCGCGAACCTCCAGGAAACGGCGCTCTCGCAGGCCGTCCAAGCCAAGGTGCGAGACTTCCCGTCGGCCCTGCGCCTTTGCGGCACCGAAGAATACCTGCAGCACCGCCGCGACGCCCTGGACCGGCTGGGCCTGGACCGCCGCACCCTGGTGGACGCGATCCCCCAGAACCTGGCGGCGCTACTCGTTGATCGCTATTTGGACCTCAAGGAATCGGGCGTCCTCTAGGATCCGTCGGCATGTTGCCGCTGTGGTTTCATTCGCTCGCCACGAGGCTTTCAAAGGTTCCACGGTCGGTCGCGACCCGGGCCACGAACACGCCCCGCCCGATGCCGGAAAGCGACACCTCCGCGCTCGCATCGGAAGCCAGGATCCGTCCGCCCTGGAGCGTGAACACCTGGGCCGAACGCAGGCTCCAACCCTCGGCCACCGACAACCGCCGGGACCGGGAATCGAAGCGGATCGGATTCGAACCCGTTCCCCTGCGCGAGGCGATCGAGGCGGTCGCGCAACCGGCTTCGCCCTGGATGCAAACCAAGGAGGTCTTGTAACCCACCAGGGCGGCCTTGAGCTTGGCGTTCACCGCGTAGGACGTGTCGTCGACGGCGTTGTCGAAGCTCCACTTGAAATCGCCGCCCTGCACGCGTCCGGCGTAGGTGGTGACCTTGGTCCTGGCCACCTCCGGATCGTCGGCCACGTAGGCGTACATCACCGAAGCGTCGGTGTCGAAGTTGTTGTAGGTGTTGGCGCCGTAGGCCGACTTCACCGTCGCGGGAACCTTCTCCGAACGGCTCGCGGCCACGTAGGCGTCGAAATCCACGCTGGAATTCGCGAAGTCCTTGGAACCGTAGGCCACGAACCGCTTGTGGCCTTCCATCGCGTTGTTCCAGGCCTTGATCGTGCCTCCGTCCTCGCTGGAGAACGTTCCCATGTTCGCGTAGTCGTTGGCCTGCTTTGCGGCGCTCCACACGTCCGACCCCTGCATGGAGGTCAGCATGGGGTACTTGCAGTTGCGGAAGTGGTTGCCTTCCATGAACACCGACGACCCGAGGGTGGAACCGGCCCCGTACTTGGCGATGCCGTCGTAGTAGTTGTTGTAGACGTGCGCCGAATAGTACCGGACGCGTGGATGCCGCGAATCGGAATGGTCGTACCAGTTGTGGTGGTAGGTGATGTACAGGCCCGAGGTGGTCCCTTCGCTCAATCCCAGAAGGTTGGACTTGCCGTTGTCCCAGAAGCGGTTGTAGGAAAACGTCACATGGGTCGATTTCTTGCAGTCCAGCGCGCCGTCGCCCTTGGCCTGGTCGGCGTCGCCTCCGGCGTCGCCGTAGAAGAAATCGTTGTTGTGCACCCAGATGTGGTCGTTGTTCTGCTGCAACCCGATGTTGTCGCCTTCGCCGCTGTTGACGTTCATGATCCCCAGGTTGCGGATCTCCACGTTCGATGCGTTCTTGAGACGGATCCCCCAGCCGTCGGCCACGGCGTCGTCGCCCACGCCTTCGATCGTGATGTGCCCGGTCGCGAGGTTGCCGTTTTCGATCACGATGTCGCCGTTGTAGGTGGTGGCGGGATCCGTCACCTGCCCCACCAGCCGAACGATGAGCGGGCGCGGATCCTTGCCCTTTTTGTACCCGTCAAGGATGGCCTGGAGCCCCACGCAAGGGTTGGCGCTGGCGCCCGCGACCGTC
>ENA-UPSM01000711-UPSM01000711.1-activated-sludge-metagenome-genome-assembly--contig:-NODE-711-length-46553-cov-11.650458_pt1 | contig 46553 bp, 48 predicted proteins | sample MGYA00238181_ERZ773283 | MGnify/ENA primary metagenome ERZ773283 (study PRJEB29023, sample SAMN05720199) | activated sludge metagenome | isolation source: Anaerobic digester | place: Japan... | reverse complement strand
AAGGTTTTGGGGTAAAAGAATAACCGGATGCAGATCATTGCAACAGGAGATTCTAAAGATTTGGGATTGCAGAATCAAGAAATTGGGTGTATACTGAAAATATGTGTGACAAATGTCACATTCTATTGTAGCTTGGGGCAGTAGTAAATCTATCTGATTTGGGTAGGTTGCAGAAATGAAGCTTCTTTTTACAAGACTCCAGGAAGAAGTGATTACAGTCAAAAGGTCTGTCACCAGGGTCCAGGTTGAGACAGGCGCGTCCAGAATTAAACCCTATAAGTTTCAGGTTATCGATATAACACCGGAGCCATGTGAAAAGAAACGAGAGGATGCTCAAGGGGTATCAAAATTATCCAGCGAAGATCAAAAGAACTCATTGAGCCTGAATGTAAAATCAGAGTATGTCAGCGATATCGTTGATCTTCAAGGAACACCTGATAAAGGAAATTCCCTCACCCCCGTCATCTACTCAGCTGGGAGTATACTGAAGGGAAACCACAGCCGTGAGAAGTCTGTAGACAAAAGCTTTTTAAGTTCAAAAACTGGATACATCCAGAAAAATGAACCCAGTTTTAACAAATCAGCAGACTCTGTGGATTTTTCTATGGTTGACGAGAGCCTAGCCCGATATCGGTTCACAACCCGCAAATTCATCTCCACCCAGGAGATGATTGAATACCATAGGGCTCAAGAAAAACGAGTCTCTTTTGAACTGACGATATAAATTTATATTCAGGTAAGAAGCGATAAGATTTCTACCATCCCTCCTTCATTTTAAAATCGCCTACTTCTTACCCTTCTTTCGATCGGTTTTCAGCGCTTCCATTTCTCCCCTCAACTGGGTCACTTCTCCCTTTATCACCTCTCTTTCTTTCTTAAAATCCTCCAGCTTACCTTCAAGGGTGGTAATCTGAAGCTTTGGGTCAAGAGCCGCTACCTGGGTTTTGAGATTCTTTAAATCAGTAATGTCATTTTTTAGTGAAGCAATGTCAGATTTCAGTATAATGACCATTGCCCCCAGGGCTACAATTAGGAGTCCCAGTATGATTGTGGCAACAGGGATGCTTTGAAAGAATGACTTTTGTCGTTCCGGATGTCTCGCCTCCTTTTCCTTCTTTGCCTGGAGCAGATCGAGTAATTCTTCCACGCTCACAGCTGGTTTCTTTTCATTTTCGACAATTCTCATCCATGGCTCCTTGTTAATTGGTCTGCTTATCATACCAGGAATTATTGCAATATTAAGGCCAGAAAGAGGATGATGAAGGGTAAAGATGGGGGAGAAAGAATCTTGGCAACAGGCTACACAACGAAAGAATGCTCAAATCAGTGGTTATATCTTTGCCTGAGAAAGAGATAGACAAGAAAGATACCTATGGAATCAATGAAGACATCACGTATCGTTCCTTCCCGGAATGGGACAAAAGTCTGATGGTATTCGTCAGATATGGCGTAAATCACAGCAATGACTGCAGATACAAAGAGAGCCCTGCGGGGAGTCATAAGAGATTGAAAAGCACGAAAAAGGAGAAAATAAAGAACTGCATACCCGGTAATATGAGCCCCTTTCTTGACAAGCACATCGAGGAAGCCAAAGTGCGAAATTGAAGATCCATGGAGAGAAGATAGAAAAAAGATCAGGGCCATAAAGCATAAGATAGGAAACCAGTAATAGAAGAATCTTTTTACGCGTATTTTTAAACTCATTGGATCCTCAAACGTCATAAATTGAATTCATACCATGGGGCATCTGAATCAACTATTTCTTCCTTAGTAAAAGCCGTATCGGAACCCCGGTAAACCCATATTTTTGACGGAGCGAATTTTCAAGGTACCTTTTGTAATGCTCAGGGATTAGCCTGGGAAAGTTAGTAAACAGGGCAAAAGTGGGAGGCATAACCTTGACCTGGTTCATATAGAGAATATTTACCCGTTTTCCGTGCTGGTACGGAAGGCTCTGCGTCTGAATTATCTCCTCCAGCGTCTTGTTCAGGGCTGATGTCTTAATTCTCCTGTTGAGCTGGCTATAGATTCTGAGGTCTGATTCGAGGATTTTCTTTATGTTTTTCCCTGTTTTTGCAGATACGCAGATAACAGGAGCAAAGCTTGTGTGCGGTATCCTCTCATGCACCATTTTGCGGTATTCTTCCATGCTTATTTTGTTTTCAACGAGATCCCACTTGTTCACCACAATGCAGAGTCCTTTTCCCCGTGTGATGATCGTATGGGCAATACCACCATCCTGATGGCTTACCCCTTCATTTGCATCAATAATAAGGTTGACCACATCAGCCCGTTCAATCGTCCTCAGGGCCGATACAACGGAATGTTCTTCAACCTTTGCTTCGATCCTGCTTTTTCGCCTGAGGCCAGCAGTATCGATGAGGATCAAGTTTCTGTTACGAAATGCTACCTGTGAATCAATTGCATCACGTGTTGTACCGGGTAAATTGCTTACTATCATCCGCTCAGAACCCAGGAGCCGGTTTGCAATGGAAGATTTTCCTGTGTTCGGTCTTCCAGCAAAAGCAATTTTAATCTCCGTTGATAGTTCCATATCCATGGCTTCTGATATGGAATCTTTCTCTATGACATCATCGGTATGTTTCCTACGCTTCCTGGTTTTCTGCGGATCTTTATCATTCATCACCTGTTTTGCCGTTGAAACGAGGTCTTCGAGCAATTCATCTATACCCAACCCATGGAGAGAGCTTACAGGATAGAGTTTTTCTGTGCCGAGGGTATAAAATTCTGGCGTAAGCAACTCCCGTTTACCAGAATCGACTTTGTTTACCGTGAAAAAGATTGGCTTGCCATATCTTCGCAGCCCCTTGGCAATCTCCATGTCCTGGGGCAGCAACCCTTCTTTCCCATCAAGAAGGAAAATAATCATGGAAGATTCTTCGAGAGATATGGTGATCTGCTGACGCATAAGAGGAAAGTAACCTTCTTCCTTTGTTGGTTCAAATCCACCCGTATCTACCAGACGAAAATCAGTGCCGGCATATTCAAATTCACCATAATTGCGGTCCCGGGTAACTCCGGGTGTGTCCTCTGTTATAGCTTTCCTGTATCCGATTAGGCGGTTAAAGAGGGTGGACTTGCCAACATTTGGCCGCCCTACAATGGTGACAATCGGTTTCTGGCTCATTCCTTGTATTTTACGACAAGGCTTAAAAGAAAGCCAATGAACGGGAGGACCATGATTGCTTCAAGCGCAACAGGAACGCCGAAGTTGTCGGCGATAACCCCTAAGATGGTAACACCAATACCGCCTGTGCCGATGGCAAAGCCTACCATAAGACCTGAGGCTATTCCGAGGCGATGGGGCAGAAGTCGTTGCGCCATTACGACGGTAACCGAAAACGTAGATATGAGAATCAGTCCCTCCAACCCCAATACGACGAAGAGAAGATAGCTTTTGGCAATGAAGGGAACAAACATGAGAGGCAGGATCAATGTTGCAAGAAACATGGTAAGCCTGATAAAAAATCTATGCCCCCACCTGTCGGCAAAAGGAGCGCCAATAAGAGTTCCTGCTGCGCCACAGGCAAGGAATACAAAGATAAGATTACCTGCAAAGAGGGGATCGCCTTTCAGATGGTTAATGTAATAGAACGGGATATATGAGAGAAGCCCCATCTGTGTCCATGACCGCATGATAACGATGGCCACCACGAGAAACAGTGACACATAGGAGCTTGCCGTTGTTTTTGATGTTTCTGCCTGTTTTATATTGTGCTCGAGCCTGGGTATGGCAATTGTCTTTCTCTGGGTGAGCATGAGGGCAGTACACAGCAAGGAGGGTATTACAGCCACCGGAAGGGCATCAAATCCCAGATAGCGGGTCACATAAAGTGCCATGGGAGGCCCGATAGCAAGGCCAAGATTTCCACCCACTGAGAATACAGACATACCGGTCACACTTCGCTTTCCTGTGAAAAAATGTGCTGTCTTGTATCCTTCTGGATGGTAGGCTGCTATGCCGAGTCCGCTGATAATGACCAGAAATAACACCATATAATAATCAGCCGGTAGTGCAAGGAGAGCATATCCTATGCCTGCTGCCAGGAGTCCAATGGGAAGCAAGGCTGCTTTTTCTTTCTTGTCGGAATAAAAACCAAAGAGGGGCTGGAGTATGGATGAGGTAAAGTTTGCAACCATGAGGATTACCCCGGTCATTGTATACGTTAGCCCGAGCTTATCCTTCAGGAAAGGAAGGGTGGCTGGCAGAGCCCCCTGATAGATGTCGGTTACCATGTGACCAAGAGACAGTATGATGAGGACCTTTAGATTAAACCTTCCCATGTAATATCCACCTCAGTCTTAAAAGTATCCTGCACGTTGCGCCCCAGATTCTATCACCTCTGTAGTAGAAAGACGGAACTTTTTCCACGTGGCCATTCAACTCTGCTTGTTCAAGACCGGGTGAAACGTTACGAAGAGTCTCAAACGGCAGAGAGATAATGTATGCCACCTCTTCCGGATTTGGTTTGAACTTATAGGGAAAAGGTATTGACGCAACATAAGGTCTTACACAAAATCCTGTCATGGTGTACATATCATCAATCCTGCCAAGAATTTCCACGTCTTTTTCTTTTACACCAATTTCTTCGCAGCACTCCCTCACTGCAGTAACCATTCGGTTCCCATCCTTTTCCTCGAACATACCACCGGGGAAAGAAACTTCGCCTTTGTGGTTCCTTACGGTCTGTGTCCTCTTGGTAAGGATAATAAAAAGCTCATTGCCCATTCCATGGATGGGGATGACTACACCAGCCCATTTTGACCTGACGCAATGAATGTTTTCGGGCTTATATGTGGTAAGACATTCTCGTATGTAAGAAATCATCAGGTATTTTAGCAGCAGAAGGCTTATGAAAGCAATGGTAAATCAGCTCATAGCTCTAAGTTGACAGAGCTGGAAGCACAACGCCTTTTTCACTGATTACCGGCTACCGATAACTGTTCATTGGTCTTCCCCCGGTGCTTTTGCTAGAATGTTGTTCCCTTCTTTCTCTTTCTTTTTCTCCAGGGCTTCGCCAATCTCAGTCAGTCTTTTGGCAACGAGATAGTTGATCGTACCTTCCGGATATGTACCGTTTTCATCTAATTCTCCAGCTGACATGCCCGTAAGGATTTCAAGGCCTTCTTCCATACGGTCAATCGTATAGATAGAGAATTTACCCTCTCGAACCGCATCAATAACTTCCTCCCTGAGTACTAGATGCTTCATGTTTCTTCCCGGGATTATCACGCCATGGCTTCCATCAAGGCCCCGCATTTTGCAGAGCTCAAAAAACCCCTCAATCTTCTGGTTGACGCCTCCAATGGGTTGGACATCGCCATTCTGATCCATGGAGCCAGTTACTGCAAAACTTTGTTTGAGAGGTACGCCCGAAATACTGCTCAGGAGCGCATACAATTCTGCACACGTTGCGCTGTCACCCTCGATCATTTCGTAGAGCTGCTCAAATGTGATTGATGCTGACAGACTGATGGGGTTCTTAATGGCGTACTTGCTTCCAAGGTAACTCGAGATAATGAGAATCGCTTTTTCGTGGATCTTTCCGCTCATCTTGGTTTCCCGCTCGATGTTCACGATGCCAGCTTTGCCGGTAAAGGTTTTTGCAGTGATTCTCGATGGTTTTCCAAAGCTGTAGTCTCCGAAATCAAGAACAGCAAGCCCGTTCACCTGGCCCACTTTTGTACCTGCTGTGTTTACAATGATGGTATCTTCCAGAGTCATCTCCCTCATTCGTTCCTCAACACGATTGATCCGGAGGATCTTTTCGTCCAAAGCCTTTTTGACATGCTCGCCTTTTACAAGGTTGCTCTCTGCCTTCTTCGCCCAGTAGTGGGACTCCCTCAGGAGGTCCATGATGGTACTGAACTTCGCTGACAGTTTGTCCTGGTGGTCGGCAAACCTTGAACTGGACTCTATAATTGCAGCAACACCAGACCTGTCAAAGGGCAGGAGATTTTCTTCTCTCTGGCAATTTGCAATAAAGCCTGCGTACTGGAGCATCGATGCCGGCGTCCTGTCCATACGGCTGTCGAAGTCAGCCTTCACTTTAAAAAGTTCTCTTGACTCCTCATCCAGACCGTAAAGTATATAGTAAATATATGGATTTCCCACGAGCACAACTTTTGTATTGAGTGGTATCCCTTCTGGCTTCAATCCTGAGGTACTGATCATGCGATACTGTTCAAGGATATCTTCAATTCTGATCTCCTTGTTTTTTAAGGCACGTTTCAACGCATCATAAGAAAATGGATTTTTGAAAAGGTCGAGGGTATCAATTACCAGGTAACCTCCGTTAGCTCTGTGGAGTGCTCCTGCTTTAATCATGGTAAAATCTGTGGTAGCCATACCATAGGATACCTTGTATTCAATTCTTCCAAAAAGATTGAGATAGGAGGGGTTGCTTTCAAATATGACCGGAGCCCCCTTGCAATTGCCGTTATTGACAATAACGTTTACAGTATATTTGAGGGAGGATGCCTCGCTTTTGGGCATTTTCAGGAAAGGAATAGGGGAGGGCTGTTCCTCTTGGGCCCTGAATTCATCCAGATGGGAGAGGATTTCTTCCTTTGCATCATCAAGATACTGGGATACCTTCTCATAGTTCTTATATTTAACTTTCATAACCTCTATGAGAGGGCCAATTAGATCAAGAGCAATCATCCGCTCAAGTTTGGAAAGCATGTCTCTCACAAGCTTATCAGCATCACGGAGCACCCTGACCACATCATTGAGTTTTTCCTGAAACATCCTTCCAGTTTCTTCCATTTTTTTGCGGTCTTTCTCGTCGAGAGCTTCGAACTCCTCCTTTGAGAGGGGTTCTCCGTTTTCCTTGATAGGTATAATTAGCACACCCGTTGGTCCTCTCTTCACCGCAAATCCTCTTGTTTTAGCCTCCTCATCAAGGCGCGAAAAATACTCTGACTGTTTTTGTTGAAACTCCTCAATGATTCTGCCTTTCTGCATCTCATATTCTTTGGATTCGAAGGCTTTTGGAATTTCAATTCTCAATGCCTTAATGAGGTCATCCATCTCTTTTTGAAAGATTACGCCGTGGCCTGGTTCCAGTGATATGGCGATGGAGGTATCGGGATCTTTGAAGTTGTAAACATAACACCAGTCTTGTGGCACCTTTTCCTTTGACGCCTTTTCCTTGAGCGTTGTCATTATGGTGGTCATCTTTCCAGTGCCGCCCTCACCAAGGGCGAAAATATTAAAACCTGTACTATCCATGCCCAGGCCAAATTCGAGGGCCTTAAGAGCTTTTTCCTGACCGATTGTGCCAGGTATACCTGGTATGTCAGCTGTTGTGTTAAAAGTGAACATATTGGGATCACATTTGTTATGAAGCGCTTCAGGTGCTAATTTATTTGCCATAGCTGCCTCCATCGATGAATAAACTCTTTTGGTGTATATTTAGAAATAGTGTAATCACTCTGCACTTTTTTAGCCACTGCCATTCGTATCATCGCATCCAACTCCCGCCGGTTACACAGATGGTCTGGCCTGTTATGTATTCGCCTTCCTGAGAGACCAGAAAAAGCACTGTATTAGCAATGTCTTCTGGAGTGCCTTTGCGCGGGTACGGTATCTCATCATACATCCGATCGATTTCATCCTGAGGGTAAATATGGGGGATGAATTCATTATAGATGAAGCTCGGCGCAATCGTGTTTGCAGTAATATGGTACGGGGCGGCCTCCATGGCCAGGCAGCGGGTGAAAGCCATGACACCTGCCTTTGCAGCTGCGTAATGAGCATGGCCAGCTTTGAGACCCCTGAAGGCAGCCACAGATGTAGTACTCACTATACGGCCAAAGTTTTGTTTTATCATGGCAGGAAGAACCGCCCTGCAACAATAAAAGGTTCCTCTGAGGCTTGTATTGACCACCAGATCCCAGACCTCATCTGTTATGTCGATGATCTGCGATGGACGATTGGTTCCCGCATTGTTGAAGAGTATGTCAATTCTATCAAATTGTTTCAGTGTCCTATTGATGGCCGCTTCTACATCTTCACGGTTGGTGACATCGCACTTGATAGCTAAGGCATCAACACCAAAATCATGTTGAATTTCATCCGCCACAGCGCGGCAGCGCTCCAGATGCACATCTGTGATAACGATGCTTGCCCCTTCTCTGGCAAACGTGCGGGCTGTTGAATGTCCTATGCCTGCGCCAGCTGCTGCGGTGCAAAAAGCTACCATGTTTTTCAATTTCATACTACTTCCTCCTGCACATCAACCTGTTCAACCCAATCAATCGCCCCATTCTGCATCGTGGTATGAGACCGAAAAAGAGTTGTTTTGTGGATTGTACGTTAAGCATGAATTCTTACGCCAATTATCATTGTCTTCTTTTGGATAGTCTTTCCGAATAAAACTGCCTCTGCTTTCTTTTCTGCCCATGCTTGCACTGAGGATAGCTTTAACAGAGAAGACAGCGCTTAAAAGGTCTTCCTTTATGATTCGTTCACGAACATTTGTCCACATTGCATTTTTTAGCTCTCCCTCAATGCTGTCCAACATAAGCAGGCCTTTCTTTAAGCCCGCTTCATCCCTGACGATACCTGCATGTTCCCAGGCAAGGTTACGTACATGCGCGCGAAGTTCTCTGAATGAGATAAACAACCCACCCTGTGCAGAATCAGCATGCTCGTTTTGATGATTCATGTTGTCATGGTCTTCACTTTCTTCTTCTCCTCTATATCTTGCTGCAAATGTGCCGGCAACTCTTCCCATGACAAGACATTCAGTAAGAGCGTTTCCTCCCCTTCGGTTCGCTCCATGGAGCCCCCATGTGACTTCTCCGCAGGCATACAGACCTTCCAAGCTTGTTTGCCCCTTCTCGTTTACCTCAATGCCACCCATGCAGAAGTGAACAGCCGGTGAAACAGCAAAGGGCTTTTTTCTCACATCAAAATGAAGTTTTTCAAGGATAGAAAGGGGGTACGCATCCCACATGTGGTCAGGTACTTCACTGAAATCCATGAGAACGCGAGATACTGTAGATTCCTCGTTCAGAATCACTGATAGCTCATCCCGTTTTTTCATAATGGCATCATTGATATCTTCAATACCGTATCGTGCGAGAATGTCCTCACCCTTACCGTTCACAAGCCTGGCCTCGTGAGGGTACGGAGGGTAGACGAGCAAAGAGGGTAGGTGGGGTTCTGCTATGACAAACGGGTAACACTGGACAAATTCCATGTCCCAAAGGTTGAGTCCTGCACTACTGGCGAGGTAGTAGCCTTGCCCCATGATTGTCTTCTGGTTATCATTTTTTGAATAAATTGCCCCTGCCCCTCCTGTGGCAAGGACAATGCCATCGCCGTGTATAGTCCTGTTTCTACCCTCTTTATCAAAACCGCATACGCCTGTAGCCTTCCCGTTTTCAATGATGATTTTCGTTACATAGAAACGAGTTAAGATTTGAATATGCTTCATCTCTTTTATCTTTTCTGCCAGCGTCCTGACAAGGGTAACACCGGGGATAACCACTGGGTTCGGAGATTGGATTCTAAATGCTGTAGGTGTTTCAATGAGTTTTAGTCCAAGGTGGCGCAAAAAATCAAAAGCCTCGGGTGCCTTGAAAGCCACAAGCCTGACCAGGCGCTTCCTGTTAATGCCCCTTCCTGTATCCAGGGTATCCTGAATGAATTCTTCAGGGCTGTGCAGGAAAGTTGGACCGGTGAATTGTCCTCCGGCGAGGGCGGAGTTTGTTCCCAAGCCTATCGATCCCCTGTCTATGAGGGTGACAGATGCCCCCTTATCATGGGCACTCATGGCAGCTGCCATCCCTGCCAGTCCTGCCCCAATAATGATAACGTGGTTCCTCATATGGTGTTTCCTTTATTTCCCTGACCAGTTTCGTCCCTTACCCAATCTGCATATGCCGGTAAAGACTTTTCCACATCTATGGCTATAATCTCAGGAAGATCATAAGGATGGAGTTCAAGGATTGCAGTCTCAACCTTCTCATAGAGACCTTCAGTAGTTTTCAGAGTGCACACCCACTCAGTTGCCTGTTCGATCTCCCCTTGCCACCAGTAGGTACTCGTTATTGGGCCCAGGATTTGAGCGCATGCAGCCAGTCTGTTCTCCACGAGATACGTGCCGATTTCCTCTAAAAGTTCTTTATTGTTACACGTTGTTATGACCTGAATAATTTTATCCATGTCGCCCCTTATTGATTTTTTTTGCTATGAGCTGAGATCTACCGGGTATGAGCCAGGTAGTGCTCTCATATTTAACTTGAAATTCAACAGAATTTCATATATTTTTCTATTTTACGATAGGAGAAAGCGATGTTTCAAGTTAAGGATGGAGACTCAATAGTACTTGCAAGTGAATCCACTCGAAGGGTAGATATTCTGAGGAGTCTGGGTATATCCTTTTCCATCATACCTCCTGATGTTGATGAGACGAAGCACAGGGATGAAACGTATAGAGAATTTGTAGAGCGTATCTCTTACGAGAAGGCAAGAAAGGTTGGAAAGCATTTTCCAGACAAATGGGTTATAGCTGCGGACACCATTGTCGTCCTGAAGGGCAAGGTGCTTGGCAAACCGAAAAATGAGCGGGATGCTTTTAACACGCTGAAAACCTTGGGTGGTAAATGGCATAAGGTAATCACAGGGTTTTGTGTTCTCAATGTCTTGCAGGACATTACCTATTGCAATATCGTTGAAACGAAAGTCTTCATGAAAAATATGACCGATGATGAGATTATACGTTACATTAAGACATCCGAACCTATGGGAAAGGCTGGTTCATATGCTGTGCAGGGGAGGGGCGGCTATATGGTTAAGGAAATCAAAGGTTCCTATACCAATGTGGTAGGTCTTCCAATCTGTGAAATAGCAGAAGCACTTCTGTCCTTGGGCGTTCTTTCGTGAATACCATTGAAGACGGCATACAGAGGATAAGGGAGAGAATATCCAGGGCAAGCATCAGGTCAGGCAGATCTGAAAAAGATGTAAGGCTGATTGCTGTCACAAAAAGGGTGGATGTAGAGAGGATACGTATTGCTTTCTCGTGTGGCATCAGGGACCTTGGTGAAAACTACATCCAGGAGGCCCGGAGAAAAATAGACGATTTTGGTGAAGGGCCGTGCTGGCACATGATCGGTCATTTACAGACAAACAAAGTGAAGTATGTTCCGGGTCTTTTCAGCTATGTCCATTCAGTTGATCGATGGGAGATTGTAGAAAGGCTTGAAAAGTTTGGAAAGCCCATGAAGGTATTGTTCGAGCTTAACCTTTCAGGAGAGCAGTCGAAGCACGGGACCCAGGAGGATAACCTGAAAAGGATGCTCGAAAGGATACACACATTGCAAAACATTGAACCGGTGGGCCTTATGACCATGCCTCCCTTTACAGAAAATGCAGAGGACGTGAGGGGTATTTTTTCTGGCCTTCGGCAAATATTGGAGAGAGTGAATAAAGAGTTTTCTCTTTCCATGACTGAGCTATCAATGGGGATGTCATCTGATTTCGAGGTAGCTATTGAAGAAGGTGCAACGATGGTCAGGATTGGAACAGCCATCTTTGGAGAGAGACAATGAAAGCCTGGGGTGGAAGATTCAAAGGAAAGACCGAGCCTCTTATGGAGCGGTTCAGTGCTTCAATTGGTTTTGATTGGGCGTTATATGAATATGACATTGAGGGTAGCAAAGCCCATGCCGAAATGCTTCACAAGATCGGCATTTTGGATGAAAAAGAGAGGGAGATCATCATCAATGCTCTTGAGGAGGTGAAAAGAGAGATTCAAGAAGGAGAGTTTGTTTTTTCTAATGCTCTTGAGGATATCCATATGCATATCGAGGCGAGACTTATAGATAAAGCTGGAGAAATCGGAAAAAAACTCCACACAGGGCGGAGTAGAAATGATCAGGTAGCCCTGGATATGCGCATGTACCTAAAGAAAGAGTTGGGAGAAATAAGAGATCTCCTTCGAAATGTACTTCACAGTTTTATAACCAGGGCAGAAAAAGAAAAGGAAACCATCATGCCTGGTTATACCCACATGCAGAGAGCCCAGATAACAACCTTTGCTCACCACCTTCTTGCATATTATCAAATGCTAAAGCGTGACCTGGAAAGATTAATACAGATATGGAAAACCGTTGATGTTCTGCCTCTCGGAAGCGGTGCAATAGCCGGATCAACCATACCTCTGGACAGGGAGTTTGTGAGGGAGAGGCTCAATTTCTCTTCTATCTCAGAGAACAGTATGGACACAATCGCAGACAGGGATTTTGTTCTTGAATCAATTTACTCGATTGCTATGATAATGATACACTTGAGCAGGCTTGCAGAGGATTTGATCATCTTTTCTACTGACGAGTTTGCCTTTGTCTCATTGCCGGACGAACTTTGCACGGGCAGCAGCCTCATGCCCCACAAAAAGAATCCTGATTCTCTTGAGCTTATCAGGGGTAAAACCTCCCGTGTCATTGGTGATCTCTTCAGTATATTTTCCCTCCTAAAGGGTCTTCCCCTTACCTATAACAGGGATCTTCAGGAGGATAAAGAACCATTGTTCCATGCCATATCTACTGTAAAAGATGTATTGTCCATAGTGGAACTCTGTATCAAGGGCATGTCTGTCAATCGCGAAAAGATGAAAGAGGCTGTGTATGAAAGTTTCATGCCTGCAGTTGAGATGGCTGAATATCTTACCCTCAAAGGTATACCCTTCAGACAGGCTCATGTCATTGTAGGAAAGCTTGTTCGTGACTGCGAGGATAAGGGCAAACAGCTACGAAATCTAAAACTCGAAGATCTCAGGACCTACTCAGAAGCCTTTGACAAAGACATCATAGCGCATATTGATCCACTTACCATTTTGAGAAACAGGAAAACTATGGGGGCCGCATCCTTTGAGGAGGTTGAGAGACAGATTGTCGCGGAAAGACATTATCTTAATTCTTAGCATCGGAATCCTGTGCCTCGTATTTTCCTGTGGCAAGAAGGGAAACCCTTTACCAAAACAGCAGCCGGTGCCTGCAGGGGCTGAAACACTTTCAGGAGAGGTTAAGGATGGTGTCTTGTTCCTCTCTTTTGCCATGCCGATCAAGAACCTGGATGGATCGGACGCTGTGGACCTGGCTGGTTTTAAGATTCTCAAACGCTGCGTAACCTGCGAGGGAGCATTTGAAGCATTCAGGGAAATCCGCCTCGAGGATGAAAAAGGTTATACAATGGCAGGAAACAAGATTTTCATCTACGATGATGACCTGTACCATGGTTACACGTACTCGTACATGGTCAAACCGTTTACAACCAGAGGTGTTTTAGGCGAGTCTTCAAAAATATTTACCATCCGTTGGGAGGATCCTCCCACGAAACCTGCAGGTAATGTGACAGTCAGGGAAAACGATGGCAGAGTCGAGTTATCATGGCACCAGGAAAAGGGATTCTTCTACAATGTGTACCGGTCTGAGAATGGGTTCTACCAGCTTTTTCCGATCAATAAGGACCCCCTGTCAAGTCCATTTTTTCTCGATGCAGGTCTTAAGAATGGTCAGAAATATGTTTATGAGATTCGTAAGGTAAAAGTAGTGGAAAAAAGAGTCTTGGAAGGGGAAGGGATTCGCGTTGAGGCAACCCCTAAAGATTTAACACCCCCGGCGGTTCCTCGCGGAATAAAGGCTGAAAAAAGAGGAAGCGTTGTCCAGATATCATGGCTTGAAAACAAAGAAGATGATATGGCTGGCTACAATGTTTATCGGGTTGTTGGCAGGCTAGAGCAAAAGCTTACCAAAACGCCCATAAAAGAAACGCAGTTCATGGACCATAATCTTGGGGAGCATCGTTTTTTATCCTACTATGTCAAATCAGTAGATATCTCGGGTAATGAAAGTGAACCATCTCGGGAAATAATAGTAATCGTGAAAGAGTGAGCTGAATCATGAATTATTTTGATTACAAGAATGAAGAACTGTTCGGAGAGAGCGTTCCTGTGGCGCAGATCGCACAGGAAGTGGGAACGCCCGTATACATTTACAGTTATAAAACACTGGAGCGCCATTACCGTGTATTTGACAGCGCTTTTAACCGAGTCCCACACCTCACGTGTTACTCTTGTAAGGCAAATTCCAATATTGCCATATTAAGGGTCATGGGATTTCTTGGCGGCGGGGCAGACATCGTATCAGGAGGAGAACTCTACCGCGCCCTCAGAGCAGGTATACAACCCCAGAGGATCGTTTTTTCAGGTGTTGGTAAGACGGAAGAGGAAATCATATCAGCGGTGAAGGTTGGTATCCTCATGATCAACGTGGAATCTGCTGAGGAGCTGTCTGTTATCCAGAGGGTAGCAAAAAATATGCGAAAGAAAATCCCTCTTTCTGTCAGGGTAAACCCGCAGATTGACGCAAAAACCCATCCCTATATCACAACAGGACTGAAGAAGAATAAATTTGGCGTTTTATGGGGTGAAGCATACAGGCTTTATCATGAGATGAAAAGTGATCCATACCTTGATCCAATAGGGATATCATCCCATATAGGCTCACAGATACTCGAACTCGGCCCATTTGTTGAGGCTGTGCGATCACTGAAAAAAATGGTTATGCAACTCAGGGGGGATGGTATCCCTGTCGCGTATATGGATATTGGTGGCGGTCTCGGCATCACCTATAAAGACGAACTTCCCCCTCACCCAGGCGATTATGGCAAAGCCATTGGACAGGAGTTGGAAGGAGCGGATCTTACGATAATCCTTGAACCGGGAAGGGTTCTTGTGGGGAACAGTGGTATCCTCGTAACAAAGCTTCTGTACAAAAAAACAGTTCCAGGAAAAACCTTTTATATAGTTGACGCAGCCATGAATGACCTGGTGAGGCCTGCCTTCTATGATGCATATCATGAAATTGTCCCTGTAAGCAGGAAAACCAGTAGAGAGATCAAGGCTGATATTGTGGGCCCTATTTGTGAATCTGGAGATTTTTTTGCGAAAAGCAGGCAAATTGCTGACCTTGAAAGTGGAGAGCTTCTCGCAATAAAGGGTGCTGGCGCATACGGTTTTTCCATGTCTTCTAACTATAATTCACGAAGAAGAGCGGCAGAGGTTCTGGTTAAGGGTAAGGAATTTTTCATCATCAGGAAGCGCGAGGTCTTCAAAGACCTCATTCGCGGAGAGTCTGTCCCATCATTTTTGGAGGAATGAACACGTGTTAGACCTACAATTTTTCAAAATGAGCGCGAGTGGCAATGATTTTATTATCATAGACAACAGAGATGGCAGAGTTTACGATAACTTCAAAGAACCAAAAGAGTTTGTTGTTAAGGTTTGCAGAAGAAATCACTCGGTGGGATCTGACGGCCTTATCCTTATCGAGAAGTCGGCCATGTGTGACTTCCGGTGGAGGTTTTTCAATGCTGATGGGTCAGAGGCTGAGATGTGCGGAAATGGTGGGCGGTGTGCAGCAAGGTTCGCATACATAAATGGAATAGCCAAAGAGAAGATGAGTTTTGAAACGATTGCAGGCATCATAAAGGCTGAAGTTGATGATGCAAGAGTTAAACTCCAGCTTACGTCTCCTACGGATATTAAGTTGGATTACCCTGTTGGCCTGGAAGACAAGGAGATCTTTTTAAGTAGTGTAAATACAGGCGTTCCTCATGCTGTTCTTCTTGCCGATGATGTTGACCACATGCCGGTAGAGGAATTGGGCAGGCTTGTTCGATACCATAAAGCTTTCGGAGAAAAGGGGACAAATGTCGATTTTGTTCAGATTGTTGATAAAAAAAACGTGAAAATCAGAACGTATGAAAGGGGTGTAGAGGCTGAAACCTATGCCTGTGGAACCGGTGCTGTTGCTGCAGGCGTTATCCTTAAAGCCAAGGGTTTACTGAAGAGTCCCATGAACATTTTGACCAGGGGTGGGGAAACACTCAAAGTTTACATAGACGAAGAGGTCTATTTAGAAGGTGTTACAAAGATCATATACGTGGGCAAACTCCATGAAGAAGCATTGATGTAAAGAAGGAGAGGAAATGGAACTAAAAGGAATATATACAGCATTGGTCACACCATTTAAGAACTACGATGTGGATGAAGAAGCACTTGAAAGACTCATCGATTTTCAACTTAAGAGCAAGGTAGATGGGCTTGTGCCATGTGGCACAACAGGGGAGGCAGCAACCCTTTCCTATGAGGAGCATGAAAAGGTTGTGGAACTTACTGTAAAACACGTAAAAGGCGCTGTCCCGGTGGTTGCCGGCACAGGTTCGAACAGCACAAAAGAGACAATAGAACTGTCACAGAGTGCAAAAAATGTTGGAGCTGACATGTGTCTCCTTACAACACCTTACTATAACAAACCAACCCAGGAAGGCCTTTACCAGCACTACAAGAAGGTGGCTGAAGAGGTGGATATCCCCATCATTCTGTACAATATACCGGGTAGAACTGGCATCAATATGAATCCCGATACCATAGCGAGACTTGCCCAAATACCGAATATTGTAGGGATAAAGGAGGCGTCGGGATCGCTTGTTCAAGTAGCAGAAATATATAGGCTTGCCAAGGAACGGATTACCATCATGTCTGGGGATGACAACCTTTTTCTTCCTATGATGAGCGTAGGCGCCAGAGGAGTGATATCTGTTCTCTCGAATGCCATGCCAGTTGAACTCCAGGCCCTTTATCAGGCGTTCCTTGGAGAAAAAGACATGCAAAAGGCAATGGACATGAATACAAGTCTGTTACCTATTATGCAGGCTATGTTTGTAGAAACGAATCCCATTCCTATCAAAGAGACCTTGTATCATATGGGAATGATGGAAAAGGAGTTCAGACTGCCCCTGTGTCCCCTGTCTGAAGGAAGCAGTAAATTTCTGAAAGGGGTGCTCAGGGAATACGGACTTCTGAAAAGAGAATAGAACTGCTATAGAATGGTTTGAGGTGTGTATGATTAAAACAATAATTACTGGTGTTTGCGGGAGGATGGGAAGTATGATCCTCAAACTTGCTCTGGAGGATCCAGATTTCATGGTGAGCGGCGTAACCGAAATAGAGCACCATCCCAGTGTTGGCAAGTGTGCAGAAGCGGTTATTGTCGGTGCCGGTAATGCTCTCATCGTTGAAGGCAGCCTTGCCAGTGTTATTGACAGGGGTGATGTGGTAATCGACTTTACAGAGCCCGAGGCTACCCTGGAAAACTTCAGACTGGTCAAGAAAAAGGCAAAGGCTATTGTCATTGGTACGACAGGGCTGAAGGGCCAGGGCTTGGATGAAATAATGAAGACGAAAAACACTCGTATTGTTATATCACCAAACATGAGTGTGGGTATGAATCTCATGTTCGATGTGGTTGAGAAATTATCCAAAAAAATGAAGGACCATTACGACATAGAGATTTTTGAGATGCACCATAAACTGAAAAAGGATGCACCGAGCGGAACAGCGGTTAAACTCAAGGATCTTATCAAAAATGCTGCACCTGACAGAAAATGGATTGAGGTTTTTGGCAGACAGGGAATGCTGGGAGAGCGGAAAAAGGAAGAGCTTGGCATCATGAGCCTGAGGGGTGGCGATGTTGTCGGTGAACATACAGTTATGTTTGCCGGTATTGGGGAGCGTCTCGAGATTACTCACAGGGCGTTTTCCCGCGAAAACTTTGCAAGGGGTGCCCTTGTTGCTGCCCGATGGCTGGTTAAACAGAAGCCCGGTGTGTACACAATGAAGGATGTGCTGGGACTCTAAAGATCAATGAAAAGATAATATTTCTTTATAACTCTTAATCTGCTTGAGAAAATTTTCTCTTGCATTTCGATCGAATAGTTGTTACAAATAAAAACTCGCACGGTATGAATGAAAAGGTCCATAAAATGTCGAAATACCCTAAGATTCCGGGGGCGACAATCAGAAGACTTTCGAACTATCTTAAGGCCCTTGAGGATCTCGAGTCTAAAAATGAAAAAGTTGCTTCCAGTGCTTTACTTGCTGAGATTTGCAATGTAAATGCGGCCCAGGTAAGAAAGGATTTCGCGTACTTTGGAGAGTTCGGTATTCGTGGAATGGGTTACAATGTCAAGGAGCTTAAATTCCATATCAAAGAAATCCTGGGGGTTAACCGGGAATGGCGTATAGCAGTTATTGGCATTGGAAACATGGGAAGCGCGCTCCTTGTCTACAAAGATTTCCTCAAGCAGAATTATAAGATTGTGGCAGCCTTTGATATTGACCCAGTAAGCGTGATTGGCCGTATCTCGGAGAGGATGGGAAAACCCGTGGAGATTCTCCATGTGGATATGCTCAAAGAAGTCATTAAAGCAAGGAATATTGAAATAGGCATTATCACCACCCCTCCCGGGGCAGCGCAACAAATAGCTGACCTGCTATCAGAGACTGAAATTAAGGGAATTCTCAATTTTGCCCCCTTGCCTGTCAGGTCACATGGAAACATCCCGTTAAGAAACATATTTTTTACCGCTGCACTGGACAATCTTGTCTATTATTTGTCCAATTAAGAGGTTATCATGTGGAGAGTGCTGAGTAATATCATCGAGATGTTTGTCTACTCGGCGGTCTACATAATTATTGTCCTGATAATGCTGAAGGTCTTCGGAGCAACCTTCACTTCAGAATTCGAAAAAAAGATTAGTGAAGATGGGAATATGGCACTTTCTATTCTGTGCGCAGGTCTTTTAATCGGATTGTCACTATTACTTGCTTCAATAATACGGTAATGAAAGTAATTTTTGTCACAGGAACAGACACAGGAATAGGCAAGACTGTTATATCCTCAGCAGTTTCTGCATTTTTTTCCCTTAGAAAAAAAATGAATGTGGGAGTCATGAAACCATTTGAATGCGGACTCTCAAAGACTGACAAAGATCTTCTGCCCTGGGATGCAATCTGTTTGCGAGAGGCATCAGGAAGCACCGATGGCCTCAACATCATAAGCCCCTATACGCTGGAAGCTCCGTGCGCACCCGAGGTTGCAGCTATGATAGAACACGTGAGCATAGATATTAGTCTGGTAGATAAGATTTTCCAAGGCCTTAAAAGGTCACATGACTTGCTTGTTATAGAGGGTGCAGGCGGCGTTCTTGTACCTATAAGGGAGCATTTTTTCTTTATAGACCTGATCCAGAAATGGAATGCGCCAACTCTGGTCGTTTCAAGGCTTGGCCTTGGCACGATTAATCATACACTTCTGACCATTCATCTTCTCAAGGAGCGGGGAATTAAGGTTCTTGGGGTGATTCTGAATGATAACGCTGGTTCGGATGATTTACCAACGCAGACAAATCCAACCATTTTGAAGAAATATCTGGCTGATATTCCCATCCTTGGCATCTTCCCCCACGTGAAGGACTTGATTAAAGGAAACGTGGACAGGGAGCGTATGGCAGATATTCTCGCAAAGAACATCAATACCGATCCACTTTTAGAGCAATAACTGGGACTTACGTCGTCTCCTTTTTTTCCGAATATTCGAAGGATGACCGCTTCGCTAAGACGTTCACCTCGCTTGTTCGCAAAAGGCAATGATTATAGCGCCTACGCCCTTCTTTCATCCTATTCTGAAAGTTACCGATCACGCGTCACGGATCATGGTTTTATTTCTGTCCCTTTCTCAACAGCTCTCCTACTTCCTTGAAGTGCGGCCTCGACTTTTCTATTATATCCATAGTAACACAGTAGGCTAAACGGAAATATCCAGATTTTCCAAAGCCAACCCCGGGCACTGTGAGGATGCGGTGCTGCAACATGGTTTTCACGAATTGAATATCATCAGGGATTGGTGATTTGGGAAAGATATAGAAAGCTCCCTCTGGTTTTATGACCTCAAAGCCTGATTCCACAAGAATATTGTAGATAGCGTCTCTCTTTTTCTGGTATTCCATTATGTCTACGCTATTGTGCTGAAATTTTGCAACAACCCTTTGCATTAATGCCGGTGCGTTGATGAAGCCGAGAATTCTGTTTGCAAAGATTGCGGCATCGATAAGGGAGCGTACATTTTTAATGCGTGGCGATATGGCGATATATCCAATCCGTTCCCCGGCGAGGCCAAGGTCCTTCGAGTGGCATGTCACATTTACAGTATCTTCATACATATTCGGCAGATTCGGCAGTTTGATTCCATTATAAATAATCTTTTTATAGGCCTCGTCAGCGACTATATAAATTCGCTGGCCCTTTTTGCTCCTCTCGTGAAGAAGGTCTGCAAGTTCCAAAAGCTCTGCTTCATTGTAGACAACGCCTGTCGGATTGTGAGGAGAATTAATAAGGATTGCCTTGGTTTTTCTGCTTATGGCAGCCTTAATCTTATCAATATCAAGATGAAAATCATCCTTGGTGTCGACAAGTTTTATGATGCCGTTATGGTTCCCGATATAAAACATAAATTCCACAAAGAATGGAGATGGTACGATGACTTCGTCCCCTGGATCAAGGATTGACTTAAAGATCACGTTAAGACCGCCTGCAGCGCCAACTGTCATTACAATGTGATCCCTCGTATAGGGAAGTCCTGTTATTTCTCTTTGATACTGGGCAACCTCTTCCCTTACATTATCGTATCCGCTATTTGTCATATAACGATGCATGCCCTGTGCATCGGATGAAGCAACCTTGATTAGCTCATTTTTTAAAGCTTCAGGAGGTTCGGTTATAGGATTGCCGAGGGAAAAGTCACACACATTATCAGTCCCGAATTTCTTTTTTAATTCTTCTCCCTCCTCGAACATGGCCCGAATCCAGGAAGAGTTTTTCATAAGTGTTGAGATATTCTTTGAAATCGGCATCATTTCCCTCCTCTATAATATCGATCGCCTGTCCTCAAGAAGCCTTCACGGGCCTTGAGTATTTTTTCCATAGGTACACAGTAAGCTATCCGGAAATAACCTTCCCTGCCGAATCCTCTGCCAGGAACAACCATGATACGCTCTTCTTGCTGGAGGGTGCGAACAAACTCAAGTTCATCAGGTATAGGCGATTTTGGAAACATGTAAAAAGCACCCTGAGGCTTTACGCATTCAAAACCTGCCTCCATGAGGATTGCATAGAGGACATCCCTTTTTTTCTCGTAATCGGCGATACTGACTGAGGTCCTCTGAAACTTTCCTGCCACCCGTTGAAAAAGGGCAGGTGCATTGACAAAACCAAGGACCCTGATTGAAATTGTCATGGCAGAGACGAGAAGGTCCATATCCTTGATGCTCGGAGATATAGCAACGTATCCGATTCTTTCACCGGCCAGGGCAAGGTCCTTTGAATGGGAGGTCACAGAAAGAACCAGATCGTACATCTTAAAAATATTAGGAATCTGAATACCATCGTAAACAAGTTTTTTGTACGCATCATCGGTAATGATGTAAATATCCTGGCCCAGTTCCCGTTTTGTGTTTAAAAGGCTGGCAAGCTGTTTCATACTCTCTTCATGGTAAACAGCACCGGTAGGATTGTTCGGACTGTTGATGAGGATCGCTCTGGTTTTTTTTGTGATTGCTGCCTCTATATTTCCAATGTCGAGCTGAAAATCTTCTTTTGTTTCCACAAAGCGGGTCACTCCACTAAAATTATTTATGTAGTTTTTGAACTCCCAGAAAAATGGGGTAGGGACGATGACTTCATCACCAGGATTCAGCATACTCTTGAGGATCACGTTTAAACCGCCTGCACACCCAACAGTCATAAAGATGTGACCTGCAGTAAAAGGAACACCATGCACTTCGCGCAAGTACTCAGCAATATTTTCTCGTACATCTTCATATCCATTGTTAGACATATATCTATGGGTACCAACTTCCGGGCTTGAAAGCATATCGATAAGTGCTTTCCTCAGGGTTTCCGGAGGCTCAGTATCGGGATTTCCAAGGGAAAAATCACAAACGGCATCCAGGCCGTACAGTTTCTTGATCCTGATTCCTTCTTCAAACATCCTCCGGGTCCAGCCTTCCTGGTCTTTGATTAATTGATCCATCTCATTAGAAATAATCATTTTGTCCTCCTCATAATAAAAAAGCCATGGTTGTTACCATGGCTTTACACAAAAAAAAGCCATGGGTTGTGCACCCATGGCTTTTGCTTTTTCACAGCAAAATACTACATGGGTGCAAGTTCCTAAAGTAAAAATAAAAATGGCCATAGAAAGGTAATCGATTATTCATGGTGAATGAATTTAAAAGAAATCAGTTGTTTTGTCAAGGGAAATCATATAAAAATTTTAAAAAAGGATCTTAAGGCTCGCTGTTCAGGGCTGCCAAAGGTTTAAGTTACGAAAAAAGACAGACCCGACGTCCAGTTTTCAAACATGCTCTCATATAAGTGCGTGTGGCCTTACTGCATAAGGACTATGAATCTACCCAAGATTATTGAAAAGAATGAGATAAAAATCTTTCTCCGGGACAGTTGGTCTATCAGCTGGCCTATGATCCTCATCATGTTCTTTGAATTTCTGACAGGTCTTGTTGACATTTATATTGCAGGACAGATTGGCAAAGAGATACAGGCTGCATACGGTTTCATTATTCAACTCTATTTTGTCTTTATCATTGTAGGAAATGCATTGACTGTGGGTGCAGTGTCGATTATTTCAAGGCTTTTTACTGCCGGAAACAAAGATGAAATAACTGAAGCGATTTATTCGACATTGTCGATCACTATTATAGCGGGGGTATTTCTGGGCATAGGGGGTTTTTTTCTGACTGGCAATATAATTGCCCTGCTAAATATACCACAAGAAGTAAAGCCTCTGGCAATGCCCCTTGGGGTTATCTACTCAGCCGGTCTCCCGTTCCACTACGTATTGATACAGACCAATGGGATACTCAGGGCGTGTAAAATGGCCAAGACATCAATGAAAACAATGGTCATTGTCTGTGCATGTAATATCAGCCTTGCTTTCTTGCTTGTCTTTAACACGTCTCTTGGTTATAAGGGGATTGCCGTGGCCACTGCCGTAAGTGTCTGTATAGGGAGTTTTATAAACAGCTTCCATGTATGGAATCTCATGGATGGAATAAAGCGGTTCTCCCGGGCTGTTTCAAAAAGTGTCATGAACATCGGCTGGCCATCAGGCCTGTCACAGGTACTCTGGCAGGCCCACTCAATGGCAATTTTTCTGATTTTAAGCTCACTTCCCAAGAATAATGTAGAAATACTTGCAGCCCTGTCTGCAGGTATACGGATTGAGTCAGCTATTTTCCTGCCTGCTTTTGCTTTTAATATGGCAAATGCAGTAGTCATCGGTAATTTTCTGGGTGAAAAGAAGACCGAAGACGCCTTTAGGGGTGGCATCATAACAGCCTGTCTCGGTGTGCCTATTGTCATTGCCCTGACACTGGCAGTCATCCTGAATGCCCGATGGATAGCGCCAATTCTTTCGAACAATGGGATTGTCGTTGCAGAGACAATACGATATCTTTACATCAATATGTTAAGTGAGCCTTTTATGGCGTGGGCCATTATTCTGGGTGGTGGCCTTATGGGCGCCGGAGATACAAGATCGGTCATGGTGCTCATAGGAATGTCAATATGGCTTGTCAGGGTGCCGCTGAGCTATCTCTTTGTTGTAATCCTTGGTTTCGGGGCAATTTCAGTGTGGTGGGTCATGAATATATCCCAGCTTGTCATGGCCTTTCTTATTTCCAGGCGATATTTCAGCAAAAAATGGCTGAATGTAAAGCAACTTTGAGTTTTGCGTTGAGAAGAAAAAAATGTCCCATTGCAATATGGATTGTTATTCCACGAATGCTATCGAGGCGTGATGTCGTGTCTGCGAAGAATGTGCGAATCCAATGCACACCTCAGTGGAATAGCCTGATTCAATAGGTAATCTGTTCCCATTGAAAAACTGAGCTGTATCCTGTATGCTTATTAACCCGTGGAACCAATAACTTACTATAGCACAAACAATCCCAATGAACGGATCAATTTCGAAGATGCCCTCTTGAGAGGAATGGCACCGGACTATGGCCTTTACATGGTACCAAGGAAAGAGCTTCCCAGAATATCCCACGAGAAGCTGATGGCCATGCCATTCATGTATTATCCGCAGATTGCCTTCGAGGTTCTTTCTCCTTTTCTCAGATCAGAGGTGCCTGAAAAGGTCTTACGGTCACTCCTGAACGACGCCTATCGCGAAGATGTCATCCCAACAGATATCCAGCAAGTAACGGGACGAACCCATATCATGTGGCTGACGAAAGGACCTACCTACTCGTTCAAGGATTATGCAGCCCGCTTTTTCGGTCGCATGCTCAATTACTTCCTTGGGGTGAGGCGACTCCGAAGGGTGGTCGTGGTGGCAACCAGCGGCGACACAGGCGGAGCAGTAGCCGATGCCCTTCTTGGGTTGAAGAATATTGATAATATTGTCTTTTTCCCGAAAGGTTCTATCAGTGAAGGTCAGAGAAGGCAGATGACGACCCTCAAGAACAACATATATGCCTTTGAGATAAACGGAGACTTTGATGTGTGTCAAGCCCTTGCAAAAACGATTCTCGGTGATCAGTCCTTTGCCGAGGAACTTTTCAACGACAGGGAACGGTTTACATCGGCCAACTCCATCAGCCTCGGCCGTCTCCTTCCTCAGGTAGTATATCCGTTTTATGCCTATTCAAGAATAGCAGATAATATGGAGCCAATAATTGCCAGTATCCCCTCTGGAAACTTTGGAGACATGATGGGAACTGTCCTTGCCAAAGGAATGGGGCTTCCTGTCTCGAAGATTATAGCAGGAGTTAATGAAAACACTGAGTTTCCCGGGTTTCTGGAGACAGGACAATACGAGGTGAGACCTTCCATAAAGTCTCCTTCTTCAGCCATGATTGTTTCTCATCCCAGCAACCTCGCCCGCCTGATTGATTTTTATGGCGGTCACATGTATGATGAACGGGATAGAGTAACCGGAAAGATTATCAAGCCAGGTGTTATTGACCGAATGCCTGACATGGACGAAATGAGAAAAGATATTGTATCCATGGGTGTTACAAATCCCCAACATTTTGAAACGATGAAAGAAGTGTATGAGAAATACGGAGTTGTCCTTGATCCCCATGGTGCGGTAGGTTGGAAGGTCTTGGAGGTATGCCTGGGAGGCCGTCACGATGAACCTGCAGTCGTATATGAAACAGCTGATCCAGGAAAATTTCCTGAAGATGTTGAGCGAGCCATTGGTGTTGAGCCGGATCTTCCTCCTGGTATGCAGAGGCAGGCTACCATGGAAGAACGAATTTATTCAATAGAAAGCACACCGGAACAGGAGCATGGTGGACTAAAGCTTTCTCAAGCACAGATCGACGAGGCAAAGGCAAGGATCAAGGAGATATTTAAAAGGTAGCATGAGATTGAGACGCCTTACATTGCCTCTGATCTTTGCATCTGCTCTATTCTTATTTTATTGTGGCATCAAACCGGATATACCTGATCTTTCTGCTGATGAATTGATGAGAATGATGAATGGGGAGACCAATCTCATGGTCATCGATACAAGAACGCAAATTGAATATGCACGAGGCCGTATTCCCCGATCACTCTTTGTACCCGAAGAAAAGTTTTATGCACTGAAACTGATTCTTCCACCGGCAAAAGAGACTCTTCTTGTATTTTACTGCAGGGGCCCCGGGTGATATCCAAGCGTCAAAGCTGCGGTCGCGGCAAAAGACCTTGGGTATACCAAAGTCTTTACTTTTAGGGCAGGATTTCCTGAATGGATGCGCAAAGGGTACCCAGTAGAGCGATAGAGAGACCACACCCTCATTTAAACAATTTACAATATAATGCTGATCTTATTTTCTACAGATATGGTGTCAGGTTTTTCTGACACAAGCTGCCACGAAGCATGGACATTTGGTCATTTGTATAAGCAAAAGTTCCGAAGCTGAGTGTGGACGAAGTCACCGCTTGAGCCAGTGAACGGTTTTTTAGGGAATGGCAACGCCAGTAGATACGCTATTAAAATATAAAAAGCCTGGTTCAGATTTTATTCTTGACTGGTTTATGCCATAGGGGTAGACTTTCTAATTAGAAATTAATTCTATTTAGTACAGGCATGACCCAATGGATACCAATCGTATAGTAAAGGAACTTGGTCTCAAGGCAACACCCAAAAGGATTGCAATCCTTGAAATTCTTGCCGAAGCATTTTGCTATCTTGGTCCTGAGGAGATTTGGAGGAAACTTCAGACACGTTTCAAAAGAATCGGACTCCCAACCGTTTACAGAAACTTGGAAGAACTTTCGAATGGCGGAGTTATTATAAAGATTATCCACCCTAACCGTAAACTTTACTATTACTATTGTAATAATACCAGCCATCATCACCATTTTGTCTGTATAGCCTGTCGCAGGGTCCAGGACCTCGAGTTTTGCGGTGAAGAGAAAATAATCAGGGAAGTGGAAGATACGTTGAAGGGGAAAGTGGTTTCTCACCTTTTTCAAGTCTATGGTTTGTGCAGCGATTGTACTCTTTCTCATGCGGTCCCAACATAGGGTGTTTGTATGACTACTAATGCTGTCCCTTCCTCTATCCTCATTTTTAGCCTCATCCTTTTTTTAGTAGGGGCTGGATGTCAGCATAGGGAGCAAGAGGCAGTGGAGGCAAAGAAACTGAGCGTGGTAACCACTTTGTTTCCGCTCTACGATTTCACAAAAAATATTGCCGGTAGCAAAGCAAGGGTGACACTTCTCATGCCTCCTGGGGTAGAGGCTCACAGTTTTGAACCAAAGGCTGGAGATGTGCTCAAGGTAAACAACGCTGATGTCTTTGTGTTTACCGGCCAATACATGGAGCCCTGGGCTTATGGTCTTCTCAGAGGGGTTGACAAGAGGGAACTCGTTGTGGTTGATGCGAGCAAAGGTATAACCCTTGAGGAAGGCAAACAAGAACATGGCGACCATAAAGACGAGAAAGGGGAGAAAGATCGCACAGGTGGCAGCCATGCCCATGGAAAGATTGATCCTCATATATGGCTCGATCTTGCCAATGCCCAGAAAATGGTTGCCAATATTCTGGGAGCTCTCTTAACGGTGGATCCGGATAACAAGGACTTTTACAGGAAAAACGCAGATGCTTATATCATGAAGCTTGCTGATCTTGACGCGCGGTACAAGAAAGGTCTTTTTGCCTGTAAAAAAAACATTTTTGTCCATGGTGGCCACTTTGCCTTTAACTATCTTGCAAAGCGATACAACCTCAGGTATATTTCTGCCTACCCGGGCTCTCCTGACACTGAACCATCACCGTGGCAGATAATTTCTCTAAAAAAGAAAATACGAGAAAACCATATCCAGTATGTCTACTATGAAGAGCTTATTGCCCCGAGAATGGCAAATATTCTGGCAAAAGAAACCGGAGCAAGGCTTCTCAAACTTCACGGAGCTCACAATATCTCAAAAGAGGATTTTGAAAAAGGTGTTTCTTTTCTCAGTATCATGGAAGAAAACCTGAAAAACCTGAAGGTAGGCCTTGAATGTCAACAATAGATGCACTATCAGTGCATGACCTTTCTTTTCAGTACAATGCAACTGAAATACTTTCAGATATATCGTTTCATCTGCAGGTAGGAGATTATCTTGGTATTGTTGGGCCAAATGGCTCGGGGAAGTCAACCCTGATTAAGCTGACCCTTGGTCTTCTACTGCCAAGCAAGGGAGTCATTAAGATATTTGGAACCAAAACGGCTGATTTTGTTGATTGGCATAAGATTGGCTATCTTCCTCAGAGGATCAATTCTTTTAATCCCCATTTTCCTGCTACGGTGAGAGAGGTTGTTGCCCTTGGTCTACTCTCAACCAAAAGCAATCCCAGGCGCATCACGAAAAATGATGAAAAAGCAATCAATAATGTCCTGGAATTGACTGAAATTCTGGATATTAAAAACAAATTGATCGGTGAGCTTTCAGGGGGCCAACAACAGCGAGTTCTCATTGCAAGGGCACTTATTAATGAGCCGGCCTTACTCATTCTTGATGAACCGACCACCGCCCTTGACCCTGAAGCACGGGAGAAGTTTTTCAGTACCCTGAAAGACCTGAATGAACACAAAAAAGTGACAGTAATTATCATCACCCATGATATTGGCACTATTGGAAAGTATGCTTCACGGCTTCTTTATCTGGATAAACAGGTTGTTTTCTATGGTGGTTTTGATGATTTTTGTGAATCCAATGATATGGCAAGTTATTTTGGTGAATATTCACAGCATATTATATGCCATAGACATGATTGAAGGCCATGCATGGTTATGCGCCATGCAAAAAAAGGTTGAGAGGTTAGGGGTAAGAGGAAAGAGACAGGATTACGGAAAAGGGATAGAAAAGTTTATGTACGTTTACTCGCCACCAATTACTGAAAGCCTGTTTGCCTAATAATTTCATTATGGATATTATAAATTTACTGAGTCATGGATTTATACAGAGAGCGCTCATGGCGGGATCATTCATTGCCATACTCTGCGCAACCTTGGGAACATTTCTTGTGTTGCGCCGTTTCTCGCTGATTGGCGATGGTCTTGCCCACGTGACCTTTGGTGGTGTGGCAGTTGGTCTGTTCTTGAATGTTTACCCAATTTATGCTGCAGTTCCGGTTGCCATGATCAGTTCCCTTGGCATCCTCAAACTTGTTGAAAAAGCAAGAGTATATGGTGATGCGGCAATTGGTATCGTTTCTTCTCTGGGTATTGCGTGCGGTATTCTCCTGGCAAGTGTTTCCGGTGGCTTCAATATAGACCTTTTCAGCTATCTTTTTGGCAATATCCTGGCTATCAGCAATGCCGAGGTCATTTCTTCAATTTTCCTATCCCTGATTTTGATGTCAGTTATCTGGTATTATTATCATGAGCTTTTGTCAATTACTTTCGATGAAGAGTCTGCAAGAGCGAGTGGGATAAAGACCAAGACTATTAATGGAATCCTTGTCCTATTGACATCACTAACAGTAGTCCTTGCTATGCGGGTGGTTGGGATTATGCTCATATCGTCCCTTCTGATACTACCGCCTGTAACCGCACTCCAGATAGCAAGAGGCTTCAAGATGACTATTGTTATTGCTTCAGTGAGCGGTGTTTTATCTATTATTTTGGGGATATTTTTTTCCCTTGTGTTTGACCTTCCTTCAGGTGCAACGATCGTTATACTCAATTTCTTGCTTTTTGTATGTTCCTTTGTCTATGGCCGGTTACTTGTTAAATAAAAGGTGCACAAGATAGAAAGGTTTTCAGCAAACGAAAACGTCTTGAAAATATAAGGCCGAGAGTCATCTTTTGCAATGCCATCATATATTGACAAGGATACCCTCGGAGATTATATTACGTATGAATTTTAAGCATCTCACTTAAGTAAGCTAAATTCAATCAGGAGGATACATATATGGCAAAAAAAGTTATAGGAATAGACCTTGGTACTACCAATTCTGTCGTGGCTATTATGGAAGGGGGTGAACCAAAGGTAATCATCAACGAAGAGGGTAATAGACTTACACCAAGCGTTGTTGCTTTTACAAAAGACGGGGAAATACTTGTCGGGCAAACAGCCAAAAGGCAGGCAATCACAAACCCTGAAAATACAATTTTTTCCATAAAAAGGTTCGTTGGCAGGAGATATAACGAGGTACAGAGTGAAATCAAAACCGTTCCTTTCAAGGTTGTCAGCGATTCGGAAGGTTTGGCTCGCGTGGAAGTTAGGGGTAAGCAGTATACGCCGCAGGAGATATCAGCCTTTGTTCTTCAGAAACTGAAAAAGTCTGCAGAAGCCTATCTGGGTCAGACTATAGAAGATGCTGTTATAACGGTTCCAGCTTACTTCAATGACTCCCAAAGGCAGGCAACAAAAGATGCTGGAAGGATCGCAGGCTTAAACGTGCTCCGCATCATCAATGAGCCAACAGCTTCAGCCCTTGCTTACGGACTGGATAAGAAAAAGGATGAGACGATAGCGGTTTACGATTTTGGTGGAGGTACCTTTGATATCTCAATTCTCGAGGTCGGTGATAACGTTGTGGAGGTAAAATCAACAAATGGAGATACTCATTTGGGCGGTGACGATATCGACCAGAGGGTTATTGAATGGATAGTAGCCGAATTCAAGAAGGATCAGGGCATTGACCTGGCACAGGACAAAATGGCTCTTCAGAGGCTGAAAGAAGCAGGTGAAAGGGCGAAGATCGAGCTCTCAACAGCAATTGAAACGGAGATTAACCTGCCGTTTATCACGGCAGATGCATCGGGCCCCAAGCACCTCAATCTGAAACTGAGAAGGGCTGAACTTGAAAAGATGTGTGATGACATTATTCAAAGGACCGTAGAGCCCTGTAAACGAGCATTGGAAGATGCGAAGCTGAGCCCTGGCAAAATCGATGAGGTTGTCCTGGTGGGTGGTTCTACAAGGATTCCCAAGGTACAGGAAGTTGTTAAAAACTTTTTTGGTAAAGAACCCCATAGAGGGGTTAACCCTGATGAGGTAGTTGCCCTTGGAGCGGCAGTTCAGGCAGGCGTCTTGGCTGGCGAGGTCAAAGACGTGTTGTTGCTCGATGTTACGCCCCTTTCACTCGGTATAGAGACTCTCGGCGGTGTGATGACAAGAATTATAGAAAGAAATACCACAATACCAACCAAGAAGAGTCAAGTTTTTACGACAGCTGAAGATAGTCAGACAAGTGTTGAGATCCACGTGCTCCAGGGTGAGCGTGAGATGGCCCGGGACAACAGGACACTTGGAAAGTTTCACCTCATAGGTATCCCGCCAGCACCAAGAGGCATACCCCAAATAGAGGTTACATTTGACATCGATGCCAACGGCATCCTTCATGTTTCAGCAAAAGACCTTGCAACAGGAAAGGAACAGAATATTACAATCACTGCTTCCACAGGTTTAAGCGAAGATGAGATTAAGAAGATGGTGCATGATGCTGAGACACACTCAGAAGAAGATAAAAAGAGAAAACATGAAATCGAGATAAAAAATCAGCTCGACAATATGATTTATACCACAGAAAAAACACTCAACGAAAGTAAAGATAAACTGTCTGCTGACGATATTAGGTCTATGGAAGACGTTCTCACCAGGGCAAAGGAAACTGTCAAGACCGGAGATGCCGACAGGATTAAGAGTGCAGTTGATGAGCTGACAAAAGCCTCCCATAAACTTGCAGAGACGCTATACAAGAGGACTTCTGAAACCACATCAAAAGGCCCTGGACCAGAGGGGGCCCAGACACAGAGTGAGGCCGGTGGAGGCAGACGAGATGACGATGTGGTGGACGCAGAATTCGAGGATGTTAAGAAATAGGGGGAATGAATGGTAATAGGTTTTAGGAATGACAAGACTCTAAAAGATAAAATATTTATACCGGCCGAGTTGCCTATACTTCCATTGCGTGGGACGGTTGCGTACCCTGATCTGGTTATGCCTCTGATTGTGGGGCGCGATCGTTCCATAAAGCTTGTTGATGAGGCAAACGCCGGTGACAAAATGATCGGGATCATAACACAGAAAAATCCTGACATAGAGGATCCAGGGATAGATGATCTTTATATGATTGGAACGGTTGCAACCATCATGAAGATGGTGAAGATGGTTGATGGCAGCCAGAGAATTGTAGTTCAGGGAATTTGCAGGTTCAAACTGGTGGAATTCACAAGTACGGAGCCTCATCTTCGTGCCAAGATCCTGCCAATTTTTGAGGAATATCAGAAAGATATCGAGATTGACGCCATGTACCTCAATCTCAAAAACCTGTACAAGAAAGCGGTTGAAATGGCGCCCTATCTCTCATCAGAGCTTTCGCAGATTGCAAGTCAGATGGAGAACCCGGGGAACCTGGTCGACCTCATTGGATCAACAATCAACATCGGAGTTGCAGAAAAGCAGGAGATTCTTGAAAAAATCGATCTGAAAGAGAGGCTCAAGAAAGTTACCATACTGTTGAACAGGGAGGTGGAGACTCTTGAACTGAGCAGCCGTATTCAGTCCCATGTGAAAGAAGGAATTGACAAGACCCAGAGAGAATACTATTTACGGGAACAGCTCAAGGCCATCCAGAAAGAGCTTGGTGAAACTGACGACAAGATGTCTGAGATGGAGGAGATTAGAAAGAAGATTCTTGAAGCGAGGATGCCGCCTGATGTCCAGAAGATTGCAGAGAAAGAACTTGACCGACTTTCCAAGATGAGCAACATGTCAGCTGAATATACCGTATCGAGGACTTATCTCGACTGGCTCACAGAGATTCCTTGGTCGCAGGCGACTGAAGACAACTTGAACATACAAGATGCGAGCAAGATTCTCGACGAAGACCACTACGACTTGACAAAAGTGAAAAAAAGGATACTGGAGTATCTGGCTGTTAGAAAGTTGAAAGCGGATATGAAAGGCCCAATACTCTGTTTTGCTGGTCCTCCCGGCGTGGGAAAGACATCTCTCGGAAAGTCAATAGCCAGGGCTCTGGGTAGAAAATTTATGAGGATTTCCCTGGGTGGAATCAGAGATGAAGCTGAGATCAGAGGTCACAGAAGAACATATGTTGGTGCCCTACCGGGTAGAATTATTCAGGGTGTGAAGAAAGCAGGCTCGAACAATCCTGTTTTCATGCTTGATGAGGTGGACAAGATTGGCATGGATTTCAGAGGTGACCCGTCAAGCGCGCTTCTTGAGGTGCTTGACCCAGAACAGAACTTTTCTTTCAGTGACCACTATCTGGAAGTGCCCTTCGACCTCTCCAAAGTGATGTTTATAGCAACTGCCAATATGCTTGACCCTATCCCTCCCGCGCTTAAGGATAGGATGGAAGTGCTTGAACTTCCCGGATATACCGAAGAAGAAAAGCTTATGATCGCAAAACAGTTTCTTATACCAAAGGAACGTAACGAGCATGGTTTGACTGAAGATCTTATTGAGTTTCAGGATGATGCATTGAAGGTTGTCATTAAATCATACACAAAAGAATCCGGTGTAAGAAATCTTGAAAGGGAGATTGCCACAATTTGCAGGGCAGTGGCCAGAGATGTTGCCGAGGGCACAACTGAAAAAAAAATAATTACAGCAGACAGTATTCACGGTTACCTCGGGCCCATAAAATTCTTTTCTGAAGTAGCGGAAAGGGTGAAATATTCAGGTGTGGCAACGGGCCTGGCCTGGACACCAACAGGAGGGGATATACTGTTCATTGAATCAACCAAGATGAGGGGAAAAGGAAACCTGACACTCACCGGTCAGCTTGGTGATGTTATGAAAGAATCAGCCCAGGCAGCCCTGAGCTATATCCGCGGTAAGGCGGCTGATTTCAATATTACCGAAGACTTTTTTGAAAAGAATGATCTACATGTCCATGTGCCTCAGGGGGCTATTCCCAAGGATGGACCTTCTGCTGGAGTCACCATGCTGGTTTCTCTGGTGTCTCTCCTGACAGACAGGCATGTGAGAAATGATGTAGCCATGACTGGAGAGATTACCTTGCGTGGCCTTGTACTGCCTGTTGGCGGCATCAAGGAGAAGGTTCTTGCGGCAAAACGTGCTGGCATCAAAAGCGTTATCCTGCCCAAACTGAACGAGAAGGATCTTGAAGAGGTCCCTGAGAGCATAAAGGAGAACATGGAGTTCAAGTTCATCGAGAGGATGGATGAGGCAGTAAGTATATGCCTGACAGCATGATACGTTTAAACAGGATCCTGTCCGTCTGTTTGTAGTTGAGCACAGGGGGCTGCAATTGTTGCAGCCCCCTTTTTTTTCACATCATTTCAGTCTACATCACTGTAAGTGGAAAAATGTGCCCCAAATGACAATGTTTGAAATAGAATTTGTGGTATAGGTCCTTTTACCGGCTGAAAAGATGCTGATATTTACCGTAACCTTCTTTTTCCAGAGCAGCCTTGGGGATAAACCGCAGAGCCGCCGAGTTAATACAGTAACGCAGCCCTTTTGGCTTTGGCCCGTCGTCAAATACGTGTCCAAGATGTGAGTTTGCGTGTTTGCTGCGTACTTCGGTGCGTACCATAAGAAAACCACGGTCGGTTTTTTTAACAATATTTTCCGGCTCCAGAGGTTGGGTAAAACTTGGCCAGCCGGTTCCAGAGCCAAACTTGTCGGTGGAACTGAACAGTGGTTCCCCTGATATTATGTCAACGTAAATGCCTTCGTTGTGATTGTCCCAGTATTCATTATTAAAAGGGGGCTCAGTCCCATCCTGTCGGGTGACGTGGTACTGTAGTGGTGTCAAGCGCTTTTGCAGTTCCGTGTCACTGGGGATTAAATAAGGTGAAGCAATCTTTTCAGTTGTTGCCACATTCTTTTTTGTTTCCTTCTTTATTCCAGAACTCTCTGTGCTCTTCCTCTCTGCCCAAACCTCCTTAAGAAACCGGTCGCGACCAGATCCAGAACGGTATGCGTTGTAATGGCTCGGGTTCTTTTTGTAATAATTTTGATGATAGGGCTCAGCGGGATAGAAGGGGCCGAGCTGGAGGATCTCAGTACGAATCTCTTCTGTAAAAGGCCCCATGGCAGCCAGGTTTTTCTTCGAGTTTTCAGCAGATTTGCGTTCTTCTTCGGTTGTGTAAAAAACTGCGCTGCCATACTGGGTTCCTCTGTCAGTAAACTGACCGCCCGCATCTGTTGGATCTATGTGTCGCCAGAATATGTCGAGTAATTCCTCATATGTAATTTTTGAAGGGTCATAAATGACTTTGACTGCCTCCAGATGTCCTGTATTACCCGTGCAAACCTGTTCATAGGTTGGATTCGGCATAGTGCCTCCAGTGTATCCTGATATAACGTCGATAACACCTTCGACTTTTTCGAAATCTGATTCAGTGCACCAGAAACACCCACCAGCAAAAACTGCTGATTTTGTATTTTGAAATACTTCTCCCATTTTTCCCTCCATTGTATAACCAAAATCTCTTATCTGGTTGAAGCCCAATGTCGCTGCTAACAGAATTAGAATTGTTGTTATCCTTTTCAAAGATCACCTTTATTTTTTATCTGTATGAAAAAGATAATCATCCAATTAAAATTGTAAACTTTCCAAAGCCATTCACTTTATACTGCACAGCAAGGTGAGAGAACACCCTTTGTCGAAAATATACATGTGGTGATTATGTACAATAACCCCTTTTTTCATGTGATCTTTCAGATTTTTCGAAAAGGAAAGTTAAGCACATCAATACGTTCGAGGATGGTGAAACACAAAAATAGATTTTGGGTGTACCTTTACATTGACAAAATATCATACGAATTATATGATTCTCTAAAATACAGGATTTTAAGTGTCGACCCTGTGTGGCCTGAATATGATATGAGCTGGACCTACAGGGAAGGATAGTCAAATGTGTTCTTATCCTTCAGTATCCTTAGCCGGAAGGGGTGAGGACGAGAATCAGGCTAAAGGGGAAGGCCTGGTACCTACCGCCTGAACAGTAACTTCTTGCGGGTTGAGTATGGAGAAAGATAAGAAAAAATCCATATACGCCGAAAAAAGGATTTTTCAGTTCCCCACGCAGGAGAGGCAACTTTTAGTACCTGATGAGGATGAAATGTTTAGAACTGGGGCCGAGAAACCGGCAGGAGAGATGATAAGGGTGAACGCAAACCTCAGCAAGAAGCCTTGTGGAGAAATCTTGATGGAGGAACCCAGCCCAAAAGTTTTTGTTGCGAAATCCATCTGACAGGAGCAAAACCATGAAAGAACGCATAAAACGACTTAGAGAAGTTAAAAAAACAGCTTCCATGGGTGGTGGTGCGGAAAAGATTGCTAAAGAGCACGAAAAAGGAAAACTGAGTGCCCGGGAGAGAATTAATCTGCTTCTTGATCCGGACAGCTTCAATGAGTTCAATATGCTTGTTAAGTATCGGATGGGCGCACCGGGTGACGGCATAGTGGTGGGTCATGGGACTATTGACGGCCGTCGGATTTGCGTTTTTGCTCACGATGCAACAGTCATGGGTGGGTCCCAAGGTTACATGCATGGGAGGAAACTCTACAAAATCCATGAGATGGCTCTGGATATGGGTGTGCCATTAATCGGCCTTAACGATTCGCCGGGAGCCCGTGTCATCAGACATGAGGTGGCGGGCAGTGACGATCCCTACCGTGTTAGCGATGAGAAACACGCAGGAGTAGTTTTCTTCATGAACGCACGCTGCTCAGGTGTGGTGCCTCAAATATCAGCCATACTAGGTAACTGCACGGGTGGTTCTGTTTATTCGCCTGCCCTCACAGATTTTATCTTCATGGTTGATGGACTCTCTCATATGTGTATAACCGGTCCACGGGTTATAAAATCTGTCATGCATGAGGATGTGACCCTTGAAGAGCTGGGGGGTGCCAAGATCCATTGTCAGGTAACGGGCGTGGCAGACTTTCGCGTCAAATCCGAGGAGGATTGCATGGCGAACATTAGAAAACTGCTCTCCTATCTCCCCCAAAACTGTACTACACGGCCTGAAAGAAAAGATACTCAGGATGACCCCGGGCGAATGACAGCTATGCTGGAGGAAATTGTTCCCGAACAGCCAACGCAAGGCTATGATATGCACAGAGTGATTGAAACAATTGTCGATGAAGGTGATTTCTTTGAAATTAAAAGAGAGTTTGCAGGAGAAATTATCGTAGGTTTTGCCCATATTGATGGGCGTGTTGTAGGGATTGTGGCGAACCAGCCTATGGTGAAAGCAGGGTGTATGAGTGTAGACAGTTCTGACAAACAGGCCCGTTTCATCCGTTTCTGTGATGCCTTTAATATCCCTATAGTACTTCTTGTTGACACCCCGGGATATTTGCCTGGAAAGGGTCAGGAGCACGCCGGGATAATCCGCCATGGAGCAAAGGTTCTGTACGCCCTTTCCGAAGCCACTGTGCCCAAGATTGCCATACTGTTACGGAAGGTGTATGGCGGAGCTGCTCTCGGTATGGGTATAATGCCGGGGTTTGGTACAGATCTTATCTTTGGCTGGCCAACCGCAGAGGTAGGGGCTATGGGGGCGGCTCAGGCAGTAGATCTTTTCTACGGAGATGAGATTAAGAAAGCGCAAGATCCTCAGGAGTATCGTGAGCGAAAAATTCAGGACTACAAGGATCTGTATGCGGATCCTTTGGCCCTTGCTTCTGATGTGACGTGGGTTCAGGATATTATTGAACCGGCGGAAACTAGACGATGCCTGGTTCGCTCCCTGAATTTAATAGAAAATAAAGGCATTACACGCAACGCCAGACGACATGGCAATATCCCTCTATAAAGGAGGCATACGTGAAATTTGATCTTAATGAAGAACAGACTATGGTACGCAAAATGGCCCATGATTTTGCTGAAAAAGAAATGCTACCCACACTACTGGACTGTGAACGCCGCCGTGAAGTGAACTTGACTCTTATACAAAAAATGGCGTCTCAGGGCTTACTCGGGGTACATCTACCCCAAAAGTATGGGGGTATGGAAGCAGGCTACGTTACTGCATCTATTGTATGGGAACAACTGAGCCGGGCAAGCTGGACACAAACACTTATTTCGCTGGGCCACGCTGTCCTTGCAGGAACCATCCTGAGCAAAGTGGCCAACGAAGAGCAGAAACAGAAATACCTTCCAGATCTCTGTAATGGAAGTCTGATTGTTGCTATGGCTGCAGTAGAACCGAATGTAGGCAGTGATGCCTCTGCTGTGGAAACAAAAGCTACTCTTGACGGTGATACTTGGATAATAGACGGAAGCAAGAATTTCATTACAGCAGGGAACCTTGCAGATGTCGTCCTTGTTCTTGTGCAGACGAACAAGGATTTAGGCCCAAAGGGATTGGCCCTCATAGCAGTCGAGAAAGAAGTGTCCGGTTTTACCGCGACTCCTGCCGAGATGGTGGGAGGCTGGGCCAGTGATATTTCAAACTTATCTTTTATGGAGTGCCGGGTTCCGAAGGCAAATCTGATTGGTGACATTGGTCGAGGTCTTCAAAATGCGCTGATAGGCATCGATACGGCCCGCCTTTTTGTTGCTGCTGGTGCCATCGGGATGGCCCAATCATGTCTTGATGCATGTGTAAAATACGCCAAAGAACGTTATCAATTCAAAAGGCCTATTGGAGGATTTCAACTCATTCAAGAAACAATAGCGCGTATGTATGCTGAGATTGAGGCTACACGCTGGCAGGTCTATTATGCTGCTGATCTGAAAAGTAAAAACGCTCCTCACGCCAAGGAGCTTTCTGCTGCAAAATGGCTGTCTTCGGAACTTGCTGTGCGGGTAGGCGCGGAGGCTATCCGGTTGCATGGGGCGTACGGATGCACGAACGAATATCTTGTGGAACATCATTATAGGGATGCAATAATGAGTACCATCCTCGGAGGAACGTCAGAGATGCACAAACTGACCATCGGAAGAGAACTGTTAGGGATCAATGCGTTGTCCTGATTTTAGTGAAAAAACATTTTCTTTTGTAGCAAAGGAGTCAGGTGTCAGGCACAGGCCCTGGTGGGACAGGGCCAACCCTTTTAGCTATTTTTGAGAAAGAATCTGATGTCTTTGAAGATCCCTTTTTTAATCGTTACCCCAATCTTTGCCATAATGTCGAGTTTCATGTAACGCACTTGGGAAAGCCATATAGGATCATCTACCTCAACATAGAGAATCCTGTTATCGATTCTTACTGGCTTCGCATGATTGGCAAGACCTTCTCCGGCTATTTTTTCCCAGAGGTGGAATACTTTGTATGCATCAATATTGTGGGCAGGAAGATTGCAGTCCTTGAGAACTCTCTTCAGAACTCGCTGGAGGGAGTGGAAACCCATTCTATCCTTCTATCCTTGGGAAAATTGGGTTGATTTTGTCGATGGTTCCGAGGTCGTCCATGAAGTAAAAAATCTTCTCAGTGTCAAAAAGAATTTTGTCAATGGGTTTGCCAATGCCGAGAGCATTCCAGATAGCCTGAGATTTTGAAGGCATATATGGATAGAGCAACATTGCCACGATTCGTAAGCTATTCCAGATATTATACAACACTGTTTTGATACGATTATCTCCCTCTTTTGCCAGTCTCCATGGCGCCTCAGTGTCTATATACTTATTAAGTATAGATATTATTTCAAAAGCATTCTGTAAGGCTTTGTGATAAGCAAACACCTCCATCTCTTTCTGGTATTCCTCAACAAGGCGCCTTACATTATCTTCCACGTATTCATCCATACCACCCTTTTTCTCGGGCCTATCGATTTTCCCTTTGAGGAATTTTCCTATCATAGTCACGCTTCTGCTCGCAAGGTTTCCGAAATCATTAGCAAGGTCACCGTTAATACGGTTCACAATCCCATGTTTTGAAAAATCACCATCGAGGCCAAAAGGCACCTCCCTGAAAAGAAAAAACCTGAACTCATCCACTCCGTATATCTTGACAACCTCATTGGGATCAATAACATTCCCAAGAGATTTTGACATCTTATGTCCTTCAATAGTCCACCATCCGTGAGCAAAAACATGTTTTGGTGGTTCAAGGTTGAGGGACATGAGAAAGCTTGGCCAATATACAGTGTGGAAACGAAGTATATCCTTGCCAACAAGGTGGGCATCGCATGGCCAGAATGCTTTAAACTGATCCACATCATCGAGAAATCCTATGCCGGTAATGTAATTCGCCAGGGCGTCAAACCAGACATAAACAACATGGTTTTTGTTCATTGGAACAGGTATGCCCCAGTTAAAGCTTGTCCGGCTCACACTTAAGTCTCGTAAACCTCCTTTCAGAAAACTTGCAACTTCGTTGTAACGTACCTCGGGTAAAATGAAATCCTTGTGATTTTCCATGTAGTTAAGGAGTTTTTCCTCATATTTGGAAAGCCTGAAGAAGTAACTCTCTTCTTTGAGTTTTTCAGTGGGTCTAAGGCAATCAGGACACATTCCGTCCTTTAGTTGTGTTTCTGTGAAATAGGTCTCGCAAGGGACACAGTACCAGTCTTCATAGTGACCAAGGTAAATGTCTCCATTCTCAAATACCTTCTCGAAGATATATTGGACAACTTTTCTGTGTCTCTCTTCAGTGGTTCTGATGAAACCAGTATTCGATATATTGAGAGTTTCCCACAAATCTGAAAACCTGTGAACCGTTCTATCGGCAAGCTCCTTCGGGGAAATACCCTGTTGCTCTGCTGCTTTTTCTACTTTCTGGCCATGTTCATCTGTGCCTGTAAGAAAAAAAACATCAAACCCGCAAATCCTCTTGTAACGGGCCATTATATCGGCAGCGATTGTTGTGTAGGCATGCCCAATATGGGGGACATCATTAATGTAGTAAATGGGCGTTGTAATGTAATAGTGCTTGTTCATCAGTTACCTTTACCTCCAAAGCTTATCCGTAGCCTTCAGTCTTTAATCCCCTGCATTCTTCAGAGTCTGAAGATCTTTTGCGGTTATTGTTATCTCTTTGCCATCCTCAACCTCTACAGTGATCGATGAGCTGAGCGTGTTATGTTTGACCACCTTGCCCTCCCCCTGAGGGAGCTTTATACGTTTGCCGAGTTTAGGAAAACCTTTTTTATATTCCATGTACATGTCGTACTCATAAGAAAGACAACACATCAATCTCCCGCAAATACCTGATATTTTAGCAGGGTTCAATGCAAGGCTTTGTTCCTTAACCATTTTAATGGAGACTATGGAAAAGTTGTTCAAGAATTTCTTGCAACAGCAAACATTACCACAATTTCCAAGGCCACCGATGATCTTCACCTCGTCTCTGACTCCAACTTGTCTGAGCTCTATCCTGATCTTGAATTCCTTTGCGAGTTCTTTTACGAGTTCTCTAAAATCAACCCTGTTTTCAGACACAAAATAGAAAAGAAGCTTTGTTCCACCAAAGAGATATTCGGCAAAGAGAAGTTTCATAGGGAGTCCCATCTCCCTAACCTTCTCACGACAAAAGTCAAGGGCAGGTTTCTCATTCTCCTTCAAGGAATAATACTGGGTAACCTCATCGTCAGTTGCTTTACGTACTATCTTTTTGAGCCCCTCCTTCTCAGTGACTACAGGAGTATTTGTGACGACTCCGAGGCACGGCCCCTTCTCCATTTCAACGACAACGTAATCACCACGTCTAATATCATCAGGCGCTTCCATTTCTGTGGTACCTGCAATTCTGTCTATCCTCACATTACAGCTTTTCATAAGTTACCTCATGATATGAATCAGCAAGTTTTCCAGTAACAACCAGCGGTTTACATTATACCGCATAATTGTCATGGTTTCCTGCACCTTTTTCATGGCATGTTCCAGCCACCTCCGGTCGATATTTTCCCACTCAAGAAGCTCTCGAACATCCCTGTTCATGACCATTGCAGTGTCTTTCTGATCTAGGACCACATACATATCCCTTAAAAGAGAGAGCATGAAGGTAAGATACATTGAAAGATCACCGGAGGTCTTTGTACTCTGCTCAGCGAGACCTGTTGCATTGAGGAAACTTCTTCTTTTACCTGTTATGAGCTCAGCGAGCTTGTATCTCAGGTTCAGATTCCCTTCCTTCAGCCAGAACAGTCCGTTTCCAATGCTACCACATGCGATCATCGAGATAAGATCAGCCTTTTTTTCATCAACATTGAGTACTTTCCTGAAATATTCTTCAATGTGTTCCCTCTGTAGAGGAGCAAAGGAAACCCTTACGCATCGTGAACGAATAGTAAGAGGAATTTCCCTTTCAGATGACGTTATTAGAAAGAAGATGTTGTAAGGGGGTGGTTCTTCAAGGGTTTTAAGGAGTGCATCAGCAGCGTCTTTTCTCATCCTATCTGCGTCATCAATAAGAATTGCCCGTGTTGATCCTTCATAAGGGTATGCAAGAACCTCCTGGTTAATGCCTCTTACCTTACCATCTTTGTCACCGGCAATGAGTGAACGTGGTATGTTACTCCTTGCGGTTAGAGAGGATTTTTCCTCAGCCTCCAAGAAATCAGGGCTGTCATCGGCTTTTTTTTCCTGGGGTCCTATAAGGAGAAGATCCGGGTGTGTCTGCCGTTCAATCTTGATGCACGCCCGACAGGTGTCACAACCGCTACCTTTCTCGCAGAGAATATGTTTTATGAATTCAAGGGCAATTTTCTTTTTGCCAATCCCACTCTGGCCTGAGAAAAGAAAGGCATGAGGTAGCCTTTCTTTCTGGAGAAATGAGAGGAGCAGGGCTTTCTGCTTTTCGTGTCCAAAAATACTATTCAATCCCATGGCTCATGAGAAGTGATTCGACTTTCTCCTTAATGATCCTGTGTACTTCATCAATCTCTGCCGTTCCATCTACAACAAAAAACCTTTTTTTGTCTTCTTTTGCAAGTTTCAGGTAAGCGTTCCGTATCTTCTGGTGAAACAAGAGACCCTCTTCCTCGAATCTGTCGAGTGGCCTGTTGTTCTTTTCCTTTCTCTTTAACCCCATGTCAGCCGTGCAATCGATGAGCACGGTAAGGGTAGGACTAATACCTCTGGTCACGAGTCGATTGAGGGTTTCAATGATCCCAAGGTCTATGCCCCGGCCATACCCCTGGTATGCATAGGACGCATCAACAAACCTGTCGCAGAGAATTATTGTTCTATCCTTTAGGGCGGGTACTATGAGTTCTTCAACGTGTTGTGCCCTGATCGCCATGATTGTGATAAGCTCCGATAAGGGAGACACTTTCAAATTTTTTTGAAGGGCAACATCCCTGAGCGTCTCACCATAGGCTGTACCACCTGGTTCACGAGTCTTGATCACCCTGAGGCCCTTCTTGATCAAATAATCAAAGAGAAGATCGACCTGGGTTGATTTACCACATCCTTCTATGCCTTCGAAGGTTATAAGCATGGACAATCCTACTTTGAAACCCGCTCTATATACTGGCCTGTTCTGGTGTCAATCTTAACAACTTCTCCTTCTTCCACGAATAAAGGAACCTGTATCGTATACCCTGACTCGAGAAGGGCAGGTTTTGTCACATTTGTTGCTGTGTCCCCGCGAACACCAGGCTCTGTTTTAACAATCTTTAAATCCACAAAGTTCTGAATCTCAACACCGATAGGGTTTCCTTTGTAGAACAGCACCTCGATTGTAAGACCTTCCTTAATATAGTTCTTTGCATCTCCCAGATTCTTTTCGTCGATAAATATCTGATCATAGGTGTTGGTATCCATAAAGTAAAATTTGTCCTCTTCGCTGTATAGAAACTGCATCTGGGACTCTTCGAGTTCAGGGAGGTCAACCTTATCCCCTGACCTGAAAGTTCTATCCAACACGTTTCCTGATATAAGACTTTTTATCCTTGTCCTTACAAAGGCGCCTCCTTTGCCAGGTTTGACATGTTGGAAATCGACAATTACAAAGGGTTCATCTTCCAGAAGAATCCTTAAGCCCTTTCGAAACTCTGACGTGGATACCATCATATTAACACCTCCGAGTGATGTAGCGCTAAGCATTCAGAACATAGCGTAAATCAGTAAAAATTCCTGTGGCAAACAATGATGCGTGCCTATGCTTTTATATGGAGCTCATCCTTACGAACTCGCGTGAGTATCCGGGGGGCGTCAGAAGTAATGAGTACCATATCTTCCAAACGAACGCCGCCCAAATTTGGAATATAGATTCCGGGCTCAATGGTTATGACCATTCCCTCTTCCAGGAGGCCATCGCCAGTGCTGTTGATAGCTGGAGCCTCATGAACGGCGATTCCAACACCATGGCCTGTGCCGTGCCGGAAAAATTCTCCATAGCCTGCGGAACCAATAAAACCTCTTACAATCATATCCATTTCTTTGATGGGCATGCCAGCCCGTGCTTTTTCAAGGGCAAGTTGTTTCGCATTGTTTACGACTGTGTAAATATCCTGCAATTTTCCGTTAACATCACCAATTGAAAGTGTGCAGGTCTCATCGCTACAATAACCATCAACGTGGGCGCCGAAATCTATGATGACCATTTCACCATCACGAATCCTTTTATCGGTTGGTTCAGCATGGGGAAGGGCTGCCCTTGGTCCTGAGGCTACTATTGTAGGGAAAGAAGGGCCTTCTGCGCCAAGTTGGCGCATAGCGTAGTCCAGATTGTTTGCAACCTCCTTTTCTGTCTGTCCGGGATGAATCCTACTAAAAACATCATTGAATGCTTGGGTCGCAATGTCTATTGCTTTGATAATACTGTCAATCTCACCAGGCTCTTTGTTTTTTCTTATTTCCTCAATTGTAGCATCGAGAGGAATAAATTCGATGTTTTCAATTGCATCGGACCATTTCTTGAATGTGAAAAACGTTGTGTGAATGCTATCAAAACCGATTCGCTCGATTTTATACTGGCTGCATAGTTCTCCAAGGACGTTTCGCTTGTCACGAACTTCGATTATTCTAATACCATGTGTAACCTCTTGCGCATAAGTAACATACCTGAAATCTGTTAACAGGAAAATATCGCCTTTTGTGATAAAAAGTGTTCCTTCGCTGCCACGAAAGCCGGTGAGATAGAAGATGTTGTCCATGCCCTTAAGGAGGCACGCATCTACCTTCTTTGAACTCATGAGGGATAGAACTTTTTCAATCCTGTTTTCTCTCATGTACTGTCACCGGTTTTTGTTACGAAGAACCCTTTTAAAGAGGGGGGATCTGCTTTTTTCCTTGAGGGTTTTTTTGAGAGAAGAAAGCCTCACTCTATAGCTGTCATTTTCCGGCTCCTTTGCCAGGAGCTGGTCATAGATTGCTATTGCTTTTTCAAGATAGCCTTGCTCCAAATATATCTCTGCCAGCGTTGCAGAAACAATCCCATTCTTTTCCATGATTGGATAGTTAAAGAAATCTCCCTGTAAAAATCAAGTTAAAACTACCAAAACAAAAGATCAATCAGTAATCTTTACAGAGAACTACGATGTTATCTCGAGAAGGTTTATTTCAAACGCTAAATCTTTACCTGCAAGGGGATGGTTTGCATCCAAAGTGACTGTTTCATCAGTCAATGCTTTAACTAAGACTGACATGTGTCCACCATCAGGTGTGTGCATCTGCAAAACGTCTCCTACTTGCAGGTCAATGTTTGGAGGTATCCGGGTCCTTTTTATAGAACCGACAAGATCTTCCAAATAAGGACCGTAGGCATCTGCAGATGCTATTGAGACAGTCTTTGTATCTCCCACAGTCATTCCAATGACCTCTTTCTCAAAGCCAGGAATCACCATTTTCTGTCCAATAGTAAACTCGAGCGGTTCTCTGTTGAAGGATGAATCGAACACTGTGCCGTCACACAAGTGACCGGTATAATGAACTTTTACAGTGTCATTGACTTTAGCCTCTGTCATAATTTCCTCTTAATGTTTTGGAATTGCAGGCTTCTGGCATATTTCTAATCATAAAAGCTTTTACGACGTTGAGCCTTCATCCTTCTCTTTTGCGCCTCTCTCCTTTTTCTTCGGTCCTTTACAGAAGGTTTTTCATAGAAGCTTCTCTTCTTAATCTCTTTAAAGAGACCTTCTTTTTGGAGCTGACGCTTCAGATCCTTGATTGCTTTTTCAATGTTGTCGTCATGTACTCTTATTTCCAATGTTTTCTTTCCCTTTCTTTCCCCTGTATTGATTTGTGAAATACGTGATCGTTCGGTGTGCCCATAAAGGGGAATCTGTCAATTATTAAAGAAGTTTTTTAATATCCTCGTGGGCCGCCCTGTCTCGGTTTATCCTTTTTAGGGCGTGCTTCATCAACGGTGAGGGTTCGGCCCATAAATTGTGAACCATGCAACTCCTTTTTTGCTTTTTCTGCTTCGGCTTGTGAACCCATATCAACAAAGCCAAATCCTTTTCCCTCGATTACTCTCACATCACGAACCTCGCCAAAACCGGCAAATAGTTCCTTAATTTCTTCCACGGTCGAGGAATAATTCAGGTTACCCACATACAGTTTGCTGCCTTCCATTCAACCCTCCACTTTGTTGAATTAAATCGTTTCTTGTGGAGGGGTGAATGTGGATCCTGTTCCGCTCCATATGAAACTACAGTGCACAGGAATAAAATCCCACTACCAAATCAGCCTATACCCTGATACTGTTAAGGGTAACCAACAATAGAATGTATAATATAACAATTGGGCAAGAATTGGAAGCTTTTTATTTTGCTTAGAGAAAGCGGTTTGTAGCGAAGTGACCACAAATGTAATAAAATATCCATTGAATTAGAAGCTTGTGAGGAGAAAACCATGAAATATCAAGTCGGTGAAATGGGCAGAATTGTGGTCGCAAGGTTTGAGGATGGAGACGAAATCATACAGGGCCTGTCTGATATTGCAAAGAAAGAGGACCTTCGAGCCGCAGTGTTTTATCTGGTAGGGGGAATAAAAGAGGGGAGGATTGTGGTGGGACCGGAAAAAGATGTGTTCCCCCCGACCCCAGTATGGAAAGTATTGAATGAAAGCCATGAATCAGCCGGTGTGGGCACGATATTTTGGTACAGGAATGAGCCAAGAATTCATTTTCATGGAGTATATGGAAAACATGATATGGTAAAGACAGGATGCCTCCGTGAACTTGCAAGGGCATTCATTGTCATGGAGGCTGTCATTATTGAAATCAAAGGCATCAATGCAGTGCGCGACCTCGATCCCCGCTCACAGA
>ENA-UPSM01000708-UPSM01000708.1-activated-sludge-metagenome-genome-assembly--contig:-NODE-708-length-46656-cov-52.349263_pt1 | contig 46656 bp, 46 predicted proteins | sample MGYA00238181_ERZ773283 | MGnify/ENA primary metagenome ERZ773283 (study PRJEB29023, sample SAMN05720199) | activated sludge metagenome | isolation source: Anaerobic digester | place: Japan... | reverse complement strand
GGAGGATTTCTTGCGGATTTTGGCGGGGCTGCTGCGCCAAAATAAGCGGCGGATTTTCCGATGATGGCGCGTTGCGGACGACCCGAGCTGGACTCGTGTCCGCGAGCGGTCGGTCGCGGCGCGCCAGCGCGGAAAAGATGCCGGTTGGTTTTGGCGCCGCCAAAATCTGCAAGAAATCCTCCCAACCAAGCCTCCGCCGAGCGCGCACGAAACGGCGGCGTAAAAAAAGCGCCGCACACATGGTGCAGCGCTCGGCGCGACGGATCGTTTACTTCCGTTCCGTCTCGTATTGCCCCTTGATGTTCTTAACGTAAAACGCGCCCTTGGAATCGGCGGCAAGGAAGTCGTCATACACCGCCTGCGGCACCCCTTTGTAAACATAGATATCGGAGCTGTTGTGCATTTGCACGACCAATTCCTTGGCGTCGGCAGAGTAGCCCACCTTGGCTATCAGCGAGGATTCCACCGCCTGCATTTCAATATCCAGCGCCCACGCAGCAGCAGAAAGAACAAACAAAGCGGCAAGAAATACGGCAAGTTTCTTCATGGCAAAACACTCCTTGTTATGCGCCCCAATTTACTTCAGGCGACCGGTGAAATCAAGCTGCCTTTCCCGTCCGTTTGATGCCCCAAAAAGGGTATTTAGTGCCCCCTGGGGGGCGAAGTTGTCCCGTGCCCCTGCTCCGCCAACGCGTTTTCCAGCCTTGCAGTATCAGGTGGGCTGGGGTATTCGTAAACGCCTGATTCTTGGACAGGCCGCCGCGCCGGGGAACAACACCCCGCCGGCCGGGCCGATGGGCCGGCCCGTTGCCGGCTAACCAGAGCGACAAAATGCCAATAACAAGGGTTTTTTCATGAAAATCGGACTTGGTGCAGACCACGGCGGCTTCGAAATGAAGCAAAAAATAAAGGACTTGCTGGCCAAACGGCCGGAGGTGGAGGTGACCGACTTCGGCACCTATAGCCCCGAATCCGTGGATTATCCCGATTTTGCCATCGAAGTGGCCCGCCGCGTCTCCGAAGGCACCCTCGAACAGGGCATCCTGATTTGCACCACCGGCGTGGGCATGAGCATGACGGCCAACAAATTCCCCCGCGTGCGTGCAGCCCAGGTGTTCAACGCCAAAATGGCCCGCATGACCCGCGAACACAACAACGCCAACATCATGGCGTTGGGCGCGGCGATCACACCCATGGAAGAAATCCCCGCCATCCTCGATGCCTGGTTCAGCGCCTCTTTTGAACCCGGCTCGCGCCATGACCGCCGCGTCCAGAAAATCAACGCCTGCGCCATGCGCGTCACGGAACCCGAAGCCATCTACGAGCACGACACCGAAATCTATGCGGCGGTTCAGGGCGAAACCAAGCGCCAGCGGCAAAACATCGAGTTGATTGCCTCCGAAAATTACGTCAGCCGCGCCGTCCGCGAGGCGCAAGGCTCGGTGCTGACCAACAAATATGCCGAAGGCTATCCCGGCAAGCGCTACTACAACGGCTGCGAGTTTGTGGATGAGGCCGAGCGGCTGGCCATCGAACGCGCCAAGCAGTTATTCGGCGCGGAGCACGTGAACGTGCAGCCGCACAGCGGCAGCGGCGCCAACATGGCCGTCTATTTTGCCATGATGCAGCCGGGCGATACCATGCTCGCCATGGGCTTGGCCCACGGCGGCCACCTGACCCACGGCCACAAGGTCAACTTCTCTGGACGCTTTTTCAATGTGGTGTCCTACGGCGTGGACCCCAAGACCGAGCGCATTGATTACGAGCAGGTCGAGGCGCTCGCTCGCGAGCACAAGCCGCGCATGATTTGCGCCGGCGCCAGCGCCTATTCCCGCATTATTGACTTCAAGCGCCTGCGGGCCATCGCCAACGATGTCGGCGCACTGCTGATGGTGGACATGGCGCACATTGCCGGCTTGGTGGCCACCGGCTTCCATCCCAGCCCCATCCCCTACGCGGACTTTGTCACCACCACCACCCACAAGACCCTGCGCGGGCCGCGCGGCGGCATGGTGTTGTGCAAGGAGGCTTACGCTGCCGACATTGACAAGCAAGTGTTCCCCGGCATCCAGGGCGGGCCGCTCATGCACGTCATTGCCGCCAAAGCCGTTTGCTTCCTCGAAGCCCTCCAGCCGGCCTACAAGGAATATGTGCGCCAAGTCGTCATCAACGCCCAGACCCTCGCCGCCGAACTGGAAAAAGCCGGGCTGCGCATCGTCTCCGGTGGCACCGACAACCACCTGATGCTGGCGGACCTCACCCCCCTTGGCGTCACCGGCAAGGACGCCGCCACTGCGCTCGACCACGCGCTGATCACCGTCAATAAAAACGCGATCCCGTTTGACAAGCAAAAGCCGTTTGTCACTTCCGGCATCCGCCTCGGCACCCCCGCCGTGACCTCCCGCGGCATGAAGGAGGCCGACATGGCCCAAATCGCCGCTTGGATTGGCGCCATTGTCGCCAAGCCCGGCGACGAAAAACTCCAGCAGCGGATCCGTGGCGAAGTGGCTGCTTTCTCCGAAAAGTTCCTCGTGCCTTGAGCCGCGCCCACCACGAACCCCGAAATATCCCGCCATGAATTTTTTTGAGCGCGTCAAAGCCGTTTTTGGCGGTGCCAAGACCCGGCATCCTGCCAACGTGCCCGCCAACGTACCCCGCCCCGCCAAACCCCATGGCGAGAAAAAAGCCGCCCCGGGCACACGCTTCGAAGAAGCCCCGCGATCCGCAAAAACCGCCGAGCCCGAAGTCTGGCGCGCCGGCTCCCGCAAAAAACGCGACAAGCCCCCCCACCACCACCCGCGCAAATCCGGCCGCGGCGGCGCGGAGCCCGCCAGCGCCACGCCATGGGACCGGCGCGAATATCAGGTGGCCCCCGCCGAAGACAAAACCCGCTTCTTGGATTTGGATTTGCCCGACGTGCTGCTGCGCGCCCTCGCCGATCTGGACTTCCGCTATTGCACCCCCATTCAGGCCAAGGCCCTGCCCGTGGCCCTCAATGGCCAGGACGTCTGCGGGCGGGCGCAAACCGGCACCGGCAAAACCGCCGCGTTTTTGCTGACCATTTTCAAGTATTTGCTGGATCACCCTGCGCCGCCGCAACGCCGCAAGGGCTTTCCCCGAGCGCTCATCATGGCCCCCACGCGTGAGCTATGCCTGCAAATCGCCAAAGATGGCGAGGCGCTGGGCAAATATACCGGCTTGCGCCTGCTGGCCGTCTATGGCGGCATGGACTTGCAAGCCCAGCGCGCCGTCCTGCGCGATAAACACGTGGATATCGTCGTGGCCACCCCCGGCCGCCTGCTCGATTTTCGCCAGCGGCAGGATGTGGATTTTTCCAAGGTTGAAATCCTCGTCATTGACGAGGCTGACCGGATGCTCGACATGGGCTTCATCCCCGACATGCGCCGCATCGTGTATGGCTGCCCGCCCAAGGACGAGCGCCAAACCCTGCTCTTCAGCGCCACCCTCACCCCGGATGTCACCCGGCTGGCCGCTCAATGGATGCGCAATGCCGTCACCGTGGATATCGCCCCCGAGCAGGTCGCCGCGGAGACCATTGACCAGCGCGTGTACATCGTCACGGAAGACCAAAAATTCACCATCGTGTACAATATCCTCAAGGATCTTGCGCCCGAGCGCGTCATTATTTTCGGCAACCGCCGCGACTCCACGGAGCTGCTGTGCGCCAACCTGCGCCATCAGGGCGTGGATGTCGCGCTGCTCTCCGGCGCGGTGGAACAACGCAAGCGCCTCGCCGTGCTGGAAAACTTCCGTAGCGGCCGTGTTCCGGTTTTGGTCGCCACCGATGTCGCCGGTCGCGGCCTGCACATTGATGGCATTGATCTGATCATCAACTACAACATCCCCGAACAAGCTGAAGACTACGTTCACCGCATTGGCCGCACCGGCCGTGTCGGCGAAAAAGGCACCTCCATCACCTTCGCCGACGAGATTGACAGCTACTACATTCCCGCCGTCGAAGAATACATGAAGCGGCCCCTCAAGTGCATTCCGCCGCCCGATGAATGGCTGGCGCCGCTGCCCAAACCGCTCATCGAAAAAAAACGGCGCTCCCGCCCTGCCGATGCCCGCGGCAACCGCCCGCGCGGACCGCGCCGGCCCCCGCGCCGCCGCTAGAAAAAACCCTTGCGCCAGATGCTGTTGGCTGGTAGGTTGCGCGCTCGACGATTGCCAAGGATATGCGCCACTCGGGGCAGTAGCTCAGTTGGTAGAGCATTACGTTCGCAACGTAGGGGTCGAGGGTTCGAATCCCTTCTGCTCCACCAAGTGCGCGCATAACCTGAATCCCCGGTGGGGTAGCGAAGTGGCCAACCGCAGCAGACTGTAAATCTGCCCTCTATGAGTTCGATGGTTCGAATCCATCCCCCACCACCATCTCCCAATCAGCCATGCAAGAGTTGAGTCAGATTCTCAACCAAATTCCCACAGACCCTGGAGTGCACGTCCTCTTGGGGCAAAACGGATTGCGTTACACCGGTGCCGCACGGAACTTGCAGGCGCGATTACGGGACCATCATGCCGGTCGTGGCAAGCGAACCCACAATCAGCGGCCCCTGAAACTGCTGCACATCGAAATCTCTGGTGACTTCTCGGCTGCCCTCAAACGGGAGGCCTATCTGAAATCCGGCAAGGGCCGGGAGTGGTTGAACCAGCAGACTGTCTCGCCATAGGCGAGCTCGCCGCCGGCGAGAAATCTGCCCTCTATGAGTTCGGTGGTTCGAATCCACCCCCCACCACCATTTTCATCGGGAAAAGAAGTCAGAGTTCGGGGTTCAGGGTTCAGGTTAAATAGCCGAAGGCAGGCTCGTCGCCGGTGTTGCGAAAGTACTCCCAACCCCAAGCGCCAAACTACCTCCGCTGAGCAAGCTGATGGCCCTTCGCACGACGCAAAAAGGCCCGAATGCACGGTCACGCACCCGCTGGACCACGAGGCGTAAATTTCCCGCGCGTGACAGGCACGGCGCCCGTGGCTTTATTTTGTGTCCATCGCGCCGATGGCGCGGGCGAGCGCGGCGCGGCTGATGAAGTAGTTCCAGCGCGCTTCCACTTGGAGGCCTTCGGCGCGGGCTTGGGCGGCTTCGGCGTCGAGCAGGTCGGTGATGGTGTTGGTGCCGGCTTCGAACCGCTGGCGGGACAAGCGCTGGCTTTCACGGGCGCTGGCGACCAGGGTTCCGGCGGCATCCAAGGCTTCCATGGCCTCCTGAACGCGTGAGTGCGCGTCCCACACTTCCTGCCGGATGGTCAGGGCGAGTTGCCGCACCAGCGCTTCTTCTTTGGAGAGTTCGTGCCGGGCGCGTTGCAACTGGTGAGTGCGGGAAAAGCCGGTGAACAGGGGCAATTCGATGCCGACGCCGATCAGCCAGTCTTTGTCTTCCGGCGTAAATTCGGTATCGCGCCAGCCATAGCGGGCGTCGGCTTTGACCACGGGACCGAACTCGCTCTTGGCCGCGGAAACTCCGCTGCGGGCGCTGGCGACCCGGTTCAATGCCGCGCGCAGTTCCGGGCGCTGCTCCATGGCGGTGGCCAAGTCATCGGCCAATGGGGCGGGTTCCACCGGCGCGCCGGGCGCGGCGGAGTCAATTTCCACCGGCATTTCGGCGGGCAGTCCCATGGCCAAATTGAGGTTGCCGCGGGCTACGCGCACCCCATGCTCCGCGCGGACAATGGCCAGGTGGCGGTCCGCCACTTCGACTTGTGCGCGCAGGACATCGGCCTGTACGGCCATTCCCGCTGATTTGCGGTCCTGGGTCAGCCGAAAATGATCTTCCGCCCGCGCGCTGTTTTCCTGGGCCACCCGCAGCGATTCCTGGGCGGCCAGCAGGCTGTAGAATGCCTGATGGACATTCAGGGCGATGTCTTGCTCCACGGCGGCCTGTTCGGCTTGCTGCGCCCCCCACTGGGCTTTCGCGGCGAGGAGCTGGGCGCGGCGCCGGCCGCTATCGAAGAGATAGAAACTCGCCACGCCGCCCGCGCTCCAGTCGTCGGTGGGGCCCACCGTGGCGGGGGTGCTGGCCATGGCGCCGCTCAAGCTGTCAGGCAGAAACGCGTGGGATTCCCAGCGGCGATAGCTGCCGGTGAGCCCCACTTGCGGATAGAAGCGCGAGCGCGCGATACCGATATTTTCCCGGGCGGCGGCCACGCCTTCGCGGGCGGCCTGGCCCACCGGATTATCCGCCAGCGCGATGCGCACGCAAGCGGCCAGTTCCAGCGGCGCCCCGGCCACGGCGACATCTCCGTCAGCCGTGGGTGCTTCCGGGCTCGGTGACGCAGCCAAATAATCGGCGATGTCCGGCACGGCGGGAGTGAGCAGAGGGTTGGCGCAACCGCCGGCCATGAGCAGAGCAGTCGCGGCGGCCAGCACCCAGAGCGGTTTGATTCGATTTTTTTTCATGTGTGTCTCCGTAAGGTTACGCCATGGTTTTGTTGAAGCGGCGGGAAGCCAGCCACAAGGTGCAAACGCCCATCACGCCCAGCGCCAGCATCTGCGGCCAGAGAATGCCCGGGCCGACGCCTTTGAGGAAAATGCCGCGAATCACCACGAGATAATACCGCAGCGGATTGAGGTAGGTGAGCCATTGGATGACGGTGGGCATGTTGGCAATGGGGAACATGAAGCCGCTGAGCAGGACGGCGGGGAAATAAAAGAAGAAGGTGCTCATCATCGCCTGTTGCTGGGTTTGGCTGACCGTGGAAATGAGCAGGCCGATCCCCAGCGTGGTCATCAGGTACAACGCGGTGGCGCCGAACAGAAGGGGCAGGCTCCCGCGGATGGGCACTCCAAACCAAAAGACGCCCACCACGGCAACGAGCACCACATCGGCAAACCCGATGAGGGCAAAGGGCACCGTTTTGCCCAGGATGAATTCCGTGGGCGTGATGGGGGTGACCATGATTTGTTCCATCGTGCCGATCTCCTTTTCCCGCACGACCGCCATGCTGGTGAGCATCAGTGTAATGAGCATCACGATGATGGCAATGACTCCCGGAACATAGAAGTTGCGGCTTTCGAGATTATCGTTGAACCAGGCGCGGGTTTGCAGGGCAACGGTTCCGGGCGCGGGCGCCGCACCCGCCAGGCGTTCGGTTTGATGCCGGATGATTTGGGTCGAATAGAGACCGGTGATCTTGGCGCTATAATCCAGCACAATGCCGGCCGTGGTGGAATCGGTGCCGTCCACGATGATTTGCAGCGGCGCGGTTTTGCCCGCCTGCACGTCGGCGCCAAAGCCGTGGTTGATTTGCAACACCGCCTGGACTTGGCCGCGGTCCATCAGTTCCCGTATTTCCTGTTCCGTCTCGACCCGTGCGGTGATGGTGAAATAGCCGGAATGCACAAACCGAGCCACCAGTTCCCGGCTCGCCACGGAGTTGTCGAGGTCGCAGACCGCGGTCCGCACGTGTTTGACGTCGGTGGTGACGGCATAGCCAAACACCAGCAACTGGATGACGGGCATCAAAAAGATGATGCGGGTCATTTTGGGATCCCGGAAGATTTGCCGGAACTCTTTGTGCAACATGTGGACAATTCGCTCGAACATGAACCTTACCCCAGCTTTTTCCGGAATTTACGGACGGCCAACAGCACGATGAGAACAGCAAAGACGGTCAGCAGGCCGGCCTCCAGCAAGAGAATGCGCAAGCCAACCCCCTTGAGATAGATGCCTTTGAGCAACGCCACAAAGTAGCGCGCCGGGATAGTGTAGGTGACGAGTTGGATTGGCCGGGGCATATTGCTGATGGCGTACATAAACCCGGAGAGCAGGAAGGAGGGCAGGAACGTCAGCACCATGGCGAGCTGGCTCGCCAGCAACTGGCTTTTGGTGACAATGCTGATGACCAGGCCCAGCGCCAGCGCGCCGGCCAGGAAGACGGCCGCCAGCGCGAAGAGGAGCGCCACGCTGCCCCGCAGGGGGACTTGAAACAGAAACTCGCCCATGAGGACGGCCAACGCCACGTCGAGCAGGCCAATCAGGAAGTAGGGCAGAAGTTTGCCGGTGACCAGCTCCCAGCCCTTGATGGGAGTGGAAATCAACTGCTCCATGGTGCCGCGCTCCCATTCGCGCGCCACGGTCAGGGAGGTCAGGAGCGCGGCAATCACCATCATGATCACGGCAATCAAGCCGGGGATGATGTAGTTCTTGGACTCCATGTCTGCGTTGAACCAAACCCGCGGCCGCAGATCGAGGGGCACACGCCGCGCTACGCCGCCCGTCCGTTGCGCCTGTCGCAGCACAATATCCTGCGAGTAGCCGCGCACCACGGTATCGGCATAGCCCATGGCCAAGGTGGCGGTGGTTGAATCGCTGCCATCCACCAGCAACTGCACGGGGGTTTCGCGGCCGGCGGCAAGGCCGCCGGCAAAGCCGCGAGGAATCACCAGCCCCGCCAGCGACTTGCCCGTATCCACCGCCCGCTCCACCTGGCGGTAATCGCGGGCGTATTCGCTGAAAGAAAAGTAGTGCGAGCCGAGAAAGCGGCTGACCAGCTCGCGGCTGGCGGGGGTTTCATCCTGATCCCAGACCACCAGCGGCACGTTGTCCACATCCAGCGTCAATGCGTAGCCAAAGAGCACCAGCAGCAGCATGGGGATGGCAATGGCCATGCCGAGGCTGCGCGGGTCGCGGACCACGTGCAGCATTTCCTTGCGGGCCACAGCATATATGCGTTTAAACACCAACCACTTGCCCGGGATCATCGCCGAACCTCCCGTGAATCGGCATCCGCCCGGTCGCGCGCTTCGATCAGGGAAACAAACACGTCTTCGAGGGAAGGCGTGATGGCCTCCAGCCGTTGGATGGCAAAGCCGGCTGGGGGCAATGCGGTTTTCAGCTCGGCCAAGGCGGTTTTGCTGTGCGTTGCCACCACATGCAGCCCCTTGCCGAAAAGCGCCACTTCCTTGACTCCCGGGAGGGTTTCAATGAGCGCCATGGCGTCCTGTGGCCGATCGCACTGGAGGTCCAGCACGTCTTCCTGCATCCATTCGTTTTTAAGCTGCTCCGGCGTGCCCTCCGCAATCAACTCCCCGCGATAGATCAAGCCGATGCGGTCGCAGTATTCCGCTTCATCCATGTAGTGCGTTGTCACGAAAATGGTCACGCCCTGCCCGGCCAGCTCATAGATCAGATTCCAGAACTGCCGGCGGCTGGCGGGGTCCACGCCGCTGGTCGGCTCGTCGAGGAATAGAATCGGCGGCTCGTGCAGCACCGCGCAGCCTAACGCCAGGCGCTGCTTCCAGCCGCCGGACAATACGGCGGCCAGCGAGTGCCGGTGCTCCGTCAGCCCCGCCATTTGCAGGGCCCACTGTTTGCGCGCGGATTTCTTGGCGGCGGGGATGCGATAAATACCGCTGTAAAAATCAATGTTTTCTTCGACCGTCAAATCGTCGTAGAGCGAAAACTTCTGGCTCATGTAGCCGATTTGGGTTTTGATTTTTTCGGTTTCCCGGCGGATGTCGAAACCGGCGACAGTGCCGCTGCCGCCGGAGGGCGCCAAAATGCCGGTCAACATGCGGATGGTGGTGCTTTTGCCGGCGCCATTAGGTCCCAAAAACCCGTAAATTTCACCTTGATTCACGGTGAAGCTGACCTTGTTGACCGCCACAAAGCGGCCAAAACGGCGCTCCAGCTCATGCACGACAACCGCGGGTTTGGGGGCGGAAAGGGTCATGATGCGGTGTCCTCATCGCGCGCGGCCAGAACGGAAACAAATACATCCTCCAACGACGGGTCCACCGGCCGGATGCCGGTTGCCGCCAGACCGGCCTGTTGCAGGGTGTGCCGAATCTGTTGGGGCATGTCGGCGGGGTTGCGGGTGACGACGTGCACCCGGTCGCCAAACAGCCCGACGGACGCGGTGCCCAGCTCGGCGCGCAGCACTTCGCAGGCGCGGCGCGGGTTTGCGGCGCGCACCTCCAAAATGGCGCCGCGCATCAGGCGCTTGATTTCGTCGGGGGTGCCCAAGCCAATCATGCGGCCGTGGTCCAGCAGTGCGAGGCGGTTGCAGCGCTCGGCTTCATCCAAATAGGCCGTGGACACAAAAATGGTCACTTGGTCGCGCAAGAGCTGATAGAGGATGCGCCAGAAGTCGCGGCGGCTCACCGGGTCCACCCCGTTGGTGGGCTCGTCGAGAAACAGCACCTGCGGGGTATGAATCAGGGCGCACACCAGCCCCAGCTTTTGCTTCATGCCACCGGAGAGATTGCCCGCCAGACGCTTTTTGAACGGGGTTAAATTGCTGAACGCCAGCAGGCGCTCCATTTTCTCGGTACGTCCGCGGCGGGGCACGCCATAAATCTCCGCATAAAAATGGATGTTTTCTTCGACGCTCAAATCCGGATAGAGGCCAAACCGCTGGCTCATGTAGCCGATCTTTTCCTTGATGCGCTCCGCTTCGTCCACAATGTGGTGCCCCGCCACCCAGGCCGCGCCGGCGGTGGGCTCCATGATGGAAGTCAGCAGGCGCATGGTGGTGGTTTTGCCGGCGCCATCCGGCCCGACCAAGCCAAAGATTTCTCCCGGGGCAACCGCGAAGGACAAATCCCGGACGGCGTGGAGGTCGCCAAAGGATTTGGCCAAATGCTCTACGCGAATCGCATCCATGCGACACCCAGCCTATTCGCCGCCGTTCAACAGGATATCCGCATCCGCTGGCATTCCCGGCTTGAGCTCCAGTTCCGGATTGTCCACCGTGATTTTGACGCGGTACACCAATTTGACGCGCTCTTGGGAGGTTTGCACATTCTTGGGCGTGAACTCAGCGGCCGAGGCGATGAACGTGATCCGCCCGGGATACGCCTTGCCCGGATAGGTGTCGGTGAACACGCGTACGGGCTGCCCCACCTTGACCCGCCCCAGATCGGGCTCGTTAATGTAGGCGCGCAACCAGATGCGGGAAAGGTCGGCAACGGTCACGATGGGCGTGCCGGCGGTCACAAATTCGCCAGCTTCGATATTCTCTGCGAGCACCAGCCCGCTGACGGGGGACTGGAGCGTGGCATACGCCAGCCGCGTTTGGGCGATCGCCAGTGTTTGTTCGGCCTGCTCCATTCGGGCGCGGGCTTGCGCGATGGTTTCCTGCCGGGGCCCCTTTTGCACCAGAGCCAAACGCTCCTGCGCCTGCGCCAAACCGGCGCGCGCTTGTTCGATTTGCTCCACACGGGGGCCCTCCTCCACCAAACGGAGTTGTTCCTGCGCCTCCTGCAGCCGGGCAGTGGCCATGGCGGAGGCCGTCTGGGCAGAATCGAGTTCCTGATCGGTCACCGAACCGCTTTGATGCAACTGGGTCAGGCGGTTCAGGTCGCCCTGCCGATTGGCGGCATCCGCTTGGGCGCGCGCCACCGCCGCCTGCGCGGCGGCAATTTCCTGCGGACGCGAACCGGCTTCGAGTTCCGCCAGCCGGGCTTGGGCTTGCGCGGCCAGCGCCTGGGCCTCCGCGATTTCTTCCGGCCGCGAACCCGCTTCCAGTTCCGCAAGGAAAGCCTGCGCCGCCGCCACTTCGTGCTTCCGAAGTTCGACTTCGTGCGTCAGCTCGGTGGCATCCAGCCGCGCGACCTCATCACCGGCGTTGACGGCCATGCCCTCATCCACGACGCGCGCCGCCACCCAGCCGGGAATCCGGAAGCTCAGTTCCACTTCCGACACCTCCATATTGCCAGAGACCCGGATGTGATCCGCGTGCAGGTGGCGCTGGCTGCTCAACACCCACGCCACCCCGGCACCCACCAACACCACCAGGACAATCAAAATAAGGCGAACTTTCTTTTTCATGCTGTTGCTCTCCAATTCGGCCGGCGCGGGGAGTCCACGCCCGCCTGATGTGAATATACGTTCACATTATGCTGCGGCCCTTTGCTTGTCAAGAGGGCACGGTGAAGTTTTTCGTGCGGCGCTGAAGAGGCCGCGGATGGGTCAACCGGTTGTGAGGATTTGGACGAACAGGGGCCAGGCTTTTTCCGCATGGCGGGCCACATTGAATTTGCCGGAGCTCAAATTCCAGAGCACGGCGGAAGGCTGCACCAAGCCCAGGAAGAGCACGGCGGCCGTTTCGGCATCCAGACCGGGCCGGATAGTTCCGGTGGCCTGCCCTTCCCGAATCATATCCGCCACCGCCGCCAAATATTGACGGATGCCGTCACAAACGCGAGCGCGCCGTTGGGGACGGTCCACATAAAAGTCCGGCGAGAAGATCACCTGCGGGATGCCCCGGCTTTTTTTGATCAATTGCACATGTTGTTGCAGCAAATCGTGGAGACGCTCAATGGCGTGGGTCTGGCGCGCGCAAACCGCCCGCACATTATCCAGCAGTTTGCTCTGAATGACCTCCACCGCGGCATCCAGCATATGATCCTTGTTGCGAAAATGCCGGTACAGCGCGGAGGGCACCAGCCCCACGCGGCGGGCCACTGCGGCCACATTGCACGCCGCCAAACCATGTTCAGCCACAAGCGCCAAGGTGGCTTGGGCAATTTGCTCTTGGCGGCGCTTCGTATTTTGCTTGGCGGTGGCCACGGTAATACCTCGTGGTCAATCCTAGCAACCGGCCGCCGTCACGCACAAGCCGCGCTTTTGCGGAACAGGCGGGCGTTGACTAGATGGCCTTGAAGCAGAGGGTGGCGTTGTGGCCGCCGAAGCCGAGCGAGTTGTTGAGGCACGCGCGGATTTTGCCGGGGCGAGCCTCGTTGGGAACGTAGTCGAGGTCGCAGGCAGGATCGGGCGTGGTGTAGTTGATGGTGGGGGGCAGCACGCTGTCGCGGATGGCCAGACAGCAGGCTACAGATTCCACGCCACCGGCCGCGCCAAGCAGGTGGCCGGTCATGCTCTTGGTGGAGCTGATGGCCGTGCGGCGGGCATCGGCCTCGCCCAGCGCGATCTTGATGGCCTTGGTTTCGCCGGCATCGTTCAGTTCGGTGCTGGTGCCATGGGCGTTGATGTAGTCAATTTCGGCGGCGGTGACGCCGGCATCTTGCATGGCAAGCATCATGCCGCGGGAGGGGCCAGAGGCGCTTTCATCGGGGGCGGTGATATGGAATGCATCGCCGGTGCAGCCGAAGCCGGCCAGTTCGCAATAAATCCTGGCGCCGCGGGCTTTGGCATGCTCGTATTCCTCAATCACCAGCATCCCGGCGCCCTCGCCCATCACGAAGCCGTCGCGATCCTTATCGAACGGACGGCTGGCGGTGGTGGGGCTGTCGTTGCGGGTGCTGAGCGCGCGCATGGCATTGAAGCCGCCCACGCCGAGTTCACAGATGGCGCCTTCCGCGCCGCCGGCCACAAACGCATCGGCCGCGCCGCAGCGGATCAAATTGAGCGCCTCGCCAATGCAATGAGTGCCGGACGCACACGCGGTGACGACCGCAAAGTTGGGCCCCTTGAGGCCGTGATTGATGGAAATGAGGCCGGGGAGGATGTTGGTGATCATTTGCGGGATCATGAACGGCGAAAAACGCCCCGGACCGCGGGAGCGCAGAATATCCATCTGCGCCTGTAAAATCTGGAGACCGCCGACACCGGACGCAGCGATGACGCCGATGCGGGTGGGGTCTTCCTTGGCCATGTCTAGGCCGGAGTCGGCCATGGCCATTTTGGCGGCGGAAACGCCGTAATGGCAGAAGGGGTCCATCCGACGCTGTTCTTTTTTGGGAATGAAGTCGTCCAGATTCAGGCCTTTGACCTGGCCGGCAAACTTGGTGTCGAATGCCGAAGCATCGAAATAGGTGATGGGCCCAATGCCGGATTGGCCGGCCAGAATGGCGGCCCAGAACGAGTCCACCGTGCTGCCCACCGGGCTGACCACGCCCAAGCCTGTGACCACTACGCGTCTTTGCTGTGCCATGTGTTTACCGTCCATTCTCCTGCTGGGTTATCCTTGGAAAAACGGGCCGAGCCGTCGCCTTGCGGCGCGCAGTCCCGGCCCCTTCGGCCAATCGTCTGGCGACGATTTACTTATCGAAGCCCTTTTCCTTGAGGTATTCGATCACCTTGCCGACCGAGGTCAGCTTTTCGGCATCCTCGTCCGGAATGGACGCGCCGAATTCTTCTTCAAACGCCATGACCAGCTCGACGGTGTCGAGGGAGTCCGCGCCCAAATCTTCAATGAAGGAAGCCGTCGGCACGACCTGTTCCTTGTTCACGCCAAGCTGCTCCACGATGATATCTCTGACTTTATCTTCCAGTGCCATGTGTATGTCTCCGTTGGGGGTTTTCTTTTTCTTATATCACCAAATCATGCCGCCGCAAACCGGCAGCGTCTGGCCGCTGATGTAGCTGGCGTTGTCGCCGGCGAGGAAGGCCACGGCCTTGGCGACATCCTCGGGCTCGCCGGGGCGGCCGAGGGGCACATTGCGCAGCATGTATTCCTTGGCCTGCTCGGACAGTTTGTCAGTCATGGCGGTGCGGATGAAGCCGGGGGCCACGGCATTGAGGCGCACGTTGCGGCTGCCGAGTTCCTTGGCCAGGGTACGGGTCATGGCGATCAGCCCGGCCTTGGAGGCGGAGTAGTTCACCTGGCCCGGGTTGCCCATCACGCCCACCACGCTGGCGATGTTGATAATCGAGCCGGAACGCTGCTTCATCATGATCTTGGCCACGGCCTTGGTGACCAGGAACGCCCCCTTGAGGTTGATATCCAGCACGGCGTCCCAGTCTTCCTCGGTCATGCGGATCAGCAGCGTGTCGCGGGTGATGCCCGCGTTATTGACCAGCACATCCAGGTGCCCGAAATCGGCGGCCATTTGGGTCACCACCTCGTTGACCACGGCGCTATTGGCCACATCCATGGCGTAGCATTCCGCGCGGCGGCCGAGCGCCCGGACCTTTTCGGCGGTTTCCGCCAGCCATTCCACTTTGACATCGCCCAGCGCCAGATCGGCGCCATCGGCAGCCAGTTGCAGGGCAATGGCCTGCCCGATCCCGCGCGCCGCGCCGGTCACGATGGCCACCTTGTTCTCCAAAATCTTCATTTCAACCCATTCCTTACCATCAGACCGCCAGTTTGGCGGCCTCTTGCGCCCCCGCCAAGTCAAAAATGCTGGCGATGGCCACTTCCGGGACGATGCGCTTGCCCAATCCGGCAAGCACGGTGCCCGGCCCGCACTCGTAGCCGACCTTCATCCCGGCGGCGGCCATGTCGGCATAGGCATCGGTCCAGCGCACGGAGGACACCACTTGGGCGACCATCAGGCGGCGGATTTCGTCGGGCGTGGTATGCGGCTTCCCGGTCACGTTGGACCACACGGGGCAACGCGGCGCGCGAAATTCCACATCTTGCAAAAACGCAGCGAGTTGATCGGCTGCCGGCTGCATCAGGGAGGAATGGAAGGCGCCGGCCACGGTCAAGCGCAGCGCGCGTTTCGCGCCGGCGGCCTTGGCGGCCGCTTCGCCCGCGGCGATGCGGTCCGCGTGGCCGGAAAGCACCGTTTGCACGGGCGAGTTGAGGTTGGCCACTTCGAGGCCGCTGGCTTGCGCGACTTCCTGCACCTTGTCCAACGGCAGCCCAATCAGGGTCAACATTCCGCCGGGGGTGGCCTCGCAGGCCTCCTGCATGAATTGGCCACGCGCGCGTAGAACCCGCACGGCATCGGCAAATGAAATGACGCCGGCCTCGTGCAGCGCCGCCCACTCGCCCAAGCTATGTCCCGCCGTACCCGCCACAGCCAACTTGCCGCCCAACGCGTGCGCCAACGCGATGCGCGCCGCTTGGCTCACCACAAAAATGGCCGGCTGGGCCTGATGCGACTTGGTCAGCTCTTCAATCGGGCCTTCGGCGCACAGCTTCAGCAAATCGTAGCCCAGTACCTCGCTGGCCTGCGTAAACAAAGCGCGGCATTCCGGCAAACCGGCCGCGAGATCCTGGCCCATGCCGACGGCTTGGGCGCCTTGACCGGGGAACAAAAGCATCGTGCTCATAACCACTCCACCACCGCCCCGCCCCACGATAATCCCCCGCCAAAAGCCACCATCAGAATCTTGTCGCCGCTCTTCACCTTGCCGGCAGCGACGGCCTCCGAAAGCGCAATTGGGATCGAAGCCGCCGAGGTATTGCCGTAGCGGTCGAGATTCAGGAAAACCTTGTCCATCACATTCGGGCCGAGCCGCTTGGCCACTGCGTCCACGATGCGGTAGTTGGCTTGATGCGGAATCATGCAGTCAATCTGGTCGGCGGTGAGGCCGGCACGGGCGATGGCCTCTTGTGCGGCCTCCTGCATGGTGTTGACCGCAATCTTGAACGTCTCGCGGCCGGACATGTGGATGGCGTGCCGGTGCGCGCGCACGGTTTCTTCGGAAGACGGCTGTTTGCAACCGCCGGCGGGAATATACAGGATTTCGGCCTGGTTGCCATCCACGCCGAGCAAACTGGAACGCAGCCCCGGCCGCGGGGAAGGCTGCAAGACCACCGCGCCGGCGCCATCGCCAAACAGCACACAGGTATCGCGGCTGGTCCAGTCGGTCACCACGCTCAATTTTTCTGCGCCAATGACCAGCGCGTTGCGCACGCGGCCGGATTCCACGGCTGCGGCGGCGGTGTCCAGCGCCATGATGAATCCGGCGCAGGCGGAGGAAATATCAAACCCATAGGCGCGCTTGGCGCCCAGCGCGGCCTGAATGAGGCAGGCGGTGCTGGGAAAAATCATGTCCGGCGTGCAGGTGGCCACATAGATGGCCTCGACATCGGCGGGGTCCAACTTGGCTTGGGCCAGCGCGGCGCGCGCGGCGGCCACGCCCATGTCGGAAGTCATTTCATCATTGGCGGCAATGCGCCGCTCCCGGATGCCGGTGCGGGTGCGGATCCATTCATCGCTGGTATCCACCATTTTTTCGAGGTCGGCGTTGGTCAACACCTTGGCGGGCGCATAGTGGCCCACGCCGGTGATGGCCGCATGGATTGTTTTTGTCATGCCGGGGTTCCTTCGGAGGCGGGCGCGCATTTCTGAAGGCCGGCCACGATGGCCTCGTTCACGCGCAGTTTCACGGCCTGCACCGCTTGCAGGATGCCGTTTTTGGCCGCGATTTTATCGGAGCTGCCGTGGCCGATGATGCAAATGCCGTTCACGCCCAGCAGCGGGGCGCCGCCATAGGTTTTCTGGCTGGTCTTGCGCCGCAGCGAGCGCAATCCGCCCCACAGCAGCAGCGTGCCAAGCCAGCGCAACGGATTGCGCACCAACTCGCGGCGCAGCCATTTCTTGATGGCGTGGGCAACACTTTCGCTGGTTTTGAGGATCACGTTGCCGGTGAAGCCGTCGCACACCACCACATCCACCACGCCTTCAAACAGGTCGTGGCCTTCCACATTACCCATGAAGTGGATGGGCGCGCACTCCAGCAGCTCAAAAGTTTCCTTGCTGAGCGCGTTACCCTTGGCCTCCTCGGTGCCCACGCTCATCAGGCCGACTTTTGGCGTGGCTTGGCGCAGCACTTTTTGCGAATAGACCGTGCCCATGATGGCGAATTGCATCAGGATTTCCGGTGTGCAGTCGGGCGTGGCGCCGCCGTCAATCAGCAGCACGGGCTTTTCGGCGGGGGTGGGCATGGCCACGGCGATGCCGGGCCGGCGGATGCCCTCCAGCGTGCGCATCTTGAGCGTGGCGGAGGCCACGGCCGCGCCGGTGTTGCCGGCGGCAAATACCGCGTCGGCCTCGCCGTTTTTGACGAGGTCCATGGCGCGGTTGATGGAGGAATCCTTTTTGCGGCGCACGGCGGTCGCAGGCGAATCGCCCATGCCGATCACCTCGCTGGCGTGGCGCACTTGCACCCGGTCGGGCGCGCCGCCGCAGCGGGCGATTTCCGCCGCGATGGCTTGTTCATCGCCCACCAGATACAGACACTTGATGTCCGGGCACTCCCGGACGGCAAGCAGGGCGCCTTCCACGATGGCTTGGGGGGCATAATCGCCACCCATGGCATCCACAGCAATACGCATGGCGTGTCCCGACGGGCCCGCGGGGCGGGCGCGCGGAAATTAGTCCTTCGTGGCCTTGACGATGACTTGGCGGCCTTTGTACTTGCCGCACGACGGGCAAACCCGGTGGGGTTGCCGCGGCGCGCCGCATTCCGGGCACTCTTGCGTGGCGGCTTTGGGAATCTTGCCAGCCCAGGCCGCCCGGCGCATCCGCACGCGGCTCTTCGATACTTTCCGTTTTGGTTCAGCCATTTTCTTTCTCCTTGATCACGTCCGCCCCTGGCTGGCGCGGCCGCGGGGCGGCGGCGAGCCGGGGGCTGCCTTCCATTGGTCCAACACCGCCCACGGCGACGCCTCCGGCTCCGGAGGCGCGCACCCGCACGGGCTCTCGTTCAAATCCTGGCCGCATTGGGCGCATAGCCCACGGCAGCCATCGCGGCAGAGGGGAAATCCGGGGATTTCCAGCAACAAATCCTCGCGCACGTCATCGGAAACATCCAGAAATTCCGGATGCTTGGCCGATTCATAAGCGTGCAAGAATGACGAAACGCGGACGGTTGTCGAGAAAAATTGCGCGCAGCGGGAGCAGCGCAACGAGAGTGGCGCGGCCACGGTGCCCTGTACCACGAGTTCGTCGCCGGCACGGGTCACGGTCAGGTCATACTGTATGGCCCCCGCCGCGCGCGCCACGGGATCGTTCGCCAGGTCCAGCAGCTCGCCGGACTCTTCGCCATCAACGCGGTAGCCGTCGAGGCCGATTTGGGATGTGGCAAGGCGAATCATGAACAAGTTCCGGTGAGCAGAGCCGGCCCGCAAGCCGGCCGCAGGGCATCATTTGGGCGTAAGTTTCCGGTGCAAGGCCGTGGCGACAACATCCGGCACGAATTGAGCCACGCTGCCCCCCAGCGAGGCAATCTCGCGCACCATGCTGGAGCTGATATAGCTGAAGTCTTCGTTGGGCATCAAAAACAGGGTTTCGATATCCGGCGCCAGCTTGCGGTTGGTCAGCGCCATTTGGAATTCATATTCAAAGTCGGAGAACGCGCGCAGGCCGCGGATCAGGGTGCGAATGCCGCGCCGGCGCGCCCAATCCACCAGCAGGCCGCCGAACAGCTCCACCTTCACGTTGGGCAGATGCGCCAGCGAGGCCCGGGCCAACTCCATGCGCTCCTCCGCGCTGAACAGCAGCGTTTTGCGCGGGTCTTCGGCCACGGCCACGACCAATTCGCTAAACACCTGCGCGGCGCGCGCGGCCACATCCAGGTGGCCGAAGGTCAGCGGATCAAATGTTCCGGCATAGACCGCGGAGCTCATGGCAGATCCTCCTCAGCGTGCTCGGCTTCAGCCACGGGCACCATCTCATCCGGTGGCGGCAGATGCGCCAGAAAACGCCGGAAAAAGAACGGCGAAATGAACGCGAACCACACGCCATAGGCGAACATCGCCCCCGCCGAATAAATGGCCACCGGCTCAATGAACAACATCACCACGCACACCATGAACGGCATCAGCACGCGCGGATTCTTGGTGGGCTTGGAATAGCGGATATGCGAAACCTGCAACACCAGCATCAGCAGGATTGCCGCCCAGAAACCGATGGCCAGCGGGCCTTCGCGCAGCGAAAGCCACGACAACCGGGTCGCCGCTGGGCTTTCCAGCGCGATCAAATACGCGGCCGTGAAGCCCGCCGCCGTGGTGATGGGCAGACCGAGGAAACCGCGCTGGCCGCGGTAGGGGTCCACCACGCGGAAGCGCGCCAACCGGGCCGCGCCGGACATCGCGTAGAGGAACGTCACCACCAGGCCCCACCCCGGCAGCGTGTGCAGGCCGCCCGGATAAAAATAGAGCAGCACCGCCGGGGCGAGACCGAAGCTGGTAATGTCCACAAACGTGTCCAACTCCGCGCCAAAGCTCGTTTGCGAGCGCAGCAGCCGCGCCAGCGTGCCATCCAGCCCGTCCAGAATCAGCGACACCAAAATCAACTGCGCCGCCAGCAGGAATTTTCCCTGTCCGGACGCCAACATGCTGCCCACCCCCGCGCACAGCGCCAGGAACGTGCAGGCTGACGGGATGGCCTTGCGCAGCCAAGCCGGCATCACGCGCCGCCTTTCTTCAACCGCGCGATGACCGTTTCTCCCGCGCGGACCCTGTCGCCACGCTGCACCGTGGCCTCCACATCCGCCGCCGGGAAATACACATCCATGCGCGACCCGAACTTCATCATGCCCAGCCGCTGGCCCTTTTCCACGCGTGCGCCCGCGTCCTGCCAATAGACCACGCGGCGGACAATCGGCCCGACAATCTGCCGTTGCAGGCAGCGCGTCTTTTCGCCCTCCACCAGAATCGAGCTGTGCTCGTTAAATTCCGAGGAACGCGGGTCCATGGTGAACAGGTGACGTCCCGGCGTGTAGCCCGCCTCGCGGATCACGCCGCTCATGGCGTGGCGGTTCACGTGCACGTTGAACGGATTGAGAAATACGCTGATGCGCACCGCCGGGCATTTGAGATAGCGCGGTTCCTCCATGAACTCCACGGAGCGCACCACCCCCTCCGCCGCGGAAACAAACTCATCCGGCCCGCCAGCGGGCGTCCGTTCCGGGTCGCGGAAAAAATAGAGCATGAACAGGCAGCCGGCCAACCCCAGCGCATAGAGGGTCCACGCCGCGCCTACGGCCGCCGGGGCATAATTCTGCACAATCAGCGCTGCCACCACGCACACCACGGGGATGCCGATAATCAGGGAATAGCCGTCTTTGACAATCTTCATAACCAAGTCCCGCATCCTACCCCCCCCCGCGCCACCGCGCAAACACTTTTCCGCCCAAAACGGGGCGGGCGCGGCCCGTTCAGGCCGGTCGTTCCAGCACAATCCGCCGGTGATCGGGCGCGGTGCCGGCGGAGATCCGTACATGCCAGCAGGTTTCGGGCAGCAGGTCCGCAGCGCGTTCGGCCCACTCGATGGCCACTACGCCATCGAAATGAAACAGATAATCCTCCAGCCCCAGCCCGAACGCATCCGCCGACCCGCGCACGCGATACAAATCAATGTGCGCCAGCGGCAGCCGCCCGCGGTATTCGTTGATGAGCGTAAACGTCGGGCTCCCCACCGGGCGGCGCACGCCCAGCCCCTTGGCCAGCCCTTGGACAAAACAGGTTTTGCCCGCGCCCAGCTCGCCGTGCAGGCATAACACGGTGCCGGGCGGCAGCGTGGCCGCCCACTCCGCCGCGAAAGCTTGCGTGGCCGCGGCCGATGTGGTTTCCAGTTCAGTCATTTGCCGTTGTGTGGTCACCGGGTGCATCATCCTGTGTGATGCGGCCGACACTCGGCCGCGAGCCCAGCAGCACACCGCAAAGCGCGCCGCTTGGCAAGCGCACACTTGCGCGCGCAGCAATTTAGCAGTTTTCTTTCGCCACGGTTTTGTCCAGAATGACGGGCCATGGAGTCGAGGTCCCGTCAACATGCGCCGCCCGCCGTGCCGGGCTATGAAATCATGTCGTTCCTCGGCGCCGGCGGCACCTCCACCGTGTGGCTGGCGCGCCAGTTATCCCTCGACCGCGTCGTGGCGATCAAGGTTCTCTCCCCCGCGCTGCTGACGGACGACACCGCACGCGAACAGTTCCAAAAAGAAGCCCGCGCCGCCGCCAAACTCTCGCATCCGGCCATTGTCGGGATCGTGGATTTTGGCGAGCACGACGGCGCGCTGTTCTACATCATGGAATATGTGGACGGCACGAATCTGGCGCAATGGGTCGCGCAAAACCAGCGGATGGCGCACGGCCAGGCGCTCAAGCTGGTGAACATCATCGCCGGCGCGCTGGATACCGCCTGGCGCGAGACCGGCCTGATCCACTGCGATATCAAACCCGGCAACATTTTGCTCGGCGTGGATGGTGCGGTCAAAATCACGGACTTGGGGTTGGCGCGCATCGCCGGAGTGGCCGCCACACGCGAAGCCAGCGAGATCATTGAAGGTACCCCCACCTATATCGCCCCGGAGCAAATCGAAGGCCGCCAGCCCGACTGCCGCAGCGATATTTATTCCCTCGGCCTCACCCTCTACCACATCCTCACTGGCAAGCCGCCGTTCGAGGGCCGCTCGCTCAACGAAGTCATCGAGGCCCAGCAAAACGATTACCTGCCCGACCCGTGCGAGATGCTCCCGCACCTGCCCGTTTCCTACGGCTGGCTGCTGGCCAAAATGACCGCCAAAGACCCCGCCAAGCGCCACCAATCGTGGGCCGATGTGCTGAAGGATATCCGCCAAATCCAAGGCGGCATGTCCCCGTTGCCGCCGTATCCCGGCGAGGACGAAAGCACCATCCTGCTCAACCCGCGCCACCGGCCCGGCGCGCGCGCCCACACCATCAACCTTTCCGCCGCCGCGGCCAAAACCATCACGCTATCCGTGCCCGACACCCTGCTTGGCAAGCAAAAGCGCGGCTCTGCCTACACCCAGCCCACGTCTTCCGGCGGCAGCGGCTGCCTGCGCGGCTTGTTCTTTTTGATCTTCTGCGGGCTCATCGGCGCCGCCATTTGGTTCTTCGGCTTCTACGGCCACCCAGAGCGCGTCGAGCAGTTCAAAGCCCTTTTCACCGGCGGCGCCGGCGGCCCCGCGCCCGAAAAACCCAACGTTCAAGTCGGCGGCAGCGTCCAGCAGTCCGAGGTCACTGCCACCGTCGCCGACCAGCCCACCGCCGCGCCCGCCCCCGCCGAGGCCGCACTCGAACCGGAGCCGCTCTCCGCCAGCACCGGCACCGTCACCCCCGGTGCGTGGAATCACCCCGGCTTTATCCAGGCCGCCACCCTGTTCAACGAAACCCTCACCGCCTACCAGGCTGCCCTGCGCAACCCCGATCCGCAAAACCCGGCGCTTGTCGGCCTGATTGCCGACGCCCAATACGCTGCCCTCCTCTTTGAAACCATCCGCCCGCAGGCCCCCGCCGGCGTCCCCATCCTGCAATACGCCAACCAATGCTATCAGCTCGTCAATGACCTGCGCCGCGCTCGCCTGACCGAGGACGACAAGCGGAATCTCTACGCCCTCGCCCCCAAGAAACGGCACCCCACCCTCGCCCCCTACCCCACCCCCGCTCCTGATCCGAGCGACACCTTCGCCCCCCGCTACATGCAATTCGGCTACGCTTGGGACACCCTCCCCGCCCCCGTGGACCGCCCCGAAACCGCCGAGTTTGTTTTCCTGCTTTCCACCATCGCCGAAGCCACCCCCGACACCCGCGCCCAGCCCGGCCTTTTCATCCATGGCCCCCTCAACTGGCTGATGCCCGCCGCCGACGCCATCCGCGCCATCGGCGGCAAAGCCGACATCCAGCGCGTGCCCATCGAAGGCGCCCCCTTCCCCTATGGCGGCTGCTTCCTGCGCGCCTATCCCGCCGGCCGCTACGGAATGCCCGGCCCCGGCCAGCCCCCCTACCCCACCCTCCGCCTCATCACCGACAGCGACGATCAACTCATCGCCGTGCAGCTCGTGGATGAAAACCCCTCGCCGCCGCTGCAATCCTCGCCCATGACCTTCACCACCACTTCCAAGATCATGGACTTCGTCACCGGCCGCGTACTGAGCGAAAAAGGCGATACCCGCGCCACCCACCGCACCCTCAAAGGCGCCGGCACCCTGCGCATTGATTCCGAAGCCGCCGACTTCACCAGCGGCCCCGATGGCAAACCCCTCTACCGCTCAATTCTCCTCCTCCCCCAAGCCTTCGCCAACAACCTGCTCTACCACCTCCTCGGCTCCGCCAACTAGCCGCACCCCGCATCCGCTCAAAGGGTTCAGGGTTCAGAGTTCAGGGTTCGAGAAAAACATCCATCCGTCGATCCTGTCTCATCCGTCCTATCCGTCCTATCCCGCGCCCCGCGCGTAGCCATTGGCCTTCTCCTGCTTGCCACGGCAGTTTTGGTCTGGCGGTTTTCTCCTGAACCCCACCGCCGCCTTGCGGCGGTTCTGACCTCGGACATCTTCTTTTCCACAGTGTGGAAATTATTTTTCCACAGTGTGGAAAAATCACCTCAAAGTTGTTCCATTGTGTGGAAAAATCGCGCAAAGTTTTTCCATTGCGTGGAAAAAACAGCCCCGTTTTTCCACGGTGTGGAAAATCCCGCCCACGCGGGATGAACTTTTTTTCCACAGTGTGGAACTTTTCGGCTCGGTTTTTCCCCAGTGTGGAAAACCATCGAACCTAGCATGAAAACAGCTATTCGCCACGAAGTGGCGCGTTTATGAAGGGCCGGGCCGGGCCTTGTCTGCTGTGCGCAGCACCTGCATGCGGAGGATTTCTTGCGGATTTTGGCGGGGCTGCTGCGACAAAATAACCGGCGGATTTTCCGATGATGGCGCGTTGCGGACGACCCGAGCTGGACTTGTGTCCGCGAGGGGTCGGTCGCGGCGCGCCAGTGCGGAAAAGACGCCGGTTGGTTTTGGCGCCGCCAAAATCCACAAGAAATCCTCCTGACTAAACCAACGCTGAGCCAAGCCCCACGAGAAAAGCCCACGAGCCGAAGCCATGAACCAACAGCCCCGGGCTCAACGAGCCCGGCTACAGGAACAGCCAAACAGCCCAGACGGCACGGAAGCCGTCCCGCCAAAAATCCGCGGCCCTGCCCTCTCCGCCGAGGGTTGCCCGAGGCGGAGCGATTGCCAAGAGGCCCTGCCGGGCCTTGTCCGCTGTGCGCAGCACGTGCATGCGGAGGATTTCTTGCGGATTTTGGCGGGGTTCTCACGCCAAAATAAGCGGCGGATTTTCCGATGATGGCGCGTTGCGGACGACCCGAGCTGGACTCGTGTCCGCGAGGGGTCGGTCGCGGCGCGCCAGCGCGGAAAAGACGCCGGTTGGTTTTGGCGCCGCCAAAATCCACAAGAAATCCTCCTGACTAAACCAACGCTGAGCCAAGCCCCACGAGAAAAGCCCACGAGCCGAAGCCATGAACCAACAGCCCCGGGCTCAACGAGCCCGGCTACAGGAACAGCCAAACAGCCCAGACGGCACGGAAGCCGTCCCGCCAAAAATCCGCGGCCCTGCCCTCTCCGCCGAGGGTTGCCCGAGGCGGAGCGATTGCCAAGAGGCCCTGCCGGGCCTTGTCTGCTGTGCGCAGCACCTGCATGCGGAGGATTTCTTGCGGATTTTGGCGGGTCTGTTACGCCAAAATAAGCGGCGGATTTTCCGATGATGGCGCACCGCCGCAAGGCGGCGGAGGGGTCAGGGTTCAGAGGTCAGAGGTCAGGCACCAGCCCCAAACTAAGAGCCCGAACGCCGTGGAAACCGTGCAGCCAGAAATCTCGAATATTGAACCCTGTCCCTCTTTTGTCTGCCGTGCGCAGCACATGGCTGCTCCCTGAACTCTGAACCCTGACCTCTGACCTCTCCGCCGAGCGCCCCGTGAGGCGGGGCGGCGCGCCAGCGCGGAAAAGACGCCGGTTGGTTTTGGCGCCGCCAAAATCCACAAGAAATCCTCCTGACTAAACCAACGCTGAGCCAAGCCCCACGAGAAAAGCCCACGAGCCGAAGCCATGAACCAACAGCCCCGGGCTCAACGAGCCCGGCTACAGGAACAGCCAAACAGCTTGGACAGCAGCGGAAGCCGTCCCGCCAAAATCCACAAGAAATCCTCCTCCCAAAACGTCGGAACGCGCAAAGCTCACGAGCTGAAAGCCGAACGCCGGTAACGGACAGGCGGCGGGGGGCGACTGTAAGGGTTATGGCGGTGTTAGGGCAGCAGCTTGGCGAACAAGCGATGGGCGTTGGCCGTGGTGGCGGCGGCAATCTCGGCAGGGGTGGCTTGGCGCAGTTCGGCCAAGATAGCGCCAGTGTAAGGAATATAGGCGGGCTCCGAGAGGGTACGGGAATCATCGCCAAGCAAATGCGGAGGCCGGCCGGGGGGCAGGGTCGGCGGCAGGTCGGGGGCGTCGGATTCCAAGAGGTAGTGGCCGTCAGGGACGCGCCGGGCGTTTTCGCGGGCGCGGTGGTTTTGGGGCCGGGTCAGGGTGCCGCCAAACGAAATGTGGATATTGCGTGCGGCGAGATCGCGCAGAACATCGGGAGGGCCGGAGTAAGCATGGATGAGGAGGCCGGCGGGGTGGCGTGGGGCATTGAGGAGAATGGCCAGCATCGGGCCCCAGGCATCACGGCAATGGATGGTGGCGGGCACGCCGAGTTCATAGGCGAGGTCGAGTTGGGCAAGGAAGACGGCTTCGCGGTCGCGATCGAGGCCGTCGGCGAGTTTGCCATCCAGCCCGATTTCGCCAATGCCGGCGGGGGCGGCGGCGAGGATTTCGCGCAGGTGGTGGAGCCAACGCGGGGTGCGGTTGGCGATGTACCACGGGTGCAGGCCGTACGAGGCAATGATGCGGCGCGGATGGGCCGCGGCCAAGGCGCGGACGGCGGGCCAGTCGGCTTCGCTGGTGGCGGCGACGTGCAGAAGGGCAACATTGCTCTCCGCGGCGCGACGGAGCACGCCCACCAGGTGCGGCGCAAGGCGCGGGTCCTGCAGGTGGCAGTGGGCATCACACCAAACCAATTTTTTAGTGTCGCGCGGCATAAGGCGTGGTATTTTCCACGGGACATGGTGAGAGGCCGGTTCATTCCAGTCAATCTGCAAATCTGGCGGCGGGTAGGGTTGGGTCTGCTGCTGATTTTGGGCAGCGCGGGATGCAGCACTTTCAGCCATTATCCCACCGGCATGGAGACGACGACGCTGGCGCCACTGCGCGCGGGAAAAACGCCGGATTACAAAAAAAACTTCGGCCCGCGGCTGCAGGGCAACACCGGGGTGTTGTTCGCGATGGAGATGGGCCGCGTGGCGCAGGTGACGGGCGATGCCGATGCGTCGCGCGAGGCGTTCGCCAAAGCCAGCGCGCTGACGCGGGAGCAGGATGAGAAGGCGGTGATTTCGGCATCGGGTGCGGCGGCGCAGGGTGGCGCGGTGCTGGTGAACGACAAGGCCATCCCCTACCGCGCACCCAGTTACGAGCGCACGCTGGTGCATCATTATCAGGCGCTGAATTATCTGACGACGAACGACCTGACGGGCGCGGGCGTGGAGGTGCGGCTGGCCAATCGCGAACAGGAGGAAGCGCGGCGTAAGCGCGAGGCCGAAATCAATCGCGCCAAATCCAAGCGAAAGAATCCCGAGGCCGCGCCGGAAGCGACCGCCGATGGCGAAGAGCGCGATCCGCATTTGGACAAGGTGTATGCGGGGCTCGACCAGGTGGCTGGCGAGGTGAAGTCGTCGTTCCAAAACGCGGCGACGTTCTACATGTCGGGCGTGATCTGGGAAATGCTGGGCGAGCAGAATGACGCCTATATTGATTATAAGCGCGCGCTGGAGATCTATCCTGAAAACCCCTATTTGCAGGCGGATGTGGTGCGGCTGGGCAAGCGGTTGGGAATGCGCGAGGATGTGGACGACTTCGCGCGACGCTTTCCGGCGGCGGCAGATACGCCGGCAGCCGGCACCACGGCATGGGCTGACAAAGCGCGACTAGTGGTGCTGCTGGATCAGGGCTTGGTGATTCCCAAAGAGGAAATTTCGGTGGCCTATCCGCTGGGCAGAACGCTGAGCGCCATTGCCCTGCCCGCCTACACCATTGCCCCCCCGGCCCCCGTGCCGCTGGTGGTGAAGGTTGACGGAAAGCGGGCGGGGACCACCGCGCCCATCTGCAATATCTCGGCGCTGGCGGCGCGAGCTTTGGGCGAGCAGATGCCCGGTATCCTGACCCGGCAAATCGCGCGCGTGGTGGCCAAAACTGCGGCGGCAGAGGTGGCCAGCCAACAGGGTGGCGAAATCGTCGGGTTGCTGGCGGCGATTTACAACGTCGCGTCTGAACAGGCAGACCTGCGGAGCTGGCTGACCCTGCCGGCGCACATCCAAATTGCCAGCGTGTGGGTGCCCCCCGGCGAAAAAGAAGTCGCCCTGGCCGCGCCCGGCGACGGCACAACGTGGTCGGGTGTGGTAACGTTGACGGCAGGCAAAACGACTATTCTTTATGTGACGCAATTGGATTATGCTGTCTTTTCAAGAATAATGATGCAACCATGAGGAACACTAAAGGAGCGCAAACATGAAAAAAATGTGGTGGATCATCGCGCTGGGGTTGATGGCGGGAGTGGCGGCACAGGCGGCGCCGCGCGCGGCATTGTTCGTGCAAAACCAAGCCGGCGCCAAGCTGGAAAATCAATTGGACGCATTCAACGATCTGGTCAGCACGCGGCTATCGGCCGCCGGGATTGAGACCATCCGGGCGCAGGACGTGCTGGCGCGCTTTACGGAATCGCGCGCGGCGGCGCAAGCGCAGGAGCTGCGGCAGGCGGTCGAGGCGCTGCAGACATTGAAGGCCGAAGGCACGGTGGATGGCCCGCTGTATGAAGCGGCGGCGCTGCGCACCGCGCAACTGATGGACGCGGATTTCCTCGTGTTTGCGTCGCTTGTTTCGCTGGGTGAAAACCAAATGACCGTGCAGGCGTACGGCCTGACCCAGCAGCAACAGATCACCACCCTGCGGGTGGCGTTGCGCGTGCTGGACGGCACCCTCGGCACGCAGCTTTATGGCGACACAGTGGCGGTGAGCGAAAAAGTCCTGCAAAACTCCAATATGCAGGTGCAACTTGGCGACCTCGTGAACACGTTGCTGGACCGCGGCGCGGAAGAGCTGGCCGGTCGGGTGAAGAGCCAGGTGGCGCGGATCGAAGCCGCCAAAGCCGAAGCGCCGGCGCTGGCCAGCGTGACGATCAATTCTTCGGCAGCGGGCGCGGCAGTGGAACTGGATGGCGTGGTCATCGGCACCGCGCCGGGCGTTTTCCAAATCCGGCCGGGCGTGCATGAAATCCGCGTGACGCGCGAAGGCTATGCCACGTGGGAAAAGAGCATCGCGCTGGCGGATGGCCAAGTGTTGGATGTGCCGATGGAGCTTTCCGGCGCCGGCATCGCGCGCAAGGGCGAACTGGAAGCGCAGGACATCGCGCGCGAACAAAGCGCGGCGGATGCACAGGCCACCACGACCATTGCCGGCGGTGTCGCGGCGCAGGCCAGCAACAGTTATATCCGCCTGGAAGGTATGCCGGGACAGTCGCTCACCATTGGCGACACGGATTCCTCGCGCGGGAATGTGAATGTGATTCAACAACAATAGAGGCGGAAGGAGACACACATGAAAAGCAAGTGGATGACTGGGATCGCGTTGGCGGCGCTGGTGGTTTTGGTGGCGGGGTGCGCCTCGCCCAATACGTCAGGCATCACCGTGGGCGCGGAAACGGATGAATATGGCAACTTGCAACAGGTGTTGCAGGTGGATAACGCGAAGCTGGCCAAGCAGCTTCTGGTGCAGGATGTGGTCGTGGGCCAAACCAAAAACGGCCTGATGAAAGCCAGCATCAAGCTGACCTCGCGGCTGAACAAGGATGTGGTCTCGCAGTCGAAGTTTGCCTGGTTCGACGCGGACGGCAATGAGCTGGACCCGGACACCGATCCGTGGCGGCCGCTGCTGCTGCACGGCAAGGAAACACGCACCATCCAGGGTGTGGCGCCCAACGCCGCCGCGGCCAGCTTCAAACTGCGCGTGCGCGCCGGCGAAAAGACGCAATGGATCATCAAATAACCGAAGTCAAAACACGAATGAACCACAGCAAGCCGAGGGAAAAGAAAATGAAAACTACATGGACATTAGCGATTACGGGTTGTTTGCTGGCGCTGCTGGCGACCGGCTGCCGCACCACGGTGGAATATGGCGATGCCACCTCCGCCAAGCCCATCAGCACGGACTTTGGCTCGGCGGACTTGCAGCAGATCGCCGCCAAGATGGTGGACTCGCTGCTGGCCGATGACGTGCTGGCCGACATCTCCGCCGGCGGCCCGCCGCTGCTGATTGTGGACAAGGTCAAGAACAAGACCATGCAGCACATTGACACTGAGTCGGTCACGGACAGCATCCGCACCAAACTCATCCGCTCGCGCAAGTTCAGCTTCCAGGACCGCACCACGGAAGCCGCGCTGCAGGAAGAGCTCGCCTATCAGCAGGCGGCAGCCCACGACGCGATTGCCTTTGGCCAGCAGGATGCCCCGCGCTACATGCTGACTGCCAACCTGTCGGAAATCGAGCAGCAGCAGGGCCGCCTGAAAGATGTCTATTACAAGTTCACCATGAGCCTGCGCGACCTGAAGAGCGGCCGCCTGATCTGGGCCGATGAACAGGAAATCCGCAAGCAAAAGACCCGCGCGATCTTCGGAGGCTGACATGAAAAAAATCCTGCTTCTGGCCTGCGCGCTGGCCCTCACGGCCGGCGCGGCAATGGCGCTGGAAGTCACGCCGCTCCAAATCGGCGTGGCCGGCACCAAGGCGCAACTGTTCGCCGCCGAGACCCGCGTGATGGGCCTGCGGTTGAACATTGCGTGCAGCGACAATGACGACGTCACCGGCATTGATGTGGGCCTAGTGGGGCTGGGCCGGCGGATGGATGCCTTGCAGCTCAACCTTGTGAACCGGGTGGATGCCGAGTTTGCCGGCGTGAGTGTCGGCCTGTTCGGTGAAATCGGCTCGCTGGCCGGCATTCAAGCCGGGCTGTTCAACACTGTGACCCACGACATGTCCGGCTTCCAGCTCGGCGTGTTCAACACGGCCGACAGCGTCATGGGCATTCAGGTCGGGCTGATCAACCGCGCGGTGACACTGCGCGGCCTGCAACTGGGCTTGATCAATCTGGTGGAAGAAGGCCCGTTGACGTTCTTCCCGGTGCTCAACTTCGCGTTTTAGCGGCAGACGAAAGGATATCGCATGGCATATCGGTTTTTATGCGCGGCGGCACTGGTGGCCGTGGCCTTGGCCGGCGTGGTCGGAGCTGCACCGGCCGCCGAACCCCGGCAGGATCAGGACATCTTGAAGCACGCGGTCGTCTGTCCGCCGTTCAAGGGCGACCCGACTTTGGCCGCGGTGTATCATAACGAGCTGGTCAAGATCCTGCGGGAGTCCCCCGCCGTGGAGCTGTATGAAGGAACCCGGCAATTGCCGGATTTCTACTTCCGCGTCAATGGTTCCATCGTCACCAATGAGGATAATCAATTCTTCGTGCTGGTGACGGTGTTCGATGACGAGCGCAAGGAGCAACTGGCTTCGCACGTGGCTCCGGCCACGCTTGATCCCGAAGCCATCCTCGGCTGGACGCGTCTTTTGCAAGCGGATATTGCGCGGCGCGGGTCGCGGCTGCCGTTTGAGTGCCGGATCAGCCGCAAGCTCGGGCAGGAATCCATCACGCTGGACCGCGGCCTTGGCTCTGGCTTGAAGCCCGGCATGGTGTTGTATGTCTCGGAAGACGAAGAACCGCTGCTTTCGCCGGTCACCGGGGCAATTATTGGCCGGGACTCGCCGCGCGCCGCGGGACAAATCCAGGTATTCCGCGTGTTGGACGAAACCGCTTACGCCCGGCCCGTGATGAACACCAAGCTGCCACGTACCGCCAAGCTCTTCGCGCGCAGTTTTTGATGCCGCCGGCCACAGCCCGGCCCGTACGCGCCCCACGGCTCCACGCCGCGGGGTGCGTCGTGTAAATGGATCAAGCCCCCCCCCCGTGCGGTGGGGTTCCGCGCTGTTTTCAGTGACTGGATCGTCCTGCTTGGGATGTGGAGTCAGCAGTTGTCAGGCTACCTTCTTTTTTCCATTTGAACCACACTGTCCAGACTTTATAAACTCTGGGCATATTTCGTAATATTTATATCTTACTCATACACAATTTATTACATCTATTTCTTAGGCGTTTTATGATCCACCATTTTTTGACCATTGTCCACAGTTTATAAACTCTGGACATTTTTAAGGTCAGTGGTTTTTGCATCTTTATCCGCGAGGTGCGGTCTCGTGTGGCGGTTGCCGCTCCCAATACCCCCGCAAAAAAAAGGCGACGATCCCACGCTGGGGATTATGTTGCGGGTGGCACTCGTTCCCAGAGATAGCTGAGGTCTTCGCGCAGGCGGGAGTGTTCTGCGGCGGACAAGCCGGCGCGCAATTCATTTTGTGCGGCCAACTGCTTGAGCCGCGCCACCTCAGCAGCAAACCGCGACAACGCGGGCGCATCGTGATGCGCCACGCGCGACAGAATCACGCTCAACGCCACCAGTGCATCCCGGCCGCCGGGCGCGATTTCCTGCCGGAACTCCACCAGACAGCGGCTGGCGGCCTGACCTATGGTGTAGCCCTCGGCCAGCATGGTTTCATAAAACATTTCCACCACGGCACAGCGCAGTTCGTAATAGCTGCCGGGCGAAGTCGGAGTTGGGGAGTGGGCTGTCATGATGCAGGTCGTCTTACGGAGTGCGATATAGTACCTCCATCTCCACATTGGTGTAGATGGCTAAAAATTGCTTCATCACGTTCCAGCAACTGGGACACGGATAAAGTTCCGTGAACAGCCGGATGTGCCCCTTCACGGAGGGATCCGGCAGCCGCGAGGCGATATCCTCCAAAATCTTGAACTCGGTATCCACGCTGCGCGACCAACAATCAGCACCATCCACCGCGCCGGCTTGATTCACGCACAACGTGGTGAAGCGCGCCGGTTCAGGGGGCTTGAGGGAAATGCCGATCATCGCCTCGGCGGCCTCGGTGGAGAAATCCAAGAAATCCTGGATGCTGCTGTGGGCAAAATATTCCGTTTTTTCCAGCCCCGCAATGTGCGCCTGCGCCCAAGCAAAATTGTTGCGCTTGCGGAACTCCTCGGGCAAGCGTTCGCGGTAGGCCGCCACCTGCATGAGCAGGAGCGCATCCTCCGGACCTTTGTCCACCTGGCGCAGCGCCGGGTCGCGAGTGACTGGCGGCGCGGCAACTGCCGCCAACTCGGACGACGTGTTGACCACTTTGGGCGGTGGTGGCTTGGGCGGGGGTGTGCAGCCCGCCAAAAGCAGCCACACCAGCGCCCAGCCGGCCAGCCGATGGATGGCGGGATGCAAGCTGCTCTGGGCTCCGGTTGGTTTCATGAGGTTCGACAAGGCTAGGCCAGGGGCCCGCGTGCCCCAAGCCTATTCTGATCGCCACGCAAAAACGTTTTCGTGCCCCCCCCTGGCACGATGCAGCCAAGCAAAACGCCCGCGCGGGATTGCGCGGGCGTTGGTACAACATCGGCTAAGCCGGTTTGTGGTTACAGCGTGAACGCCACGCCGGCAATCAGGCTGATGTCGTTGTGTTCGGCATCGGCGGCCGGAGTGCTGTCGTACTTGTCCTGCAGGACCACGCGCAGGCTCCAGCGCTCGCTCATGGCGGTTTCCACGCCGGCTTCCGCGGTGATCAGATAGTCGTTGAAATCCTCGGTGTTGGGGACGTATTCGACCGACTGCACAAACTTGGTGTTGTCCGTAATCTGGCAGGAGCCGCGCTCCGCAATGCGCAGCGCGAGGAAGTCATCCGTCGCGCCGTCCACTTTTTCCCAGACGTAGGAGGGGCCGATTTCCAGCGAAAGTTCGTGTTTATCGCTCTTGACCAGATACACGCCGAGGCCGGGGCCGAGGGTCACGCGGTAATCCACGAGCGCCACGTCGTCATACAACACGGAACCATCCAGCACCGCGAAGGTGCGGGGGGTCAACGTCTTCTTCACGTTGGCGAACACCTTGGCGTTTTCCACCGTGGTTTCCTTTTCATCGTTCACGGTGCTTTCGCCGTAGTTGCCTTCCACGCCGGCGCGAACGGAGCCGAGACCCTCTTTTTCGCCTTCGGTGACGAGGCTGGCATTGGCCGCGAGCGTCTCGCTGTTGCCATCCGTCATGGTCAATCCCGCGTTCAGCGTGGTGGCAAAGGCGGGTTTGGCGGTCGGCTTTTCAGCGGCTTTGGCGGCTTTCTTTTCCGCGGCCGAGGCGGCGGTGGCCAAGCTGGCGGCGATCAACAAAATCCAAAACTTCTTCATGGGTTTTCTTTCTTGCAGTTGAATGTTAGCTGGCGGCTTCCTGCTTGCGGCGCAGGGTATTGATGGCCTTGACCATCATGAACACGGCGATGGCCACGATCAGAAAATCCACGGTATTCTGAATGAACAGGCCGTAGCTGAGCTTGACGGCTTCCACCGGCGCGCCGGCGGCATCCACGCCCGCTTCCTTGAGCGTAATGGCCAAATCCTTGAAATCCACCTTGCCCAACAGCATGCCGAGCGGGGGCATGATGACATCGTTCACCAGCGAGGTGACAATCTTGCCGAATGCACCGCCGATAATGATACCGACAGCCATATCCACCATGTTGCCCTTGACGGCAAACTCTTGGAATTCCTTGATGATACTCATGTTATGTTCTCCTTGGTTGCGTTTTATTGCGCGTAAAACGTTACACACGGGCGCCGGTTTGTCAACTCGCGCGCTGGATCATGTTTCCAGATGGGTGCGTTCGAGCATCCGCGTGAGGTCGTCTTCAACCTTGGTTTTTTGCTTGTCGGAGAGGGTCAGGATTTCTTGCAGGCCGAGCGCGAGGTGGGGAATATATTTTTCGATGTAGCCCCGTTTGCGGTCGGCTTCGGCCTGCCGGCGGCGCCGACTCAAGTACACGGCCAGTTGCCGCCCCGCCTCTTGAAGCGCAAAGGTCATTTCGCGCAAGATTTCCGGGTAGTGCGCAACGGCTTCCTTGCTTTCGCTGGTGAAGGGCACCCACACGCTGGCGATATGCAGGAAGAACACCACGGGTCCCAGCGGCAGGCTGCCCTTGGGCTGCAACAGGCCGTAGGCTTTCCAGTTCACATTTTCGAGCGCCTCGGTCATGGCGCAGGCGCCGCCCATGTAGAGCAGCGGCGCGCGGTTGGCAAAACGCATGACGCGCACCGGTTCTTCCGCGCCCAGTTCCGCGTTGGTGCCGGGCTTGGCATAGGCCACGCCCACTTCCACCTGAAACGGATTGCCGCGATATACTTCCGGCGCGCGCGTGACGGCGGCATAAAAATCGGCGGGGAATTCCTTTTTCAGGCCGGCGATGATCTGCTCTTCGCCGATGGGCGCGAGACAGTCGGTGGGCGGGCGCATCAGCTTGGTTTCCTGAATGGCCTTGAAGAGCGCCTCGATTTCGTGATGGGCCACACGCGTGGGGTTGGCCTTGGGATTGAGCCCGGCGCGCTCGCAAATTTCCTGCGCGGCGCGCGCGCTCACGCGCGAAAACTCCTGTTCCAGCGCGCCTTTCAACGTGCGCGCCGCGGTATCCTTGAGCATTTGCAGCAGCACGCCCAGCTCCACGCCGTGCGGATGCGGCTGGATGGCCTTGGTCACCGGCGGCAACGTGCGCACAGCGCGCAGGTAGGTTTGCCAGTCGCCGGTTTCCGGCGCCAACGCGCCGCTCTTGTCCTTCTTGAGCGTGGTGACGCGGAAGTGCAGCCGCAGATGCGGGTTGGCCACCGCGCATTGCTTGAGATATTCATCCACCGAGAGCCGGCCGCGCACATATTGCGCGGTCATTTCGATGGTCACCTGCGTGCCGTGGGCATGGGTCACCGGTTCTTGGCCGGGCGCTTCGGGGGGGAAGGTGGGACGCCAGTCCACTTCTTCGTCACCCAGCACGGCCGGCTTGTTGGCGCGGGTGTCAATCTGCACGGACAGTCGGTGGGCGTTGCCGGCGCTGCGCGTGCGCGAAAGAATGATGGTGGCCGTGCCGGTGGTTAGTTGGCCGTACATCCCCGCCGCGCTAATGCCGATGCCCTGTTGCCCGCGCGACATCCGCAAGCGGTGAAATTTGGAGCCGTAGAGCAGCTTGGCAAACACTTTGGGGATTTGCGCCCGCACGATCCCGGGGCCGTTGTCGGTGATGATCACCACAAAGCGGTTTTCGGCATGCTGCTGCAATTCCACGGAGATTTCGGGCAGGATGCCGGCTTCCTCGCAGGCATCCAGCGAGTTGTCCACGGCCTCCTTGACGGCGGTCATGATGGCCTTGCGGGGGCTGTCGAACCCGAGCAGATGGCGGTTCTTCAGGAAAAATTCGGAGACCGAAATCTCGCGCTGGCGCTTGGCCATGCTTTCGGCGGTTTCCGCGGTGCGTTTCTTTTCAGCCATTGGTCATCTCCATAGTGCAACGGAGCGCGGAGTATCCCACGCCGCGCGCGCGGCGGCAACCCTGCAGCGAGGCCGATTGACCCCCCCGGTGGGTTGCCGTATGATGCGCGCCAAATTCCACCCTTCTTTTGGCGAGGCAAATATGAATGTGAGTTTCTTGACGGGAGCATTACCGCTGGCGGGCGTGTTGTGGGCATTCAACATCTCCGACCCGGTCGGCAAAATCATCGTGGTGGTGCTGATTTTTGCCTCGGTTTTTGCCTGGAGCATCATGGCGGCAAAATATCTGGAGTTGCGCAAGGTCGGACGCGCGGACGCCAATTTCATGCGCGACTTTGACCAGCAGCACAACCCGCTGGAAATGTTTGTGCGCGGGCCGGTCCACCACGACAGCCCGATGGCCAAGGTGTATGCCGCCGCCTGCCTGGCCGTGAAGCGGGAGTTTGAAACCCGCGCGCAAAAACAGCAGCGGCCACTCAGCCAGATTGACCTCTCGCAGGAGCGGCTCACTGCGTTGCAGATTGATGCCATCCGCAAGGTGGCCGAATGCGCCGTGGCCGACCAAATCCTGCTGCTGGAAACGCAAATGTCCATGTTGGGTTCCACCTACACCATCGCGCCGATGCTGGGCTTGTTCGGCACGGTATGGGGCATCTCGGTATCATTCGAGCAAATGGCCAAGCAGGGCTCGGCCAATTTGTCCGAAGCGGCGCCGGGCATTTCCAGCGCGCTGCTGACGACCATTGTGGGCTTGTTGGTGGCGATTCCCTCGGCATTCGGCTGCAACAAACTGAATGACCAAATCCGGTTTTTGAGCATCCAGTTGGAAAACTTCACGGAGAAGTTCGCCACGCGCCTGCAGCAATCCTTCGTGTACGAATAGGAATCGGCCATGGCCCGCCGCACGTCACTCACCAACACGCGCTTCATCAGCGAGCTGAACATGACGTCCATCATGGACCTCACGTTCCTGCTGCTGCTGACGTTCATGATCACGTTTCCAAACATCGAGCAGGGCATTGCCGTGCGGCTGCCCAAGGGCAAGACCACCACGCTGGAACATCAGGACAGCCTGGCCATCACACTCAACGCCAATGCGGAGCTGTTTTTGGACAATGCGGCCATCACGGAGGAAGCCCTGGCCAACGCACTCAAAACCAAGGTGGCAGACAATCCGGAAATCACCGTCCTGGTGCGCGCGGATGAAACCCTGGCCTACGGCAAGGTGGTCAATGTGCTGCGTTTGATGCACGAGGCCCAGATTACGCGCATGGCCATAGTGACCGATCCCGGGAAATGAACCCCCGCTCGTTCAGGCGCCAAGGAATGCGGCTTAGCCTCACGCTGCACAGCGTGGTGCTGGCGGGCATTCTCCTGTGGCCGCTGATTTTTCGCGGTTGCCACCGGCCCAAAAAACCGGAGCAGGTAATGATGGTGGAGTTCACGGTTTCGATTCCGCCGCCCCCCGAGCCGGAGACGCCCCCCACCCCCGAACCGCCGGCGCCTGAGCCCCCCAAACCGGCGGACGACATCAAGTTGCCGGATCCGGAAAAACCCAAGCCTCCCGCCCCGCCCAAACCTCCCAAGCCGCCTGAACCACCCAAGGATATCCGCCAAACCAACCGCGTGGTCCGCAACGCGCCACCGCCCAAGGACAAGCCGCTCTCCCCCGAGGAAATTGCGCGGCTTCTCAAACAAGGCGCGGTGGTGGGCACGGAAACCAAAATCCCCGCCGATGACCAAATTGCCTTTGCGGCCTATTTGAACCGCGTGCGCGAGCTACTCTATGCCGTGTGGCAACAGCCGGCGCAGTTGGCATCGCTGGGCAGTCTCAGCACCGATGTTAACATCACCGTCGCCCCCGATGGCACCATCACCGGCCACAGCAAAACGCGCGGATCCGGCAATGCGCTGATGGATGATTCGGTGATCCGGGCCATCACCTCGGTCAAGAAACTCCCCGCGCTGCCTGTGGGCTATCGCACCTCCAAAACCATCAGCATCACGTTCCAGCTCGACAACTGACGCGCCCGCCATCGGACGCAGACGTTCCAGCTTTGCCCGGCGGGAAGGTTTCATTCTTCAACCATTCCCACCCTACAAAAGCAGCCGGGTAGATTGTGGGGCTGGAACGGTCGCAGACCTTCCAGCCGTTCCCAGCCTGCAAAAGTCCCCCGAGAGGGGAACTCAAACCAGCATCACGTTCCAGCTCGACAACTGACGCGCCCGCCCCACGGTGCAAACGTCAATACGAATAGTAGCCGTCGTCTTCTTCGTATTCGATTTCGTAGCCTTCGTCATCCACCGGCGGCAGCACACCCTCCGCCACCAGTTTGGCGTCGTTTTCCGGAGTCAGTTGCACCGGCAATGGCGGCAGATTGCCACCGCGCAAAATTTCCATTTGGTATTCCTGCAAGTGGCGCTCCAACTCTTCGCCGGTGTAAATGGGCTTGGGCACTTCCACGGGCTTTTGCCGTTCCAGCATCCGCTGGCGACGGCGTTCCGCGTAGGAGGTGCGCAGTTCGGCGGCCTGCCTGATGGCCTCGCGCCCGGCGCTGGCGGAGAGCACTTGTCCCCCCGCGGTGTCGTTCATTGACAGCACCACCACCTGGCCGTCTTTTTGCAGGGTGGCGCTCTCCGCGTCATAATCGGCATCCTCCAGCATGATGCCGGTGCTGCGGTCCTTCTCGCCCACCATCAGGGAAAAGTAGCTGTTGTCTTTTTTGTCGGTGATGGCCACGCGCAGGTTGCCGTCGGCCAGCTCATAGATGCCGGAAAGTTGCAGCGAGGCCGCAAACGATTCGCTGACCGGTACCGTGCGTTCCGGAATTTGGGAAGGATCCGGCGGCGCGCCGAATGGCTTGCGGTCCAGGATCACTTGATAATCCTCAAACGGCCGCACCGGTGCGGGAGCCGCCAGCGTCGTGGCGCACGCGCCCAGAATGCCGAGGATGACCAACCGTTTCATCAACCAACTATGTACCGCGCCGGGCCCGCTTGCGCAACAGCTATCATGCGCCCCGCCCGGGGGTGCCCCAGATGAAGGCCTCGCGGAAAAGTCCCTGCACATGGCCGCGCACCAACACCAGGTGGTTGCCCAACGGTGCGGAAAGCAACTCGCCGGCGGCCGGCGGCGAAACACGCACCACCACCTGAGTGCGGCACAGGTCCGGCGCACGGCGGTTTTCGACCAACGTGCCCTCCGCGCCCCACCAGCGGTCAAGATTACTGCCGCCCAGCCGCAGCAAGGTCACCGGGCCGGGCGCAAACTCGCCGGCAATGCCCAGGCCAATGCCCGACTCAAAGTGCGTGCGGAAACGGTAGCCCCCCACCATGCCCAGCGGCACGGTACAGTGCGCCAGCAACAGCTCGCCCTTGGGCACATCCACATCAGACGGATTGGCCATCCACCCCGCCTGCCCGGTCAGATGCCACAGCCAGCGCAACAACACGGCGCTGGGGATATCGCCTTCGCAGCCGGCGGTGATGCCGGCATCCGCCAGCAGCGCCAGCGCGAGGCAGCCGGTCACGCCATCTTTTTCCACCAAATCGAAACAGCGCAGCGTAAGCATCGAAAGCTGGTGGTTCTGCACCAGCGCGCGCAGGCCGCGCGTCACTCGCACGGCTTGGGCAAAAGCCTCACGCGTGAGGCCGTCTTTGCCGTGCGCCCGATCCCAGAAATCAAATTCGGGGCCATCTTCGGGCAGCGGCTGTTGCGCGATATACGCACGCAATTCATCCACCGCGAACTCCTTGACCCACATCCCGAAGCGGCGCGCCACCAGTTCGGCGCGCGGCGAGCTGGCCACTAACCAATCGGCACTGGGGCCGATGATCCCGAACCGGTCCTGCGCGAGGCGGTTGTTGGCCGCCAATGCGCGTGCGGTTTGCGTAATCTCCGCCAAGGTGCGGTCGTCCTCTTTCCCCTTCAGCAAAAAGATTCGCCCGGGCCGCCCTTCCTGCTGAATGGCCGCCAGCATTTCCAGAGCCGCCGGCAGCGAATTATGCCCCGGGTGGGCAATCAGCAGCAGCGGGCCGCCGCGGCCCTGCTGGATGCGCGACCGGTGCCGGCGCAGCACGTCGTGCTCCGTGCCGCCAGTCTGTACAAAATAAAAAGGCACGCCGGGCGCGTCGGCTACTTCGCCCACGCCGCGGTGGCCGCCTGCGCCGACCAACGCCTGCTCGTGGCCGGCCAGCAGCGCGGACAGGCTACGCGCATCGTGCAGTGGCGAAGCCACCGGGATATACCAAAAACTTGTCGCAGGGGCGGGGGACGGATTCATGGCGCAATCTTGTCGAACGAATCCACAAATTCCACATTCGGGAAAAAGGCATCCGCCTTGAAAAACGCGGCCGGGATTTCTCCATTGGCCACCGGGCTGTCCACCCGCGTGGTTTCCGTGCGCTCCATGCCCTGCACCGTCACCTTGGCCTGCTGCAGGCAGGCAATCCACACGCCAGGCGCCACCTCTTGAAACGCGGAGAAATCGGTTTGCGTCAGCAAGTCCGTCATGGCCGGCGAACCATACAGCTCGAAGCGCGCCAAGCGGCCTTGTGCATCCAGATTCAACACGGCAAACGATTTTTGGTTGTCGTAGCCCGCGCGCACGGGAAATTCGGCAGTGGGTTCCAGCGGCACTTCCGTGGCGCCACGCAGCACCTCCAGCATATTGGCGGCTGAGCCGGGCACCATGCGCAAGTTACGCAGCATCTCCCCATCCAGCTCCGCCACCGGGCGCGAAAACCCTTTCGGCGCGCCCTCGGTGTATTGCCGGAAAACCGTGCCGTCCGAAATGGTCCGCCGCTTGACAGGGCTGAAGTTTTCCACGTGCAGCTTGTCCGGGCGCTGGTAATACACGCGGCTCAGCATGCGCAGCGTATTGCCATCGGGCAAGGGGGTGTCGCGCCGGATTTCGCAGCTCATGGACTGCACGGAATCGTAGGGCGCGAGCACTTTCTCCAACACGGTTTCCGCGCGCGCCCTTGTCGCCGGCGCCAAAACCAAGATCAAGATCATCCTCAACCAGCGCTGCATCGTTTTCCTCCGCAATGAACGGGAAGATTCGCACAACCAGGCCCGTGCTTGCAAGCCGGGCATGGCTCCGGCATGATGCCGCCCTATGCCCCTGCCCCGCGCCATTCTGTTGCTGCTGGTTACGCTGCTCACCAGCGGCGCCGCCCGTGCGATGGAACCAGAGCGGCTGGAGTATGACATCACGTGGGTCGGAATCTCCATCGGCACCATGGTGGTGCAAAACGAACTGGATGCCGACGGCCATCCCGTACGCCTGCTGCGCATGTGGAACCGCCCGTGGATCGCACGGTTTTATCCGGTGGACACCACCATTGAATGCAGCATCATTCCCGGCCCTGACGGCCCCTGCCACGTAGTCCAGAAGCACGTCCGCGAAAATACATTCCGGCAGGATGACACGCTCCAACTGTGGCCCGCCCAAGGCCGCGCCGTCTGGAGCAACCAACTCACCCAAACCGCCACGGCATTTACCACGCCCACTGGCGCGCACGATGTGGTGACGTTCTTCTTTGATTTGCGCAATATGCTCTCCACCGCCCCCAACCCCACCGACGGTGATTATGAACTGGTGATGGACGATGGCGTCCATGGCCTGACCCTCCACATCGGTGAAGCACAGCGGATCCGGACTCCGTTCGGGAGGGTGGAAGCCGTCCAAGTGAAAGCCATCTCCAAATCGCCAACATTATTCTCACGCAATCGCCCCAAAGCCGTGTGGGTGGCGACCCAACAGCCCGTAGTATTGGTGGCGGATGTTGACTCCCGCTTTGGCTCGGTCCGCGCCACACTTACCCAATGGACGCGCGGCCACAAACCCGTGCCAGTGGAGTAGTGCGGACGGGCCTACGGGTTTTCTTTTTCCGGCACCAGCGGCAAACTAGGATCAGCCTCCAAGGCGGGAGGATTGTCCAACCCCGCCAGAACCCGCAAGCCAGCCGCAGCCGCCACCATCGCCGCGTTATCGGTGCAGTAAGCCAGTGGGGTCAGCAGCAGTCGCGCCTGATATCGCTGGGCCAGAGTTTCCAATTTACCGCGCAAGACCGCATTTTTGGCCACACCGCCTACGCAGGCCAACGTGCGCGCGCCGATTTGCGCCAACGCCCGCTCAACACGTGCTGTCAGTGAATCCATAACGGCTTCCTGATAGGCTGCGGCCAAATCGGCTCCATGCTGCTCACGGCCGGCCGGATGATTTTTTAGATGATAGAGCAGCGCGGTTTTGAGTCCGCTAAAACTAAAACAAAATTCAATATCAAGACCGTCATCCGTGGTGCGTTGCTTCGCATGTTCCAATCCGCGCGGAAAGCGCACAAAACCGGCATCGCCGCCGCGCGCGGCTTTTTCGATGGCCGGACCGCCGGGATAGCCAAGCCCCAGCAGGCTGGCGCCTTTGTCGAGACATTCGCCGGCGGCATCGTCGAGGGTCTGGCCCAGCAATTGGTAGCGCCCCACGCCCGGCATCAAAATCAGGCACGTATGGCCGCCGGACACCATGAGCACCAGCGCCGGGCACGCGGTGGCCGGCGGCGGCGCGGCGGAATCCAAGAACATGCCCGCCACATGGGCTTCCAGATGGTTCACGCCCCACACCGGCTTATCCAGCGTCTGCCCCAGCGCCCGCGCGCCGGAAAGCCCGATGAGCAGCGAACTGACCAACCCCGGGCCGTGGGTGACGGCAATCGCCGTCAATTCTTTCCACGCCACGCCGGCTTGCGTCATCGCGGCAACCACCACCTCGGGAAACTTGCTGACGTGCTCGCGCGAGGCAATCTCCGGCACCACCCCCCCCCACGGCTGATGGCTGGCAATCTGGCTGTGCACCACGGAGGAAAGCACTTCGCGGCCGTCGCGCACCACCGCCGCAGCGGTTTCGTCGCACGAAGACTCTATGCCCAAGATCAGCACGGCGCGCTTCCCGCGCAGGCGTTAGCGACGCTCGAACACCAGCACCCCGCGCAGGATGTCGCAGGCGCGATCCAACTGCGGATCGGTCACCTTGCTCAGGTCCAGCGCGTCGGCGCTGGTGGCCGCCGGTTTGGGCATGGGCGGCGGCGCCGCGCCTTCTTCATCCATCCACCCCTCGTCGCTGGCCGGGGGAACGTCATCGCCGTTCTTTTCCTCGGCCTTGTTGCGGGCGAGAAGAATATCGCGCCAGTTTTCGCCGGACATCGGCACCACGATATCCGGCTCGATGCCCACATCGTGGATGACGCGTTCGCTGGGCGTGTAATACTTGGCGGTGGTCAGGCGGATGGCGGTGCCGCCATCCTGCGGCAGGATGCTCTGCACGGAGCCCTTGCCGAAACTTTTTTCGCCCACGAGGATGGCCCGCCGGTTGTCTTGCAGCGCGCCGGCCACGATCTCGGAGGCGCTGGCGCTATAGCCATTGATCAGCACCACCATCGGCACGTTGGGGAACACATGGCGGGCCCGCGCGCGGTACGAACGCTCCATGCGGTTGTCGCGCCCGCGAGTGAACACGATCAATTCGCCGCGTTTCAGGAACTTTTGGGCCACATCCACGGCCGCAGTCAGCAGCCCGCCCGGATTACTGCGCAAATCCAGCACAAGCGCTTTGACTTTTTCTTTTTCCAGTTCGTCGAGCGCCGTTTGCAGGTCGGCAGCCGTTTCCTCGCCGAATTGCAGCATTCGCACATAGCCGATGCCGCCATCCAGCACGCGGGTATCCTTGACACTCGGCACGTTGATGATGGCGCGCTCCAGCTCAAACTCTTTCATCAACTGGGTTTTGGGCCGGAAAATCTTGATTTTGACTTTGGTGCCCGGCTCGCCGCGCAGGCGCTTGACGGCCTCTTCCAGCGCCAGCCCGTCGGTGCTTTCGCCGTTGATTTCCACGATCTTGTCGCCGGAATACAGCCCGGCCTGGAACGCCGGCGTGCCCTCCATGGGGGCGATCACGGTCAGCAGGTTGTCCTTGATGCCAATGGTGATGCCCAGCCCGCCGAACTTGCCGGCAGTGTCCTCGCGCATGGCGGTGAAGGCTTCTTCATCCATGAACGTGCTATGCGGGTCCAGCGACTGCAGCATTCCGCGCAGCGCGCCATAGATCAGGTCCTGATAATTGCTCTTGTCCGCGTCCACATAGTTGGCGCGCACCTGTTCGACCACCTTGGAGAAAAGGTTGTACATCTCCAGCGGCGAATCCTTGGGCGGCTTTTCGGCGGCGGTTTCCTGCGAATAGAGCCGGGCGCCCACGGCAAGGTTCAGCGCCAGGACCAGCGTCAGCAACAGCCATTTGTAGTTACGTGCGAATGTTTTCATGATGTGTGGAAAGAATACCTCAGCGGGGGTTCAATGTCATACTTGGCCGTTCATGTCAGGCCGGAAGCGGAAATAGACCGCGCCCAGCGGCGGCACGGTGACGGGGATGGAGTGCTCGCGGCCCTGCCACTCGCGCCGTTCCGTGCGCACAAAGCGCGGGTTGCCCATGCCGCTGCCGCCGTAGATGGTGGCGTCGGTGTTGAGCACTTCTTCATAGGTGCCCGGGCGAGGCACGCCGATGCGGTAGCCCTGTCGCGGCACGGGCGTGAAATTGAAGCCGCACACCATCAGGTCATCCGGCTCTTTGCCCTTGCGCAGCGTGAAGAGCATGCTGTTTTCCCAGTCGTTGAGGTCAATCCACTCGAACCCCTCCCACGAGAAATCAATCTGGTGCAGGCAGGCGAAGCCCTTGAGCATTTCGTTGAGGTCGCGGGCCAAGCGCTGCAAGCCGGAGTGCGAATCATATTGCAGCAGGTGCCAGTCGAGGCTTTCGCCGTGCTGCCACTCGCGCCACTGGCCGATCTCCATGCCCATGAACGTCAGCTTCTTGCCCGGATGCGCGAACATATAGGCATAGAGCAGCCGCAGGTTGGCAAACTGCTGCCACATGTCGCCCGGCATCTTGGCCAGCATGGCGCCCTTGCCGTGCACCACTTCATCGTGCGAGAACGGCAAAATAAAGTTTTCGTTGAAGGCATAGATCATCGAAAACGTCATCTGGTGGTGGTGATATTTGCGGAAGATGGGGTCCTTGTGCATGTAGTCGAGCGTGTCGTGCATCCAGCCCATGTTCCACTTGAAGTCGAACCCCAGCCCGCCCAAATACACCGGCCGCGACACCATCGGCCACGCCGTGGATTCTTCCGCAAACGTCAAGAAGCCGGGATATTCCACGTGGACCAGCTCGTTGAACTTCTTGAGGAAATCCACCGCGTCGAGATTTTCCCGCCCGCCGTACTTGTTGGGAATCCACTCGCCTTCCTTGCGGGAATAATCGAGGTAGAGCATGGAGGCCACCGCATCCACGCGCAGGCCATCAATGTGGTACACATCCGCCAAAAACATGGCGTTGGAGAGCAGGAAGGCGCGCACTTCGTTGCGGCCGTAGTTGAAGATATAGGTGCCCCAATCCTTGTGCTCGCCGAGGCGCGGATCGGCGTGTTCATAGAGGTGCGTGCCGTCAAAATAGGCCAGCCCGTGGCCATCCTTCGGGAAGTGCGCCGGCACCCAGTCCACAATGACACCAATGCCGGCCTGATGGCATTGGTCCACGAAATACTTGAAATCGTCCGGCGTGCCGAAGCGCGAGGTCGGCGAATAGTAGCCGATGGTCTGGTAACCCCAGGAACCATCGAACGGATGCTCGCTGATCGGCAGCATCTCGATGTGCGTGTAGCCCATCTTTTTCACGTAGGGGATCAGCGTTTCCGCCAGCTCGCGGTAGCTCAACATGCGGTTTTGCTCGGCCGGATTGCGCCGCCACGAGGAGAGGTGCACTTCGTACACACTGATCGGCTCATCCAACCAGTGCCGCTGCGCGCGCTGCGCCAACCATTCCGCATCGTTCCACTGATAGGCCTGGATATCCCACACCATGGAAGCCGACCGCGGGCGCAGCTCCGAGGCAAAGGCATACGGATCCGCCTTCTGCGCGAGGAAAGCCTGATGGCCCTTGACCTCGAACTTGTACAAATCGCCCGGCTTGAGGTGCGGCATGAAAATTTCCCACAGCCCCGAGTTGCCGCGCTGCTGCATGGGGTGGATGCGCCCGTCCCAGTTGTTGAACCAGCCCACCACGCTCACGCGAATGGCGTTGGGCGCCCACACGGCAAAATGCACCCCCTCCACGCCGTCCACCGTCAGCGGGTGCGCGCCCATCTTGTTGTAGGCGCGGACATTGGTGCCCTCGCCCAGCAAATACATGTCCAGATCGGTCAGTTGCAGCGGAAACCGGTACGGGTCTTCCAGCTCGGCGACAGTCTTGTCGAACCACGTCAGCCGCAGTTTGTAGGCAAACGGTTTTTCATCCTCAAAAAACAACTCGTAGAGCCCGTCCTCATGAATCCGCGGCATATCGAAGGCCTGGCCGTCGCTTTTGCGGATCAACTCCACCTGCGTGGCATAGGGCCGGAAAACCCGCACGACCACGCCCGGCTTTTTCGCCCCCGTTTCGTGCATGCCCAGCAGCGAAAACGGCGCCCCGTGCATTCCATAGATGATCGCTTGGATTTCGGCCGTGGATAAAATTGGTTTTGTGCGCATAATCCTCTCCCGGGCCGGAACATCGCCAGACGCGCCAGCCTCCCGTCATAATCCCACAGCGCCCCGCCCGCCGTAAAGGCTGAAAGGTTCGCGGGGTGCACGAAATAAAAGTTGGTTAAGTGAAAATCTCTCTTTTTTTGGGGGAAAA
>ENA-UPSM01000704-UPSM01000704.1-activated-sludge-metagenome-genome-assembly--contig:-NODE-704-length-46693-cov-7.196449_pt1 | contig 46693 bp, 40 predicted proteins | sample MGYA00238181_ERZ773283 | MGnify/ENA primary metagenome ERZ773283 (study PRJEB29023, sample SAMN05720199) | activated sludge metagenome | isolation source: Anaerobic digester | place: Japan... | reverse complement strand
TTCGGTCTGTCCGCGTTCATCCTCTGGAAGTTGGCCTTCGGGCCGTTGCAGCGCGTGATCGACGAGCGGCGGGCGCGGATCCAGGAGAGCATGGACGCAGCCGAGCAGACGCGCGCCGAGGCGCAGAGGCTGCTCGACGAGTACAAGGCGACGCTCGCCCAGGCGCGCGGCGACGCCGAGGCCATCCTCGAGCGCTCGCGCAGCGCCGGCGAGGCGGCGAAGGCCGAGATCATCGCCCAGTCGCGCGCCCAAGCTGAGCGCATGCTCGGCCGCGCTCATGAGCAGATCGAGCGCGAGACACGCGCCGCGCTCCAGGAGCTCAAGGCGCAAGTCGCCGAGCTGACGCTGCTCGCCACCGAGAAGGTGGCGGCGAGAAGCCTGAGCGAGGCCGACCAACGGCGTCTGATCGACGAAGCGCTCGCCGATCTCGACCTCGACCAGTTGAGAGCGGAGTAGGACGCGTGGGCGAAGTCGAGACTCGAATCGCGCGTGTCTACGCGCGGGCCCTGTTCGAGGCCGCCCGCGACGCCGGGCGGATCGAACCGGTGGGCCGCGAGCTGGGCGACTTCGTCGCCGCCCTCGCGGCCGCTCCGGAGCTGCGCCACGTCCTCGCCGACCCCATGGTGAGCGAGGAAGCCAAGCGCCGCGTGCTCGCTGAGCTGACGCAGGGCGCCGAGCCGCTCGTCGCCGGTGCGCTGCAGGTCCTGCAGCGCAAGGGGCGCCTCGCCGTCGTCGCCGAGGTCAGCGACGAGTTCGCGGCGCTCGCGGCGGCCGAGGAGCGGATCGTCAAGGTCGACGTGACGTCGGCGATCGAGCTGCCCGACGAGGCCGAGCGACGGTTGGCCGAGAAGATCGCGGGCGCGACCGGCCGGCGCGTCGAGATGACTAAACATGTGGACGCCGGGGTGCTCGGCGGCCTCGTCGTCCGTGTCGGCGACGTGATCGTCGACGGCAGTCTGCGGGCGCGCATCCGCCAGTTGCGCCGGCGGCTTGTCACGGCAGAAGTGAGAGGTGACGCGAAGTGAAACTGCGGCCCGAAGAGATCGCCGCCGTCCTCAAGGCGCAGATCGAGGGGTACGAGGCTGAGGTCGAGGTCGAAGAGGTCGGGACGGTGCTCGAGGTGGGCGACGGCATCGCGCGCATCTACGGGCTGCGCGACTGTATGGCCATGGAGATGTTGGAGCTGCCGCACGGGGTGACCGGCCTCGCCCTCAACCTGGAGGAGGACAACGTCGGCGCCGTGCTTCTCGGTGAGGACACGCTGATCAAGGAAGGCGACCTCGTCAGGCGCACGGGCCGCATCCTCCAGGTGCCGGTCGGCGAAGCCCTGATCGGTCGCGTCGTGAATCCGCTGGGCGAACCGCTCGACGACAAGGGGCCGATCGAGACCGATACCTTCCGTCCCGTCGAGTTCAAGGCCCCGGGCGTCGTCGACCGCCAGCCGGTCAAGGAGCCGCTGCAGACGGGCATCAAGGCGATCGACGCGATGATCCCGATCGGCCGTGGCCAGCGCGAGCTCATCATCGGCGACCGCCAGACGGGAAAGACGGCGATCATCGTCGATACCGTCATCAACCAGAAGGACGAGGACATCGTCTGCGTCTACGTGGCGATCGGCCAGAAGGCCTCGACGGTCATGCAGGTCGTACGCAAGCTTGAAGAGTACGGCGCCATGGACTACACGATCGTCGTCGCTGCGACGGCATCCGCTTCGGCGCCCCTCAAGTACCTCGCCCCGTATGCGGGGGCGGCCATGGGCGAGTACTTCTGCTACGAAGGACGCCACGCCGTCGCGTTCTACGACGACCTTTCGAAGCACGCCGACGCGTACCGGCAGATGTCGCTGCTGCTGCGTCGCCCGCCGGGCCGCGAAGCCTTCCCGGGCGACGTCTTCTACCTGCATTCGCGCCTGCTCGAACGCGCCGTCAAGCTAAGCGACGAACTCGGTGGCGGCTCGCTCACCGGCATCCCGGTGATCGAGACCCAGGCCGGCGACGTCTCCGCCTACATCCCGACTAACGTCATCTCCATCACCGACGGCCAGATCTTTCTGCAGAGCGACTTGTTCTACGCCGGCGTACGGCCGGCGATCAACATCGGCATCTCGGTGAGCCGTGTGGGCGGCGACGCGCAGATCAAGGCGATGAAGCAGGTCGCCGGCCGTCTGCGCATCGACCTCGCTCAGTACCGCGAGCTCGAGGCCTTCGCCCAGTTCGGCTCGGATCTCGACGAGACGACGAAACGGACGCTCGCCCGTGGGGCGCGCATGATCGAGATCCTGAACCAGGGACGTTTCGACCCCATGCCGGTAGAGCAACAGGTCGTCGTGCTGTTCGCCGGCACTCGCGGGTACGTGGACGACGTCCCGCTCGAACGCGTCGCCGTCTTCTGTCAGGATCTTCGCGATTACATGGCGGCGCAGCACGCGGACCTGCTCGCGCAGATCCGCGACGAGAAGCAGCTCTCGGACGAGACCGAGAAGCAGCTCGCCGCCGCCGTGCGTGAGTTCCTCAAGGGTTTCGACGCCGGCCCCGTGGCGCATCCGGTACACACGCCTGACGCCGCGACTGAGGAGGCGGCGGACTGACGTGGCCACTCTGCGCGACATCCGCCGGCGCATCACGTCGGTCCAGAGCACGCGCAAGATCACCAAGGCGATGGAGATGGTCGCCGCCGCCAAGCTGCGTCGCGCCCAGGGCCGTATCGAGGCGTTGCGACCGTACGCGATCGACATGGTCGAGATGATGATGGACCTGGCGACCTATTCCGAGGAGACGGGGCGCTACGCATTGCTGCGCGAGCGCTCCGAGGAGCGGGCGGTCGCCTTGGTGGCCATGAGCGGCGACCGCGGGCTGGCAGGGTCGTTCAACGCCAATGTCATCCGCCGCGTGCTCGAGGAGGAGCGTGCCTTGAGGGAGGCGGGCAAAGACGTCCGTATCCTCGCCGTCGGCAAGAAGGGGATCGGCACCTTGCGCTTCCGTCGCTACACCCTCGACGGCACGTGGGAGGGTCTCAGCGACCGCCCCGAGTACCACCATGCCCAGACGATCGCCAAGCGCCTCATCGAGGATTTCGAGACGGCGCGCGTCGACCGCGTGCGCCTTATCTACAACCACTTCATCTCGCCGATGGAGCAGAAGTTGATGGACGTCGCTATCCTGCCCATTCGGCGCGAGGAGGTCATCAGCGAGACGCGCGAGCGGCGGGCGGTGACCTACCTGTACGAACCCGATCCGGCGACCATCTTCGAGCGGCTCTTGCCCGCGTACGTCGAGATCGCCGTGTATCGCGCCCTGCTCGAGTCGAGCGCCAGCGAGCAGGGCGCGCGCATGACCGCGATGCGCAACGCGAGCGAGAGCGCCGAGGAGATGCTCGGCGACCTCACGCTGGCGCTCAACCGCGCCCGCCAGGCGGCGATCACGCAGGAGATCCTCGAAGTCGTGGCGGGCGCCGAGGCCTTGGGATGAGCCAAGCACGAGCGGAGTTGAAGCCATGAACGAAGGCACAGTGGTCCAAGTCATCGGGCCCGTCATCGATGCGCGGTTCCCCGACGCGCTGCCGGCGATCTACAACGCCCTGACCGTCGCAGTCGAACGCGACGGCGAGACCTACGAGCTTGTCTGCGAGGTGCAGCAGCATCTCGGCGACGACAAGGTCCGCGCCGTCGCCATGGATTCGACCGACGGCTTGGCGCGCGGCGCCGTGGTCGCCGACACCGGTCGGCCGATCACCGTCCCGGTGGGCGAGAAGACGCTCGGTCGGCTCATGAACGTGATGGGGCAGACCATCGACCACCTCGGCGAGATCGAGGGCGCCGAGCGCTGGCCGATCCATCGCCCCGCCCCGGACTTCGAGGCCCTCGACCCGACGGACGAGATCTTCGAGACGGGCATCAAGGTCGTCGACCTGCTCGCTCCATACGTGAAGGGCGGCAAGATCGGCCTGTTCGGCGGCGCCGGAGTCGGCAAGACCGTGATCGTCCAGGAGCTCATCCACAACATCGCCACGCAGCACGGCGGCCTCTCAGTCTTCTGCGGCGTGGGCGAGCGCACGCGCGAGGGCAACGACCTCTGGCTCGAGATGAAGAAGTCCGGGGTCATCGACAAGACCGCCCTCGTCTACGGCCAGATGAACGAGCCCCCTGGGGCCCGTCTGCGCGTCGGCCTCGCCGGCCTCACGGTGGCGGAGTACTTCCGCGAGGAGGGCGGGCAGGACGTGCTCCTCTTCATCGACAACATCTTCCGCTTCGTCCAGGCTGGCTCCGAGGTCTCGGCTCTCCTTGGGCGCATGCCGAGCGCCGTCGGATACCAGCCGACGCTGGCCAACGAGATGGGCGAGCTACAGGAGCGCATCACGAGCACGCGGCGCGGCTCGGTGACGTCGGTCCAGGCGATCTACGTGCCCGCCGACGACCTCACCGACCCCGCGCCGGCGGCCACGTTCACCCATCTCGACGCGACGACCGTCCTCTCGCGGGCGATCTCCGAGAAGGGCATCTACCCGGCCGTCGACCCGCTCGATTCGAACTCGCGGATCCTTACCCGCGACGCCGTGGGGAACGACCACTACGAGGTCGCGACCGAGGTGCAGGAGATCCTCCAGCGCTACAAGGATCTCCAGGACATCATCGCCATCCTCGGCATGGACGAGCTCTCCGACGAGGACAAGGTCGTCGTCCAGCGCGCGCGGCGCATCGAGCGCTTCCTCTCGCAGCCGTTCAACGTCGCCGAGCAGTTCACGGGTCGCGCGGGCAAGTACGTGCCGCTGGCCGAGACGATCCGTGGCTTCAAGGACATCGTCGACGGCAAGTGCGACGACCTGCCCGAGCAGGCGTTCCTGATGGTCGGGAGCATCGAAGAGGCGGTCGAGCAGGGCCGTGGGCTGACGGCGGAGAGCGTGGAGGCCTGAGGACCCTTGCCATGACCGAGAAAGCCCTGCATCTCGAGGTCGTCACGCCCGAGGGCGAGGTCTACCACGACGACGTCACCATGGTCGTCCTGCCCGGCGTCGAGGGCGAGCTCGGCATCCTCGCCCGCCACCAGCCGCTCGTCACTCTGCTGGACATCGGCGAGACGCGGGTCAAGCGGCTCGACGGGACGTACGACTATATCGCCACTGGCGTGGGATACGCCGAAGTCCTGTTCGACAAGGTCATGGTGGTCGTCGATCACGGCGAGATCGCGGGGCGCATCGACGTCGAGCGCGCCGAAGAGGCGGCGCGGCGCGCCCGTGAGCAGCTCGAGCGTCGCGACGACCCCGGCGCGCGCGCCGAGATCGACTTCTACCGAGCCGAGCAGGCGCTGAGGCGCGCCGAGAACCGGCTGCGTGTGGCGCGGCGCGCGCTCTGACGCCGGCGCTTCGCGCCGGCGCCTCTGTCGCGCCGCATCGACCGCCCCCGTCACACGCGCACGCTATACTTGCTGCCTGTCTGATGGAAGGGAACCCCGAACACGCGGGGCGCCTGCTGGTCCGGGGCGGCGGTCGCCTGCTCGGCGACGTCGCGCTTTCCGGGGCCAAGAACTCGGCGCTCAAGCTCATGGCGGCCACTTTGCTGACGTCTGGGCCGTGTCGCATCCGGCGCACGCCGCGCATCAGCGACGTCGACACCATGACGGAGATGCTGCGCGCCCTCGGCGTCGACGTGGCGCGCGACGGCGACGAGCTGTTCGTCAGCGCCGCCGGCCATCTCAACGACTGCGCGCCTTACGAGCTCGTACGGACGATGCGAGCCAGCATCGTCGTCATGGGACCGCTGGTAGCGCGCCTCGGCGAGGCGATGATCGCCATGCCGGGCGGATGCAACATCGGTCCCCGGCGCATCGACTTCCACCTTCGCGGTCTCGAGAAGTTGGGCGCCGCGGTCGAGATCGAGCATGGCTTCATCAAGGTGCGCTGCGGCCAGCTGCGTGGCGCCGTCGTGTCCCTCGACTACCCGAGCGTCGGCGCGACCGAGAACCTCGTCATGGCAGCGACCGCCGCCGAGGGCGAGACGGTGATCGAGAACGCCGCCCGCGAGCCCGAGATCGCCGACCTCTGCGCCTACCTCCGCGGCATGGGCGCCGAGATCGAGGGGGAGGGGACGAGCACGGTGAGGGTGGCGGGCGGGAGGCCCCTCCACGGCGTGGACCACACCGTCGTTGCCGACCGCATCGAAGCGGGGACGTACCTGATCATGGGGGCCGCCACCGCGGGCGACGTCGCCGTTCACGGCCTTGACGCAGAGCACCTCGAACTGTTCCTCACCAAGCTTGGCGACATGGGGGTCGAGGTCGCGGCGCACGACGACGTCATCCGCGTGCGCCGCGACGGACCCCTGGCGCCGGTCGACGTGTCGACGCTGCCGCACCCGGGCTTCGCCACCGATCTGCAGGCCCAGATGATGGTCCTGCTGCTGCTCGCCGAGGGGACGTCGATCCTCACCGAGAACGTGTTCGAGAACCGCTTCGTCGTCGTCGACGAGCTCAACCGGCTCGGGGCCGGCATCACGACCAGCGGCCACCACGCCGTGGTCAGCGGCCCGCGGGGCCTCACCGGCACGGTGGTCGAAGCGCCCGATCTGCGCGGGGGGGCCGCACTGGTCACCGCCGGCCTCGTCGCCGACGGCGTGACCGAGGTCCGCGGCATGCATCATGTGGACCGCGGATACGAAGACCTCGTCGGCAAGCTCGGGCGTCTCGGCGCGGACGTCGAGCGCGTCGCGGACCAGGGCGAGCGGTGAGCGACGACACGACCTACACGGTCTATCGGTCGGGATGTGACGAGCCGGTGCGGCGCGCTGCGCGACCGCCGTTCGCCGGCCGCCCGGCGGTTTCCGCTGTAAGGCTGAGCCCGTCCGGGCCGGCTCTAGACCCGCTGGCGGCGCTGTCGCGGCGGCATGGCCGTCGCCGAAGGGGGTCTGTACGAACCGTCCTCCTGTGGCTTCTGGCCGTGTCGGCGGCGGCTGCCGCAGCGGTCGTCTTCTGGTACCTGGGCCGGGGGCCGCTCCAGGACTTCTGGTCGGTCCTCGATCTCGCGCACACGACGGGCAGGGTGCCGGACTGGCTGCTGATCGGCGCGCCCGTCACGGTCGCCGCCGCCGGCGCCGCCGTGACGGCCTATCTTGCGTACGGACGGCGCCTTGCCGTGAAGATCGTCGGGCTCGCCGTGGTCGCCGTGGTCCTTGCGCTCCCCGGCTTCGCCCTTGGGTGGACGAACGGGACGCTCGGCGACATGGGCGATCGCAGCAGCGCGGTCGCAGCGGCGGTGAGCCATGCCCGGAACAAGCTCCGTCCGCCACTGCCCGACGAAGCGGTGAACATCCTCCTGATCGGCAGCGACGCGCGTCCGGGGGACCCGGGCAGAGCCGATACCCTCCTGCTCGTGCGCCTCGATCCCGACACGAAGAGCATCGCCATGCTGTCGTTTCCCCGGGATCTGTACGTCGAGCTTCCCGGGTACGGCCACGACAAGATCAACGTCGCCTACCCGTACGGCGGGGCGGCGCTCTGCGTCGAGACCGTGGGCCAGCTCACGGGGCTGCCGATCAACCACTTCATCGAGGTGGACTTCAGCGGCTTCTGGAACGTCGTCAATATCCTCGGCGGCGTCTACTACCCGGTCGACCGTCGCTACTACAACCCCGAGAGCAGCTCCTGGAAATCCATCGACATCGCCCCCGGGTACCAGTTGCTCAGGGGCCACGACGCCCTCGACTTCGTCCGTTTCCGCCACGACGCCCGCGGCGACTTCTCGCGTATGCAGCGCCAGCAGACCTTCCTCAAGGAACTGCAGCGCCAGTCGGGACGCTGGAACAGGGACTGGAGGAGGGTCACCAAGCTGCTCACCGCCGTGACCCGCCAGGTGACCTCCGACCTTGATTCGCTCGACAGGCTCCTTCCGTTGGCCAGTCTCGCCCTCACGCTCGACACGAAAAACGTCCACCTTGTCCGTCTGGAGGGCGCGACCCAGACCATGGGCGACATCTCTTATGTCATCGCCTCCGAGGAAGAGGTCAAGGCTGCGGTGGCCGAGTTCTCGAACCCGACGCAGGCTTCCGTCTCCGGGGGCGGCAGGGTCATGGGGAAGAAGACCTACCGCGTGCGCGTCGTGAACGGCAGCGGCGTCCCGGGCATCGCCGCCACTGTCGCGACCCAGCTTCGCGACCTCGGCTACCAGGCCAAGGCGGTCGGCAACGCCGAGTCCTTCACATACACGGACACGGTCGTGTACGCACCCGAGGGCATGCGCCGGACCGCGGAGCAGTTCGTGCGTCTTCTGGCGCCGGCGGAGCTTCGCGCCTTGGAGCGGCGACCCGGCCTGTACGACGGTGTCACGGTCGTCATCGGCTCGTCGTTCGACGGCACGGTCGCCGTGCCCGAGCCGCAGGAGGAGACTCCGGCCATCGTCGCCGCTCCGGGCCGCTACGATGAGGCGAGCTGGAAGGCGCTCGACGCGGAGACTCCGATGAAGCTGCAGATGCCCGGCGTCTGGGCGTCGGGGCTCGCGTACGACGAGTTCCGTGCCTACCGGATCGAGACGCCCGGCGGACGGCGGGCCGCGGCTGCCGTCGCAGTCGCGACGACGCCGAACGAGGGGTACTTCAGCATCCAGATGATGCGCTGGCTCGATCCGCCGGCGATCGCCGACCCGACGGCGAAGAAGACGATCGGCGGAACGACGTACCTGCTCTTCTACGAGGGTCCGGACCTGCACATGGTGGCCTGGCGTCGCGGCAACAGCCTGTACTGGGTGCTCAACACGATGGACGACCAGTTGCCAGCGGCTTTCATGATGGCCCTGGCGACGTCGTTCCAGCCGCTCGATGGGGCGCAGGCCGTCGGCACGCCGTCGCCGTCCGCCTCGCCATGAGCCTGCGGAGCGCCGCCCGCCGCCTGCTCGACCCCTGGGCGGGCCTGCTCCTCGCGGCGCTCATCGCTCTCGGCGTCGTGATCCTGATGTCCGCGCCCGGTCCTTGGCGCCTGATGGGCGGGGCGGAGGCTCCCCTGCGCGTGGAGCCTGCCGAGCCGTCCGACATCGCCGTGTTCGTGCTCGCCGGGCCGGCCGGTCACCGCTGCACGGCGGTCGTCTGGCTTCATGTCGACGTCCGACGCCCGGCGCTCACGGCGACGCTGGTCGCGCCCGACACGCGTTGTCCCGTGACGGGCAGCGGGTATGCGCCGGTCAGGACGCTCGCCACGGACGTGAGCCCTGCGGCGGCGGCCGACGCTCTCGGCGAGGCCCTGGGAGTCACATTCGCCGGCTGGCTGACGGTCGAGCGCAGTGGGATGGAGCGGCTCTTCGCCGCCACCAGCGAACTGGGCGCGGCCCCCGGAGGGCGGGCGGCCTTCAAGACGTCGATGAGTGCGTTCGCGAGCCGTGCCGTCGGGACCGGGGTCCTGGCGCGCCAGCGCGACGCTCTGCGTCGCGCATTGCGCGCCCTCCCGTACGCGCACGTCAAGGCGAACGCGCTCGTGAACTACGTGCTGGGGTCGGAGGACATCGCCACCGATCTCGACCTGCGCAAGACGACGAAGTTGGTGGAGGCGGTCAAGGCGGTGTCCGAGGGCGATGTGGCGGTCGGCGTCGCGGCGGCGATCGTCGAGACCTGCGGGCCGGCGATGTCGTGGCGTCTCGACTGCAGCCGGCTGGAGTCGTTGCGCCTTTCGCTTGCCTTCGGGCTCGAGGCGGCGTCGCCGGGACCTCGCGTGCGCCGCATCCGCCGCGCGGCTGAAGTCTTGGTGGTCGCGCCCACCTCCGCCGTCGCGCTCGCCGCCGACTTGCAGGACGAGCTCGGACGTGCGGGGGCCTTGCCGGTCACGGTCGACGCCGTGGTCGCCGGCGCCGAAGGGGTTGCGCTCAGCGAGGCGGTCAGACGGCGCCGACCCCTCGCCGTGGTGCTCGTATCGGGTACGACGGCCGAGGACGTCGCCCGGCTCAGGGATATGGGTGCGGCGCTGAAGACGGCCTTTCAACCCTGCGTCGTCGTCGGCGACGGTCGTGCGGGCGCCGGCCGCGCCGGCGACGACGCGCTGCGCAAGGCCGCCGGCCCGGCGCCGGTAGTGGCGGTAGAAGTCGCGGGCGGCGCTGACCCGTCGCCGTCGCCCGGGTGGCTGTGCGCCGGCGATGAGGCGCGCCGCTGCGCGGCGCGCCTCATCGCCGGCGCCGTCGCGCGGTCGTGCTGGCCGGAGTACCTGGCCCCGGGCCTCGTCGGCACCCGCGTGGGGTTCAGCTATGCGGCGCGACGGACGGTCGAGGTGGCCGTCGTCGGCGCGGGTGGACTGCGGCTGCAGCCCTGGCTGGCAGCGTGCGGGTATCAGGTGCGGGAGACGGGAGGCGCGGCCGCGGGAGGTCCGGACGGACCGGCGGTCGTGTATCGGCCGGGCTACCGCCGCGCGGCGCTGACCGTGGCGGGCGACCTGCCGCGGCCGTCCCTCGCCGTGGCGCGCGACCCCGCGGCGCCCGCGGCGGTGACCGTGTCGGTCCCCGGCGAGTGAGTGACCGTGTTGAGGGGCCGAGCGTGAGTGGAACGAGGATCGGATGGGCAACGTCGCCTCGGCGGCACGACCCGCTGGCGCCCCGGGACGGCGGTGGTCACCGCCAGGGGGCGATGAGGTTGCGAGCGGAACGCGGTGGCCGATGGAAGAGACGGAACGGGGCGCCCCGAGGGGCGCCCCGTTCCGCACGCGGATGAGACGTCGGTCGTCTACGAGCGCCGACGACGCAGAAGCGCACCGCTGCCGGCGAGGCCGGCCCCCGCTCCGAGGAGCATGAGGATCTCACCGCCGGTGAAGGCGAGCTCGCCTTCTTGCTCACCGGGGGCCTGGAGGCTCGCCAGGTAGTCTTCGAGGACGCCCTCGAGGTCCGTGTACTGCTGGTAGATCGCGTTCTCGCGCAGGTACTCGAGCGCGGCACGGATCTCGGCCGCCGTCCAGTCGCCGTCGATGGTGCCGTCCTTGGCATCTTCGATGATGGCGTCGATCGTCGCCTGGGACACGGCGAGAGCAGCCGACGCGAAGACGAGCGTGGCGACGGCGACGAGCATCAGCGCGACGAACAGCTTGACCTTCATATCTTCACCCCCCTCCCCTCAGTAGCGCATGCCTGCGGGTCCGTCACATCATTCGATGTCTTATACCACGTGGGGACGAGGATGGGAACACTCCGGCGGAGGGCGTTCGTTCGCCGGTCGCCGCTCCGCGACGCGAGGGTCGGCTATACTGCCGCACATGCGCGTCCGCGCAGAGAGCGACTCCGCCGCAGGCCTGCCGGCGCCGTCCTGGCGCGACTCGTTGCCGTGCGCGCTGACGCTCTGCGCGTTCGCGGCGTTCTCGTTCCTCTCCGGCGGCTACGTGCTGACGAGGGCGGCGCCGATCGCCATCGCCTGGCTCCTCGCTGCGGCGGTCCTGGTCTGGGCCGTTCCGGGATGGGTGCGTCCGTCCGCGCTGTTCCTCGCCGCCCTGGCCTTTCTTGCCGGGTACGCGGTCTGGGCCGGCGTGTCGATCCTGTGGTCGTTCGGGCCCGACCTCTCGTGGAGGGCGTTCGACTACGCCGCGTTCTACGTCGCCGTGGCCGCGGTCCTCGGCGCCGCCCGCACCGGTCGCGGACAACTGCGCCTTGCCGGGTACGGCTTCCTCGTCGTGACGGTCGCGGTCGCCTGCTACGCGTTCGCGGGCAAGGTGTTGCCCGATGTGGTGACGCATGCCCACACGTATGCCCGCCTGGACAGTCCTGTCGGCTACTGGAACGTGCTCGCCCTTCTCATGGTGATGGCGCTGCCGGTGGCGCTCTCTCTGGCGGCGCGACGCGGCGCGCCCCTTGCCGTCCGCGCCGCGGCCGCCGCCGCTGCCGTACCGGTGGCGTTCACGTTCGTGTTCTCGTTCTCGCGCGGCGGCATCATCGCCCTGGCGGTCGCCCTCGTCGCGTACTTCGCGCTCTGCGACCGGCGCCTGTCCTCGCTGGCCGCGCTGCTCGCGATCGTCGCGCCCGTCGCCCTCGCCATCTGGCGCGTCAGGGGGCTCGACACGCTCTTTTCGGCGACCGTCGACGACGCCTTGCGGACTGCCCAGGGGCACGAGCTCCTGCGCTGGTCCCTGGTGGCACTAGGGGCGACGTTCGTCCTGGAACTGGCGCTTGCGGCACTTGAGCGGGGCATCGCCTGGCCGCGCTGGGTCCGCGTCGCCACCGGGGTCGCGGTGCTCGTCGGGGTGCTCGTGGTGGGCGGTGGCGGGACGTTCGCCTACATCGACCGGCAGGGCGGCGCCGACTGGGTGCGCGAGCAGTACCGGACGTTCATGGCGGACTCTGACACGCGCAGGACGGGGGACACGCCCGGCAGGCTCCTGTCGTTGAACAGCGGTCGTCCTCCCCTCTGGCGGCAGGCGCTGGAACAGTACGACGCCGGCCCGAAAGTGGGCACCGGGGCCGGCACGTATCGCTTCACGCACTATCGCTTCCGCCACGACGGCGGCGTGACGAAGCACGCGCACAGCCAGTGGTTGAACGCGCTCAGCGAACTCGGTCTTCCCGGTCTTGTCACGTTCGCCGGCGCCATGGTCCTCTTCGTCGTGGCCGCGTTGCGGGGCTCGATCCGCGGGCGCCGCGACCCCGAACGGGCGTTGCTCGCCGCCCTCCAGGCGGGACTCGTCGCCTTCATCGTGCACATGACGTGGGATTGGGACTGGGACATGGCGGCGGCGGGCGTCGCGCTGATGCTCTTCGCCGCCACGCCGGCGGCCTACGTCTCGAGCAGGGACGCCGCGCCCGCGGCGTGCGGCGACGACGTGGGCGACGACGACCTCCCGAGCACGGGCGCCGAGCAGGCCGACGTCCCCGTCGGCGCGGCCGGGGCCGTGGTCGGCCCCGGCCGCGCTGACGCGTCGGGCGCCCGTGGCATGTCGAAACCGCGAGCGCTCGCGCGGCGTGTCGCGGCTTCCGGGCTGCTGGTGCTGCTCGCTGCGAGCTGGACCCCGCCCTATCTGGCCGACCGCGCGCAGAACCGCGCCGTCGAGGAGGCGGCGACGGGTGACCTCGTCGCCGCCTCCGACGCGGCGCGCAGCGCGCATCGCTGGGACCCGCTCGCCGCCGAGCCGCTGATCACGCTCGCGCTCGTGCAGCAGCAGCGTGGCGATAACCGCGCGGCGCTCCGCACGCTGCGCGAGGCCGCGCGGCTGCAGCCGCAGAACTACGAGGTCCACTACCAGCTCGCGATGCTGTTGGAGCACGCGTTCGACCGTGACGGCGAGGCGGCATTGGAGTTCCGCCGGGCACTCCGACTGAACCCGCTGCACGACAGCTCGAGGTACGAGCTGGAGGCGCTGGCGGGTGGAGGGTGAAGTCGTTCAGCGGACCGTGACCGACCTCCTCGGGCTGGTCACGACGCCCAGCCAGCGGACACGCAGGCGCCGGGTGTGGCTCAGGGGCAGAGGTCCGATCGGTCTGTAGCGCCCCGTGTCCGCTCGCCCCGACGAGGCCGGCCCTGGCGTTCGGAGCGCGCCTGGCCGATGGTAGACTAGCCGCCCGAGTCGTGTCCGAGCCGTCGGGCGCGCGCAGGAGGACGGAGGAGTGCAACGGGCATGGATGGCGTCGCGCCGATCGGTGTCGTCGGCACAGGATATGTGGGTCTCGTCACGGCGGTCTGTTTCGCTCATCTCGGGCATCGCGTGGTGTGTATGGACGTCGACGAGGCGAAGATCGCGGGGCTGCGCTCCGGCCGCCTGCCGATCTATGAGCCGGGCCTCGACAAGCTGATCGACGACACGACGGAGCGGCTCTCATTCACGACGTCGTACGACGAGCTGCTCGAAGGCTGTCACATCCTGTTCATCGCCGTCGACACGCCGCCTTCCGCTTCTGGCGACGCCGACCTCTCGCGTGTCCAACGGGCGACGCGCGAGATCGCCCGCCGCGGGGGCGAGCGCCTTATGGTGATGAAGAGCACCGTGCCGGTCGGCACGGGCGAGAGGGTGACGGCAGACTTCACCGGGCTCGGCGTGTCGCAGATCGCCTACGTCTCGAACCCCGAGTTCCTGCGGGAAGGGGCGGCGATCCAGGACTTCCTCGAGCCCGACCGCATCGTCATCGGCTCGTTTCGCCCCGAGGACGGCGACGTGGTCGAGGCGCTGTACCGGGGCATCGACGCCGAAGTGGTGCGCACCTCGGTGGCCACCGCCGAGATGATCAAGTACGCCTCGAACGCCTTCCTGGCGACGAAGATCTCGTTCATCAACGAGATCGCCAACGTGTGCGAACAGGTCGGGGCCGACGTGCGCGAGGTCGCGCGCGGCATGGGTCTCGACCATCGCATCGGGCCGCACTTTCTGCAAGCCGGGATCGGCTACGGCGGCTCGTGCTTCCCCAAGGACGTGCAGGCGCTCAAGCAGCTCGCTGGCAACAGCGGCTACCACTTCCAGTTGCTCACCGCGGTGCTGGAGGTCAACGCCCTGCAGAAGCGGCGCGTCGTCACCAAGCTCAAGCAGCGCCTGGGCCGCCTGCACGGCAAGAAGGTCGCGCTGCTCGGTCTGACGTTCAAACCGAACACCGACGACCTCCGCGAGGCGGCGTCCATCGTCCTCGCCGCGCGGCTTCAGGGGGAGGGTGCGAGAGTGAGCGCCCACGATCCCATGATCCCCGCCGGCGAGCACCCGTCGTTCCCCGGCGTGGCCATCGTCGACGACCCCCTCGAGGCCTTGTCCGACGCCGACGCCGCCGTGCTCGTCACAGAATGGCCGGAGTACGGCCGGCTCGACTGGGGCGCGGCCGCCGCCGTCATGCGGCGCCCGCTGCTCATTGACGGGCGCAACTTCCTCGACCCGGACGTCGTCGCCGCATCCGGCCTCGAGTACGACGGGATCGGGCTCGGCGACGCCGAGCCTCCAGCCTGGCCGGCCTGATCGAGGCAGCGATGTCGCGTCCTGCCACGCCGTCGCAGGCCGTCATCCTCGTCGGAGGCGAGGGTACGCGCCTGCGTCCCGTCACGTCGCGCGTGCCGAAGCCGGTCGCGCCGGTCGTGGAGCGGCCTTTCGTCGCCTACATCCTCGACGACCTCGCGCGCCACGGCGTCGCCCGGGCGGTGTTCTCGAGCGGGTATCTCGCCGCCGCCATCGAGGCCGAGATCGGCGACGGCGCGGCGTACGGCGTGGCCGTGGACTACGTCGTGGAAGACGAGCCCCTGGGCACGGCGGGGGCGATCGCGAACTGCGCCCCGAAGCTCGACGACGGGCCGTTCTTCGTCTTCAACGGCGACGTCCTCAGCGACGTCGACCTTGGCGCCTTCGCCGCCGTCCACGGCGAGAAGGGCGGCATGGCGACGATCTTCCTCACCGCGGTGGCCGACCCCCGTCGCTACGGGCTCGTCCAGCTCCGCGACGACGGCTCCGTGGCGGACTTCCTCGAGAAGCCCGGCGAATGGGAGGGCACGGCGCTCATCAACGCCGGTGTCTATGTGCTCGAGCCGGAGATCCTCGATCTGATCCCCCGGGGCAGGCTGTTCTCGATCGAGCGCGGCGTGTTCCCCAAGCTGGCGCGCGCCGGGTCCCTCTACGGCTACGTCGACCATGGCTACTGGCGCGACATCGGCACGCCCGAAAGCTACCTGCAGGCCCACTTCGACATCCTCGAGCGCGTCGTGCGTACCGCGGTCGGTGACGACATGGGTGACTCGTACGTGTATGTCTCGCCGTCGGCGACGCTCGGCACGGCGGCACGGATCGTGCCGCCCTGCTACGTCGCCGACGGCGCGGCCATCGCCTCCGGCGCGCGCGTCGGTCCGCTCGCGGTCGTGGGCGCCGGCGCCGTCGTCGGCGAGGGCGCGAGCGTGGTGGAATCGGTCCTGCAGGCGGCCGTGCGGGTCGAGCCTCACGCCGACGTCTCGCGGAGCATCCTGGTCCGCGAGAGCCGCGTCGGCGCCGGCGCCCAGATCCACGCCGCCGTCCTCGGCGAGGCCTGCGACGTGGGCGCCGGCAACCAGCTCGCGGCCGGCATCTGGCTGGCTCCGGGCACCGTGCTCGCCGACGGCTGCGTCGGCTTTCGCGAGCAGTTCGACGCTCGGGAGTCGTGAAGGCGCGGCGCTCGCCCGGCGAGCCGCGCCTGTCGACGACCGGCGAGGAGGGGAGATGACGATACCCGAGTCCATCTTCAAGGCGTACGACGTGCGCGGGGTCTACCCGTCGGAGATCGACGAAGCGGCGGCCGAACGCATCGGGCTCGCGCTGGCACAGCAGTTGGGGGCGCGTTCGCTCGGCGCGGGCATGGACCCGCGTCCGTCGTCGCCCGGCCTGCTGGACGCGTTCTGCGCCGGCGCCGCCGCCGGGGGAGCGTCCGTGCGCGACTTCGGGCTGGTGCCGACCGAGATGCTGTACTTCGGTGTGGCCGACCGCGGTCTCGACGGCGGAGCCATGGTCACGGCCTCGCACAATCCTTCGCGCTACAACGGCCTGAAGCTCGTGGGCGAGGGCGCGCTGCCGCTCTCGGGCGACGAGGGCATGCCCGAGCTCATGCGGCGCGTCCTCGCCCTGGACGGGCTGCCGCCGGCGCCGGCCGGCGCCGGGCGTACGCGCGAGGACCTCTACCCGTCGTACGTCGGGCACCTGCGCCGGTTCGCCGACGTGGCGGCGTTCCGACCGCTCAAGGTGGTGATGGACGCCGCCAACGGCGTCGCCGGCAAGCTCGCCCCGCTCGTCTTCGCCGACACGGCGCTCAGGACCGTCCCCATGTACTTCGAGGTCGACGGCACCTTCCCGAACCATCACCCGGACCCGCTGCTCGAGGAGAACCGGCGGGAGATCAGCGCCCGCGTGCTCGCCGAAAAGGCCGACCTCGGCATCGCCTGGGACGGCGACGCCGACCGCTGTTTCTTCATCGACGAGACGGGCGCGTTCGTGCCCGGTGACTTCGTCACCGCTCTGTTGGCCCAGGCACTGCTCGCGACGCATCCCGGCGCCGCGATCCTCTACGACGTGCGTGCCAGCCGCGCCGTACCGGACACGATCCGCGCTCACGGCGGCGTCCCGCTCGTGAACCGCGTCGGCCACGCGTTCTTCAAGCAGCGCATGCGCCGCGAGCCGGTGCTGTTCGGCGGCGAGGTCTCGGGGCACTACTACTTCCGCGACAACTACAACGCCGACTCGGGTTTCATCCCGGCCCTGCTCATCCTTGACCTGCTCAGCCGCACGGGGAAGACGCTGGCCGAGCTTCTGGAGCCGCTGCGCCGGCGGTACTTCATCTCCGGCGAGATCAACTCCCAGGTCGACGACGTCGACGCCGTGCTCGCGCGTCTCGAGGAGAGGTTCGCCGACGGCACAGTCACGAAGCTGGACGGCATCTCCGTCGACTACGAGCACTGGCACTTCAACGTGCGCCCGTCGAACACGGAGCCGCTCGTGCGTCTCAACCTCGGCGCCGACAGCCGCGAGATCATGGAAGAGAAGAGGGACCTGGTGCTCAGCATCATTCGCGGCGCCTGAGGGGCTCCGGGGGACGGGCGGAGGCGCGCGAGCGGTCCATGCAGGACAGGGGAGCGGAGAACGTGGGGGCAGCGGTGGACGATCTCGGGCCGGCGCGGGTCGCCGAGCTCGACGCGAGCGACATGCTCGGCGCGATCGCCGGCCTCGCCGGGCAGGTCCGTGACGGCTACGCCGAGGCTCGGCGGCAGCTCGACCTGGTGGCGTTCGAGGACGGCGCGGCGACGGCCGCGCCGGCTCCGCCGGCGCGGCCGTCCGGCGTCGCCGTCCTCGGCATGGGCGGCTCAGCCATCGGCGCTGACCTCGTCTTCGCCACCTTCGCGGACCTGGCGGTCCCCGCCGTCGTCGTCCGCGACGAGAGGCTCCCGGGTTGGGTTGACGAGCGGACCCTGGTCGTCGCCGTGAGCTATTCGGGAGACACGGCCGAGACGCTCGCCGCCACGGCGGCGGCGACGGCGCGCGGCTGCCGCCCGGTCTGTGTCACCGCGGGCGGTCAGCTCGCGGCGTTCGCCGGCGCATGCGGCCTGCCCCTCCTGACGATACCGACCGGGCGGCAGCCGCGCGCCGCCCTCGGCCTTCTGGCCATGGCGGTGCTCGCGGCGCTCGAGCGCGCCGGGCTGGTGCCGACTTGCGGCGAAGCAGTCGCCGAGGCCGCCGCCCTGCTGGACGTCGCGGCGGCGCAGTACGCGCCGGATGTCGGTGAGCAGTCCAACCCGGCGAAGGCCCTTGCACGGCGGTTGCAGGGGCGCGTGCCGCTGGTCTGCGGGCAGGGCCTCACGGCGCCGGTGGCGCGCCGCTGGAAGACGCAGCTCAACGAGAACGCCAAGGTTGCGGCCTTCTTCGCCACACTCCCTGAGCTCGACCACAATGAGGTCGAGGCATGGGGAGCCGGCGGCCCGCTGGACGCGTCGGGCTGCGTCGTCATGCTCGAGGATCAGGGCGCCGGTGACCGTCCGCGTCGCCGGTCCACGGTGACGGCCGAGACCTTCGCCGCCGCCGGGGTCCCGGTCGAACGTCTTGAGACACAGGGTGTGAGCCCGCTGGCGCGCGTGTTCTCGCTGGTCGCGCTGGGCGATCACGTGTCGTTGTACCTCGCCCTCCTGCGCGGCGTGGACCCGACGCCGGTCGAGGCCATCCAGCGTCTCAAGCGGCGCCTCGGCGACGGTACGGGAGGGCCGTGACGTCGTGGAGGGCGACGGGCTGGATCGGGGCGAGGGAGAGGGTGCGGGCGGCGGAGGTCTCGTCGGCGGAAGGGCCGACGAAAGGGAGGTCGCCGGCGGAAGGGCCGACCATGGAACAGTCGGTGGTGACGGGTCCGAGGCCGGCGGCCAGCTCGTGGACGTGGTCGTGGCCGAGGTCGGCGCCGCAGCCGTCGCCGCCACTGTGTTTCCGGAAGCGCAGCCGGTCGTCCTGACGCGGGCCGAGCTACGCCCGCAGGTCCCCTTCGCGGGCCCGCTCTTCGCGCTGCTCGGCGCGGTGCGGCCCGGGACGACCGTCGGGCTCGTCGTGCCGGGCGTGTGGCGCGGCCCGGCCGCCGGCGGGGCCGCGCCTGGTACGTCCGCGGCTGCGGCTACGCTTGGTATGTCCGGCGGCGTGGCGGCGCCCGGCACGTCCGGCGCCGTCGCCCGGTCTTCGCAGGTCGCGCCCGTCCTTGTCCCCGTCCGCGACCACGTGAACCTTGTCCTCCGGGGCCCGCTCACCGGTCGCTGGCCGGCGGGCGTGCCGCGCAGCTTTCCCTGCATGACCGGCATATATCAACCCGCCGCGGCTAGGGCCGCGGCGGGTGCTCCGATATACTCCGAAGACGTCGTCGCGGCCGGGGTGCGCGACGCCGCGCGGCTCACGCCGTTCGAGCGTCGCGCTCTCGACGAGGCGGGGTCAGCGGCGTACGCCGACTGCCTCGTCCCCGCGGTCGTGGTGGCGGCGTTCTACGGTCTCAAGGTGGCCGCCTGCCTCGTCGTGGCGGCGGCCGACGAACGAGAGTGAGGGCTTCTTCCGTGACTTCCGAGTACGACATCAAGGACATCGGCCTCGCCCCGCAGGGCGTCCTGCGCATCGAGTGGGCCGACATGCACATGCCCGTGCTCAAGGCCATCCGCGAGCGCTTCGCCGTCGAGCAGCCGCTCAAAGGCGTGCGCGTCGGCGCCTGCCTGCACGTCACGACCGAGACGGCCAACCTCATGCGCACGCTCAAGGCGGGCGGCGCCGACATCGTCCTGTGCGCCAGCAACCCGCTGAGCACCCAGGACGACGTGGCCGCCGCCCTCGTCGACGAGTACGGTATCCGCGTCCATGCCATCAAAGGCGAGGACGATGCGACGTACTACCGCCACATCAACGCCTGCGTCGACCACCGTCCCAACATCACCATGGACGACGGCGCCGACGTCATCGGCGTTCTGCATGGCGAGCGCCCCGACATGGCGAGCGACATCATCGGCGGCACCGAAGAGACGACCACCGGCGTCATCCGCCTCAAGGCTCTCGAGGCCGAGGGCCGCCTCATGTTCCCTGTGGTGGCCGTCAACGAGGCCAACACCAAGCACATGTTCGACAACCGCTACGGCACGGGGCAGAGCACGCTCGACGGCGTCATCCGGGCGACGAACATCCTCATCGCCGGCAGCACCGTGTGCGTGGCTGGCTACGGCTGGTGCGGGCGCGGCCTCGCCAACCGCATGAAGGGCCACGGCGCCGACGTCATCGTCCTCGAGGTCGACCCGCTGCGCGCTCTCGAGGCGGTCATGGACGGGTTCCGCGTCATGCCCATCGCCGAGGCGGCCAAGGTCGCCGGCCTGTTCGTCACCGCGACGGGCGACATCCATGTCATCCGCAGCGAGCACTTCGAGGTCATGAGGGACGGCGCCATCGTGGCCAACACAGGGCACTTCAACGTCGAGATCGACATCCCGGCCCTCGAGAAGCTCGCCGTCAAGAAGCGCCGCGTGCGCGAGTACGTCGACGAGTACACCATGGCCGACGGGCGCCGCATCTACCTGCTCGCCGAGGGGCGCCTGGTCAACCTCTCGGCGGCCGAAGGCCACCCGGCTGCGGTCATGGACATGAGCTTCGCCAACCAGTCGCTCAGCGCCGAGTACATGGTCCGGCACCACGACGAGCTCGAGAAGAGGGTCTACGTGGTGCCGAAAGACATCGACGACGAGATCGCCCGCCTCAAGCTCGCGAGCATGGACGTCGCCTGCGACACGCTCACCGCCGAGCAGGCCGCGTATCTCGCCTCCTGGGACCAGGGTACCTGAGGGCGGCGCCGGGTACAGGGGTGACCGCGTGACCGACGTCGGCGTCAGTGCGGACCTGTCGAAGCTGCGCGTGCGGACTGTCGAGATCCGTGACGACGAGGTCGTCCTCATCGACCAGCGCGTCCTCCCGCATGAGGAGCGGTACGTCCATTGCCGCACGTGGCGCGAGGTCGCCGAGGCCATCCGCGACATGACGGTGCGCGGTGCGCCGGCGATCGGCGTGGCGGCGGCCGGCGGGCTCACGGCGACGCGTCCGACGGCGGTCAACCTGGCCTGGGCGGTCGCCGAGATGCGCGCCGTCTGGGAGCGCGAGCTCGCCGCCGGCGCGGAGCGGGCGAGGCCCGCGGCCGTGGCGGCCGCGCTGCTCGCCCGCGCTCGCGCCATCCTCGCCGACGACGTGGCGCGCTGCCTCGCCATCGGCGCGCACGGGGCCTCGCTGCTCGGGCCGGGCGACGCCGTGCTCACGCACTGCAACGCGGGGGCGCTCGCCACCGCTGGGTATGGCACCGCGCTCGGCGTCATCCGCTCCGCCTACGCCAGGTACGGCGACCTTCTGGTGTGGGTCGACGAGACGCGTCCCTGGCTGCAAGGCGCACGGCTGACTGCGTGGGAGCTCGAGGTCGAGGGCATCCCGTACCGGTTGATCAGCGACGGGATGGCGGGCTACTTCATGAGCCGCGGCGAGGTCGACGCCGTCGTCGTCGGCGCCGACCGCATCGCGGCGAACGGCGACACGGCCAACAAGATCGGCACCTACACGGTGTCGGTCCTCGCCAGGGAGCACGGCGTCCCCTTCTACGTCGCCGCGCCGCTCTCGACGGTCGACCTCAGCGTGGCGAGCGGCGCCGCCATCCCCATCGAGGAGCGCCCCGAAGACGAGGTGACCACGTTCCGGGGCGTACCCGTGGCGCCGGCCGGCGCCCGCGCCCGGCACCCGGCCTTCGACGTCACCCCGGCGGCGAACATCACGGCGATCGTCACCGAAGCGGGCGTGCTGCGTCCGCCGTTCGGGCCGGCGCTCGCCGCCGCCTGCGGCGGAGCGACGTGACGATGAGCGCCGGCGGCGTGCGCTTTGGGTCCGGCGCCTCGGCGCCGGTCAAGGCCATGGTCATGGCCGCCGGCCTTGGCACGCGCCTCTATCCGCTCACCGGGCGCACGGCCAAGCCCATGGTGCCGATCCTCAATCGACCGGTGATGGAGCACATGCTGCGCCTGCTCCGCCGCCACGGCGTGCGCGAGGTCGCGGCCAACCTCCACTACCATCCCGACAAGATCCGCTCGTACTTCGGCGACGGCTCCGCCTTCGGCGTGGAGCTGCGCTACAACCTCGAGAAGGAGCTGCTGGGCACCGCCGGGGGCGTCGCCGCCTTCCGCGAGTTCCTCGGCGACAGCACGTTCGTGGTCGTCAGCGGCGACGGCTTGACCGACATCGACCTGACGGCGTTCGTCGCCGCCCACCGCCGCAACGGCGGCGTGTGCACCATGGCCGTCAAGCGGGTCGCGGACCCGTCGCTCTACGGCGTCGTGGTGCACGACGAGGGACGTGTCGTCGGCTTCCAGGAGAAGGTCCCGGCAGAAGAAGCGCGCTCTGACCTCTGCAACTGCGGCATCTACGCCTTCGAACCGGAGATCTTCGACTTCGTCCCGCAGGGTGGGCCGGTCGACTGGGCGCGAGACGTGTTCCCGGCCTTGCTCGCCGCCGGGGCGCCGTTCCATGTGTGGCCGCTCGAGACCTACTGGAACGACGTCGGCAACATCGAGCAGTATCGCGTCAGCAACTTCGACGCCCTGCTCGGGCGCGTCGCCCTGCAGATCCCGGGGCGAGAGGTCGCCTCCGGCGTGTGGGTGGGGGAGGGGACGCAGATCGAGCCCGGGGCCCGCCTCAAGGGGCCGCTCCTGCTCGGCGCCGGGTGTCTCGTCGAGGCCGAAGCCGAGCTCATCGGCCCGCTCATCATCGGGGACGGCTGCGTCATCGAGCGCGGCGCCGTGCTCGAGGGCGTCATCCAGTGGGACGGCGTCAAGAACGGGCGCGGTTCGCGTCTTGCCGGGAGCATCCTCGGGCGTCACGTGACGGTGCATCACGAGGCCGTCGTGCACGAGGACGCCGTCATCGGCGACCGCGCCGACATCGCCGCGCACGCTCTGGTCCCGCCCGGGGCGCGCTGCGAGCCCCGTTCGCGCGTTGGCGTCGATGGTCCCCGCGGTGTCGATGGTCGCCGCGGCGTCGACGATCCCCGCGGCGTCGTCGGCGACGACTGAACGCCTGCCGACGTGGACGCGCACGGCCTGCTCGACGGGGTGCTGGACCTCTTCTTTCCGCGGCGCTGCGTCGTGTGCCGGGCGCCGGGCGCGTGGCTGTGCGCCGGCTGCGCCGCGCAGCTCGTCGAGCTGCCGGCGCGGCGTTGCCGGCGCTGCGGCGCGCCCGGCGCTGCCACGCCCTGCCGGGAATGCACCGGCCGCGAGCTTGCCTTCTCGAGTGCCGCGGCGGCGTTCGTCTACGACGGCCCCGCCCGGGCGCTCGTGACGGCCTGCAAGTTCCGCGCCTTGCGCTCGGTCGTCGTCGAGATGACGACTCTGGCGGCGCCGGCCTTCGCCGCGGCCTGCGGGGTCATGGCGCCGGCCGGCGGGCTCGCCTCGCCCGGCGTCGCGCCCCCGCCGGACGGAGCGGCTCGGGCCGGCGCCGCGCCTCCGCCGGAAGGCCCGGCGCCGGCCCGAGCCGCGCCCGCCGTCGACCTCGTCACGTGGGTCCCCGGTCACCGAGACCACAGTCTCGAGCGGGGCTTCAACCAGGCGGAGCTGTTGGGGCGCGGCCTGGCCCGCTCCGCGGGCCTTCCGGCCGCGCCCCTGCTCGTGCGCACACGTCACGGCTCACGCCAGAGCGGTCTCGACCGCGAGGCCCGCGCGGCAAACGTCGCCGGGGCGTTTGCGTTGGCGAAGGATGCGAGTAGGGTATTAATGAAGCTCAAGCGAGTGGTGATCGTTGACGACGTATACACCACAGGTGAGACGTTGAACCACTGCGCACGAGTGCTTGGACAGACTGGAACCGACCCTTTCGTCTTCACGTTCGCACGCACCGTCCGGGCCCATCGCCCACATCCGTCCAAGAACACCCCGGCGCCGCACGCGCCGTCGTCTGATGCGTCCTTCACACCGCGATCATGAAGGAGCGATGTCGATGAAGACCCAGATCAAGGGCCGCAACGTCACCGTGACCGACGCCCTGCGGGACTACGCGGAGGAGAAGGTCCTTCGCGTGCGCAAGCTCCTGCAGGACCGCAAGATCGACGAGGTGACGCGCGTAGAGCTTGAGCTGAAGGTCGAGAAGAACCCGAGTATCCCCGAGCCCTGTGTGTGCGAGGCCACGATCTTCACGCGCGGACCGGTGATCAGAGCCAAGGAGCGCGCGACCGACATGTACGCGGCCATCGACCTGGCCACCGACAAGCTGTTGCGCCGTGTCAAGAAGTACCACGACAGGGTGCACGGCAAGAACCGCAAGTACCACGAGAAGCTGGCGGGTCCCGTCGCGCAGGCCGAAGAAGCCACGGCGGCGGCCGTGCCCGTCGGTGACGAGCTCGAAGCCGAGCTCGGGGCTGCGGGCGACAACGGGCGCGTCGTCAAGACGAAGCAGTTCGCCCTCAAGCCGATGTCGGTCGTCGAAGCGACCCTTCAACTGGAGCTGGTGGGCCACGACTTCTTCGTGTTCACGAACGCCGAGACGAACCGCACGAACGTGGTGTACCGACGCAACGACGGCCACTACGGCCTCATCGAGCCGGCCGAGGGGTGAGCGGGAGAACGTGAAGGGCGGCGGGCCGGGCGTCGCTGTGGCGACGCCCGGCCCGCCGTGTGCGACAATGACCCAGGGATGTGCGGCGCCGCCCGCGGCGGCGCGCCCCCGACGTCCAGCGTATGAGGCGCGCGCCGCCCAGGGCGGCGCCGCGAGGAGAACCGTCACATCATGAGTATCGTCGACAAGCTGCTCCGCGCCGGAGAAGGCAAGCGTGCCAAGCAGCTCGAGCAGCAGGTCCGCGCCGTCAACGAGCTCGAACCTACCTTCGCCGCCCTCAGCGACGAGCAATTGCGTGCCAAGACGGTCGAGTTCCGGGAGCGTCACGCCAACGGCGAGCTCCTCGACGACCTCCTCTTCGAGGCCTTCGCCGCTGCGCGCGAGGCGGCGAAGCGGGCCCTCGGCATGCGCCCGTTCGACGTCCAGGTCATGGGCGGCATCGTCCTCCACGAGGGCGACATCGCCGAGATGAAGACCGGCGAGGGCAAGACCCTCGTGGCGACGATGCCGATGTACCTGAACGCGCTCGCCGGGCGCGGCGCCCACCTCGTGACCGTCAACGACTACCTCGCCAAACGTGACGCCGAATGGATGGGCCAGGTCTACCGTTTCCTCGGTCTCGAGGTCGGCTGCATCCAGGCCATGATGGACCCGTCCGACCGGCGAGAGCAGTACAACGCCGACGTCACCTACGGGACCAACTCGGAGTTCGGCTTCGACTACCTGCGCGACAACATGGCCATGCGCCGTGAGCACATGGTCCAGCGCGGCCACTACTACTGCATCGTCGACGAGGTCGACTCGATCCTCATCGACGAGGCCCGCACCCCGCTCATCATCAGCGGCGCCCCTGAGACGGCGGCCGACACCTACCGCCAGTTCGCGCGCATCGTCCCGCGCCTGCGCGAGGGCGAAGACTATGAGGTGGACGAGAAGCAGCGCACCGTCGCGGTCACCGAGCAGGGCGTCGCCAAGGTCGAGCGCGCCCTCGACATCGACAACCTCTACAAAGAGTCGAACGGCGCTCTCGTGAACCACCTCATCCAGGCTCTGCGCGCCCAGTCGCTCTACAAACGCGACGTCGACTACGTCGTCCAGGACGGCGAGGTCAAGATCGTCGACGAGTTCACCGGCCGCATCATGGAGGGTCGGCGCTGGTCGGAGGGGCTCCATCAGGCGATCGAGGCCAAGGAGCGGGTCCCCATCAGGGAGGAGAACCAGACCCTCGCGACGATCACCCTGCAGAACTACTTCCGCATGTACGAGGTCCTCGCCGGCATGACCGGCACGGCCAAGACCGAGGAGGACGAGTTCCGCCAGATCTACGGCCTCGAGGTCGTGCAGATCCCCACCAACGCCCCGATGATCCGCAGGGACGAGAACGACTTCATCTTCAGGACGACGAAAGAGAAGTTCGACGCCGTTGTCGACGACATCGTCCAGCGTTACGAGCAAGGGCAGCCGGTCCTCGTCGGCACCGTGTCGGTCGAGGTCAGCGAGATGCTCTCGCGCCTTCTCGAGCGGCGCGGTGTCCCGCACGACGTCCTCAACGCCAAGCAGCACGAACGCGAGGCCGGTATCATCGAGGGCGCCGGCCGGCGCGGCGCCGTGACGATCGCCACGAACATGGCCGGCCGCGGCGTCGACATCAAGCTCGGCGAGGGCGTCGTCGACCTGGGCGGCCTGTACGTGCTGGGCACCGAACGCCACGAGAGCCGGCGCATCGACAACCAGCTCCGCGGCCGTTCCGGCCGCCAGGGCGACCCCGGCGAGAGCCGCTTCTACCTCTCCGCCGAGGACGAGCTCATCCGCCTGTTCTCCGGCGACCGCATGTATAAGATCCTCGACCGTCTGGGTCCGGAGGACGGCATGCCGATCGAGCACAAGATGCTCAGCAACGTCGTCGAGCGGGCGCAGAAGAAGGTCGAAGAGCTCAACTTCCTGCGCCGCAAGAACGTGCTCAAGTACGACGAGGTGATGAACGAGCAGCGGCGCGTCATCTACGACCAGCGTCAGCGCATCCTCATGGGCGAAGACTTCGGCGACCAGGTGCGCGAGATGGTCGCCGAGGCGGTCGAGGGCGCCGTGCGCCGGCACACCGGCCAGAGCGAGTACCCCGAGGACTGGGACCTCGATGCGCTCTTCACCGGCCTGCGGATGGTCTACGACCCGACCGTCGGCAAGAAGGACATCGACCTCGACACCGTCACCGCGGACGACGTCGTCGACCTCGCCGTGGACGACGCCCTGCGCCAGTACGACGAGCGCGAGCGCCTCATCGGCGCCGAGCAGATGCGCAACGTCGAACGGGCGGTCATGCTGCAGATCATCGACTCGCGCTGGAAGGAACACCTGCAGGACATGGACTACCTGCAGGAGGGCATCCACCTGCGCGCCCTCGGCCAGCGCGATCCTCTGGTCGAGTACAAGAGCGAGGGTTTCGAGCTCTTCCAGGACATGCTCGCGGGCATCAAGACGGGGACCGTCACGGCGCTCATGAAGAACGCTCCCGAGGACCTCGTCATGTTCACCTCGCTCGCTCTCGAGGAGCCGCTCGTCGCCCTGAACTACTCGAGCGGCGACGAGCTTGCCAACACGACCTCGTTCGCCGCCGTGTCCGGCGGTGAGTATCCGGGCGGCGACGGCGGTGGTGAGCCGATGCGTGTCGGGGCCCCGGCCTCTACGGGCGGAGCGGCGGCGACCGCCGCCCGCGGGCGGGCCGACCGCGACGCGGCGGCCAGGACGGGCGGCGTCGCCGTCCAGCAGCGCCGCGTCGAGCAGAAGATCGGCCGCAACGACCCCTGCTGGTGCGGGAGCGGGAAGAAGTACAAGAAGTGCCATGGGGCGTGACCGGTCGCGGCGCGCCGGACGCGCGGGTATACTCGCGCAGCGATGACGACCTCAGCTCCAGACGCCCTCGTCCAGCTCGATGCCCTTCACGGACGCCTCAAGGAGGCCTCCGGCCGCCTGGGCTGGCTGCGGAGCTATCTTTGACCCTCCCAAGCTGACCGCCGACATCGCCGCGCTCGAGGAGCGCATGCAGGCCCCCGACTTCTGGGACGACCAGGAGGCGGCGGCCAAGACCTCCGCCGAGTACTCCCGCCTCAAGAAGCGCCTCGAGGAGTTCGAGGACCTCGAGGCCCGTCTTGCCGACCTCGAGACCACCGAGGAGCTCGTGCGCGAGGGGCTTGCCGCCGGCATGGTCGACGACGACCTGCTGCACGAGCTCGTCAGCGGCATCGACGCCCTTGAGGGTGAGCTCACGCGTGGCGAGGAGCGGCGCTTCTTCAGCGGCCGCTTCGACGAGGGCGGCGCCGTCCTGACCATCCACCCAGGGGCCGGCGGCACCGAGTCGCAAGACTGGGCCGAGATGCTCCTCCGCATGTACCTGCGCTGGTTCGAACGTCGCGGCTTCAAGGTCGAGATCAACGAGGCCCAGGAGGGCGACGAAGCCGGCATCAAGAGCGCCACGGTCACCGTCGAGGGCGAGAACGCCTACGGGCTCCTGCAGTCCGAGAAGGGCGTCCATCGCCTCGTCCGTCTGAGCCCCTTCGACTCGGCCAACCGCCGCCACACCAGCTTCGTCGGCGTCGAGGTGTCGCCGCTCGTGTCCGACGACGTCGAGGTCGAGATCGACGAGAAGGACCTGCGCATCGACACCTACCGCTCGAGCGGCGCCGGCGGCCAGCACGTCAACAAGACGAGTTCCGCCGTGCGCATCACGCACTTCCCGACCGGCATCGTCGTGAGCTGCCAGAACGAGCGCTCGCAGATCCAGAACCGTGCCGTGGCGATGCGTATCCTCAAGGGTCGCCTCCTCGAGCTCGAAGAGCGCAAGCGCGCCGAGGAGCTCGCCCGGGAGCGTGGGGAGCAGATGGCGGTCGACTTCGGGTCGCAGATCCGCAGCTACGTGCTCCACCCGTACCAGATGGTCAAGGACCTGCGCACGAACTACGAGGTCGGTAACGCCCAGGCCGTCTTGGACGGCGACCTCGACGGCTTCGTGCACGCGTACCTGGCGTGGCGGGCCGGCGGAGCCCAGCCCGTCAAAAAGTAGGGCTGGGCATGGCCGGCCCCATCCTTCACGGGGTGCAGGTCGTCCTGCGCCCGGTCGCCGACAGCGACGTCCCGGCGCTCGAGGCCATGTTGCGCGAGCCCGAGGTCGCGCGCTGGTGGATGCGCGACACTTGGGAGCGGGTGGACGAAGAGGGCAGCACCGTCTTCGCCATCCTCGCCGACGGACAGGTCGCCGGTTGTATCGAGTACGCGGAAGAGGCCGACCTCGACTACCGCCATGCCGGCGTCGACCTGTTCGTCGGGGCCCGCTTCCAGGGACGCGGCATCGGCACCGACGCCCTGCGCACGCTCCTCATGTTCCTGACCGACGAGCGCGGCCATCACCGCGTCATTATCGACCCGGCGGTCGAGAACGAGCGCGCCATCCACGTGTACGAGAAAGTCGGCTTCCGCCGTGTCGGCGTCATGCGCCGGTACGAGCGTCACAGCGACGGCGAATGGCACGATGGCCTGCTCATGGAGCTGCTCGCCGAGGAGCTCGTGCGCTGACGCCGTATCCCAAGATCGAGCTGCACGTGCACTTCGAGGCGACCGTGCGGGCGGAGCTGCTCCTCGAGCTCGGCAAGCGCAACGGCGTCGAGCTGCCTGCGGCGACGGTCGAGGGGCTGCATAGGTACTACGAGGTCGGGAGCTTCGAGCAGTTCATCTCCCGCTGGATCGCGACGAGCCGGGCGCTCTGCCGGGCCGACGACTTCCGCCGCGTCGTCGTCGACTACGCGAGGCGGGCGAAGGCCCAAGGTTGCGTCTACATCGAGGGCATCTGCTCGCCGACCGAGCCCGTGCTCCGGGGATCGTCGTGGGAAGAGGTCTTCGAGGGCTACTGCGACGGCGCGGCCGAGGCGCGCGAGCGCTACGGCGTGGAGGTCCGCCTCACGCCGGACGTGACGCGCGACTTCCCGGCCGCGCTCGGCATCAGGCTCGCCCGACGGGCGGTCCGTTACCGCGAGCGCGGCGTGGTCGCGCTCAGCCTCGGCGGTTCCGAGAAGAAGCACGCCCCGCAGAAGTTCCGCAAGGCCTTCGCCATCGCCCGCGAGGGCGGACTCGGCTCGGCGCCGCACGCCGGGGAGTTCGCCGGCGGCAAGGCCGGGGCGGCCTCGGTCCGTGGAGCCCTCGACGTCTTGCACGCCGACCGGATCCGCCACGGCATCCGCGCCGTCGACGACCCGGCGCTGCTCGCCGAGCTTGCCGAGCGCGGCGTCGTCTGCGACGTGACGCCGGTGAGCAACCTGCGCACCGGCGCCGTCGCGTCGCTCGACGAGCATCCCCTGCCCGCCATGCTCGCCGCCGGGGTGAAGTGCTCGATCGGCTCGGACGACCCCGTGATCATGCGCACCGACCTCGCCGAGAACTGCGCCGCGGCCGTGAAGCTCGGGCACACTCCGAAGGCGATGTACTTCGACGCCCTCCACGGCGCGCTCTGCGACGATTCGACCAAGGCGAGGCTGCGCCGCATCGGCGAGGAGTTCGACTGGGGGAGCGGCTGAAAGCGCGGCGGCGCCGCGCCCGACTGACAGTGTGCGGTCGGCAGCGGCATGTCGGTGGCGGTGGCACCGGTGTAGCGTCGGCGGTCTCGGTTGTCGTTCTGCCGCGAAGCTGCTACTATCACTATCATCTCCAAGGGAGCCGGTTCAGTCAGGGCCGCGCGGCGGCCCGATTTCTCCCGAGACACTTCCCAGGACCCTGTGAGACACCGGACAGCGTTCTGAACGAAAGGAACGACGTCCGTACCCAGTCTGGCCGTCCTGAGGACGGCCTGCCTTCAGGCCAAGCCCTAGCCGATGAGCGTCTTCCGCGACGCGGGTCGGCGCCACGCAGGTCCGACGCAGCTCCGTCATCTCATCCCGACAGAGGCGATGGTGTGGCGCCGCCGCCCGCGTCGCCGCGGCAGTCGGCAGCAGCTCGTGACCGGTCCGGGGCGCCTGAGAAAGAGAGAGACCGCATGAACCCAGTCACTGATCCTGCCGTCGCGCGCGCCGAGACGCCGAAGAAGCGCCGCCGCCGCGGCGGCCGTGGCCGCCGCGACGGCGGCGCCCAGTCGGCGCCCTCCGGCGCGCGCCAGGCCGTCGTCGAGCAGCCCCAGGCAGATGGGCCGGACCAGGTCGTCGAACGCGACCAAACGCGCCGCAGCGAGCCGCGCAGCGACAAGACGCGTCGCGACGAAACGCGCCGCAGCGAGCCGCGTCACAACCAGTCGCCGCGACCTGTTCCACCGCCGCCTGCGGACGTCTCCGCCTTCGCGGCGCTCGGCCTCTCGCCCGAGCTGCTCGCGGGCGTGGCCGATGCCGGCTACGAGCGGCCGACGCCGATCCAGGAGCAGGCGATCCCCCGCGTGCTGGCCGGCCGTGACGTGGTCGGCTGCGCCCAGACCGGCACCGGCAAGACGGCCGCTTTCGTGCTGCCGATCCTTCAGCTCATGGGCGACAAGCCTCTCGCTGGCACGCCGGCCGCCGGCGCCGCCGAAGGCGAACGCGGCGCCGCCACCCCGCGCGCCTTGGTCGTCACTCCAACGCGCGAGCTCGCCGGCCAGATCGAGGAGGCCGGCCGCACGCTCGCCGCGTACAGCGGCCGGCGTATCGTCGCCGTGTACGGCGGCGTCGGCTACGAACCGCAACTGCACGCGGTCCGTCGCGGCGTCGACCTGCTGGTCGCGACGCCGGGGCGCCTGCTCGACATGACGCAGCGTGGCGACGTCAGCCTGTCGCAGGTGACGACGCTGGTGCTCGACGAGGCCGACCGCATGCTCGACATGGGCTTCTGGCCCGACGTGCGTCGCATCCTGCGCAAGCTCCCTCCGCAGCGTCAGAACCTGTTCTTCTCGGCGACCATGGGCAAACAGGTCCTGGCCGTCATCGAGGACACCCTGCACGACCCGGTCTTCATCGAGCTCGGCGGCCGCGCGACCCCGGTGGAGTCGGTCGACCAGCACGTGCTGCCCGTGAACAGCGAGCAGAAGCTCGACCTGCTGGTCGAGTACTTCCGTTCGCACGAGCCCGACCGCACGCTGATCTTCACGCGCACCCGCCACCGCGCCGAAAGGCTCGCCCGTACGCTGCTGCGCAAGCACATCTCCTGTGCCGCGATCCACGGCGACCGCACCCAGAGCCAGCGTCAGGAGGCCCTCGACGGCTTCAAGAGCGGCAAGGTCAAGGTGCTCGTCGCCACCGACGTCGTCGCCCGGGGCATCGACGTCGAGGGCATCTCGCACGTCATCAACTTCGACATCCCGACGAACCCCGAAGACTACGTGCACCGTATCGGCCGCACGGCGCGCGCCGGCGCCAGCGGCACGGCCATCAGCCTGCTGACGGAGGAGGAAGTGTACGAGCTCAAGGCGATCGAGCGCCTCATCGGCACGACCCTCGAGCGTCACGACCTGCCCGGGTTCGCGTACGAGAAGCGTGACATCCCCGAGTCGCACCTGGTGCCCCGCAAGCCCGGCAAGATCGTCTACAACGGCGGCGCGCGGCGCTCGGCCAAGCGGGGCATCCGCCGCAAGGCGCCGCGCCGCAGCGCGGGCTGACACCCGCGCTGCGGCGCGGCGCCGCGGCCCGCCCCTTCGTCGCGGCCGCCGGCTCAGCGCCATCCCTTGACTCGCGGCGCCGCGGCCCGGCCGCCCGCTCCCTGCGTCGCCGCCGTCGCCGGCTCAGCGGGTTTGGTATACTGCCGGTCCTGCGTGGGCGACTAGCTCAGTTGGGAGAGCGCCAGCTCGACAAGCTGGAGGTCGTTGGTTCAATTCCAACGTCGCCCACCACGTCTCGTCTTCCGTTGTCAGCCGCCTAGAGCCGCACGCGTCGCTCGCACAAGGCCCGCGGTGGTCGCGCACGCGGCATCCACCGTGGGGCTCTTGGCGACCATGTCGATGAGGGCGCTGCCGATGATCACCCCGTCGCAGAGACGTCCCGCTTCCCTCGCCTGGCCCGGTGTGCCGATGCCGAAGCCGGCGACCAGCGGGAGCGTGGTGCGGGCGCGCAGTCGGGCGACGAGCTCGGGGAGCTCGTCGCCGCTCCGCGCCCGCATCCCCGTCACTCCTGTGACCGCCACACAGTAGATGAACCCGCGCGCCTTGCCGGCGATCAGCTCGAGACGCGCGTCGGTGCTCGGGGGGGCGGCGAGGAGGATGACGGCCACGCCGGCCTGTGCGGCCACGGCGATCAGCGGGTCGGCTTCGTCGGCCGGCAGATCAGGGACGACGACGCCCGCCACTCCAGAGGCCGCGCAACAGGCGAAGAAACGCTCCGGCCCGTAGGCGAGCACTGTGTTGACGTAAGCGAGCAGGACGAAGGGCGCCCGGTCGCGGTGCGCGGCGGCGAGGCGGAGCACGTCGTCCGTCGTCACGCCCTGTGCAAGCGCCCGCTGGGCGGAGGCCTGGACCACCGGTCCGTCGGCGACGGGGTCGGAGTACGGGACGCCCAGCTCGACGATGTCGGCGCCGGCGTCGAGGAAGCTCGCGATGAGTCGCGTGCAGTCCTCGGGCGACGGAAAGCCGCCGGTGATGTACGGCATGAGGACGCGGCGTCCTTCGGCGCGCGCCCGGTCGAAGACCGTAGATAGGCGCGCGCCGACGCTCGTCTGCCCGCCCGTCACGTTCTGGCCGTCGCTTTGCTGCCGGGGTCTCACCCCGTCGGGTGTCGTTCCGCCCGGTCTCATCCCGTCGGGTGTCATCTCACTCCCTCCTTCGCGAGCAGGTCGGCGGCGATGTGCACGTCCTTGTCGCCCCGACCGGAGAGATTGACGAGGATGAGGTCGTCGCTGGCGAAGCCGGCGCCGCCTTCGCCGCCGCGCAGGACGTAGGCGATGGCGTGGGCGCTCTCGAGGGCCGGGATGATGCCCTCGAGCTCGGCGAGGCGGCGAAAGGCGGCGAGCGCCTCGCTGTCGGTGGCGCCCACGTACGTCGCTCTGCCGCTGTCCTTGAGCAGGGCATGTTCGGGCCCGACCCCCGGGTAGTCGAGGCCGGCGGAGACCGAGTGCGCTTCGGTCACCTGTCCCCAGGCGTCCTGGAGGAGGTACGAGAACGAGCCGTGGAGCACGCCCGTGCTGCCGCGGTTGAGCGGCGCCCCATGACGGCCGCTGTCAAGCCCCTCCCCGGCGGCCTCGACGCCGGTCAGGCGCACCGGGTCGTCGCGGAAGGCGTGGAAGATGCCCATGGCGTTCGAGCCGCCGCCGACGCAGGCGACGATCTCGGATGGGAGACGCCCGAAACGTTCCAGGACCTGGGTGCGGGCCTCGCGGCCGATGACCGCCTGCAGGTCGCGGACGAGGACGGGGAAGGGCGCGGGACCCGCTGTCGAGCCGATGAGGTAGTGCGTCCCGCGCACGTTGGCGACCCAGTCGCGCAGGGCCTCGTTCATCGCGTCCTTGAGGGTGCACGACCCGGACTCGACCGTGCGCACTTCGGCGCCGAGCAGGCGCATGCGGACGACGTTGAGCTCCTGGCGCACGACGTCCTCGGCGCCCATGTAGACGACGCAGTCCAGTCCCAGCAGGGCGCAGGCCGTCGCCGTGGCGACGCCATGCTGGCCGGCGCCCGTCTCGGCGATCACCCGGTGCTTGCCCATGCGCCGGGCGAGGAGCGCCTGGCCGAGGGCGTTGTTGATCTTGTGGGCGCCGGTATGGCAGAGGTCCTCGCGTTTGAGGAGGACGGTCGCGCCCACCGCGGCGCTGAGGCGGTCGGCGTGGTACAGGGGCGTCGGGCGCCCGGCGTAGTCGGCGAGGAGGCGCGCGAGCTCGGCCTGGAAGGCCGCGTCCTCGCGCGCCTCCTCCCATGCGATCGTGAGCTCGTCGAGCGCCGGGACGAGCGTCTCGGGGACGTATCGGCCGCCGTATCTGCCGAAGCGGGTCTCGACGGTCACGGCTGATCCACTCCTTCGCGCACAGAACGCACGCCGCCGGTCATGGCTCCACTCCTTCGCTTGTGAAGCGCTCATCGATGGTCATGGGTGGTTCACTCCTTCGATCACGGGATGCAGGCCGGCGGTCACAGATGCGATCCTCCGCTCGAGGGCCCGAGCGCCTGGTCCTGCAGACGGCAGTGTCGGTCGGCCTGGGCGGCGGCGGCGAAGAAGGCCCGCATCAGGCCGGGGTCCTTGACGCCCGCCCGCTGCTCCAGGCCGCTCGCGGCGTCGACGACGCGCGGCCGTACGAGGCGGATCGCCTCGCCGACGTTCGCCGGCGTCAGGCCGCCGGCGAGCACGAGCCGGTGACGGTCGAAGCCGGGGTCGTGCGCGAGCCGCGCCCAGTCGAGTGGGACGCCGGTGCCGCCCCATGTGCTGCAGCCGCGGCTGTCACGGAGGACGTAGTCGGCAGCCTCGGCGTCCGCGGTGTCGGCGGCGGCGATGATCATCACGTCGCGCCTTCTCACTGCGAACAGGCTGTCACGGACAGCGCCGACGGCGGCGCCCCTGCGCCCCGCGGAGAGCTGCACGGCGTCCGCGTGGGTGACGAGTACGGCGCGGGTGATGACGTCCGCAGACTCGGTCGTGAACACGAGGACGGTGAGTGTCGGATGGCTCGCGGCGGCGGCTCGGTGCGCGAAGCGCACGAGCGCCGCCGCCGCGTCGGCATCGACCTGTCGCGGACTGTCGGCGAGGACGAAGCCGACAGCCCAGGCGCCGAGCTCGACCGCGAGAGCGACGTCCTTGGGCCGCGTCAGGCCGCAGACCTTGACGAGGGTCGTGGTCTCGTCGTCGGCCACGATCATCGTGTTCCCCCTGCGGCCGGCGCGGCCGGCGCAATGCTCCTCATCGCGGCGATGAGACCGGGCAGACCGGTGGCCGGACAGCGCACGAACGCCTCGCCGACGAGGACGGCATGCGCGCCTGCCGTCGCGACCCTGCGCGCGTCGGCTGCGCCGGCGATGCCGCTCTCGCTGACGACGATCGTCCCTTGCGGCGCGAGTGGCGCGAGGCGCTCCGTCGTCGCGAGGTCCACGGTGAGGCTCCGCAGGTCGCGGTTGTTCACCCCGATGAGGGACGCACCGGCCGTGACGGCGCGCCGCAGGTCGCTCTCCTCATGGACTTCGACGAGGGCGTCGAGGCTCACGCTGTGGCACTCGTCCAGCAGACGGTGGAGCTCGCCGTCGTCCAAGGCAGCGGCGATGAGCAGGATGGCGGCGGCTCCGGTCGCCGCCGACTCCCAGACTTGGTAGCGATCGACGATGAAGTCCTTGCGCAGCACGGGGATGTCGACGGCGGCCGTGACCGCCTCGAGATCGGCGAGCGAGCCCGCGAAGCGCGACGGCTCGGTGAGCACCGAGACGGCATGCGCGCCGGCGGCCGCATAGGCGCGCGCCTGCGCGGCCGCGTCGAGCGTGGGCGCGATCGCCCCCTTGGACGGCGACGCCCGCTTGACCTCGGCGATGACGCCGAGCCCCTCGCGGCGGGCGGCGGCGAGGGCGGCGCGCAGACGGCCGCCCGGCGCGCCGGGCGACGGCCGCGTGAGCGGCCGCTCGCGGCGCGCCTCCGCGGCTCGCCGGCGCGCCGCCGCGACCATCGCGGCAAGGAAGTCTCCCTCGGGCTTGGGCGGGCTCTCCGGCGGCGGGCTCTCCGACGCCGCGGGCATCGCCGGCGGGCGGGGCTCCGACTCTGCGTTCGACCGTCGGCCCAAAGGCGTCACGCCGCCTCCTCGTCCCGCAGCCGGCGTGAGACGGCGACGAGGGCGTCGAGCTTGGCGCGGGCGGCGCCGCTAACGACTGCCGCCCGCGCCGCCTCGACGCCCTCGTCGATCCCCGAGGCACGCTCGGCGATGTACAGCGCGGCGCCCGCGTTGAGGAGCACGATGTCGAGATGTGGCCCCGGTTCGCCGTCGAGCACATGACGGAGCAGCGCGGCGTTCTCGGCTGCGTCTCCGCGGCGCAGCTCGTCGATCCGCGCCCGTCGCAGGCCGAACTGCTCCGGGGTGATCTTGTAGCGACGGTCGTAGCCCTGGCCGGCGAAGACCTCGACCACGGCCGTCGGTCCGGTCGTCGAGATCTCGTCGAGGCCGTCGTCGCTATGGACGATGAGGTTGCGTTGCGACCCCATCGTGCGCACCGCCGCGGCGATGCGGTCGACGTAGCCGCTGTCTGCCACGCCGATGAGCTGGTGCCTGGCTCCGGCCGGGTTCGTGAGCGGTCCGACGAGGTTGAACGTCGTCGCCATCCCGAGCTCCTGACGTACGCCGGCGACATGCTTCATCGCAAGGTGGTGACGGGGCGCGAACATGAACCCGATCCCTGCCTCGGCGATGCACCGCGTCACCCCCGCCGGGGCGAGGTCGATGACGACGCCGAGCGCCTCGAGGACGTCGGCGCTCCCGCACCTGCTGGTCGCCGACCGGTTGCCGTGCTTGGCGACCGTCGCGCCTGCGCCGGCGGCGACGATGGCGGCCGCCGTGCTGATGTTGAACGTGCCCGCCTGATCGCCGCCGGTACCGCACGTGTCGAGGATGACGTCGGCGTCGACCTCGACCTTCTCGGCCATCTCGGTCATCGCCCGGGCGATGCCGACGATCTCGGCCGCGGTCTCGCCCTTGGCGCGCAGCAGGCTGAGGAAGGCGGCCGTCTGGGCTTCGCCGGCACGGCCGCCCATGATCTCGAGCACCACTGCCCGTGTCGTCTCCTCACCGAGGTCCGCACGCGCGGCCAGTTTGGCGAGGGCGGCGCTCAGCGTCTCATTGGGCATCGTCGCTCTCCTTCGTCGGCTCGCCACGGTCCATGGCGAGGAAGTTGCTCGTCGTCTCGCCACGGTCCATGGCGAGGAAGTTGCGGACAAGGTCGGCTCCCACGTCGGTGAGCACGCTCTCGGGATGGAACTGCACGCCCTCGACAGGCAGGTCGCGATGGCGCACGCCCATGACGACGCCGTCCGCGTTCCAGGCCGTGCGCACGAGGTCGGTGGGGAGGTGCTGGTCGACGACGAGGGAGTGGTAGCGGGCGGCGCGGAAGGGGTCCGGGAGGCCGCGGAACAGGCCCTCGCCATCGTGATGGATGTCGTCGCTCTTGCCGTGGACGGGCGCATCGCCGCGACGCACGCACCCGCCGTACGCGGCGGCGATGCACTGGTGCCCGAGGCACACGCCGAGCACCGGCATGAGTGGCGCGAAGCGCAGGACGGCGGCCGTGGAGACGCCCGCCTCGGCGGGCGTGCAGGGCCCGGGGGAGATGACAAGGTGGGTCGGGCCGGCGGCGGCGATCTCGTCCAGGGTGACCCTGTCGTTCCGCGCCACCGTGACCCTTGCCTCGAGCGCTCCCAGCATCTGCACGAGGTTGTAGGTGAACGAGTCGTAGTTGTCGATGACGAACACGTGCGTCACGGCTCGCCCCTCCTCAGGGAGTCCTCGTCCTTCCCCGGCGACTCCTCGTCCTTCCCCGGCGACTCCTCGTCCTTCCCATGCGACTCCTCGTCCCTTCTCGGCGGCTCCTCGTCCTGCCCCGGGAACTGCTCGTCCTTCCCCGGGAACTGCTCGTGGGCGAGGTCGACGGCCCGGACCAGCGCGGCCGCCTTCTGACGCGTCTCTTCGTATTCCCGCGCCGGGTCGGAGTCGGCGACGATGCCGGCTCCGGCTTGGAGGTATGCCACCCGGTCCTTGATCACTGCCGTGCGGATGCAGATGCAGGTGTCGAGGTCGCCGCCGTACGAGAGGTAACCGATCGCTCCCGCATATGGCCCCCGGCGGACGGTCTCGAGCTCGTCGATGATCTGCATGGCGCGGACCTTGGGGGCGCCGCTCACCGTCCCGGCGGGGAAGGCGGCCTTGAGGGCGTCGATCGCCGTGCGGCCGTCGTTGAGCGTCCCGCTGACGGTCGACACCATGTGGATGACATGGGAGTAGAGCTCCATGCCCATGAGCTCGTCGACGACGACCGAGCCGGGGACGCAGACGCGTCCCAGGTCGTTGCGCCCGAGGTCGACGAGCATGACGTGCTCGGCGCGCTCCTTGGCGTCGGCGCGGAGGTCGGCGATGAGTGTCTCGTCCTCGGCGGCGTCTCTTCCTCTCGGTCTGGTGCCGGCGATGGGTCGGGTCGTCACGTCGCGGCCGCTCACGGTCACGAGGGGCTCGGGGCTCGATCCCGCCAGGGCGAAGTCGTCGAAGGCGAGGAAGTACATGTACGGGCTGGGGTTGACGGCGCGCAGGCCCCGGTAGACGGAGAACGGCGAGGTCGAGACGGGCATGCTGAAGCGCTGCGAGAGCACGACCTGGAAGGCGTCGCCGGCGTAGATGTACTCGCGGATGCGCTCGACGCCGGCTTCGAAGGCCTCGCGGGTCATCGTGGAGGCCGGGGCGCCGGGGGATGACGCGTGCGCGGCGCCGGGGGACGACGCGTGCGCGGCGCCCGCGGACGACGCGTGCGCGGCGCCGGCGCCCCGGCCGACGCTGGGGTCCGCGTCGGGCAGCCCACCCGCACAGGGCAGCCCACCCGCACAGGGCAGCCCACCCGCGTCCGGCAACGGGGCCGCGAGCCTCTCGCGCACCGCGGCGATGCGGTGCACCGCATCGCCGTAGGCGCGGTCGACGTCGCGGCCCTCGACGAACGCGTTCGCGACTACCGTGATGGTGTGCTTGAGGTGGTCGAACACGAGGACCGTGTCGGCGAGGAGGAACGCCATGTCGGGCAGGCCGAGGTCGTCGGGCGGTCCGTCGGGCAGGTCTTCGAGCCGTCGCACGAGGTCGTACCCGAAGTAGCCGACGAGTCCGCCGGCCAGAGGCGGCAGACCCTCCACGGTCGGCGGCCGGTAGCTGCGCAGGAGGTCGGCTACGGCGACGAAGGGGTCGTCATGCTCGATCTCGAGGCGACCACCGTTCTCGGCCACGATCAAGTGTCCGTCGGCGTACGTGACGAGCGCCTGGGCGCCGACGCCGAGGAACGAGTAGCGGCCGAGGTGCTGCCCTTGCTCGGCGCTCTCGAGAAGGAACGACCGCCGCGGCGCGCCCAGCTTCAGGAACGCGGAGACCGGCGTGTCGAGGTCGGAGACGAACGAGTGAGTGACGGGCAGGACGTTATGAGCCAGCGCGAGGCGTCGTGCCTCGGCTAGCTCCGGTATGACGCGTATCTCATGCGCCACGGGCCAAACATGTCACACCTCCGTGGTGAGCACTACGGCCCAGCGTCCCGGCCCGCCGACATGGCGGGCGACGTCGCGAGGGTAAGCCATGTGGCCGCATCCGTCAAGCAGCCGCATTGCGCCGCAAAGAAAGTACTCGAAAGTGATTCGTTGCGTCAGCTAAGAAGGTACTCGAACGCTGCCGAGCTTGTCGCCGCGTTGCGCCGCAAAGAAGAGTGTGGCGCGGCGGGGCCGCAAGGCCCCGCCGCGCCACACAACGTCGCCCGGACCGAGTGCGATCAGATCTCGGCGCCGTACCGACGACCGGCGTCGATGAAGGCTCGGTAGACGGTCGGGTCGGCCTCGTCCAGCACGATGCCGCTGCTCAAGATGAACCCGCCATTCTTGGCGGTCTTGCCGAGCAGGTCTTTGACGTAGGCGTCCATCTCCTCAGGCGTGCCCATGGCGAACAGGGCGGCCGGCACGTTGCCGCCGATGCACTGGCGACTGCCGACGATGGCCTTGGCGCGCTCCATGTCGGTGGCGTCGAACATCCACACCATGCGCCCGGCGGGGATCTCCTCGTCGGCGATCACCTCGAGACGCTCGTTGTAGGAGCCCTCGACGAACACCCACGGCACCAGGCCCTGCTCTATCAGGCCCAGCAGCACGGCCTTGAACGTCGGCCAGTAGAGCTCGCGGAAGTCGGCGTCCGACATGAAGCCGTCAGCGCCCTTGTGGATCGGGATGAACACGATGGGGTTGCCCGTCACGTTGTTGGAGCGCACGGCCCAGTCCACGGCCAGCGGCACCAGTCGTTCCATGGCCGTCTTGACGTTGTCCGGCTGGCGGAACTTGTCGAGCATCAGGCCGCGGGTGCCACGCATGGTGTCGCCGAGGATGTCGTACGGCGCCTTGCTCGAGCCGCCGGCGGTCTGCGGGATGCCCAGGGTCGCCATGATCCTGCCGTCGGCCGCCATGGACGCCTGCAGCCATTCCATGGCGGCGTCGCCGGCCTCGGCCAGCTTCTTGAGCATCTCCTTGACCGGCGGCGCCGCAAAGCCGGCGAAGAACGGCGCCGTGAAGGGGATCTCCACGAGGTCGGTCCACGGCGAGAGCTGCGCGAACGGCTCCAGGGCGCCGAACACGCGCGGCAGGTACGTGCGCTGCCAATAGCTGCCGGGGTCCTGGATGAGCGCCGTGTACTCGTCGGCCTTCATCCACTCCTTCTCGTTGTACTGGTACGAGGTGTCGTCGGGTGTGCCGTGTCCGGGCCAGTCGTAGAGGTGGTAGTCGAGGATCTCGAAGAGCTTGCCCGGCACGATGCCCAGGGTCAGACCGATGCCGTCGGGCATGGTCTCCTCGTGGAAGCGATACCAGTCGTCCTTGAGGATCTCGTAGTCGTAGTACGCCTGCTTCGCCGTGTGGCCGTAGTAGCGGAACGGGAGCAGGCCGATCCATGGAGCGATCGGCACGGTGGCCGGCTTCTTGAGCGCGATGACGTCGCGGTAGAGCTGCACCCGGTCACGGTACGCCTGTGCGACTTGCGGCGACGCGAACTCGATCGGCGCGTTCTGCCAGGCGTCGAGACGGAACTCCAGTCGAGCTTCGGAAGTGAGCTCGTTCCAGTTGTCGGGCAACGTCATGATCAGGCACCTCCAACCCACGTCCTGGCGAGCTCGACGGCGGCAATGGCGTCTTTGCCCCAGTCGTCGGCGCCCGCGTACGCGACGACGTCGGCCGTCACCGGCGCGCCGCCGAGCATGATCTTGACGCCGTCGCGCAGGCCGGCGTCTTCGACCGCCGCCACCGTCGTCTTCATCGAATCGAAGGCGATGGTGAGCAGGCCGCTGAGCCCGAGCACCTGTGCCTTGTGGTCACGAACGGCCTCGACGACCCGGTCGGGCGGCACGTCGACGCCGAGGTCGACCACGTCGAAGCCGGCGATGTCAAGCATCGTGACGACGATGTCCTTGCCGATATCGTGGATGTCTCCCTGCACGGTGCACATCACGACGGTACCGAGCCTGGCGCTCGACGTCTCGGTCTGCAAGTAGGGCTTCACCTTGGCAGTGACGCCCTGCATGATCTCGCCCGCCATGATGAGCTCGGGGATGAACGCCTCGCCGTTGGCGAATCGCTGGCCGATGACGTCCATCGCCTCCTTGCAGGACGAGACCACGGTGAGTGGGTCCGTTCCGCTGCGCAGCAGTTCGTCGGTGATCCGCAGCGCGTCGGCCTCGCGCAGCTCGATCACGGCCTCTTTGAGTCCGCCTGCCATCTGTCCTCCCTGGTCGGTACGCGGATCGTCGCGCCACGATCTTGCGGGCCACGGCTTTCTCCGCCGGTGGCGGTGACGTCGGAACGCCACCCCGCAGGACGCACCATAGCACAAAGCACCCTATTGGTCTAGGGAACCAGCCACCGCCGTGGTAGAATGCCGCCATCCAGGAGGACGCAGCGGAGCAGTTCCAGCGCTACCGGGGAGAATTGTGACCGACGGGACGAAGACCACGCCCATCGACCGGCGTTCGTTCGAGCCGCCGTACGCACAGCTCGCGCGCAGTATCCGCGCGCGCATCGGGCGCGGTGAGTATCGGCCCGGCGACCGCCTCCCCTCAGAGGCGGAGCTGTGCTCGGCCTTCGGGGTCAGTCCGATGACGGTCCGGCGTGCCGTCGCCGAGCTCGTCCGCGAGGACGTGGTCGTCACCGAGCACGGCCGCGGCACCTTCGTAAAGGCGCCGCAGATCGCCACGGCGACGTTCGACCTGGCGGATCTCATGCGCCACTTGGCTAACCCGGAGATAGTGGCCCACATTCTCGAGGCACGCATCGTTTCGGCGGGTCGGCGAGCGGCCGACAAGCTCGCCGTCAAGGAGGGCGACCACGTCATCTCGATCAAGCGTCTGCTGCTTCACGGCGAGGAGCCGGTCTTCTACCACAGCGAGTACCTCGTCTTCGACCCCACTCGTCCCCTGGTCGAGGCCGAGCTGGCCACGACGGCGCTCCAGGATCTCTTCTCCGGCGCTTCGGGGGCAGGTCTCAAGTACGGACGCCTCACCTTGCACGCCTCTTCCTTCACTGAGAAGGAGGCCGCCCAGCTTGGCGAGGCGCCAGGGACTCCTGCGTGGGTGCTCGAGCATCTGTTCTTCGACTTCGACGACCGTCCCGAGAGCTGGGGCCGTTTCGTCGGTCGTGCAGACCGTTTGAGCTTCACGACCACCGTCGGCATTGCAGAGCCAGCAGGAGGATGACACCGTGAGCCCAACGCAGAGCGAGCGCCTCGACGAACTCATCGTCCGCATGGACGAGCGTGCCACCCTGGCGCAGATCCGAGCGAGGTTGGAGGCCGGTGAGGATCCGGCAACGCTGGTCGAGGAGTGCAACGCCGGCATGAAGCGCGTCGGCCGCCTCTACGAGGAGGGCACCTTCTACATCTCGGCCCTCATCATGGCCGGCGAGATCATCCGGGAAGCGGCCGAGCTGCTCGTCCCCCGCCTGGAAGCCGCCCGCAGCGAGGGCGGAGGCAAGATGGTCATCGCCACCGTGCGCGGCGACATCCACGACATCGGCAAGAACATGGTGATCGCCCTGCTCGACGCGGATGGCTTCACCATGGTCGATCTTGGCGTCAATGTGCCGCCCGAGCAGGTTGCCGCCGCCGTCGAACGCGAGCGGCCTGACGTGCTCGGTCTGTCGTGTCTGCTCACGTCGGGATACGAGGCTCTGCGCGAGACCATCGACCTCGTGCGGCGCGAGTCCTCCGCATGGCATCCGCACCTGCCCGTGGTCCTTGGCGGCGCCGCCGTCGACGCCATGGTCAAGGAGCGGCTCGGCGCCGACGCGTGGTGTGTCGATGCGGCCCGCGGCCTCGGCGTGGTGCGCGCGCTCCTCGCTTGACGCGTACCGATCGAGGCACACCGTCTGTCCGTCCTCCGTGACGGAACCCAGGTCCGACGCGTCGCCGTCGATGGTTCCCACCAGGTTGACGGGGCTCACCGGCTGCCGGCCGAAGAACAGGCACAGGGCATTGCCCGGGGGCCAGTAGCCGACGGCGCTTCCGTCCACGTCCGGGTCCGGTGCTATCCTGTCGCCATGACCAACACCGCCTCGGCCGCATTGAAGCCGCGACCCAATCACAGGATCTACCTTCGCGCGCTGCGCGGCATGACCGCCGAGCAACGCCTCTGCAAGGCCTTCGAGCTCACCGACCTGTCACGGGCGTTGTTCCGGGACGGGTTGCGCGCACGCTTTCCCGACATCTCCGAAGCGGAGCTCGAACGTCTCTACCTCGAGCGGCTTGCCAAGTGTCACAACAGGCGCTCCTAGAACGCGTCGTCGCAGCGCTCGACCAAGCCGGCGTGGCGTACATGCTCACCGGCTCGCTCGTCTCCAGTCTCCAGGGTGAGCCGCGCGCGACCCACGACGTCGACCTGGTCATCGACGTGCGCCCGGGCGACGCGCCCCGGCTCGTCGAGGCCCTGACGGCGCCTGATCTGTACGTAGACGAGCGGGCCGTCGACGACGCCGTCAGGCAGCGCCAGGTCTTCAACCTCGTCCAGATGGCCACCGGCGACAAGGCCGACTTCTGGCCACTCACGGACGAGGCGTTCGATCGCGAGCGGTTCGCCCGCAGACGCGTCGTCGACGCGCTCGGCCTCCGGCTGTGCGTGTCGGCTCCTGAAGACACCATCCTCATGAAGCTGCGCTGGTCGAAGGAGTCGGGCGGCAGCGAGAAGCAGTTCGTCGATGCGCTGCGTGTGTTCGAGGTGCAGGCGGGCGACCTCGACGCGCAGTACCTGCGTGACTGGGCCGCCCGCCTCGGCGTCACCGAGCTCCTCGCCGAGGTCGTTCGCCAAGCGGAACCGCTCGACGGCTGAGAGGGCGGATCAGGGCGTCGAGGGGGACGAGCGACGCGGCGGGCGCACCTGAGGCGAGGGCCCGCGGCGCGGCGGGCGCACCTGAATGCCATTAAGCCATTAAGAGAGGCCTCCGTGGTGGCATGCTCCGTGTGTCACCGCGAAGCGACCAAGGAGGCCCAAAGACCATGTCGTACGCCGGACTCGATCTGTCAAGGAAACGCGTGGACGTCTGTCTGCTCGATGAGCAGGGCGAGCGCGTCGCCGTCACCGCCGCGCCGCCGGACGGCGACGGCCTGCGCGGTCTCGCAGAGCGCCTCGCCGACTACGGCGAGCCGGTCTACGTCGCCCTCGAGTCGATGAACGGGGCGCGCTTCGTCCATGACGAGCTCGAGCGCTATGGGTGGCGCGTCGAGCTCGCCCGCAAGCTCGCTGAGGCGATCGGTACATGCTGACCCGCAAGCAGGCGTTCGCCCCGGCAGGTCCGGCGTTGCCTCTGGTCGCGTAGACGACCCTCGCCTCAGATGGACCGGAAGGGCAAGCTCCCATCCGACCTGATCCTCCCGACGAGGAGGCGATAGAGAGACGAGCTCGACCGCCACGTCGGAGGCTCCCGGTACCTGGAGGGTGCTCGGGGCGCGGTAGCCGTCGAACGTGGTGTCACCGTAGGCGCGACCGCAGACGACGACCATGTCATGAGCCCGGGCGAAGTCGATGACGTCGACGCCCCGTGCGGCCACCTTCGCCTTCAGCTCGTCGATGCGACTGAAGACGTACTGGGGCGGATGGCCGACGCGGCGCAGGTCCATGGGGCAAGCGTACGTACGTAGGCGGGGAAGCGAACGCTGTGACCGGCGACCCAGTCTCTCGCAGGCCGTGGCGGTCGATGCCCGTCTGAGCACCGTGACCCGCACGCTCAGGGGAAGCGGCCTCGAGGTCCCGCTCTCCTCTTCGTCCGCGGGTCCAAGCGTCGGCTCCCCCTCCGCCTCGTGCGGGCCGCGCTCCGCCTCGGGCGGGCCGCGCGGCGCCTCGAGCGGGCCGCGCTCCCCCTCTACGTCGGGCGGGCCGCGTGGCGCCTCGGGCGGGCCGCGCGGCGCCGGCCTCAGGCGTTCATGTTCCGCAGCAGCAGCATGACCGCCCCCAAGCCCGCGAGGACGCCGCCGATGGCGCGGCCCAGAGCCCGTTCGGAGATGCGGTTGGCCATGCGTGCGCCCAAGCGCGCGAGGATGATGGTGGTCACGCTGGCGACAAGGGCGACCGCGACGCTGCGCCCGTCGAGGTAGCCGCTCAGAGCGTACCTGGTCGCCCCCGACGCCGCCGTCAGCAGCATGATGAGGGACGAGGTGCCGACCGCGAGATGAACCGGGTAGTGCATGACGAACAGCAGGATGAGGAGGATCATCCCGCCGCCGCCGGCGCCGAACATGCCGCACATGAGGCCGACGAGCAACCCCAGGGCGACGGCGGCGGCGCGCGAGCGCCACGTCTCTTCCGGGCCCCGGGCCCGGCGGCGACCTGCGTTCGCGTCGCCCTTGCCGTCACTTCCATTCTCGCCGGCTTCGCAGTCGTCCGCGGCCAGCGTGACCTCCGGCTCGCCGATCTGCTCTTCGCAGTCGTCTTCGGCGAGCGCGACCTCCGGTTCGCCGACCGTCCGTCGCACACCCCTGAGCGCGATGAGCATGCCCATCGGGATGAGGAAGATGCCGAAGAGGTCGCTCATGCCCATGGATGGGATGGCGTGGGCGGCCACCCCGCCGATCTGGGCGCCGACGATCGACCCGGCGGCTACCCAGAGCCCGGGCTTGAGGTAGACGTTGTCGTGGCGATGGTAGACGGCGGAGGTGACGAGGGTCGCGAAGACGTCGATGAGCAGGCTGGCGCCGATGGCCTCCTTGACGTCGAGGATGCCCAGGAGGGTCAGGGTCGGGACCACGACCATCACCCCGCTGCCGCCCATGATCCCGGTGCAGACGCCGGCCCCGGCGCCGATCAGCAGGATGAGCACGATGTCGAGGAGCGTCAGCATCGTCTGTGGTCCGGCGCCGTCAGCGTCGTCCCATGTCGAGGAGGGTCTGCATCATCCGATGTCGGCGGATGTCATCGCGGTTCGGGGTCCGGTTCGGCCGACTCAACCCATCTCCGACTCGGTCGCCGGCTCGCTGGCGACGCGCTCGCGCTGCCGGCGCCGGGCGTCGCCTGCGTGACTGTGGGTCGCGAGTGCCTCGGCGTGCACGAACTTGCCGCCGCGCAG
>ENA-UPSM01000700-UPSM01000700.1-activated-sludge-metagenome-genome-assembly--contig:-NODE-700-length-46839-cov-10.415398_pt1 | contig 46839 bp, 42 predicted proteins | sample MGYA00238181_ERZ773283 | MGnify/ENA primary metagenome ERZ773283 (study PRJEB29023, sample SAMN05720199) | activated sludge metagenome | isolation source: Anaerobic digester | place: Japan... | reverse complement strand
TGTTCCTCCTATTCTTCAGGCTCGGCTGATTTCACCAGCCTGAGCAGTTACAATATATATTATGTTAGTTCGTTCTTTCTCTTACAAGACTTCTTGAATATCAGAATATAACCTTGGAAGTGCATTTTGGCGTAATCTAAACTTTGTCCCATGATTATGCCCTGATCGAGCGTCAAAGTCCACAAGAATATTTCCTTCAACAAGTGCTTGTATAAAGTTATCGATACTAAAACCGCGCAGAATAAATAGGCGGTTATAGTGATAAAATTCCTGCTCCGTGTCTTTTCTTACCTCAGCTTGAACATAAAAAGTATTCAGAAGTTTTGTACCTGCTTTATGCTCTAAGTCATCAAATCCCCAGTATGGCTGTGGATTCAATTCACATAAACCAACACGATTTTTAACAGATTCTAACCATTCTGCATGACGAGGATTTACTTTATCAGCGTCAAACGAAATTAAAACTCTGCGATTAATTTTGTCAATTTCTACCATGAACCCCCTATCACTTCTTTCTAACCCATGAATTGTTTGACGAAAACTCATTTCATCTGCTGGGTATTCAGTACCAGCAAGGTCATGTTTCCAGCCGTATTTGGGGAGTAAAATATCAGGGACAAATTTTAAAGCACGCGGGGATGGCTCCATGTGAAAAAGCGTTGTCAAGGCTGATGTTGTTGCTCTTTGACACTTCAATTCCCATTCCGCTGCATTTGGAATAGGCAAATTGTTTTCTTGAATTCCAAGTAAATCCTCAAGAGTATTGCCAACCCCGCCGGCATTGCCTGGGCGAGCATTGGGGATCCAACCACGATTCTTGATTTCTTTCAGGGCGGCGATTAATGATTCTTTGGTGTATGTTTTCATGATTCTGGTGGCCTCCAAAAGTCAAGCAGGTATTCAAAAGTGGTACCCATTGTAATGTAATTGCTTGGGTATCCAAAAATACCTATCTTATTCACAATATTTGTTCTATCCCAAATGATTGTGTTTCGCAATTCGTAACCACGCTGACGCAACTCATTAATAAGGGAAACATGAATGGTGATGCGTTCGTTCTCCCACCACATATCCGGAACATTGATTACACAATGTCCTTTAGGATGAAGTAAAGGCAACAAACTTTCAAAAATGTCCCCCATTGATTTTGTGTAATCATCTAATTCCATTGTCCCTAAATCTCTTGGGTCTTGGGAATATTGTTCTACTTTGTGCAACTGTTCGTTGTTTCTCTCTCGCCTTGATTTATTCTTTCGTTTTCTATTTAGTAAATTTGCGTAAGGTGGAGACGTCCATATAAGGCTAACCGAGCCCGGATCTAAATAATTTGAAATATTTAACGCTTCATCTTGAATTGCTACTTGTTGAGCCTGATTAAATAAGTTATTACTAGCCAACCTATTTACACATAATTCAATATATTTTTCTTGTAAATCAAAACCAACTGCATTGCGGTTAAGGTCCTGTGCAGCTAATAAAGTAGTACCACTTCCAACAAATGGGTCTAATACTAATTCGCCTGTATGAGTAAAAAGACTAATTACTTTTTTGGCTAAAGAGATCGGAAAAGTAGCGGGATGTAGGGTTTTATCTCTAATATCTCTACCCTCATAAAAGAATTGCCAAACCCCAATTTGACTTTTAAGCCAATCTTTACCAGACAAACAATTCAAATTATTTGGAGGGCAAGAGCATGTACGCTTTGCTCCAATAACCAATTTAGTTCTATATAGTTCTGAAGCTTCTTGAATTGAACGCGGTAGAATAACTTCAGCAGATTCAAGGTCGGTGGTCATCTTTTAATTTTCTCCGGCTTTTATTCTACCCCATATTACTAAATACTTCAAAAGATCCTTTGCTTGTCGCTAGCTAAAACTATTTGGCGGCTTTTTGCCGGCCGCGGTTACAGGATAAACGGCACAAACATCTTGGTGTGCTGCCGGTAAGCCTGGTACGCCGCGCCGAAATAGCGGATGTTTTCGCGCTCTTCGGCCCGGGCGGTCAGCTTCAGCAACAAGAAGAACTTTGAGATGATTTGAAATCAGACGCTTGAGGGGATAAATAATCATACCATGATCCTTAAATAATCACCCGGTGCAGAGGCCCACCTTCTGGGTATAATCAAAGCATTCCCCACCCTCATCTTATGCCTACCCAGGAGCTTCCCATGACCCATTTAGCGCTGTCCCGCCAGATGGACGAACTGCTGCAATCGCTGTACCCGGCTGACCAGCCCGGCGCGGCGGTGATTGTGATGCAAGCCGGGCAGCCGCTGCTGCGCAAGGGCTACGGCCTGGCGCACCTGGAGCTAGGCGTACCCGTGGACCCCGCCATGCTCTTTCGGATTGGTTCGGTCACCAAGCAGTTCACGGCGGTCTGCATTTTGATGCTGCTGGAGCAGGGCAAGCTCTCGCTGCAAGACGACCTCACCCGCTACCTGCCCGATTACCCCACCGGCGGGCGCCCCATCACCATTGAACACCTGCTGACGCACACCTCGGGCATCAAAAGCTACACCAGCCTGCCCGAATGGTACCCCCTCTGGCGCAAAGACCTGACCCTGGATGAACTGATTGCTCTGTTCAAAGATCAGCCCTTCGATTTTGAACCCGGCGAGAAATTTCAATACAACAATTCTGGCTATATTCTGCTGGGGGCCATCATCGAGAAAATCAGCGGGATGCCCTACGCGCGGTTCTTGCAGACGCAGATTTTTGACCGCCTGGGCCTGACACACACCCTGTATGATGATACCGCGCGACTGGTGCCGGGGCGGGTGGCGGGCTACTCCAAAGGCCTGGACGGCTTAATGAACACCCCCTACCTGAGCATGACACACCCCTACGCCGCCGGCGCCCTGATTTCCAATGTGGATGACCTGGCGCGCTGGAACGCCGCCCTGACCGCCGGCGAACTGCTGCGCCCCGAGACGCTGGCGCTGGCCTTCCAGCCCTATCACCTGAACAACGGGGATTCAACCCACTATGGCTACGGCTGGAGCATTTGGGAATATGCGGGCGATACCTTCATCGAGCACGGCGGCGGCATTAATGGCTTTGCCTGCGGGGCGGTGCGGGTTCCGGCCGCGGGGGTCTATGTGGCTCTGCTGACCAACCAGGATGATTCGATCAACGACCCCAACCTGGTGGCCTTCAAGCTGGCGGCGATGGCCATCGGCAAGCCCTATGCCGACCCCGCCCCCATAGACCTGCCCGCCGAGGCACTGGCAGAGTATGTGGGCGTGTATGCCATCAACGAGAAAGAGGAACGAGTGGTCACCTGTGAAGATGGGCAGCTCTACTCGCAGCGCACGGGCGGGGCCCGGCTGCGCCTGTACCCGTATGCTGAAGATGCCTTTTTTATCAAAGAATCGGCTGGCGACCGGCTTTGCTTTGAGCGAGCTGCCGATGGCTGCGTCAGCGGTATGCAGATCAGCCGGCGCCTGGGCTCGGTGGAGCGCGCGCCCAAAACCGACCGCCCCCTGCCGCAGCCCCGTACCGCCATCGAGCTGGACCCTGCCGCGCTGGGGCGGTATGTGGGCGCGTTTGAGCTGGCCCCCGGCATGACCCTGATGGTCACGCTGACCGACGGGCAGCTCTACCTTCAGGCGCCGGGGCAGGAGAAGATTGCGCTCTTTGCCGAAACCCCCGAGCGGCTCTTCCCGACTGCCGCAGCCCTGACGCTGGATTACAACTTTGACGTCTGGGGCCATGTGACCGGCTTTGTGCTGACCCAGGGCCCCGAGACTTACCCCTGCCGCAAGATAGACTGAGCGCCAAACTGCAGCCTGGTCACAGCACAGGCGCCCCTGCACCTGGAACCCGGAACGCAAAACACTGCCGCGGGTTTCGGGTATAATTATTTTGCGGGCCGGCGCATTTTCATCCACCGGCCACCCCCAGGAGGCTTTATGGGCTTAAATACCATCTATTTGATTTGCGCCATCGGCGGCGGCACGGTTCTGCTGCTGCGGCTGGTGATGATGATCATCGGATTGGATCACGGCGATACGCCCGACAGCGGCGTGGACCTGGACCACGATGGCTCGGTGGACGCGCCCGATGGCAATGTTGGCATGAAGCTGCTCTCGCTGCAGTCCATTGCCGGGTTCTTCACCATGTTCGGGCTGGTGGGGCTGGGGCTGCTGCAGGTCAAAGCCGCACCCATCTGGAGCCTGCTGGGCGCCCTGGCAGCCGGGCTGGTGACCGCCTGGGTAACCGCCATGATCTTCTATCAAATGCGGCGGCTCCAATCTGAAGGCACCATGGTCATTCAAGATGCCATCGGGCAGATCGGCTCGGTCTATCTGACCATCCCCGAACAGGGCACGGGGGTTGTTTCGGTGGCGGTCAAGGGCACCCTGCGCTCGCTGGATGCCATGTCTGAAACGGGGCAGCGCATTCCAACCGGCGCCATGGTGCGGGTGACGGGCGTTACCGCCGGTAAAATTCTGGTGGTCGTTGAACAAACGGCCGAACATTCCTAATTTCTTCAGGAGGTTTTTGAATGACTGATTTTCCACTGCTGACGCTGGCGATTATTGTCTTCATCATTTTGATGTTCTTTGCCGCGTTGTATATGACCAGCCGTTACAAGCGCTGCCCATCCGATAAGATTCTGGTCATTTCGGGCCGGGTAGGCAAGGGCAAGTCCAGCATGTGTATGCACGGCGGCGGCGCGTTTATCTGGCCGGTGGCGCAGGAATATCGCTATATGAGCCTGACCCCGCTGACCATCAACATTCCGCTGCAAAACGCGCTCTCGCTGCAAAACATCCGCATCAACGTGCCCAGCACGTTCACTGTGGGTATCAGCACCCAGCCCGAGATCATGACGGTGGCTGCCGAGCGCCTGGTGGGCCTGACCCCTGCCCTGATTGAGGCCATGGCCAAAGAAATCATCTTCGGCCAGCTCCGTTTGACGGTGGCCTCGCTGACCATCGAGCAGATTAACCAGGACCGCGAGAGCTTCCTGGAAGCCGTGCGCAAAAACGTGGAGCCCGAACTGAACAAGATTGGCCTCTACCTGATCAACGTGAACATCACCGACATCACTGATGAAAGCGATTACATCGAAAGCATCGGCAAGAAGGCCGCCTCGGAGGCGGTGAACCAGGCCAAGGTGGATGTGGCCCAGCAGACCAAGAAAGGCTCGATTGGTGAATCGGACGCCAAGCGCGAGGAAACCATTCGCGTCTCCGAAAACCTGGCCGAAGCCGAAAAAGGCAAGACGGCCGCCATGGCCGGGCAGCGTATCTTCGTTCAGCAGCGCGAGGCCGAAGCCGTGCGCGGCGAAAACAACTCGCGGGCCGAAATTGCCGCCTCAAACGCGGAGTTGGAAGTGCAGAAGGCCACTGCCATGCAGCGGGCCGAAATTGCCAAACGCGAGGCCGAAAAGGCCATTCAGATTGCCGAGTACGAAGCCCGCATGGCCCTGTTGAAGGCTGAAGAGATCGCCCAGCAGGAAATCAACAAGACCAAGCAGGAAATTGACGCCGAAGCCAACGCCGAGCGCGTCCGCCGGGAAGCGCGCGGTGAAGCCGACAGCATCCTGATGCGCTATCAGGCTGAGGCCGAGGGTCTGCGCACCCTGCTGGAAGCCAAAGCCGTCGGTTACCGCGGCCTGATCGAAAGCTGCAATGGCGATGCCCAGGCCGCCGCCAGCCTGCTGGTCATTGAGAAACTGAGTGACATGGTTCAGGCGCAGGTTGAGGCCATCAGCCGGATGCGGATTGATAAGATCACCGTCTGGGATGGCGGCAGCCACAATGGCAGCGGCAATGCCGCCGCCGACTTTGTGAGCGGGTTTGTGCGCGCCATTCCGCCCCTGCAAGAGATTGCCGCCATGGCCGGCATTGAACTGCCCGCCTACCTGGGGCGCGCCATGCCGCAAACCCCCGAGCCCGCACCGCAGCCCACTGGGGCCGCACCGCAGCCCCCCGAAGCCGAAAAACCCACGCCGCCGGCAGACAAAAAGTAGTTTTGCCGCCCGGTAGATCACACCAACGCCCGGTATTCACCCGAATGCCGGGCGTTTTGATTTGGGGATGAGATTCCAGGCGCGGCCCTCGCACCGGGAACGCAGAAGGTTACCACACCCCGGCAATGGCTGCGCCGCAGTTGGGGCAGGCGCCCGCGGGTGTGATGCGGTTGGCGCGGATGGTGTAGCCGCGCCGCTCAATCAGCCGCACCTGGCAGTGCGGGCAAAAGGTGTCTTCCAGCGAGCCGACCCGCCCCGGCAGATTGCCCGCATAGACGTAGTTCAGCCCGGCTTCCTGACCAATCTCGGCGGCGCGCTGCAGCGCCTCAGAGCCGGTGGGGGGCCGGTCGGTCATCTGGTAATCCGGGTGAAAGGCGGTCACATGCCAGGGAATATCCCGCGAGACCGAGGCAATAAAGCGCGCCGCCTCCCACAGCTCGGTGGGGCTGTCATTGTAGTCGGGGATCACCAGTGTGACCACCTCTACCCACAGCCCCAGGTCGTGTGCGGCCTGGATGGTGGCCAGCACGGCCTCGAGCCGGCCGCCCAGGGCGCGGTACTGCTCGGCCTGCATCGTCTTGAGGTCCACCTTGTAGGCGCTGAGGTAGGGGCGCAGGGCTGCCAGCGCCTGGGGCGTGGCGTGCCCGTTGGATACATAAGCACAGTGCAGCCCGGCCGCCTGAGCCAGCTTGAAGATATCCACCGCCCACTCCGTGGTGATGAGCGGCTCATTATAAGATGAAACGACCACCTGCGCGCCTACCCGCTGCGCCACGCGCACCACCTGTTCGGGCGTCACCGGTTCGATGTAGAGCGCCCCGCGTTCAGCAGCGGGGTCGCGGCCCGTCTGGCTGGTCAGCCAGTTCTGGCAGAAATCGCAGTGAAAATCACAGCCTAACATGCCAAAGGTGAGCGCCCGCGCCCCTGGCAGCACATGGGCAAAGGGTTTTTTCTCAATCGGATCATCCTGCAGGGCAGCCACATAACCCCAGGGGACGCGCAGCTCGCCGGCGCGGTTGAAGCGCACCTGACAGACCCCCCGCCGCCCGGGTTGAATGAGGCAGCGGTGGGCGCAGGCCAGGCAGCGCACTGCGCCGCCCTCAGCGGGCTCGCTCAGCCAGGCGGGAGCGGTCAGCGTATCCAGGCGATCCAAAAGCATGGCAAACAACCTCCGGCAAAATGATTATACAACGTTCCGGGCGCTTCCCAAAAATCAAAGAGCAGAAATTTGATGCCTGTGCCGCTCCCGCACACAGGTTATGCGCTTTTCTTGACCCCGTACAACCCCCACGGATCGGTACGCAGCGCCTCTGCATACATTTCGACCACCGGGCGGGCTTTGAAAAACCGGCAGGTAGCCTGGCCGATCTGGCCAATCTTGATGATCTGCTCGCTTTCGGCCCGCGCCTGGATCTTCAACCAGGCATTCTCCGGCGTCTGGCCGTAAGCGATATAGTAATCAGCGGGGTAACGCTGGCGAATTTCGGTTGGGAGTGTGACATACTGCGTAATTTCGGGCGGCAGGGGTTCTCTCTCGGCCTGGTGCATACTGGAAAGGCGTTCGATGTCCACCCCCAGCAGCAGCGCCCAGCCATCCAGCGCCAGCAAGGCCTGGTAGCCCTGGCTGAGTTTTTGCGCGTCTCGACCCCAGGCGCAAACCCGGTGCCAGCCCGGCCCCAAAATCGTGCCAGGCCGGCGGCAAAATTCGTCGGCAATCACACCCATGCCGGTTGGGCCGCGATAGCTTTCGGCATAAGTCTGCACCTTAGCCAGCACCCCCCAGCTCTTTTCTGCTTCGGAAAGCGGCAGGGGCTTGCTGACCGGATAGGCCGACATGACGATTGCGCCTTGCGGGCCAATCACGCTCATCAAGGCGTCTACCACCGTGGCGGGGCCGCCTGCCACATCGCCAAAACGGCTCAGCGAACTGTGAACTTCAACAATCTGGCCGCTTTCAAGGCCCAGCCGGCGCAATCCGGCTTCGATGTCGGCCTGAGTTAATGGCAGTTGAGTTGTCTGGGAAGCTGTCATGAGGATAAATGCCGCTCCAATTACCAGAGGTAAGGCACCAGGCGGTACCGCACCTTTTGCATATATTCCAGGTACCCCGGCAAGTCTCGCTTCAGGGTCTGTTCTTCGTCAAGAATGCGCCAGACCAACCCGGGCAAGACCAGAGCCAGAATCAGCAGCCCCCACCATGAACCAAGCGCCAGCGGAACCCCGGCGACCATGATCAAGACGCCCCCATACATGGGATGCCGGATAAGCGCATAAGGGCCGGTGGAGATGACTTTTTGCGATTCAACCACCTGGATGGTGGACGCGCCAAAGCTGTTGGCTTTGAACACAATAAAATTGAGATATAGCCCCAGCATGACCAGCAGATCGCCAATCAGCGAGGCCACGACCGGCATATGGGACCACCCCAGGCGGTGATCCAGTGCGCAGACCACCAGCAAGGCTACCAAACTGAGCAGCGCCAAAGACATGATGATCTTCTGCGCGGGGTTTTGCTCTGCCGCCGGGCCCACTTTTTTACGCCGCTCGAACAGGGCCGGGTCTTTGAGCGCAAGGTAGAGGCCGATTGCGTTCACGGAGGTCTGAAAGACAAGGATAAAAACCCAGGCCTGCCAGTAGTTGAGCGTCTGGGCGGGGAGGAAGAGCAGCACACCCAGGACAAGGGCGCCGATCAAAAATGTTCTGAGCGCGGCGAGAATCAGCTTGTTCACCGTTGGGGGCCTGTTTTCTGGCGTGGTTTTTGCGTTGCCTTTTTCATGTTTTCAGCAACCCGAAACCGGACGATTTTGGCAATCAAGTCCAGCGGCAGGGGCCGGTCAATGGGAAACCTCACGGCGCCTTTGGAGCATGCGTAGCCAGACAGCTCTGATTTGAAAGCTTCAATGCCGCTCGGCGCCGGGTAGAAGCCAATATGGTTCTTGTGAACCGCGAAGTGCACCAGGTTGCCGTTGAGCGCAAAAGTGGGCATCTGATAGCTGATTTTTTCTTCGGCCTCTGGCGCGGCCGCCCGGATGGCAGCCCGCAGTTCGACCAGGATGGTTTGAATATCGTCCGGGAAACGGGCAATATACTCGTCAATGGTGCGGAAGCTGGCGTTTACCGGGTCCATCAGGGCGCCTCTTGAAGGGAACTTGGGGATAGAAATAATTATAGTCCGTTCAGAGAGAAGGACAATACCAGAGTGGAGAGTCTCCACGGCTTTCACAAAAAAGCTCAGACGTAACTACTCAGCTATGAGCGGATTTGAGTCCTCTTCTAGAGTGCCGGCTTTAGCCCGCACTCCACAGAGGAGCGAAATACTTTCAGCCACGGGCCTTACCCTTACCCAACCCTGTTTGTGGAAACTGAAAGGTCCCTAAACCCGCTTGCAGAATCAGCACGGATGGAATATAGTATTAGCGAATCCCCTGATTATTTTCCCCACAGGATGCCCCCATATGGAAATCTATCTGGCAGCAGAGCATGTTTACCACCTGATCCCCCAGGTGAACCCCGAAATTGCCCGCGACCGCGTGGAACAGAAGAAGGTCAACCTGGTGGCCGGGACGATGGGCGCGCTGTTCTCACAGCCTAAGCCCGATGACATCCGCCTGGCCGCGTTTGAGAACCGGCTGGAGCCGTTCTGGCTGGTCAGTGCGGCGTCGCGCACGGTGTATGACCGCAACCGCACCTACACCATCGCCGCCAGCGGGCCCGAGGTGCAGGCTGTGACGCTGCTGGGGCAGGAACTGCCCGCCGCGCCGCAGGCCAAGGGCGCGCCCCTGCTGACCCTGCCCGCCGTGGAACACTGCCTGCAAGAGCTGCACACCCGCCAGACCTTTGACGGTCTGACCGGCGCCAAGGTGGATTTGCTCAAATATGCCAGCGCTGCCAAGACCGAAATTGCCGACCTGAACACCTTTGCCCCGCCCGATGTACTGGTGGTGCCGCCCCAGGCGCGCGCCACGGCGGTTGTCCGGCAGGTGACTGCCGAGGTGGTGCAGCCGGTGCAGAATGTGCAGGCCATTCACGAGGAGCGGGTGGATATTGACGCCATCGAGCTGCACTTTCGGCCAGTATATGCGTTTGAATATGAGTGGACCAGCAAGAACAAGCGCGTGGTGGTGGAATTTGACCCCGTAACCGCTGAGATTCACGGCAACGGGCGACGGCTGCAAGATCAGATCAAAAACATCGTCTCGCGCGACCTGCTGTTTGATATCACCGCCGACGCAGCCGGACTGCTTGTCCCCGGCGGCAGCATTGCCGTCAAGCTGGTCAAGGCAGTGGTGGACCGGCGGTAGATTATTCGGTAATGCCGCGTTTGGCGGCCCAATCGTCCAGGGTTTCTTCCATCGCGTCCAGGTAGGCATCCAGCGCGCCCAGGCGGCTCTCGTCTTCCAGCTCAAGCTGGGCGCAGGCGGCCTGCCAGTCGGGCAGGGCGGCGGGCAGAATCTGCACCACCTGTGTCCAGGTGCGCAGCATAATCCACAATGCCGCCGCAGGATAATCGGTCAGCATGGCGGCGGCCGCGCGGGTGTAGTAGTTGCGGCGCGGTGGCTGCAGCCGGGTGGGGCAGGTTTCCAGCTTGCCGGCGGCGGTCAGGGCGTCTTGCCACTGCGCCAGCCAGGTTTGCAGCGTTTCGGCGGGCACGGGGTCGGCCATCAGCAGGTCCGAAAGGCCAGCCGCCAGTCCGGGGCGGCCAATGGCCTCGGCGCGGGCGGGGTAATCCAAAATGAAGCGGCGTTCGGTCAGCGGCGGGCCGCTCAACCCGGCCAGGGCATTGGCGGCGGTCTCCAGCGTCTGTAGATACGCCCAGACGCGCCCGGGACCGGGGGCAATCTCACCGTTCTGAAGGTCAAACCAGGTCTGGCGGGCGGCATCGGCCTGGGGGCGCACGCGCTGCATAATCGTCTCCGCCTGGTCAAACTGGGCGGCCACGCTGGCCTGGGTAAATTCAAACCAGTGCTGGGTTTCGTAGAGCAGCAGCGGGTTGTGGCACAGGTACGACCCCACCCACGGGTCCAGCCGCAGCCGGCGGGGCTGGTGGAACACGCTCTGCGAGTAGTGCGCCAGGTCCAGGTGAACCTCATCGGACAGGCGCAGCACCTCGCGCGGGCGGGGCGGCTCTTCGGTGTGGACGCAGATCAGGTCAATATCGGTCACACCGCCCAGCAGGGGCGTGGGGGTCAGCAGTGAGCCGGTCAAATAGATGCAAACCAGCCCGCGGTCGGCGCGCGCCAACTGGTCGGCGCGCTGGCGAGCCAGCTTCATGAGAGTCTCACGCGTGATGCGCATCTTTGCCTCCTGGGGTCTGGCCGTTGCGCGGCATGGGCAGCTCTGGCTGATAGGGGGGCAGCTCCAGCGTTTGCCGGATGCGGTTTTCCACCCAGTGCAGGTCTTCGGGATAGCGGACATAGTCCAGGGCGTTGGCGTCCAGTACCAGCACGGGCACAGCCGGGGGGTTGTTAACGAAGAAGTCGTCGTAGGCCTGGTTGAGTTGTTCGATATACGCCGTTTCCATGGCGCGCTCATACGAGCGGTCACGGCGGGCAATGCGCTCCATCAGGGTCTCGGTGCTGGCGCGCAGATAGACCATCAGATCGGGGCGCTCGATTTTCTCGGCAAGGGCAGCGTGCACCTGGCGGTAGGTTTCCAGCTCGTCGCCCTGCAGGTTGATGCGGGCAAACAGGGCGTCTTTTTCAAAGGTGTAATCGCTGATCAGGATCTTGCCATCGGCCAAAAAGCTGGGCACCCCCCGCCGCTGCTGATGATAGCGGCTCAGCAGGAAGAAAATCTGAGTCTGGAAGGCATAGCGCGCCCGGTCGCCGTAGAAGTTGCTGAGGAAGGGGTTTTCTTCAAAAACCTCCAGCAACACATTGGCCTCCAGCCGGGACTGCAGCAGCCGTGCCAGGGTTGTTTTGCCTACGCCAATCACGCCTTCAATCGCAAAGTACATCGTCGCTCCACACCGGTGAGATGGGTTAATTATACTGTGTTTAACGTTTCAAGTTTCAAGTTTCAGGTTTCAAGTTCGGGCCGGATTCCACATTCCGGGTGCAACGGATGAGGCGCCGCCCTGCCAGCGCTGCATGGGATCTATCCTTGTAAGGATGTTGCGAGTCCGGCTCACCACCGGCGGCGGTTAAAACCGCCGCCTGACCAAAACCAAGTCCGCTAAGGCGGACTCAGTCAAACGGAGTCGGCGCAGCCGACTTGCTTGTCGCGTAGCCCCTACGGGGTGCTACGCGACCCTTACAGGGTGCTACGCGACCCTCGCCGCTTCGGCGCTCCGGCGGGAGTACAGGGCCGCGTGCGTCCTGCAAGGATGCTACGCGACCCTCGCCGCTTCGGCGCTCCGGCGGGAGTACAGGGCCGCGTGCGTCCTGCAAGGATGCTACGCGACCCTCGCCGCTTCGGCGCTCCGGCGGGAGTACAGGGCCGCGTGCGTCCTGCAAGGATGCTGCGCGGCTCCGTAGGAGAGGGCGGGGGGTTAGGTCGCTCGGCGGTCGGCAATTCTGACTGTGATAGTAGGGGCGGACCTATGTGTCCGCCCGGCGTAACATTAATGTTATTCGGGGCGGTCACACAGGACCGCCCCTACACAGCACAATAACAGTCGGCGCGACCCTCGCCGCTTCGGCGCTCCGGCGGGAGTACAGGGCCGCGTGCGTCCTGCAAGGGTGCTACGCGACCCTTACAGGGTGCTACGCGACCGGGGATTTCAATCCCCGGCGACATATCAGCAAGCATTGGCTCTTTTTCCTGTCAAACCGGGCGCACACGCAGGTGCGCCCCTACAAATCCTTCCAGGGCCGCGTGCGTCCTGCAAGGATGCTGCGCGACTCTTTCAGAGCGCCGCGCGGCCCACACGCCAGGAAGATCTGCCGTCAGGAAGAGGTAGGTCTCTTGCCGCATCGCACTTGCAGAAGCGCTAACCGGAGCGGCTACGCCCGGCCCTTCTTCAATCAGCAATCCTAAATCCCAAATCCAACCCATTGACACCCCCCCATAACGACCGTATAATACATTCAACAAGCGCATATGCCCTCCGCCAGGAGGAGTAGGCTGCTGGAAATCCCGACAGAGAACGAGGCCGCGGTTGAGAGCCTCTCCGGGTCAATCCATGCCGAAGTCGCCTGGCCTGTTTGCCGAAGAAATTGCCCCCGCAAGAATAGAACGGCACGGGTAAGCCCGTTACAGCGCAGCCCAGATGATCCCGTCTGGGGATGAGTGCGCCGGCAGCCGCCGGTGAACTGAGGTGGTACCACGGAAGCAGCCCTTTCGTCCTCATGGATGATGCGGGTTGTTTGTTTTTTAACCGGAGAAAGCCCATGGAAAAGCCAACCTATTCGCAGTTACGTCAGCAGATGTTTGCCGCCTGGTCGGCTGGCGATTATGCCGCCGCCCTGAGCACCGTGGATGACTTTGCAGCCGCCTTCCCCGAGCAGAGCTGGCAGTACCCCTTCTGGCGGGCCTGCCTGTTGGCCCGGCTGGGGCGCCCCGCCGATGCCCTGGCCGAGCTGGAAGCGGGCCTGGCTGCCGGGTACTGGTGGGCGCCGGCCCGGCTCCGCAGCGACGAAGACCTGGCCGCGCTGCAAGATCAGCCGCGTTTTCAGGCTGTTTTGGCGCTTTGCGAGCAAAAGCTGCAGGCCGCCAGCGCCCAGAGCCGCCCGGAATGTGACCTGCACCTGCCGCCGGCGGGTGCCGAGGGCGCCCCGCTGCTGGTGGTGCTGCACGGTTGGGGCGGCAACCGCAAGATGTATGCCCCCGAATGGTCTGCCGCGCTCAAGGCGGGCTGGGGCGTGGCCATGCTGCAATCTTCGCAGGTGACCAGCTGCGCCACCTTCGGTTGGGACGATGTGGCCCGCGCCGGTGATGAGATTGCCGCGCAGGTGAGTGACCTGCTGCGCGCCCACAACTTTGATGCTAACCGCGTGGTGCTGGCGGGTTTTTCGCAGGGCGGCGGCGAAGCCATCCGGCTGGCCTTTGAAGCGCGTTTCCCGGTGCGCGGCTATCTGGCTGTGGCCCCGGCGCGCCTGGACATGAAAGAACTGGAGGATTCTCCGCGGGGCGTCGCCCCGCGCGGTGTCTTGCTGGCTGGTGAAGCTGACCAGCGCTGGGCGGACCTGGCCGAACAAACCGCCGACTGGCTGGCCGCACGCCGCCTGCCGCACTGGTTCAGCCTGTACCCCGGCCTGGGCCACAACCTGCCCCCCGATTTTATGGACGAACTGCCCGGCTGGCTGGCCTTTATTGAAGGCGAAGCCGATTGAACGGACAGATGTTGGTGAACTTTTATTACCGAGGATAACCATGACCGAACTACCAAAAGCCTATGATTTCGCCGCGACCGAACAGCGCCTGTACCGCTGGTGGGAAGAAAGCGGCTATTTTGCCCCTGCCAATGACCCGCGCAAGCCCGGTTTTGACCCCGCCCGCGCGCCCTATGTCATCTCCATCCCGCCGGCCAACGTCACCGGCGAGCTGCACCTGGGCCACGCCCTCTTTGTCGCCATGGAAGACCTGATGATCCGCTACCACCGCATGAAGGGCTACTCGGCCATGTGGCTGCCCGGCACCGACCATGCCGGCATTGCCACCCAGCTCCAGGTGGAAAAAGCCCTGGCAAAAGAAGGCACCACCCGCGACCAGCTCGGCCGCGCCGCCTTTGTGCAGCGCGTGTGGGACTGGAAGAACAAATACGGCGGCATCATCACCAGCCAGATCCGCCGGCTGGGTGCCTCGTGCGACTGGCAGCGCGAGCGCTTTACGCTGGATGAGGGCCTCAGCCGGGCCGTGCGCGAGGCCTTTGTGCGCCTCTACGAAAAGGGCCTCATCTACCGCGGCCTGCGCATGATCAACTGGTCGCCGGGGCTGCGCACTGCCGTCAGCGACCTGGAAGTGGAATATTCTGAAGAGCCGGGCTTCCTGTACTACTTCAAATACCGCCTGGCCGACAACCCCGACGAGTTCATCCCCGTAGCCACCACCCGCCCCGAAACCATCCTCGGCGATACGGCGGTGGCCGTGCACCCCGAAGATGAACGCTACCGCGCCTTTGTGGGCCGCCAGGTGCTGGTGCCCATTCTGGGGCGCGCCATCCCCGTGATTGCCGATGAATATGTGGACCGGGCCTTTGGCACCGGTGCGCTCAAGATCACCCCCGCCCACGACCCCAACGATTACGCCATCGGCCAAAAGTTCAACCTGCCGATGATCAACATCCTCACGCTGGAAGCGAAGATCAACGAGAACGGCGGGCGCTACACCGGCATGGATCGGTTTGAGTGCCGCAAGAAGCTGTGGGCCGACATGCGCGCCGCCGACCTGGTGATCAAAGAGGAGTCCTACACACTGAACGTACCGCGCTCGCAGCGCGGCGGCGAAATTGTGGAGCCGATGCTCTCGACCCAGTGGTTTGTGAAGATTCAGCCGCTGGCCGATGCCGCCCTGGCCGCCGTGCGCGACGGGCGCATCACCATCGTACCCGAGCGCTTCACCAGGGTCTATTACAACTGGCTGGAAAACATCCAGGATTGGTGCATCAGCCGCCAGTTGTGGTGGGGGCACCGCATTCCCGTGTGGTACTGCGCCGACTGCGGCAAGATGACCGTGAGCCGCGCCGACCCCACCGCCTGCGCCCACTGCGGCAGCACCAGCATTCAGCAGGATGAAGATGTGCTGGATACCTGGTTCTCGTCCGGGCTGTGGCCGTTCTCCACACTGGGCTGGCCCGAGCAAACCCCCGACCTGGCCTACTTCTACCCCACGCAGATGATGGAAACCGGCTATGATATCATCTTCTTCTGGGTAGCCCGCATGATTATGTTCGGGCTGGAGTTCACCGGACAGGTGCCCTTCAGCACGGTGTACCTGCACGGCATCATCCGGGATGAGCACGGGCAGAAGATGAGCAAGACCAAGGGCAATTCGATTGACCCGCTGGGCGTCATGGATACCATGGGCACCGACGCGCTGCGCTTCACCCTGCTGGTGGGTTCGACCCCTGGCAATGATGCCAACCTGAGCCTGAAGAAAGTGGAAGCCAACCGCAACTTTGCCAACAAAATCTGGAACGCCGGGCGCTTCATCATCGGCGTGCTTGATTCTGCTCCGGCCGAGCCGCAGGCCGCCCCCGACTGGACGCTGGCCGATTCGTGGATCTGGGCGCGGCTGCAAACCCTGGTGCGGGATGTGGAGCGATTGTTCAGCAACCATCAATACGGCGAGGCCGGGCGGCAGATTTACGACTTCTTCTGGGGCGAATTTGCCGATTGGTATCTGGAAATTGCCAAGCTGCAAATGGCCGCGGGCGGCGACCGGGCGCACTATACCGCCTATACCCTGACCCGCGTGCTGGATACCTGCCTGCGGCTGCTGCACCCCTTCACACCTTATATCACCGAGGAGCTCTGGGGTCACCTGAAGGCAGCTGCGGGAGCCAAATCGGCGCGCTTTGCGCCCGCCGGTGGTTGGGAAGAAGCCCTGATCATTGCCCACTGGCCCGAAACCAAACCGGTGGAAGGCTGGGAAGAGCAGAAGGTGGCCGACTTTGCGCTGCTGCAAGAGACCGTGCGCTTGATCCGCAATGCCCGCACCGAGAAGAAGCTCTCGCCGGGGCAGAAGATTGGCGCCAGCATTGCCGCGGGCGACAAGCTGCCGATCTTTGAATCGCAGCGCGCTGCGCTGTGCGCTCTGGCCGGCATTGACCCGGATCAACTGACGCTGCATGCGGCCCTGGCCGAAAAGCCGCAGGGTCAGACGGCGCTGGTGGTGGCCGGGGTGGAGATCTTCCTCTCGCTGGCTGGGCTGGTGGATGAGACCGCTGAGCGCGCCCGCCTGGAGCAGGAGCTGACCGAGATCAACAGCCAGATCGAGCGGCTGGCGCAGCTGCTCAACAGTCCGTTTGCCCAGAAGGCCCCCGCCGCCGTGGTAGACAAGGAGCGCCAGAAGCTGGCTGCCTACCAGGAAACCGCCGCCAAGCTGAAGCAGCAGCTTGGGGGATAGGATTTAGGATTTAGGATTTAAGATTTAAGATTTAGGATTTCAGCCGCTTCCTTCGGGGGCGGCTGATTTATGTCGCCACCTGTGGCGAGCAGGGCTCTTGTAGGGGCGGTCCTATGTGACCGCCCGGTGTAACATTAAAATTACTCAGGGCGCACAACCTGTTCAGGTTGCATGCACGCAGGTGCGCCCCTACGTTGCAATGAGGGCCCCCGCACCAAACCCAGCCGACGAATTGTATAAACATATTTCCCAAACCCCGGCTTTTTACTGTATAATTAATCCATTATCGCTGGCTTTTCATTACTGTTTGCAAACGAGGCCCCATGAACCCGGTTAAAGTAAAAATCATCACCGATAGCAGCGCCTATCTCCCCGCCGATCTGGTCTCACATTATCCCATCCACGTCATCCCGCTGACCCTGAACTGGGACGGCCGGACCTACAGCGACGGCGTGGATATTGGCGCCACCGAGTTCTACGCCCGTCTGTCACAATCTGAAACCCTGCCCACCACCAGCCAGATTTCGGCCGGCGAGTTTGAGAAAACCATCAACAAGCTGCTTGCCGCCGGTGATGACGTGCTGCTGCTGCCCATCTCCAGTGGCATCTCCAGCACCTATCAGACCGCCGCCAGCGTGTTAGAGCACTTCCCCCGCGAGCGGGTAGCCCTGCTGGATACCAAACTGGTCTCGATGGCGTTGGGCTTTCAGGTGCTGGCTGCCGCCCGCGCCGCCGCGGCAGGCGCTGACCTGAGCGAATGTCTGGCGGCGGCAACCGAGGCCTACAGTCAGATTGGGGTCTACTTCACCATCGACACGCTCAAATACCTGGCCGCGGGCGGGCGCATCAACAGCGCCAAGCGTTTGGTGGGTACTGCCTTGAACCTCAAACCCATCCTGGAGATCCGGGAGGGCAAAATTGAACTGGTGACCAGCGTGATGACTCGCAAGAAGTCCATTGCAACCCTGCTGCAGCTGGTTGAGGCCGGCATTGCCGGACGCACTCCGGTGCGCATCTCGGTCTTTCACGCCCTGGCCATTGACGCCGCCGAAGAACTGCTCGAAACCGCCCGCAAGCGCTTCAAGCCCGTCGAGTGCATCCTCTCCGAGGTCAGCCCGGTGGTAGGTTCGCACACGGGCCCCGGTACACTGTCTATCGCCTACCAGGCAGGTGGGAAAATATAAATTCCGGGGTTCCACGGGCACGTGGAATCACCCTTAATCAAAACATCATCAGCCAGCCGCTCATGGCGCGGTAGATTGCACCGCCCAGCACCCCGCGGCTGCGCTGCGCCATCCAACCCAGCACCAGCGCCTGCAGCAGCAGCAGCCCCAGGCGGGGCAGCAGCGCGCTCAGCGGCTGCCCGCCGATGAACAGCAGCAGCCACAGCGTAGAGAGGCCGCTGGCAGCCAGCCAGCCCCAGCGCTCCCCCAGCCAGGCTTCCAGCCGGAGCTGCACATAGCCTCGAAAAAGGCTCTCTTCTGCCAGCGCAATCCCCAGCCAGACCAGCAGGGCATAGCCCTGATCCATTGTGATGCCCTTAAACAGCTCGGGCAGGATATTCCGCAAAAACAACGTCAGAAAACCCACTGCCAGGCCCAACTGCACCCCCGGCATCAGCATGGGGCGGCTCCAACGGACGCTGGACAGCGGATGTTTGCGCAGCCGCAGGATGAGCGCCACCACCAGCAGTGCCGCGGCGCCAATGCCCAGCCGCACACCCAGACCTGCCAGGGTCGTCTCGTCATACGTCAGGCTGGCGCCCGGGCCGCGCAGAAAGGCATAAGCGGCCAGGCCCAGCAGCACCGCCACGCCCAGCCCAAACAGACCTTCTTGCCGGGGGCGGGCAAACTGCACCGCCCGCCCGCGCTTGAACCGCGGGCTGAGAGTCAGCAGCAGCGTGACGGCAATGGCGCCGACCAGTTCACTCAAAAACAGGATCAGGGTGCGGGTTTCCATGGGCTAAGCTCCCGGCGCCGGTTCAGTCGGCTCAACGGCTGGCGGCGTTTCGGCGTCTGGCTCTTCCAGGTTCAGTTCCACGCGTTCTTCCATCAACACCTGGCCGCGCAGGAAGGCTCCCTCTTCGGTGCTGAAGGCCACGGTGGTCACATCGCCCCAGATGCGCCCAGTGGCGCGAATTTCAATCCGCTCGGCGGTCACATTGCCGCGCACTGCCCCGGCAACGATCACCGTGTTGGCACGCAGGTTTTCGCAGTTCACCCGGCCTGTCTCACCGACCACTACCAGCCCGCGAATGGCTATCTCGCCGTCAAAAGTTCCTTCAATGCGAATGCCGCCGCTGCCGCGCAGGTTGCCTTGCCACAGAATGCCCGGTCCCAGCACCGAGGTGACCCTTTCGGCAGGGGCGGCGGCAGTAGGCGTTTGGGGAGTGGTTTTACGAAACATGAGGGGTCCTTTCTATTATCCCAGCAGCGATGCGCCCAGCCAGGCAGCCAGGGTGATGAACAGGATCATCATACCCAGTTTGACCGAAGCAGCGCGCTGCTGCAGGAAAGCCGTCAGGTCTTTGGAGGTGGTGCCGTAATACGCCAGCACAAAAACCACCGCCAGCGGCACAATAAACAGTAGATTATACAATACCAGATAGCCCACCGCCTGTAGGCGCAGTTCGGGCAGGCTGCTGACGAAGATGATGGTGGGCAGGTAAATTTGGCCCGTACAGGCCAGCTCCAGGAAGGAGATGAGGATGCCTGTCACAAATGCCCCGGCCACATAGGCGCGGGTTTTGCGGCCTTCACGGATGGTGGCGTTGATGCGCATGCGTAAGGGTTTGGGCAGGTTGAGCGCCATGTCTTCAATCTGACCTCGGCGCGCTTTGAGAAAATCGAGGAAGCTGAGCACTGCCAGCCCCAGGCACAGCAGCGCCGTCAGCGCATAGACCCAGCGGCTGAGGGTCGTCAGCCAACCGCCCATCAGGTCCAGCACCTTGTAGAAGCCCAGGCCAATCACCAGGTAGGCCAGAAAGACCCCCAGCGTGAAGGCCAGCCCCACCGCCAGCACAGCCTTGCCTTTACGCCCGCTCAGCGTGAGGTACGAGACGAAAAAGACCAGCGTGGCAAAGGCGCAGGGGTTCAGCCCGTCCACCAGCCCGGCAAAGGCCACTGCCAGCCAGCCCATTGAGCGGAAGCGGGCCAGCAGGTTGTTTTTGGCGGCGGCGGGGTCAAAATCGGCCCAGGTGCGTGTTGAGCCGCCGGGCGTCAGGGCATCTACCACGGGCTCCAGCACGGCAGGGTTGATTTCCTGCTGATCGATGAAAGCCTGGTCGCCTATGAACAGCGCCGGGGAGTGAAAATCATCCCGCCCGGCCCGTTCTGCCAGCCATTCGCCCAGTGCGGCGTCATCAAAGATGTTGAATTCTTCAATAATCAAATGCGGATATTTCTCACGCAGGTATTGCAGGTCCACATCCACCATGCTGCATTCTTTGCAGCCGGTCTGATAAAAATAAGCCGCGTAGATCGGCAGCGGGGCGGCACAGCCATCACCGCCGGTGGGGGGGCAAGCCGTTGCCGTGGTCACCCCGCTTGGCACCGTACTGACCAGTTGGGCAGGGTCCAGTCCGGGTATGGCGGGCCAGTCCAGCCCGCCCAGGGCGGCGGCGCGGGCAATCTGGTCGGGGGCCTGGCTGCGGATGGCCGTCTCGCCGATCATGATCTGGTCGCCCAGCACCAGCACGGGGATATCACGCTCGGCGGCAGAGACCTGGAAGGTATCTTCTGCCAGGGCCATCAGCTCGTAATTGGCAGGGGTGGCAATCTCCAGCAGGCGCAGATCCAGGGTGCTGCCGTATTGCGCCTGCAGCGGCTGAATCAGGTCGGTCAGCACGGCCATGCAGTGCGAGCAGTCCACCGAATAGAAATAAAGGCCGTGCACCACATTTGCCGGGCTGCCAAAAGGCAGTCCCGGGTTGGGCGTGGCGGTGAGGGCCGTTGGCGAACTACTGGCGGGCAGCGGCGCCAGGGCCAGCAGAAAAATGGCGATGAACATTGCAGCCGCAATCAGCGGATAGCGTTTTGACACACCGATCTCCATGAGACCAAAAATCTGGAGGAATTATACTATCAAATTTTTCCTGAGCGCCCATCCACCCTCAGACCATCTGTAATCAAACAGCGGCAAGCCAGGCCTGCCGCTGTTAGCATTTGATTGATCCTGCTCTGATTTAGAGCGTGTTGAGATTGGTATCCACAGGCGGCAGCGGGGCCGAGAGACCGCGGTTGCCCTGCGCCACATTGTAGGCCATGCCATACAGCGCCGCGTTAACGGTCATGGCAAACGGCACCGTCAGCAGCACACCCAGGCCGCAGGCAATGCTGCCCAGCGGGGCAATGATGGCGGTGGCCAGCAGGGTGCCCAGCAGCGCCAGCAGGTACGACCCGATGGACGCCTTGACGGTGGCAATGACCTCTTTGAACTGCAAGCCAGCCTTGATGGTGCCTTCGGTGGCTACTTTGGCGTAGGCCGCCGGGATCAGCAGCGAGGCAAACAGCGAGTAGAGGATGACCAGAATGACGGTACACGCACCCATCACGGATACAATGGTCATGATGACGTCGAAAATATCGCCTTCAGCAGTATTTCCAATCGCGATAAGGATGGCGGAAACAATCATATACAAGATGTAAACTGCCAGTGTTGGCGCTTGATAGACAATGCCCACCACAAAGGCCTTAAAGCCATCGCTGAGCTGCGCGCTGAAGTCCAGGTCGGGCAGCAGGGCGGGTTCCTGGCGGTTGATCACGCGGCGCATCAACGCCATCATCCAGCCGATCAGCACAAACTGCCCCAGCACTGGGATTAAAGTGACCAGACCCATGATGGCCAATTTCTTGAACCAGTCGGGGTCTTTGAATGCATAACCAAATGCATATCCGAAATCCATTTGAGTTTCTCCTTCTCGAAAGATACAATGGAATGAATCAACGGCCGCTGTGGCCTGTAATGGATTTATTGTACCCAAACAGCCATAAAATGCAAGCAGCCAAGCTGTAAAATCGCCGTGAGCAGCCCCACCGGCAGGAAGACCGCTTGCCCAGAGCAAACTGGGCAAAGCAGTTGCTCAGAAAGCGAAAATCCAGATACCCCAAATTATTGAGGTTATAGCCCTAAACCTTACCGAATCGGCAGCAGCCAGGTGAAAATCACATAGGCCAGGCCCAACCCCACCAGCGAGTTGAAGACCGTCACAATCAAGAAGACGATCACCGGGCGCCAGCCCATCTTGCGCACCTCGCGAATGGAGAACTCGAGACCCATGCAGACAAACGCCAGCGTAAAGGCCCAGTTCTTCAGTGCATCAATGGCGGTGCCTTTACCGCCGTCAATCAGGCCGAGGGTGAAGAGGATGGAAGCCAGCACAAACCCCAGCACAAACTTGGGGAAGCGGTCCCAGATGATCTTGGCGCTGGGCTTGCCGTTGTTCGTCTTGGGGTCGTGAGAAGCCGCCCAGAGCGCCAGCAGGAAGGCCACCAGCCCGATCAGCGTGTTCTGTGTGGATTTGACAATGGCAGCAATTTCTTGTGCGCCCTCGCCGTAGATGGTTCCGGCGCCTACCACCGCGGCGGTGGTATCAATATTGCCGCCGAACCAGGCCCCGGCCACGGGGTCTGACAGATTCATGGCGCCTGCCAACAGCGGGGCAATCACCATCATCGGCAGCGCCACCAGAATCACCAGGGTGGTGATATAGCTGACCTGCTCTTTCTTGGCCGAGACGGACCCGGCCGCCGCAATGGCAGCCGAAACGCCGCAGACCGATACTGCCGTAGACATGACCGCGCGCAGTTTTTCATCCAGGCCAAACTTTTTGCCCAGCCACCACGAGAAGAAAAAGACCGTTGGCATGATGACCAGGGTCTGCACAATGGCTCCGCCGGCGGCCTTGGCGATCACAGCCAGGTTGATGCCCGCCCCCAGCAGCACCAGCCCGATCTTTAAAAACAGCTCGGTGCGGATGCCCGGGCGCAGGGTTTCCTTCAGGTTGAGCAGCTTGAGCAGCAGGTTGCCCGCCAGCCCCACCAGCAGCGCCCAGAGCGGATATTCCAGCACTTTGCCGGGGATGTTGAACGGCAGGGTCTGTTTGTAGATCCACTGGGTGATGGCCCAGGCAGCCACTGCCAGTGCAACCACCAGCACCAGCCCAACCACAATCCGGACGGGTTTGGACCAGGAAGATGTATGGGTTGAATTTGTGCTCATGTCTGCCTCCTAAAACCGGATGGGGAGGCCGTTAGGCCCCAGCAGCCCGATGGCCGCCAGTAAAATGATGACAAAGGCCAGAATGACAGCCAGCCAGTCTTCGTTCAGCCAGCTCTTGGGTGTTGGCTTATCCAGATGCTTGCGGTTTTTGCTCATCGCCATCCTCCGATATTCAGCGGATTAGATCCTGGGGATAGCTTGATTGTACACAAAAACGCCGCGCGCGCGGCGCGTTTTCGGCTTCGAATATTCGGCTCGCTTTAACGCTGAATCCGGTTCAACCCCTTGACCTGGGCAACGGGCAGCACTGCCAGAATGCCCGTATCGGGCAAATCCAGGTTGCCGGTCACGGCTTCGGTGGCGGCAATCACCCGGTCAACCATCGCCTGGTCGTTGACGATGGTAAAGAGGGTGCGGTTGGTGTTTTCCATGCGCTCGGTCAGGTCGTCCAGGCTGGGGATCAGCGGCAGGTCTTCGCGCAGCCCGCCTTTATGGCGGAAGCGCGCCAGCCCGGTGCTGGGCAAAATCGTCACGCCGCTGACGCCGCATTCCTCCCAGGCGGTCAGCACATCGTTGAGCGCGTCGGTATCGTGCAGCACAAACAGAATGAAGAACATTACGCCAGCTCCTTTTGTTCACTTGCTTCCGGCTCTGCCGGTTTGGGCCGCGCGGGGCGCGGCGGACGAAAAGCAGCCCGCAGCATGGGCGGCGTGACCAGCGTGGTCACCAGCACCATGCCCACAATCGCCGAGAAGATCTCGGCGTTCAACAGCCCCTGGTCCAGCCCCACCTTGGCAACAATCAAGCCCACTTCGCCGCGTGAGACCATGCCAATGCCCATTTGCAGCGACTCGCGCCAGGTGTAGCCGCCCAGCCGCGCCCCCCCGCCGGCGCCGATGATTTTGCCCAGGATCGCCACTGCCGAAATGCCCAGGAAGAGCCACAGCACCCCCAGGTGCATCTCGCGCAGGTTGACGTTGAGACCAATATTAATGAAGAAGATTGGCACGAAGAAGCTGTAGGCCAGCGCATGCAGCCCTTTCTCGATCTCGGCTTTTTCGGGCGTGCGGGCAAACATCAACCCGGCGATAAACGCCCCGGTGATGGCTGCCATGCCGCCCACCACCTCGGCAGCCAGGCCGTAAAGCAGCAAGATCACAATTGCCAGTGTCAGCACGCCCTGACTGATGGGCAGCCGGGACGTGGTGCGGGTGATGGCGGGCAAGCCCCACAGCCCCACAACCACCGACAGCCCCAGGAAGAGCAGCATCTTGCCCAGCACCAGCAGAATTTGCAGGCCGCTGCCGCCGCTTTCCAGCGCCAGATAGCCCGAAAGCAGCAAAATGACCAGCACATCATCAAAAACGGCCGCACCCAGCAGCCCCAGCCCCACCCGGCTGCGCAGCAGCTTCATCTCCATCAGCGTTTGCGCCGAAATGCTCACACTGGTAGCGCCCAGCGTCAGGCCCAGGAACATGGCATGCGAGAAATCCATGCCGCTCACTTCGCCCACCAGCAGCCCCAGGCCCACCGGCGCCACCACGCCCAGCAGGCCGCTCAGCGCCGAAACCCGCCCCGATTTGGTCAGGTCGCGCAGTTCCAGCTCCAGGCCAGCCAGAAACATCAGCGCGAGCACGCCCAATTCGCCCAGTTCGGCCACAATTTCGCTGAGGTGGATATCGGTAATGATGACCATGTGGGTCAGGTCAATCAGCGTGGGACCGAGCAGCAGGCCAATAATCAGTTCCCCCAGCACCGCTGGCTGCCCCAGCCGCGTGCTGAGATAGGCCGCGGTTTTGGCGGCAAACAGAATAATGGCCAGAACTAAAACCAGTTGTAGAAAGGGCGTCATGGGCAAAACCAGCCAGGTTATGAGGATTATCGTAAGTTTACCATAAGTTATTCATCCCCCGTTTGGGCGGGCTTCGAGTATACTTTAGAAAGTATGCTTGCCCTCTTGATGAGGGTCAAAAATATTGTAACGATCAGCCAGGAGCAAAATACATATCGTCGTTGGGAGTGCAGGCTTCAGCCTGCATCGTCATGCGGGCTGAAGCCCGCACTCCAAAGAGGTGCAGAACACTTTTCGGACAAATAACGACCGAAAACCAGAGCTTTAATCTGACCTGAGCCGTTACAAATTGCAAATTATTCCAAAGAAGAGGATGAAAATGGATCTTGAAGCCGAGAGCAAACGATGGGAAGAACAGGTAGTGCAGCCGGTCATCAAGAAGAACCCGGAACGCAAGGCTGAGTTTACCTCGCCATCACAGATTCCGCTGCCGCGCGTGGCGCTGCCGCAGGAAACCGATTACATGGAATCGCTGGGCCTGCCCGGTGAATATCCCTTCACCCGCGGGGTGCAGCCTACCATGTACCGCGGCCGCTTCTGGACAATGCGCCAGTACGCTGGTTTTGCCACTGCCGAAGAATCCAACCGCCGCTACCGCTTCCTGCTGGCACAGGGCCAGACCGGCCTTTCGGTGGCCTTTGACCTGCCCACCCAGATTGGCTATGACGCCGATGATCCCATGGCGATGGGCGAGGTCGGCAAGGTGGGCGTTTCCATCTCCTCCCGCCAGGAAATGGAAACCCTCTTCCGCGAAATCCCGCTGGATAAAGTCTCTACCAGCATGACCATCAACGCGCCCGCCGCCGTGCTGCTGGCAATGTATATCGCCGTGGCGCGCCGCCAGGGTGTGGCCGAAAAAGCGCTGCGCGGCACCATCCAAAATGATGTACTGAAAGAATATGTGGCCCGCGGCACCTACATCTTCCCGCCCAAGCCCTCGCTGCGGCTGATCACCAACACCTTCCAGTACTGCGCGAGCAATGTGCCCAACTGGAACACCATCAGCATCTCCGGCTATCACATCCGCGAGGCGGGTTCAACCGCCGTGCAGGAAGTGGCCTTTACCCTGGCCGACGCCATCGCCTATGTGCAGGCGGCGATTGAATCGGGTCAGGAAGTGGACAAGTTTGCCTCGCAGCTTTCGTTCTTCTTTGCGGCGCACAGCAACTTCCTGGAAGAAGTGGCAAAATTCCGCGCTGCCCGCCGCCTGTGGGCGCAGATTATGCGCAACCGCTTCAACGCCAAGGACCCCAAGTCCTGGATGCTGCGCTTCCACACCCAGACCGGCGGCTCCACCCTCACTGCCCAGCAGCCTGAGAACAACATCGTGCGTGTGGCGGTGCAGGCCCTGGCTGCGGTGATGGGCGGCACACAGTCGCTGCACACCAACAGCATGGATGAGGCGCTCTGGCTGCCCACCGAAAAATCCGTCCGCATTGCCCTGCGCACCCAGCAGATCATCGCCAACGAAACCGGCGCCGCCGACACCATTGACCCGCTGGCGGGCTCGTATGCGGTGGAATATCTGACCGATGAGATTTGCAGCCGCGCCATGGAATACATCCGCAAGATTGACGAGATGGGCGGCGCCCTGGCTGCGATTGAAAACGGCTATATGCAGGGCGAAATTCAGGATGCGGCCTACCGCTATCAGCGCGAGGTTGAATCGGGCGAGCAGGTTGTGGTCGGTGTGAACGCCTACCAGGTGGAAGAAAAACTGGAACTGGAACGCCTGACCGTTGATCCTTCCATTGAACAGGGCGCCCGCGCCCGCCTGGCTGAGCTGCGCGCCACCCGCGATGCCGCCCGCGCCAGCGAACTGCTGACCCACCTGGAAGCTGCCGCCAAAGGCAGCGAGAACCTGATGCCCATTCTGGTCGAATGCATGGAAGGCGACATCACCCTCGGCGAGGCCTGCGGCGTGCTGCGCAAGGTTTGGGGCGAATACAATCCCCCCGCCTGGATTTAGTCTGGACTTAAATTAGGAGTAACCCAATGGCTAAAATTACCAAAATCAATCATGTGGCAATTGCCGTCCCCGAAGTAGATGCTGCCCTGACCTTCTGGCGCGATGCCATGGGCCTGGCGGTGGATCATATCGAAGATGTGCCCAGCCAGAAAGCCACCGTGGTTTTCATCCCCGTGGGCGAAAGCGAAGTGGAACTGGTGCGCCCCACCAGCGATGACACCGGCGTGGCCAAATTCCTGGCGGAGCGCGGCGGCGGCATGCACCACCTGTGCTTTGAGGTGGACGATATTGACGGTATGCTGACCCAGCTCAAAGAAAAGGGCGTGCGCTTGATCAACGAAACCCCGCTCGACCTGCCGGGCCGCCGCATGGCCTTTGTGCACCCCAAGAGCACCGGCGGCGTGCTGGTAGAACTGTATCAACTGACCGGCGCCCACTAATTTCTGGCGGCCTCCATGGAACAACCCCCGCTCCAACCTCACCCTGCCCAACGCACCCTCCGACAGTTGTTCTCGGTGCGGCGGCTGCCCACCCTGGCGCTCATCGCCTTGATGTATGTGGTGGTGGCGCTGTCGGTGGTGGACCTGACCTGGACGCTGATCCGGGATATCGTTTCGCCGCCCATGATTTTGCTGGATATTGAGGAACTGCTGGATATCCTCAACTTCTTCCTGCTGGTGCTGATTGCCATCGAGCTTCTCGATACCATCATCGCCTACCTGGATGAAAACGTGGTGCACGTGGAGGTGGTGCTGGAAGTGGCGATGATTGCCATCGCGCGCAAAATCATCATTCTGGACATTAAAGAAGTGCAGCCGCTGGCGGTTATTGGGATCGGGGTGATCATCATTGCCCTGGCGGCGGGGTTCTACGTCGTCAAAAAGACGCTGCGGCACTCCTGAGGCCCCGGCTTCTCACAAAAAATCAAACCGGAGGCGGTTCCCCGCCTCCGGTTTTGCTGTGCCTGGCCTGCCTGCAGCCTAAGGGGCTTGATTCTTTTCCATTCTGTCGGTATAATCTTATCAGACTAGTCTGACTAGTCCGATAAGGAGGTGCAGTATGAACAATATCTGGCAGCTTCAAGATGCCAAGAGCCGTTTCAGTGAAATGGTGGAGCGCGCCCTGGCCCAGGGCGTGCAGATTGTCACCCGGCGCGGCCGAAAAACGGTGGTCATTTTGCCCTATGAAGATTACGAGCGTCTGACCGCCCAGACCGACAGCCTGGCGCAGTTCCTGCTGGCTTCGCCCCTGGCCGGGTCTGACCTGTTGGTTGAGCGCGACCCCCGGGCGCCGCGCCAGGTTGACCTTGAGCCATGAACTATCTGCTGGACACCTGCGTGCTTTCCGAATTTACCCGCCGCCAGCCAGACAGCCGCGTGGTGGACTGGTTGAATGCCATTGCCGAAGACCGGCTTTTCATCAGCGTCATCACCGTGGGCGAAATTCAGCACGGTATTGAGCGCCTGCCCGACTCGCACCGCAAGACAGAACTGCTGGTGTGGATGAATACTGCCCTGCTGGAGCGCTTTGCCGGGCGCATGGTGCCCATCGACGCACCCACCATGCACCAATGGGGGTCTCTCACGGCCCGAATGGAGGCCCTGGGCCAGCCGCTGGGGTTGATGGATTCGCTCATCATTGCCAGCGCACTGCAGCATAACCTGATTGTTGCTACCCGTAATGTGACCGATTTTCTCCCCGGCGGGGTTCAGGTCATCAATCCCTGGGAATAAGCGCCGCCAGCAGGTTCACGCTGCTGGCGGCTGTTTTTTGTGCGGCCCCTAATGCCAGAGCAGCCGGGTTTTGTTAGCCCAGTCGGTATAGGTCAGGCGGACCAGGGTTTCGCCGGTGACGGCGGCGGTGTAAATTTCGGCGTTGCCGTCCATGTCTGAAACCCAGGCCAGGTGCAGGCCGTCTGGCGACCAGACGGGCGCGCACTCGTTGGCCGGCGAGTTGCTGAAGTTCACCAGGCTGCCATCGGCAAAGTTATAGACCAGGACTTCCCAGTTCTGCCCGCCTGCATAAGAGCAGAATGCCAGCCGGCTGCCATCCGGCGACCAGGCGGGGTTAATATCATCCACCTGCGAAGTGCTGACCTGGATCTGTTCACCCGTCTCGGGGCTGAGCAGCACAATATCGCTGTTCTCGCCCTGGCGGCGTTCCAGCGCCATCCAATAGCCATCGGGGGAGAAGACCGGGTTGGTGTGCGCCAGGGCACCATCCTGCCCGGGCAGCAGCTGCGTTTCACCGCCGCCAGCCGGAACCCGGTAGAGCGCCGCATAGTTACCATCGCGCGCGCTGGTGAAGATCACCCAGGCGCCATCGAGGGAGTAGATCGGGCGCATATCGCCATCGCTGCTGTCGGTGAGGGGCACGGCCTCGCCGCCCCAGGCGCTGACCTGATAAACATTGTAATTGCCATCCCGGAAGGAGGCAAAGGCAATCCAACTGCCATCCGGCGACCAGGCGGGTTGTTCGTCACGGGCGGGGTCGTCTGTCAGGCGCATCAGACCACTGCCATCCACATTGACCACAAAAATATCCATGTTTTCGCCATCGTTGGCGGTGAAGGCCACCCGGCTGCCATCGGGCGAAAGTACAGCGTCCTGCTCCAGCATCAACCCGGCGGTCACCGGGTAGGGCTCGCCGCCGCTGGCATTCAGCCCGAACAGCTCGTTATAGCCGTTGGCCTGGGCGATAAAGATGATCTGCCCCACAGGGGCGGGGTAAGGCGTGGGGGTGGGCGGCTCGGTGGGGGTGGGCTCCAGGGTTGGCTCGGCCTCAGTGGGCTGGTCGGTGGGCTGGTCTGGCGATACGGCTTCGGTGGGGGTTTCTTCAAAGCCGGTGCCGGTCAGGCTGTTGGGGTCAAATGAACAGGCTGTCAGCGCCAGCATCACCAGCGCCAGAGCCAGAATTCCAAAGAGGGTCCATCTTTTTGCTAACATTAATATTATGCCTTTCAACTAGTTTGATTGTATTAGTCGAAGCGCAGATAGGAAAGGGGTCAGGCCTTGCAAAGTTGTAAGGACTCGGACAATTTGGAGTGCAAAATGCGGTTTTGAGATTGCAGAATTGAAATCTGCCCGGCGCAGGCCAACGCGCGGGATGCCTCAGCCGGTCTTCTCAGGGCGGGTCGATTCGTTCAAAAAATCGGCCAGCAGGATGAAACTCATTGAAATCAACAGGATGCAGAGCGATGGCAGGATGACCACCAGCGGGTTGCTGGTCAGCATCTTGCGGCCATCAAAAAACAAGCCGCCCCAGCTAATCACGTTAAACTCGTCGCCCTCGGTAGCGCGCGTCAGGCCAATGCCAATATAGCCGAGCAGCACTTCCAGCATAATGACGGCCGGGACGGCGTTGATGATCCAGACCAGGATCACATGCAGCACATTGGGCAGAATGTGCCGGAAGAGGATGCGCCACCGGGAGGCCCCAATGCTGACCGCCGCCTCGACAAATAACTGTGCCTTGAGCTGCTGCACACTCACACGCACCAGCCGCGCCAGACTGACCCAGCCCACCGCCGAAAAACCAATCACCAGGGTGATGAATCCATTGAACCAGTTGGGCTTCAGGGTGTAGCGGAAAATCAGGGCGATCATCACCATAAACATCAGCCCCGGCACCGACTGAAACAGCTCAATCAGGAAGTTAATCAGGGTGTCGGCTTTACCGCCCAGATACCCCGCCACCAGGCCCAGCAGTGTGCCGATCAGCGCGGTGATGGAAACAGCTGTAACCGCCAGCAGAAAGCCCGTGCGCGTGCCATAAATCAACCGGCTGAGGATGTCGCGGCCGTAATAATCAGTGCCCAGCGGAAAATCGGGGCTGCCGGGCATTGGCACATCCTGCACCCAGGCCGGGGGCAAATAACTCTGCGGCAGATTCCAGCGGTAAGGGTTGTGCGGCGCCAGCCAGGGCGTCAGCGCGGCCACCACCGCAAAGATCAGAATGCCCCCCAGGCTGAGCCAGACCCGTTTTTTGTGCGCTGCCCGCCGCCAGAGGGGGGCCATCATGCCGGCGCCTCAGTGACTGCGGCCTCACGGATCCGGGGATCCAGCAGCTCGCACAGCGCCGTGTTCAGAATATTCAGCGTCACAATCCCAACGGCATAAAGCATGGTCAGCCCCAGGATCATCGAATAATCCAGCTTCAACACGGCAAGCCAATATTCCCGCCCCATGCCGGGGAAGGCATAGAGGGCTTCGATGATAAACAACCCGGTGAACAATTCCATGGCAGCGGGCCCCAGGTAGGTGATGATGGGCACCAGGGCATTGCGCAGCAGGTGGTCGCGCATCACCCGGACGGGGTGCAGCCCTTTGGCATGTGCCGTGCGGATATAATCTGCGCCGGTGAGGTTAATCAGAAAGGCCCGGGTTGCGCGGGCAATCCCAGCCAGGGGCGTCAATGCCAGGACGATGGTCGGTGCAATCCAATCGGCCGGGTTGTGCCAGTCGGGAATGACCCGCATAATCTTCAGCCAGGAGGCCAGAACCAGAATGGCCAGCAGCCCCAGGATGAAATTGGGGACCGAGATGATGACCGCCAGAATCACAGAAATGGCCCGGCTCAGGCCGGTTTTGGCGGTGGTGCCGCTGATAATTCCCAGCGGAATCCCCAGTCCAACGGCGAGCAGCGCGCTCCAGAACATCAACCGGATGGAGTAGCCAAAACGGCTTTGCCAGAAGGTTTGGCCTTCGGGCGGGGCAAAAAGCACATCTTGCACACTGCGCCCGCGCTGCGTGATGGAGGGACCCAGGTTGCCGCAAACCGCGCCGCAGATAAATTCGCCATTCTCGCCATAATAATCCCCCACGACGTAGCGCAGCCACTGCCGCCAGAGGGGTTGGTCCAGCCCAAAGCGCCGGTTGAGGCTCGTCATGGTGGCCTGGTCCAGATCCAAGGCGGGGCCCAGCATCAGGCGGCGCTCGGTAGAATAATTCATCCACGGGTTGCCCGGGATGGCATGCATCAACAGAAATAATATCGTTGTCACCCCCAGGACAATGGCGATCCCTCGCAAAATGGACTTAAACAAAAAAGGCAGCATGGTTGAGATTTTCTGGGGCGAAGAGCTGCTCCATGTACTTTGATTATACCTGTTTTGACCCCGCGGGCGCAGATCCTGTAAACAGCCAACCATTCATCCGGATGCTGCGCGGCTAAAAAATTCCCCCGACGGTAAGACGCGCCGGGGGGTGTTGGTTTACGGGTTACCGCCTGTGCGGTGTCAGCGCAGCGAGACGGGCGCCAGACGGCGGGCGCTGATGGCCAGCGGCGGGCGCACCGCCCGGAAGATGGGCCGCGGCACCGAGACCCCAAAACGGGCTCCGCCCAGGGTCAGGATTTCGGACAGCAGCTCGGCATAGCGCCAACCGCCAGCCGCAGCCAGACGGGCCGCGGCGCCGTTGGGCGTGAGGTCGGGCTGGGTCTGAATGGACAGCAGCCGGGGTTCGCCCTCGCTGCCGAGGGTGAGCTGCACCAGCGAATAGTCCAGTGCGCCAATGGCCTGGTGGGCGCGGATCGCCAGCATTTGTGCAGCGGCAGTCTGTTCGGCCGCCATGCCGGTTACCGTCATCTGGCGGTTATCCAGCCGCCAGACCGGCAGACGGCAGAAGCCATCGGCGGCACAGCGCTGCGGGAAGGCGCTGCTGCGCGGAGCGCCGGAGTTGGCTCCGTTGCCCAGCACCAGCGTCAGGAAACGCTGGCCGGTCTGGATGCGGCTGTGGGCCACCGGCAGGCCAGCCTGCTGCCACAGGGCGCGGCGCAGGGCGGGGTCGGCAGCCAGCGCCTGCGCCACCGGCCGCGAGCCGGTGAAGGGCAGGCCCAGCATTTCCAGCAGGGTGGCTAACTGCGCAGCCTGGGCCGGGGTGCCAGCGCCGGGATTCAGCGTCAGGCAGAGGTCGGGGCGGGCATCGGTCAGCGCGCTCAATAGATCCGCATTGGCTGGAATGGCAACGGGTTTCAGCCCGCTCTGGCGCAGTGCGGTGAAAACGGTCGCGAGATTGGGTTGGCGGTTGGTTTCCGCTCCGGCAATCTGGCGTTGGGTCAGCCGATCAGTCTCTCCCCGTGATGTTGTGATCACGGCTACCCGCCATGCGGTTGCCGGCCGCGGCGGAGTACTGGGAGGCTTGTCTTCTTCGGCGATGGCTTGTTCGAGCTCGAGATCAAGATCCATGGTACAGTTTTTACTCCGATACAAGATGGATTGTTTTTGAAAAAACAATCAGCCGAGAAGTATATAACGATTTGCTAAAAATACAAGAGGTGACTTTTGCTTTTTTTGTAAAATTTTTGCGGCAGCCCAACGCCGTCATTCCGTGATAAGATTCGCCCATATGAAAAAACCCTTACCCCTCACCCGCCTTTCAACCCGCGGCTGGCTGCTGATTGTGGCACTCGGCGCGGCGGTTGAACGCCTGCTGTTGTACCTCACCTACCGCCCGATGCTCTACAAGGATACCGATGCCTACCGGCGGCTGGCCGGGCAGGTGCTGGCGGGCTGGGCCAACTACGATGGCTCCCGCATGCCGGGGTACCCGGTTTTTCTGGCCGGGCTGGGCACTGACGAGACCGTTTACGCGGTGCAGTTGGCGCTGGGCCTGCTGATTACACTGCTGTTCTTCTACATCGGCTGGCGGCTGACGGGCAAAGGCTGGGCCGGGGCGCTCTTCTCTGCGGCCTACACGCTCAACCCGCAGCAGGTGCTGGTAGAAGCCGACCTGCTGACCGAAACGCTGACGGTCTTCTTTCTGGCTGTCAGCCTGGCCGCACTGACGGCGCTGCTCTGCCGTCCGGGGCCGCGCCCGCTCTGGCAGACGCTGGCGCTGGCGGTGCTGGCGGGGGCCGCGGCCGGCCTGGCCGCGCTGACGCGCACGCTGTTTGTCTTTCTGCCGGTGCTGGTGGGCTTCTTCCTGGTGGTGGGCTGGCCGCAGGCCCGCCGCGGGGTGCGCTGGGCTGCCGCACTGACCACCGCCCTGGTGGGACTGGCGCTGATCGGGGTATATGTCAATTTCATTCACCAGCGGTTCGACATCTGGGGGCTTTCAACGATGAACGGCTACCACATGATGAACCATGCCGGGCAGTTCTTTGAATATGTGCCCGATGAATATGCCGGCCTGCGCGAGACCTACATCCGCTACCGCGACGCCCAGCAGGCCGAAACCGGCAGCGGCGCCAACGCCATCTGGGATGCCATCCCCGAGATGCAGCAGGTCTCCGGGCTGGGCTTCACGGACCTCTCCCGCCAGTTGGGGCAGATCTGCACCCGGTTGATTCTGGAGCATCCGGGGCTGTACCTGCGCTCGGTATCCCGGGGCTGGGTAGGCTTCTGGAAGGCTCCCGTCCACTGGCGCACGCTGACGGGCGGGCTGGCGGGGGCGCAAGCCGCGGCCATCACCGCGCTGCGCGGCGTGCTGATGCTGGCGAACCTGATCTTTCTGCTCGGCACCCTCGGGCTGATCTTCCCTCGGCTGCGGCATCGCCTGCAGTTGAACACCCCGCTCTACCTGATGGGCGCCAGCGTCTGGGCGGCCTCCATTATGCAGGCCATGCTCGAATTTGGCGACAACCCGCGCTACTCGGTGCCGGTGCAAACCCTGGTGCTGCTGCTGGTTGGCTGGGGGGTGAAAAAGATCGCAGGATTGCGATTCAAGGGCTAGGTTTTGGAATCTGGGTTTTAGGTTTTGGGATTCAGGTTTTAGGGCAGATAATACAAATCGGGGTTGGAAATTGTAAAGCAGGCATTTGGGTCTGCTATAACTGCTTCAGTAAAATCCTTTAGAGAAATGCCAAAAACCTCATCCACTGGATGGTAATGCCTGGGGGCATATAATGCGCCTACTAAATTCTGTTGTTGGATTTTTTCAAATGTTAGTTCGTCCGCAGGATCCCATATACCCAGTTCTGGAGAATGTACGTTGCCCGCCTCCGGGCAGATCAGCAAAGTGTCGCCCTGATCATGTTCTGTTTCATACATAAACATAAAACCCCGCTCGTACCACAAGATAAATTGATAGCTTCCGTGAGATTCAACCGGCCAGGTGTCTGTCACCATAAAATTGATCTGATCGGGCACGCCGTATTTCTCAAACGCATCGCTCATCGAATAATTGTAGCGGCGCGTAGAAATAAACCGGATAACATGTTTATAATCAGTGCTAATTCCAATCGAAAACCCGGGTTTGTTTTCCACCGCCGTGGGCAGGCCAACCCAGTGGCGTATATAAGTACTGTGACTCGACGCACCTGGTGATAGTAAATAATCTGCCCAAAACTCTTTGACCTGCAGCCAGGTTGTTTCGCCGGGGATCATATTGGCAAAACAGGGCAAATCACAGGGGTAATCGGTTGTCTCAATTTTTTCGATGTATGGGCCCCACTCAGACTCGGAAAGCGGCGTAAAAGGCGTTGGAGATGAGGTCGGAAATGGGGTCAGCGTTGGACTGGGTTCGAGCGTGGGAGCAGGAGAGATTAAATTCTGCGCAGGAGTGGGGGCCAGTGTTGGCGTGGCAATTGATGGAGTGCACCCACCGGCAAGCAAGGTTAACACAATCCATATGGCTATCAGGCCGCTTTTATTCACGCTGACCTCCCAAATCCTACGGTTCGTCCGGGGGTTTGGTGGGGGTGACGGTTGGCGTGGGGGTGACGGTTGGCGTGGGGGTGGGGGTGGGCGTCTGCGTGGGGGTAGGGGTGGGCGTGGGGGTGAGCGTGGGCACCTGCACGTTGATGTGGATGACTTTTTCGGCGTAGGTATCCCGGTCGCTGTCCAGGTGCAGCCGCAGGGTGATTGGCCCGGCGGGCAGGCTGCTGATATCCCAGGTGCCGATCAAACCGGGCTGGTTCAGGGGCGCGGTCAGGCCTTCCACCAGGGTTTCCCAGTCGGCGGGGTCGCTGCCCAGGCCGTAGTCCAGCCGGAATTCTTTGAAATCCTTGACCGCGCTGACCACCACCCAGACATCCAGCGGGCTTTCGGTGATCGTCTGACCCTCGGTGAGGTTGGAGAAGAACAGCAGCGGGCGCTCGTCTTCAGCAGTACATTCACGCTCGGGGGTAAAGAAGAAGGGTTCTTCAAAGCCCAGTGAATCAGCCCAGGCGCGGCCTTCGTCGGTGTTGCGAATCCACTCAATGGCCGATTTATCGGTCACGTTGATGGCAAATTCCTCCGAGGTGTACTCGGCGCAAATCGGCGAGGCGCGCAGCCCCGTCCAGGTATCCACCAGCACTTTTTGCCACAGATCCTGGTCGGCAGGGGCGGGCGGCTGGTCGGCAGCAAAGATCTCGGTGCGCTGCTCGGGGCACCACTGCGAAGGCTGCGCCCCGGAGACCGAGCAGACCACCAGATCCACCACGCCAGGCGGGCGGGTGAAGGGGGTGGGGTAGCCGCCGGTGAGCTGCGGCACGGCAAACTGCATAAACTGCGCCCAGATGGGCGCCGCACCGGTGAGGCCGGTGGTGTTCTGCATGGGGGTGTAATCGGCATTGCCCACCCACACGCCGGTCACCAGGTCGGGGGTGTAGCCAATGGTCCAGTTATCGCGGTAGTCGTTGGTGGTGCCGGTCTTGGCGGCCGCGGCAAACGGCAGATTGAGCACCGAATTGGCGCCGAACATCGGCGTGCGGGCGGCATTGTCCGAGAGGATCGAACTGATCAGGTAGGCGTGTTCGGAGCGCAGCGCCTGCACGGGATCGGGCGGCTCATATTCATAAACCACGTTGCCTTCGTGATCCACAATCCGAGTGATGGCTACCGGCGGCACCTGCTGCCCGCCGTTGGCAAAGACGGCATAGGCGCCGGTCATCTCCAGCAGGCTCACATCACCGCCGCCCAGCGTCAGCGCCAGGCCATAATCATTGCGGGTGAGCGTGGTGATGCCCAGCCGCTGGGCAAACGGCACCAATCCATCGGGCCACTCGGTGGCGGGGTTGTCGTAAATACCAATGTATTCCAGCGCCTTGACCGCGGGGATGTTAAATGAATTGGCCAGCGCCGAGCGCACCGAAACCGGGCCGTGGAAGCGGCCATCGTAGTTCACCGGGCGGTAGGGGTCGCGCGGGTCGTTAGGGTCGCCGGAGGGCGGGAAGCCAGTCGGCACATCCCAGATCAGGGTGGCGGGCGTCCAGCCTTTTTCAAAGGCGGCGGCGTAGGTCAGCGGCTTCATGGCCGAGCCCGGCTGCCGGGGTGCCAGCGCCATGTTCACCTGCCCCGAAATGGCCGCGTTGTGATAGTCGGCTGAGCCGACCATGGCCAGAATCTCACCGGTGGATGGGCGGATGGCGATCAACGCGCCGTTGGTGGCATTGTTGGCGGTCAGCATCGCCACCTGGTCGCGCACCAACGCTTCGGCCTGATCCTGCAGCACGGGGTCCAGCGTGGTGTACACGGTGAACCCGGAGCGGTAGATGGTTTGCGGGTCGTAGCGCGCTTCCAGCTCAGCGCGAATATAATCCACCCAGTGCGGGTAGCGGGCGGCGTACTGGCTGGGCTGGAAGGGGTAGTTGATGATCCCCAGGGCGGCATTGGCATAGTCCTCGGTGCTGATGCAGACCCGCTCGGCGTCGGGGCGCACATCAATGCAGCCCTTCTCAGAGCTCAGGGTATAGGTCAGGTCCAGCACTGCCGAGGTGCGCAGCAGGGTGGCATCGCGGTTGGTGAAGATATCATACACCGAAGGCGCCTGGGGAATGCCCGTCAGGAAGGCCGCCTGGCCCAGCGTCAGCTCGCTGGCTGAAACGCCAAAGTAAGACTCGGCCGCGGCCTCAATGCCATAAGACAGGTTGCCATAGTTCAGCTCGTTGATGTACAGCTCCAGGATCTCTTCCTTGCTGTACAGGCGGGTGATTTCAGCCGCCAGCACGATCTCGCGGGCCTTGCGGTCCAGCGTGCGCTCGTAGCGCTCATCAGGCAGCAGCAGCATGCGGGCCAACTGCTGGGTGATGGTGCTTGCGCCGGTGCCTTCGCCGTAGAGCATGTTGCGCCACAGCGCCCGGGCAATTGCCACGGGGTCAAAACCGGGATGGTTGTAATATTCTTTATCTTCGGTGGCAATGGTTGCCGCCAGCAGGTACGGCGAGACCCGGTCCAGGGTGACGTAGGTGCGCCGCCCGGCGTTGGGGTCAATAATCTCGTAAAGCACGTTATTATTACGGTCGAGGATGCGGGTGGTCTCAAACTGCGAGGCGCTGGCGCGCAGGTTTTCCACGCTGGGCAGGTTCTGCAAAATGACAAAATACTGAATCACGGCCACCGCGCCCATGATGACAATGATGGCAACGCCGAGGAAAAGCAGGCCAATCAACCCGCGGGCGGCGCAGCCCAGGGCGCGCCGGGCGCCGCCAGGTTTGCGCGGGCCGTTGGCGGCAGGTTTGGGCTGGGCGGGTTTGGGTTGAGCTGGCTTTGGCTGCGCCGGGACTGCCGGGCGCCCCATGCCAGTGGGCTGGGGGTGCTGCGGGCGGGCCCCCGGCGGGGTATAGGCCGAGGGGGTCACCCGGGTGGCGTTCGGGTCAGTCTCTTCCACGTGGAAGGGCAGGGCATGGTCGCCCAGGCCGGGCGGCGGGGGGAAGGTGGGGGCGTCGGGGTCGGGCGTCACCGGGCGGGTGACGGCAGCCGGCGGCGGGACGGGGTGCGGCAGGGTGGCTGCCGGCGGGGGCGGCGGCGTCACCGGCTCGCCGGGCTGATACCAGCCGCCGGTCAGGTCAGGCTCGCCGGTAGGGTGATGCGGCAGCGGCTGGGTGGGTGCCTCTGCAAGGTCGGTGGGCGGCTCGGCTTCGGCAGCGGCCAGCAAATCATCGGCCAACTGCGCCATGGTAGATTGCTCTGCCTCGGGCTGCCCGGCGCCCGGTTCAGCGGGCACGGTCTCATCAGTTGAAGCCAGCAAACGGCGCAACCGTTCGCCGGGTTTGGTTGGTTCGGTGGGTTCAGTGGGGGTGGTTGGGTTTTCGGGGTGATCAGTCATAAGTATAAGACGCTGCCTGAAGGTGTTTTGTGCCGCCCAGCGGCGGTCACCTCCATTCTAGCACATTGATGGGATTATGGGGGCGGCGGGCAGAAGCGAGCCGGATGGCTTGCGGCCGGGGGTAATCAAACCGCGGCGTCAGATTTTGTAAAATCTGCTGCATTTGAACCCAAACAGGTTGACTCGCACGGCGATTTATGCGATACTCATCACACAGGGGCAGCACAATTCAATTGCCATCCTTATGGAAGAGGAGGTGGTGTCAGACAATGAACGATAGTAGTTTGCGTCTGGCTGCGGTACCCCTCCTCGGTCTCCGATAAGCGGTACCGCAGCCCAAAAACGAAGGCCGCCCGCAAGGACGGCCTTCCGTGTTTAACCGGAATGGGGTGATATTAAATCTGTAAAACCGCTTCTGCCGCCAGTTCAAACAGGTTGAGTCGAATATCGCCGCGGGTATGCCAGCCGCGCCGGTCCCAACCATCGGGGATGACCACGTCGCCGCCGTAGAGCAGCTGCCCAAATTCCACGCCCCGGAAGGCTGCCACGGCAAAAAAGGCAGCGGCTTCCATCTCGACCACCTCACAGCCCTCTGCCACGCGCCGGTCCCGGCGGGCGGGCGTCTCCCGGTAGAAGGCATCGGTGGTCCAGGTTTTGGTGGGATGGATGGGCAGGTCATGGCGCTTGAGGGTAGCTTCCAGCGCGGCAATGGCGCGCGGGCTGGCCTGCGCCAGGGCTTCGGGCGGCAGGTAATGGTAAGACATGCCCTCGTCGCGCACGGCATCGGTCACCATAAAGAGATGCCCCACGTCGTGAGCGCCATCCAACACGCCGCAGCCGCCGCAGGCGATAAAATACCGCCCACCCAGGCCGATGATCTCTTCCAGCAGGCCGGCAGCCAGCGGCGCGCCCAGCCCCGCGTGATAGACCGTCACCGCGGGATGGTCGCCTTCCAGCCGGTAAACCGGCACCGGGCCCAGCTCTGAGCGCAGCTCGTAGATCTGGGTCAGGCGGCCGGCGGCTTTCAAATCCCGCAGCACATCCTGGAAGAAGCACGGCACCACCCGCGCGGGCAGTTCCTCGCCGGGTTTGGCAGGCGGCGGGTTGATGATGGCCTTGCGGTCGGGGTCAAAATCCAGGATGGGAAAGGGGGGCATGGGGATGGGCTCCTAGACGGATTGTAACTTTGCTAACTGTGAGATGGGCAAAACCGTAATGCGTTCATGTACCGGGTAGCCAGCGCTGCCTGGATGAATGACCCATAAATGATCTAACTTAAGGTCTTGCAGGGCAACATGCATTGAAGCCGTGATTTCTGGCGCCTCAGAAAATTTCACCTCAATCCCATAGCGTTTGCCGTTTAAGATGTAGAACAAATCCAACTCGGCGCTGCCGTGTACCCCCCAGTAGTAGGCGGTTGGCGGTTGGATAAGCTGTAAGACCTGTTCAATCACAAAGCCTTCCCATGAGGCCCCCACTTTGGGATGCCCCAACAAGCCATTCCAATCTGAAATTCCAAGCAGGGCATGTAAAAGCCCCGAGTCACGAAAATAGACTTTGGGTGCCTTAACCTGACGCTTGTTCAAGTTTTCATACCAGGGCTGTAACTGCCGAACCATATAGGTACCCGTTAGAATATCCAGGTAATAGCGCACCGTTTTGTCGTTAATGCCCAGTGAACGCCCCAATTCAGAGGCATTCCAGGTTTGACCATGGTAGTGGGCCAGCATCATCCAGAACCGGCGCATGGCTGCCGCCGGAATGTTAATCCCTAGTTGAGGTATGTCCCTTTCCAGAAAGGTTCGAATGAAGCCCTCACGCCAGGCCAGGCTGTCGGTTTCATTTGAAGCCAGATAACTGCGTGGAAAGCCGCCGCTCAGCCACAACGACTGCCAGTCTGATATACCGACCTCATCCAGCCTCAGACCTGAAAGCTCAACAAACTCTACCCGGCCGGCCAAAGATTCGGAAATATGTTTAACCACCAGTGGAGAAGCACTGCCCAGGATCAAGTAGCGCGCCTGATTGTCTGGTCGATCAACCCGCACGCGCAACACATTGAATATCTCCGGCATGGATTGAATTTCATCCAGTACCACCAGCCCGGTCAGGTCAGCCAGCACCAGGTTGGGGTTTTGCAGCCGCCGCTGATCCGGTACCGATTCGAGGTCGAAGAAGGTGGCGGGTTGCCCCTGTGCCACTACCCGAGCTAGCGTTGTTTTGCCGCACTGACGCGGCCCCAACAACGCTGTAATTGGTGAACGGCGCAAGGCTTGATGAATTTGGTCAATGGGAAAGGGGCGATTAATCATGCTTTAATTTTATCATGAAATTTCGGAATTACAATCCGAGATTTCATGAGTGCTGCTCTTTTGACCCGCCCTAATCTGCCGGCCAGCCGCGCCATTCGATGCCGGGCACGGCAGCAAAGCGCTGTGCCATCACCTCCAGCGCCTGGGGATTGTTATCCACCAGGATGAAGCGGCGGTCCAGTTCCAGGCAGGCCGCGCCGGTGGTGCCGCTGCCCGCAAAGAAATCCAGCACCACCTCGCCAGGGTTAGACGAGGCTCGCAGAATGCGCCGCAGAATGCCCAGCGGCTTCTGGGTGGGGTAGCCGGTTTTCTCTTTGCCGTTGGTCGGCACAATGGTATGCCACCAGGTATCGGTGGGCAGCTTGCCGCGGGCGGCTTTTTCGGCCCCGGCCAGCCCCGGCGCCAGGTAAGGGATCCGGTCAATCGCCTCCCGGTTGAAGGTGTAATGCTCGGGGTCTTTGGCGTACCAGAAGATCGTATCGTGCTTGGCGGGCCACTTGCGGGTGGAGCGCCCGCCGTAATCGTACGCCCAGATGATCTCGTTGAGGAAGCTGGCGCGCCCAAAGAGCGCATCCAGCAGAAGCTTGCAGTAATGCGCCTCGCGGTAATCAATGTGAAAGTACAGGCTGCCGTGCGGCGCCAGCACCCGGCGCGCCTCCACCAGCCGCGGCTCCAGAAACGCCAGATAATCATCAAAAACGTCCAGATAGGCCCGCTCGCCCAGGGGGATGGTGCGGTAGCGCTGCCCGGCAAAGCCGGTGCGGTCGCCGTGTTCATCCCGCTCGGTGCGGATCTGGGTGCGCGCCTGCGCCCGCCCGGTGTTGAACGGCGGATCGATGTAAATCAAATCCACGGCGCCATCCGGCAGGGCTTGCAGCACGGTCAGGTTATCGGCGAAATAAATGGTTCCAGGGACGGATGCGGGCAAGTGGGCACCTCTCTGGGATGTATTATACCCAATCGCGGGCGGTTTGCCTTGAAAACGAGCAAAAGCCAGCCCTCGTCCGTGATATACTCTACCCAACTCAATTTCTGCTCTGGAGGCCCCATGCGCGCCAAAATTATGGACGAAACCACCCCCATCTATGCCGAGATCGTCAAAGAGAACCCGGTGACAATTGCCACGCTGAAACAGGGCGATGAAGTGCAGCTCGGCAAGGTCACCCGGCGCTTCGGCAAAACCTGGGTGGCCGTGACCCGCCCCGATGGCCGGACGGGCTTCCTCTCTGGCGAGGTGCGCATTTTCCCCATCCGCCGGGCAGAGCTGGCCGACAAGACCATGAATCTGTACACCGCCGCAGACCCCGACAGCGACGTGCTGATGGCCCTGAGCCGTAAAGCAGAGTTCTCCATTATTGATAAATTGACAGATAAAAATAACGCCGCCTGGGTGCTGGTGCGCCTGCCCGATGGCCGCGAAGGCTTCCTGCCCGGCAAGGCGCGCATCCGTGAACTGCCCGAAGACTCGATTGGCGCAGGCAAAAAGCTGATGCTGTACGGCTGTGTGCTGACCGCCGCAGCAACCGGGCTGCTTTATCTGACCCGCGACGCTGGCAGTTCGATGGATATGCTGCTGTATGTAGCGGTTGCGCTGGGGCTCTTCCAGTTCTTCCAGGGGCTGATTGAATATAACAACGCCCGCAAGGCCAAGCCCCCAACCAAACCCTAACCTGCGGTGACCCTCGAACAAGTCCTGCTGATTGCCATTCTCATCGTTCCGCTGGCGCTGGCCCTGCTGAACCGCCTGCGGATGGATGTGGCCGCGCTGATCATTGCCGCCGCGCTGGGGGTGTGCCAGGCGCTGGGGCTGGGCATGCTGGGCCCGGCGCAAAGCCCGGCGCTGGCAGCCCGCGCCATCACCGGGTTTGGTCAGCCCGCGGTGATCACCCTGCTGGCGCTCTTTATTTTGACCCGCGCCCTGGAAAAATGCGGCGCTACCGCCTGGCTCACCCGCCCCCTGCTGCGGTTGGCGGGCGGCTCTGAAGCCTGGTTGATTACCCTGCTGGCGGCGGGTTCGGCATTTTTATCGCTGTTTATGAATAATGTGGCGGCGGGGGCCCTGCTGCTGCCGGCTGCCATGCAGGCCGCCCGCCAGACCGGCGTGCGCCCCAGCCGCCTGCTGATGCCCGTCTCCTTCGGCAGCTTGCTGGGCGGCATGGCGACCTACTTCACCACTGCCAATATCCTGATCAGCGGTCTGCTGATGACCGCCAACCCGCCCCAGCCCGCGCTGGGGATTCTGGATTTTACCCCCACCGGCGGGTTGATTGCCCTGGGCGGGCTGTTGTTCTTCGCCCTGCTGGGGCGGCGGGTGCTGCCGCAGCGCGCCTCTCTGACCGGCGAGATGCTGCCGCGCCCCTCCAGCCCGGAGTTGGAAGACGCCTATCAGTTGGACGAGCGCCTGTGGGAGCTGCGCGTGCTGCCGGGTTCGCCGCTCAACGGGCAGACCCTGCTGGCGCTGGGCCTCGGTGAAAAGTATGGGCTGGCGGTGGCGGCGATTATCCGCCGCGGCAGCACGCAGTTTTCGCCGCCGCCCGATTATGAGGTGCAGTGCGGCGATCTGCTGCTGACCATTGGCCGCGCCGAGCGGGTGAACCAACTGCTGCGCCAGCGGGTGCAGGTGGAACCCTGCAGCCCGGCCCATACGCTGGCAATGCGCGGGGTCGAGTTTGTGGAACTGGTGCTGGCGCCGCATTCCACCGCCCTCGGCCAGACACTCAAAGGCCTCAATTTTCGCCGCCGCTACGGGCTGACCGCCCTGGCCGTGCAGCGCCTGGGCCGCAGCTACCGCACCGATGTGGGCGACCTGCCCCTGCAGCCCGGCGACTCGCTGCTGATGATTGGCGAAGCGGCCCAGGTGCGCGCCCTGCGCGCCCACCGTGATTTTATCGTCCTGGAAGCCGGCGCGGTGGATCATCCCGTCAACCTGCGGCAGACGGCCCTCTCGGTGGGGATTTTGCTAGCGGTGATTGCCGCCTCGATTGCCGGCGCGCCGGTGTACCTGGCGGCGCTGGCCGGGGTGGCCGCGCTGCTGGCCGCGCGGGTGCTCTCGCCCGAAGAAGCCTATGCCGCCGTGGAATGGCCGGTGATTATCCTGGTGGCGGGCATGGCCGCGGCCAGTTATGCCATGGTGCAGACCGGCCTGGCGGCGCAGTTGGGCCAGGCACTGACCGCCGCAGCCCGGCCGCTGGGCCCGCTGGGGCTGGCGGGCGGGGCGTTTCTGCTTTCGGCGCTGCTCACCCAGGTGATGGGCGGCCAGGTGACAGCCCTGGTCAGCGGACCGGTGGTCATCAGTGCAGCCTTGCAAATGGGCGTGAACCCACAGGCGGCGGCGGTGGCCGCCGCCATCGGCTGCTCGGCGGCCTTCCTCACGCCGTTTGCCCACCCCGTGAACCTGCTGATGCTTTCACCCGGCGCCTACACCCCCGCCGACTTTCTGCGCGTGGGCTGGAAGCTGCTGCTGCTCAGCTTTGGGCTGCTGCTGGTTGGAATGTGGCTGTTCTGGGGGTTGTAGAGGGCCCGGGTTGAGACATAAAAATGCAGCGCAGTAATTGTTCTGCGCTGCATTTTTGCAGTAAAGGCGGCTAGATGATCGTTGGATCGGTGGGGGGATTCTCAGGTGAACCCATTAACCCGGCGGGCGTCTCCGCAGGGATGTCGCGCTTTTCGAGTGGATAGGCCATCTGGTTGTATGCCACCACCCAGGTGGTCTGAACGTAAGTGGTTAAAGCGCTGCTCGCCAGGAAGAAGATCAGGCCATAAATCACCGCGACAACGATCAACCCGGTGGAAAGTTCGGCGGTGACAAACCCTTGCGTTGCGATGTAATAACCAACAAACGGGAGGCCAAACACAATCAGGAAGCCTGTAGAGATTAAGAACTGTATGATGGATATCAAAATCAAGTGACCCCAATGGTCAAGCAGCATTCCCCAGGCGCGTTTCAGGGCATCAATGACCCCCAGGTTTTCCGCCACAATTCCAATCATTCCTAGATTCAAAATTAGGCCTAAGAAAATCAGCCCCAGGAAAAACACCAGACAGAATGGCAGCGCCAGGCACACTAAGTTAGCGATTATCAGGAACACCATATGCAGTGATAATACCAGCGTTGCTGCCAGCGAAATGAAAAACCCCAGTAAGCCAAAGAGAAACAATCGCAGGAGGTACGGCTGCCCCTCTCGCCAGAGCTGACCAAAAGACAGTTGCTCCACATTGAGCATATCTGCCCGCCAGGCGCCGCGGTTAAAGGCCGCGGTTGCCGAGAGGTTGAGGTAGATGAACAGCACAATCAACGCCAGCACTGCCAGTCCGATTAAAACCCAGCCATAGACCGGGATGGATTCAAGCATTGCTTCAAAACTGTGCGCATCCGGCAGCTGCCCGCCAAATATTTCGGGCTGGTTCCCCTGGTTGTTAAAGAAATCCGAACTGCTTGAGCGGTAGCTTGAGCTGCCGCCAGAAGCCAGTGACATGATCAGACCCAGCAAGAATAAGACCTTATGCTTCCAGATGATTTCCCAGGCGCGGGTGAAAATTTCGCCGACATTCATGTTAGCTCTCCTGTAGGTTGGTTTGGGTGGGTTCAGCCGGCGTCTGGGCGGGTGGTTCCGGGCGGGTCAGTTGGTTATAAGCCAACAGCTAGGCGGTGTTGTAGAAGCTCATCCAGAGGCCAGTGTACAGCACTGTGATCAGCATCATCAAAACCATCAGCCCCTGCAGCATCGGAAAAATGTTGTAATCCATTTCGGCGCCGCTGCTGATCAGGCCAGTGAAGAGCGATGTTGGGGCTTGAATGAGCATGGAGATGCCGTAATTAATCAGGTACAGGAACAGCATCAGCAGGGCAACAGCAGCTTTGTGATGAATGGCCACATCCCAGGCTCGCCGGATGGCGGCGATGACGCCCAGGTTTTCAGCGACAATGGCCGCCCCTCCCAGTTGAGTGAAGACTTGAAGGAGAATTGTGGCCGCCAACAGAACAAACACCAGCGGAAGCGCCAGGCATAACAGCCAGTAGGTTTCGCTGATCATGCCATAGACAAACGGGATTATGACCGCCAGGACGCCAATCAATGAGAAGCCCCCAAAAATCAGGCTGAGGAGGATCATCCGCAGGACATAGGGCTGGCCCTCCTGCCAGAGCTGCCCAAAGCTGAATTCCTGGGGCTCGGCAGTATCCACCTGCCAGGCGCCGCGCAGCTGCGCCGCCCTGAAAGACTGCGTCAGATAGAAGACCACGGCCCAGAACACCAGCAACCCCAGCCCCAGCAATACCCAGGTGGTGATGGGGGTATTTCTGATCGTATTTGAAAGAGCATTGGCCCAATTCTCCACTTTATCCATCGAATTGGGCATTGTAATGACATTCACAATCCCTATCCCGCTGGATACCAGCGCGCTGACCAGCCCCAGCAGGTAAAGTACCTTATGCTTCCAGAGCAGCTTCCAGGTTCGCGATAAAACTTCACCCTGATTCATGCTGAATCCGGCGAAAACGCACAGCTTAACCGGGATCATGTCGCACAGATGAGG